>Ga0209935_1002667_pt1 | contig 20798 bp, 33 predicted proteins | sample ThiBio_1000_plan_2_FD_183958 | JGI IMG/M metagenome (GOLD analysis project Ga0209935, IMG submission 183958) | Wastewater bioreactor microbial communities from Cape Town, South Africa - Thiocy_cont_1000_plan (SPAdes) | ecosystem: Engineered > Bioreactor > Thiocyanate-remediating >...
TCTTCTGCATCAAGATCAGCACCAGGCTCGCGAGCGCCGATGGGATAAATATGACGTCGAACCATCGATGATAGAAGCCGAACTGCACACGGCCAATCACCTCCGTGACGATGACACTGCCCGGCGAAGCGAGGGAAGATCAGCATCGCATCGCTTGCTTGGGGAGCTTGTGGGCACACGAACGCACCGATACTCGGCAGGCAGGTTCATGCGCATCAACAGCACGGTCGAGATAAAGTACATGCCCATCGCGTGAGCCAACAGCATTACGATTTGGTTGTTGTATCGACCGCTCGAATACTCGCTGAACAACTGCACGATACGATTCGAATGCCATCAGCGACTCGACAACGCAGCAACAGCAGTAGCATTCGACGTACACGCATCACGTGCTGCAAGAAGCTGCGCAACGACGTGAGGATCATGATGCTCACCAGCACGAACGCCACATGCTGCGACCAAAACGGCACGTCGATCTCGACGGTCAAGACTCGCAGCAACAACGAGATGGCCTTCGTGACAGGGTCGATTCTTACTTGTCGGTGCAGCAGGATGTTGATGGTCGCCTGGATCGAGCTCGATCAGCATTCATTCATCGAGAGGCGCTCTGTGCGTTTGTGTATGTCGCTCGAGACACACCATAAATAGTTTGTACACGCAGTAGACCGAGAGAACGTGGCCTGCCAGGTGCAGCAAGCGACCTCGCCAGGTCCTCGAGAACTCGGCCTGCTCCTTCTCATGATGCAGCTCGTGCAGCTCGAGGAACAGCTCGGTAGCGAACTCCTCCTCGACCGCTGCCGTGTCGTCGATGTTGGTGCCACTTCCACTGCCGCCACCGCCTCCGAATAACTTGCTCCAAAATCCCTGCATCGAGTACAGCACACGATCACGTTCCAGTCATTCTCGGATGCTCGAGAGCACTCCCCTCGCATGAATCGCAGCAACGAACCGATTGGCTCGGTGATCGCTCGACATTGCGCAGCATCTTCTTCTTCTTGAGCATGATCTTGTCGATCATCTGGAGTAGCTGCTGCTCAGCTTGCTGGATCTCGCCCTCTTTCGTATGTCTGCCCATGCAGTCAGTCAATCCACCAATCCAATCCAATCCAATCCAATCCAATCCAATCCAATCCAGTCTCGTTCGTGGCATACCGCATAAAGTACGCCAAGTATTTCATGGGCGTATTGACAGCACCAAAGCCAGATACAACGCCCATCATCGTGACTCCAACGATGCCGACGCGACTCACTCCGAGCTCCATGAGCTCCGTGTATCCTACACTCCGATGACTCGATGAGCGCGACCCTCGTTCGTTGCCTTGGGCGTGCTGATTGAGCTACGATACCAGCTTGCTCCTCCAAGATCGGCAGCGCATCACCGATCCTCACAAAGCTCCACAACGCAGCGGCAGCAGCAATGAACCCGAGCACGATCGAGTTCCTCACGCCGATGCCTGATACGATCGCGTCAGTCGATGGCGTGCCAGTCGTGCATCGATCGGTGGGCAGCTGCTCTCACGCACCCCATCTCGTGAACAGCAGATAGAAGTGATAGAACGGCAGCACGACCAGCACGTATAACAGCATCGCATACAAGGTCGCCTTCCAATAGTACCATCGTAATCTGCATGCAGATATGCATCCAAGGATTGCTCAGCGATCAGGATCAGGCATCTCGCTCGCTCTCGCGCTATCGCATTCGAGCGATGCACGCGCCATACACGGGATTGAAGAGATTCGTGATTTCGAGTATGATCAGCTCGAGTAGCGTCAACGAGAGCATGAAGACGATCGAGAAGTGGAGTTGTATCGATGCCTCGATGCTGGCGCTCTTGATCTCGACGTCCTTGAAGAGCGCCCGTCGAAAGAACGCGCGACCCAGCATGAAGAAGATGCCTTGCGACACGAGCAGCACTCCCTCGTTGGCGACCGCGCCAAGCAAGCTGGTTATCTCCATCGGCTGAACCCCCGAGCAATCAAGCTATCGATCTATCTATCTATCTATCGCAAGTCGAATTGGATCGTAGGGGATCGAATCACCTGGATGGTTGTGATGCCACGTCAAGGACAGAGCTGCATGTGGATGGGCTTCGAGCGGCAGCGAGTTAGCAATCAAATGAATCGATTGAGAGATCGATCGTCTGAGGTCACTGTTCCGGCACTCCTCACATCCAATGTCGCTCATCAATCTATTGATCCATCGATCCAGTGAGTTCAGTTGTATGTACAAGAACGTCGCATGGTTGGGATGTATGACATTCTCATCAACGACTGTGATGGTAGCTGTTGAACAAGTCGTGAGCGAGTGTCCTTGTGATCGACAGCGAGATATCGTGGCCCTCTGGCAGTCGCTCATGCATCTGTCGCAGGTCATTCAAGATGTAGATCATTCCTATATCAAGATTGCACTCGATTGGATTGAGTCGAGAGAGCTTACTCGCGAGGGAGTGAAGCACACGCACGCGCGAACGTACGCTGCGGAATGGTAGCGATCACTATCGCAAAGTCCTCGATAGCTTCGTTGATCGAACCGGTTGCCACTCGGACAAGACCTCGCTCCAGCCTGCCAGACACATAGGAGGTATACTGTGACAGCACCTGATCGGAATCTGCTGTTGCGAGCTCGAGCAGCGTGCGTCGGGCCGTCGGATCGGGCTCGAGGATCGCCAGCTCGCGCCTCGCTCGAGAGCGGTACATCCACATCCAATCGCTCGCGGCAGGCGACTCGATCTCGGCCGTCAGTAGCGCGATCGAGCGCTCGAATGCTGCGAGCGCCTCGTCGCGGTGATTGGGTATGCGTGCGTACACCAAGCCGAGGCCCAGCCAGCCGGCACCGCTCGCGGGCTCGAGCGTCGTGACGCGACGAAAGTCCTCGATGGCTTCGTCGAAGCGCCGGAGCTTGAGCAGCGTGTTGCCGCGATTGTTGATGGCGACCGCGTCGGTGGGTGCGAGGTTGATGCCGAGGTTGTAGTACTGCAGCGCGAGGTCGAGTCGATTGAGAGTCGCGAGCGTGTCGGCGCGATAGTGATAGGTGTTGGCGTTGGGCGCGAGCGCGAGCGCTCGATCAAAGTCCTGCAGCGCACGGTCGAGCTGGTGCATCTTGACGAACACGACGCCTCGACTGTGATACAAGCCATCGTCGGTCGGATGGAGCGCGATCGCTCGGTCGTAGTCTTGGAGAGCTTGATCGAACTGCAGCAGGCGCAAGCGCAAGAAGCCACGATTGTTGAGGGCCGACTTGTTGTGCGGATCGAGCGCGATCGCTTGGTCGTAGTCTTGGAGAGCGCGATCGAATTGCTGCAGCTTGGAGTACGCGAAGCCACGATTGTTGAAGGACGACGAGACAGTGGGATCGATCATGATGGCTTGGTTGAGGCTGACGATCGCTTGGTGTATGAGACCCATGTTCCTGAACGTGTAGCCGCGATTGGTGTACGCGCGCTCGAACGAACGATCGAGCGCGATCGCTTGATTGAACTTGTGCAACGCCGCCATGAACTCCTTGCGGCTATTGTGCACCACGCCCTCACGGTTCAGTCGTTGAGCTTCGAGATTCACCATTTCATTCATGTACTCAGGTGCCAGCCAGCGAGCGTGATGCAACGAGCAATGGAACAGAACACAACAATGAGAATGTCGCTCTCGAGAATCCAACTTGATCTATCTATCTATCTATCAATCTATCCATCTATCTATCTATCTATCTATCTATCTATCTATCTGGGCAAGCTTACAATCCATCGATCGATCAATCAATCAATCAATCAATCATCACACAAGCACTCGTCATCATCAAAGAACTCAGTGTAACGACCACCACCGGCGTCACCTGTGTGCGTCGGCTCGGGCTCGAGGAACAGGCTCGCAAACACCGAGCCACTCGCGGGATGCTTCAAATGTAGCTGCGTCTTGAACTTGAATACAAACTGGTCGAGCGAATCCTGTTCAGTCTTGCCAAGCAAGTAGCTGTAGACACCACAACCGGCATCAGCATCAGCATCAGCTCCTGCTTGGTTGAGAGGAGAGCTGCGAGCAAGCGTACCCAAAGCCAGGTCGATGTGCAATGCGATAGTTCTTGATCGAGCTTCCAGCCAAGGTCGTGATGGTGAATGCGCCCGGCTCGGAGGAGCTGAAGCGGAACAGGAAGGTGCCCGGCCTGCGGTCAGCCGAGACCTTGGCCTCGGCGTCCTCTCGCGTGATCATACCGTGAAACCAGCTGTCGCGGAGCGAGTGAGCCACGAGCCACCACGCCGAGCACCGCGTGCTGCATCGACGTACGACTTGCGTAGCAAGTGATGAATCTCGGTGAGCATCGCAGGTCGGAGCGGGCCGAACCAATTCAGCACCGAGTGCCACACTCTTGTTGTGACGGCAAAGTCGGTCGTATCCGGGCCTGGAACGCCGGCCAAATGTTGCAGCAGCCGATGGACGCAGCGATATTCAATGTTGGATGGGTTGTTTTCGAGCCTCAGTGTGTTGCAAAGGTAGTTGATGAACTCGGGCCAAGGAATGCTCTGACAACATGACGTCCGATGGCGCCATGTGAGTGAACGCGAGAGAGAGAGAGAGAGATCAGCGAGGCCATAAGGTGTGCGTACCAACTTGAAGCCAAACGAACGCGCCCACGACTCTCGTGCCACTTCATCGCTAAAGCGCTCCTCGAGTAAGGCCGGAACGAGGCGTGCACACACTTGCTCCATGGTTGGGCGTGCTTCCACGGCGACGTCGTAGCACTCGGACGCAAGCTCGTCCAGGTGATTGAGCGTCAGCATTATCAGTGGATCTGCCAAGGTCGGTCTTGGGGGAGTTGCACACCACGACGACGACGACGACGACAACGACGAGGATGAAGAGGAGGTTAGCATCAGTGCCGCACTCACTTGCACGTACTCGTGTACGTACTTGACCTTACCGCTTCGAACGGGATTGATGAAGCGTTCACGCAGGCCTTGCGTATCGGTTGCGTCGCCTCGGAGTGCGCGATACGGAGTCGATCCACCCCAGATTTCGTAGATCAGCAGACCGAACGAGTACACGTCACACGCCTTGAGCCGTGCGATGTTCAACATCGGCCCGTTGGAGGCGAGCTCGCGCACGGGATTCGGACTCTCGCCGGTCGAGAGGCACTCGGGTGCCAGCCAGTAGAGGCTATCGAACGAGATCTCCTCCTCGTTGTCGCGACCGAATCCAACTCCAGCGAGATACACATTCCATTCCTTATCGACCTACGCCAGCCATCCATCCATATGTAGTGTGAGACACGTAACGAGCCACGGCATGACATGACATGGCATGGCATGACATGGCATGGCACATACAAAGATCGAGGCCGAGTTGAGACGTAGATGCGCCAGGCCAAAGTCGAACGTCACCGAGTCGTGCGAGGTGGCGAGCGTCAGAGCGCGAGCCATGGCCCTCGAGATGCCATCGATCGGTTGATGGAGGGCCTTGAGCATGTCGGCGAGCTGGATCAGCACGCGGCCCTTGATCTCTGAAGTGAACTCGGACGTCTTCTTGCGAATGGCCTCGAACAAGGTGCACAGCGAACACGACGGCAGCGAGTACGCAACCGTGAGGTCCCACGCGGTGCAGCTCATGTCGTCGGGGTCGAACGCTTGTTGGCTCGGCTGCTCCAATGCCGCCGCCATCACTGGCATCACGCGAGGTACATCAATCAAGCTACATTCATCCATCACCATCACGAGGTCGAATGAGTCACGTTCAGGATAAGTCACAATGTCGAGGATTCGTGTGTGAGAGAGATGGCAACACATCAAGAGACCTGAGAGTGTCGAGGTAGGCCCACAGTGCATCGCGCTGCGCCAGGAGCCGACAGGTCTTGAGCAGACACCGACGACCCTCGAGCTTGGCCTTCTGCAATCGACTCCTGGGCTCGGCTGCCGCGGTCTGGATCTTGAACTCGTCCAAGCGAACGTGCTCCCAGTTGGATGGTCGCACTTGTATCAGACTCGTGGCCATGGCCATGATGGAGATAACTCGTGATTCACGATGCGATATCAATCAATATCTTGTGATTCACGATGAGATATCAACCAATATCTCGTGATTCACGATGAGATATCAATCAATAGCTCGTGATTCTCGGTGCGATATCAATCAATAGCTCGTGATTCTCGTTGCGATATCAATCAATAGCTCGTGATTCACGATGAGATATCAACCAATAGCTTGTGATTCACGGTGAGATATCAACCAATATCTTGTGATTCACGGTGAGATATCAACCAATATCGTGTGATTCACGATGAGATATCAGTCAATAGCTCGTGATTCTCGGTGCGTGATCGAGAGGGAGAGGGAAGAGTAATGGGGCAGCGAACGAGGAAAAGACTGAGAGCAACCCCCACTCGACGAGCACCTCATATTTCCTCCATCGCCTGAGGCGCTCCCCTACTCACGCCTCTTCCGAGAACTCAGTTGCTTGTTTGCCTGCTGCTGCGCGCACCTCTCATCGATCTCCATCGAATCATATCGCTTGGTCGATCGTATCAATCGCTCGCCAAGTAACGTAGTTTTGTATCATCGATTCTTGCTTGTTGTTCTCCCCATCAAGATGGATCCCGCACAACAGCCTGCTGAGAACGTACCGGTCGATGCTGAAGGCAAGCCGCTCTCCAAGAAGTACGTCGCAGCGAGCCACGTCGATCGATCAATCGATGGAACTCGTCTCATCGAATGAACGAATGAATGAATAGGGCCTTGAACAAGCTCAAGAAGGAGCAAGCTAAGGCTGAGGCCAAGGCCAAGCGCGTACGAGGCTCCTCTAACCATCGTGTCTCTCGCTTGGCCACGCGCTAACTCTCTCGATCTCGATCGCGATTTCGACTCGACGACCAACAGCAAACGGAGCAGCAACAGCAACAAGCTGCCAAGGCCGCCGTCGACGTGTCGGAGGGCCGCTACGGCAACTCGGCTCTGATCCAGTCGTCGCAGCGTACCGATCGCCAGTACACCAAGGTCTCTGACTTGAATCCGTCGCTCGCCGACACGGTGGTGCTGCTGCGCGGCCGCATCCATGGCTCGCGCCAGAAGGGTACGCCGCCCACGACCCACACGAGCTTGTTGGCTCGCTCACTCACTCGCTCGCTCACAATCGTGCCATGTCGCAGGTAACCTCGTGTTCATCACGTTGCGTCAACGAGCTGCCACGGTGCAGATCGTTGCGTCGAAGGGCCCGACCACCTCGCCGCAGATGATCAAGTTCCTCGCTGCGTACGTCGTCGTCGTCGTCGTACTGCTCGTGTCACGTTCGACAAACACTCGCGAGTACTCACTCCGCCATTCGTGTGATGTAGCATTCCGTCCGAGTCGATCGTCGACGTCGAGGGCAAGGTCGTGACGGCGGCCGAGCCGATCTACGGCGCCACGCAGAAGGACGTCGAGCTCTACGTCGAGAAGCTGTTCGTCATCTCGACGGCGCAGACGCCGCTGCCGATCCAGATCGAGGACGCCGAGCGCTCGCAGCCGCTCATCGATGCCCAGGTGCGTTACTGCCCTCTCTGTCTCTCCGCGTCTGTCTCTGGAGTGGCTGCTAACGTGCCAGCTGCCATAGACCGCCGAGATTGCGGCGCTCGATGCCGAGATCGCGTCGGTGAACGCCAACTTGGAGAGCGCAGTCGACGAGGCCGTGAAGGCCGAGCTGCAGAGCAAGCTCCAGGCCTTGGGCGAGCAGAAGAGTCGTGCGCAGAAGTACGTCGTGCTCTCGCAGCCCGTGATGCTCGACAACCGCATCATCGACTTGCGCGTACGTACACATACATGTGTTGGCTCGTGTTGTTTTGGCAGCAGCGCCTTCGGTTCGCTGCGTCGCTCACTGGCACGAATGGCTCGCCTGCACGGCTCGCTCGCTCGCTCGATAGACCACCACCAACCAAGCCATCTTCTCGATGCAATCGGGCGTCGGAGCGCTGTTCCGCGAGTTCCTCTCGGCGCGCGGCTTCGTCGAGATCCACACTCCCAAGTTGATCTCGGCCGCCAGCGAGGGCGGTGCCGACGTGTTCCGCGTCTCGTACTTTGAGCGCGAGGCGTACCTGGCGCAGTCGCCGCAGCTCTACAAGCAGATGGCGATCTGCGCCGACTTTGACCGCGTGTACGAGATCGCGCCCGTGTTCCGCGCCGAAAAGTCCTTCACGGCGCGCCACATGACCGAGTTCATGGGCTTGGATTTCGAGATGGCCTTCAACGAGCACTACCACGAGGTGCTCGACCTCATCGACGAGCTGTTCGTCTCGATCTTTGACGGCCTCGCGACGCGCTACGCGCGCGAGATCGAGGTCATCAAGCGCCAGTTCCCGTTCGAGGACCTCGTCTACCATCGTCCGTCGTTGCGCCTCAACTACACCGAGTTGATCGACATGCTGCGTGCTGACGGTCTGACCGAGAAGCAGTACACTGATGACATTAGGTACCTACCTGCACATGCTCTCTCTCCCTCTCTGTCGCACGCTCTCTTCTCATTCGCAGCGATTGTGCACTTTAGCACCGAGGAAGAGAAGCGCCTGGGCGTGTTGGTCAAGGAGAAGTACAACTCGGACTTCTACATTGTCGACAAGTTCCCGTTGGCCGTGCGTCCGTTCTACACGATGCCCGACCCGGTCGACTCGCGTTTCTCGAACTCGTACGATATCTTCCTGCGCGGCCAGGAGATCATGTCGGGTGCGCAGCGTGTGCACGACTCGGCCTTCCTCGAGCAGCGTGCGCGCGAGAAGAACGTCGAGATCGCGACCATCCAGGACTACATCGACGCCTTCAAGTTTGGCGCGCCGCCGCATGCTGGAGGCGGTATCGGCCTCGAGCGCATCGTGATGTTGTACCTCAACCTCGGCAACATCCGCAAGACCTCGATGTTCCCGCGTGACCCCAAGCGCTTGACTCCGTAAGTCGAGCTGCGCCTGCTCAATCTCTCTCTCTCTCTCTCTCTCTCTCTCTCTCTCTCTCGCACTAGGAGCCGCCTCAATTTTCCTGCCTACCTCCTTGCTTCCTACAATTAAGCACCGAACAAGAAACCAACCTATCAAAACCAACGAACCAATCGTAGTTGCTTGCTATCTATCAACTCCTTCATTGATGGATGGATGGATTCGGCTTGGGATGAATGTGCATGAGAGCTCTGCGTGAGAGCTTTCAGAGTTTGGTTGCGACGATGAGGTCATTGCATGGGCTGCAGCGGCTGCGGCGTGTGGTCGAACGGCTTGGCGGACGCGATCGCCTCCATGACATCGACGCACAGGGCCTCCTCGAATGGCGGGCACACGACTTGCACGCCGATCGGCAAGCCGGTGGCGTTGAGCTCGTTCTTGCAAATGTCCTGGTCCCACATGTCGCGGCCCTCGCGCTCGGTCTTGTCTTCGGTGCGCACCAGCGTCGCGGGCACGACGCCGGCCGGAAAGTCGACGAGGTTGTAGAGGCCCGTGTACGACACGAGCGCCAGGATGCGCTGCGACGTGCCGTGCAGAATGGCGGGTGCCACGTGCACCGGCGTGATGAGGCACTCGACATTCTGCGCACGGAAGCTCTCGAGCAGCGCCTTGCGGTACAGCCGACGCAGGTACTGCAGGTTCCAAGTCTCCTGCACGGTCTTGGGAAGCTGCAATCATACCGCGCACCACGATCAATGGCGTGCTTCTCGCAGCCACGCGAACCAATGAATGACGTACTGCCATCAGCAGCGCATGAGCCACGCGATCCCACTTGAAGATGCGCTTGAAGACGAACGCCATGGCGCGGACGACGATCGGAGGCAGCTGGCGGTTCTTGAACAGCCGCTTGAGCGTGTGATCGACCACCTCGCCGTGCATCATGTCGATCTGCGTGCGAGAGCCATCGGCCACCATCAAGCCAAAGTAGATGTCCATCGCGTCCTGGATTCGTGGCAGCTCGAACTCGACGATCTCATGACCCGCTGATCGCAAGGCCTCGACCGTCTCGAGCACGGCACGCGAGCAAGCAGCGTTGGGCTTGAAGAACTCGTCGTTCGTGTAGTAACCGATGCGCAGCTTGCGATGTGTGTGGCGTTCGAGCGTCTGGCTGCGGGGCTTGAACTCGGTCGGCAGTACCTCGGGATCGAACAGCCGTTGCTCGGCGCTCATGATCACCGACATGAGCAGGTCGATGTCGCGAGCACTGCGGCACATGGGACCCAGAGAGGCCTGAGAGTCGTCGCCATCACCACCATCGAGTCAATGTACTGCAGTACATTTCAGCGCGATGGCTGCACACTGCCTAACGTACAGCAACGGCTTCTTGGCCCGGGACGGCACTCAAGCAGCCATTGGCGCTAATCTGCTTCGAAGCTGGATTTGCCGCCGTGCGTGCGTGTGAACACGAAGGCTCGATCGGCGATTGCAATCGAAACGAGCTCACGTACTCGGCTTCAACGCGTAGATGCCACAAAAGTGCGCCGGGATACGGACCGAGCCACCAATGTCGGAGCCGATGCCGAAGGCGCTGCCCTGCTGAGCGAGCAGTGCCGCCTCGCCGCCGCTGCTGCCACCTGGCACTCGCGACGGATTCCATGGATTGGACGTGACGCCGTGTACCGGATTACTGCATTCGTAGCCCATCATCAACTGGCGAGTCGTTTGATCGTTCGATAGATGGATTGGTAGATGGATTGGTTAGATGGATCCGATGGCGTGGCGTGGCGGTCGTTGGGCCATGATACCTGATGCACGTTGGTCTTGACGAACGGGATACCTCCTGCTCGCTTGAGCACTTGAACCACGACGGCATCTTGCTCTGCTCTCACAATCCATCCACCAATCAATCACTCCATACATCCACCGATTGGAGATCGTGATGAAGAACAACGCACTCGCGGGCTTGTTGCATAGCTTGGCGAGTCCGATCGTGCTGTCGAGGCCGGCGATGTCGATGTTGTCCTTGACCGAGAACGGCACACCATGCAAGGGCCCGATCGGCTTGCCGGTACTCTCGAGCATCGCATCCAACGCATCGGCCTCCTTCAACGCTGCATCCTACACACGACCCACAGCGTGTGCGCTGATGTGTTGGTATTCGATCAAGATGTTCGGCGGAGCTCGCTTGCTCTCTCGTGAACGCACGAATCGATGGCACGTGAGACAGTTGGTTCGTCGATGAGCCTCCTGGGCCTGCTTGATATACGCCAGCATAGCATCACGACACGTGATCTCGCGCTCTCGAATCGCGGCCGCCAACGACGTCGCATCGAGCGACACGATGAACTCACGTCGATCTTGCGCGAGCTCGGGATACGCGCCGTCGAGCGAGTAGCTCGGATTGCGACGCATCTTCTCCTTGGTGAGCGAGAGCCGCTCGTGTATCAGCTTCTGATAGAAGTTGCTCATCGTGATTCGAACGGCGATGAAGGCCACCAGTAGCGGTAGCCACATGTACCACGGTAGCCAGTACACGACCACGAGCAGGAGAGCCGCCATGGCTCCTAGTGGGAGCGCCATATCGTGCGCTGTGTATCTGTGAGAGATCGAGTTCGATCGATCGATGAAGTGATCGTATCGACTAGATTCAAACTCACGATCAATCAATCGAACTCAGATCTGATAGAGTACTCGATCTAGCAATCTAGATTCACTGATCGATGTGATTGATGGATCGATCAATAGATGTGAGCGATAGCGAGCGACTAACCGAATGCGACATGGTGCTGATCGAGATCGAGATCGAGATCGAGATCGAGATCGATCATCATTCGCTCGCTGCCCTCGTCACATCAACATCACCAACAACATCAAACCATCCATCATCATCTTCATCATATTCTAAACAACCACCCAACATCGTTGGATACTGCCTCCTGACTCTAGATCTCTCCCGATCTCTCGCTCTATCTCGATCTCGATCAACATCATGTCGGTCGAGGCCGAGTCAGACGAGCAGGTCTACGCCGAGGCCGATGTCATCACATCAGCCGATGTCTATCTGCCTCCGGCCAGCCTCGCCGTGAGCGTACGTGTGGCATGCATCCCCCACCCTCCGCACGTTCTCCATCCACCGATTGATCGATCGTGTTGGCGCGCGCAGGGCATGTACGGTCCGGACCAGACGCCGTTCATCGTCGATCTGTGCGCCAACGACAAGATCTTGTGGCGCTCGTATCGAGCCTACACGCACCTCGCCGTGCTGCACGACGAAGTACGAGATACACACGCATCTCTCGATCGATTCTATTCGATCTCGCGGTTAATGCAATGAGTTGCCGATCGATTGGATCGATTGGATTGGACTGGATAGTTGATGCAACAAGGCCTGAATGTCGGCTGCTTCCCTGAGCGAATGCGCGTGTACATTGGCGGAATCTTTGGCGGCTCGTACGCAGCGACCGACGGCGCCGAGACTCGTCGGTACGACTCGATGCACCAACGAACGACGACATCACACTGATTGGGATCAAGTCGTATTGAGACACTCACATCGAGATCTCTCGCAATCTCTCTCCATTGCGCGGCGATCGTGTGTGCGTGTGCGCAGCATGGCGCTGGCGAGCTACTTGAACAAGGTGCTGAAGGAGACGCACGGCTCGGCGGTCGGCTCTCGCAACAAGCTGTTCCTGTCGCTGAGCGGCAAGCGGCTGCACGATGCGTGCGTCGAAGGCTCGGTCACCACCATGGCGCAGCTGTTCAGCAACTGGAAGAGCACCACGGCCGTCACGGCGCCGTTCGCTCACGTCAACGATGCGGTCGAGCCTCGCACCGGCAACACGACGCTGCACCTGGCGGCGATCAACGCCGCGACCTGCGTGCCTGGCTCGGTGACGATCGTCAACTCGGCCATCGATGCGGGAGCCGACATCATGCATCCGAACAGCGAGCTCAAGTCGCCGTTGTTGGTGGCGCTCGAGGCGCTCGAGCAGCAGTATGTCCTCCGTCGCGAGGGCAGCGCCTTTGCGGCTGCCAACGCTGAGGCCGCCCTCTCCAAGACTGGAGACGGCCACAAGGTCGTTCGGGCACTGCTCCGAGCTGGCGCTGATGCAGGCGAGGTCACTGCCAATGGCCGCTCGATCTTGCATCTGTGCGCTGCGTCGGCCTTGACGGTACGACGACGACAGCATGGTCACATTACCAAGCGCTCTCTCTCTCTCTCGTTCACTCACTCGCTCCTGAACCGGGACCGTGGCACAGGTTGAGGAGCTCGCGAGCAAGGTACCGCGATTGCTGCGAGTTCGTGATGTCGACGGCCGCACGCCTCTCGACTATGCGATCGAGTTTGGCGCCGAAGACACGATCGCCAAGTACAAGGAGGCCGGCGGCAAGACCGGAGCCGAGCTCGCCGAGGCACACGAGCACGTCGAAGCCGAGGCTGCCAAGTTCGACGACTTTCTCTCGCTCGCCGTGCAAAGCAACGAGGAGCGCGAGCAGGTCGCCATTCTCTTGAAGCTCGGCGAGTTGTACCAAGAGAGCGACCCGCTGCTGGCCGCCAAGCTGTACAACTGCGCCTCGTTCATGGCCAAGAACATGTTCAAGCTGCCCGAGGAGCAGACGCAGGCCAACGGCAAGCTGATCGAACTCGAGGCACATCTATTCGCACACTATGGCATTCAAGCCGCCAACGTACGACTCTGCCGCCTCGATCGTGAGTGATTGATTGATTGACGACGGTTACTCATTCATCGATTCAATCTCGGTACAGTTGGATTCCGCCAAGAAACACGAACGCATCACTCGCCATCAACAGGAGGTGCGAGACATTCGCAGCGGTCTCGCGACGCAGATGGCCAAGAGCGGCATGCGCGAGGTGCAGCAGTGGCTGGCGCAAAAGGTCGAGACGCTGTTCCACAAGCTGGTCGATGAGGTGATCAAGTCGTTCGCCAAGCCGCCGCCGTGCGCGTACGCCTTCGTGTCGTTGGGAGACCTCGCGACCAAGGAGTGCGGGCCGTCGATGAAGCTCTCGTTCATGGTGCTGGTCGACAAGTGCTCGCACGAGGTGCTCGAGTACTTTCGGCTGGCGGTCGAGCTGCTGCACCTGCGCGTCATCAACCTGCACGAGACCGAGTGCAAGGTGCTCAACGGCCGCAGTCGCTCGCCGATCGAGTCCGGCCTCAGCTTCGACTACACGGGCGAGATTCCGTTCCGCGCTGGCCGATTCGGTGCCATGCGATTGGTCGACACGCCCGAGCGCCTCGCACGCCTGCAGGAGCCGATCTACTTTGACCGCGACGCTGCACTGAGCTTCACGCTCGCCGATAGCGCACGCTACCTCTACGGCCAGAAGGCGCTCTTCGACGCGTATCGCATCGAGGTCAACAAGATCCTCGATCGCCAGCGAGGCACCTCGAGCGTTCGTCTGCGCCAAGCGCGAGCGGTGCAGTTCCTCCGCAGCGAGGCACACGCATGGCGGCCCAAGTACAACAAGGAGCCGAACGATGAAAAGTACGTGTGTATACGTGTATGATGCAGTGATTGCCTGTCTGGCATCGAAACTAAGCTGCGTACGAGCGAGAGCAGGTACTTTGAGCTGCAGCAACTCGAAGAGTTCCCGCACCGAACGCTGCGCATGTTGGCGCTGTACTTTGGCGTGTCGGGCACCGATCGCACCAGTGTCTACGAGCTGGTCGACGGCTTGGTGTACGCTTCGCACCTCAAGAAGGAGGCCGGCGAGGACCTGAAGCGAGCGCTCACGCTGGCCCGACAGATTCTGGTCAAGGTCGGCGAGCAGAACCTCGTCGACATTCGTGACCTGGTTGCTGCCGACAAGGCCGCAGCCGCAGCAGCAACCGCCACAGCTGCCAGCGATGACGCAACTGCCAGTGCTGCTGCGGAGGAGGGTGATGATGCGACTGCTCCGGACACTCAGCATGACGATGCTGACGCTGCTGGCGATGGCGGTGATGATGGCGCCACTGTGACTGCAACGACCTCGTCTTCATCGTCCTCGAGCGATTCGGGAGCATCGCAACCACAACAACAACAACAGCAACAATCGCAGAAGGTGTCTCTCTACAAGCTCACGCAAGACGACCTCGCGATCGTTGTCGAGATCCTGCAAGTGCTGCACCCGATGTGGCTGGTGAGCAAGCAGTTCAACGAGAGCAACGACAAGATCTTCACGCAAGCGACCTTCTACGAGAACACGAACCGCTCGCTGGCCGATGCCTACTTCCGCATCACGCTGTACCGCCGTGCCGAGAAGCACTACCTCGCGGCCTACCAGGAGAACGCCGACAACTTCAACATGAAGAACCTCCTGGGCCTCATGTGGAACAAGCTGCAGGACTACGAGAAAGCGATCGAGTACGTGCAGCGCCGCGGCGCGTGGCGATGCGTGAGGCAGAGCGGTGGTTGACTCGTCGGACAGATGCTTCAAGGAGTACGCCGAGGCGCTGCGACTGTCGCACGCCGTGGGTGCCGAGTTATCGTCGGCGTACACCAACATTGGCATGGCGAACGTCAACTTGAGCCGCAACTTCGAGGCCATCTCGTGGCTCGAGAAGGCGCTCGCGGTCGACAAGGAGGTGTACGGCGAGCAGCACGAGCACGTGGCGACCGACTACTACTACCTCGGCAAGATCTGCCATCGCGAGAAGGAGTTTAGCAAGGGCATCGAGTACCTGTCGCGGGCGATTGCCATTCACGAGCGCACCAACAATCGCGAGAAGATTGCTGGCTTCAATGCCGATCTCGGCATGGTGTACACGGACATGGAGAACTACGATGATGTACGTGATGAGTCGTTACGACTACGAGAAGCGAGATACTGACTCGATGATCGGAACAGGCTATCAAGCACACGAGCGTGGCGTTGCAGATGGAGAAGACGCTCCGAGGCGAGGTGCACGCGACGGTGGCCGTGCTGCTGCGACGCTTGGGCGATCTGTACCTGAAGGTCAAGCAGGAGTCGCGAGCACTCGAGCTGACCGAGCAAGCGGCCGACATCAACGTGCGCGTCTACGGCCACGACCACCCGAAGCACGCCGAGGACGAGTACACGATCGGCATCATCTGCTTCCGGCTCAAGATGCTCGAGCCGAGCCTCGAGCACCTGCGCACGTCGCTCGCCGTCTACCTCAAGGTGCTCGACGACGAGAACGACAAGCTGATCATCGAGGTGCGCGAGGCGATCGAGATGGTCGAGCACGAGCTCGCACGCACGCGAATGAGCCCCGAGGAGTACGAGGCATGGAAGCGCCGCATGGAGGAGGAGCGCCTGCGCCGTCTCGCCAAGCCCGAGGAGCCGGCACCGGTGGAGGCGCCCGAGCAACCAGCCGAGGACGACGAGCAGCCCGAGGTCGAACGCGAGCCCATCATTCGAAGCAGTGGCCAAGTGGGCACGTCGTCGCTGGACGTGTTCGACGACGAGTTCTTTGAGCTGTGATCGATGGGTGCCTGCCACCACCACCACCGAGTACGATTGCATCGGTTGTTCAACACTAGCAGATAGGTGATTAGGTTATGATTAGGATAGCAGCATATGGCGATGGACGACAACCATCAGACAACAACTCCATCAACTCCATGAATGAATGAGAGGATGCTTGCCAAGTGCTTCATTCGATACAATGGCGGCATCCAACCCAATCGAACCAACCAGCCCAAACCAATCAACAAGAGAAATGCACAGAAAGAGAGCGCCATTGATCGAGCGCGATCAACAGCTCCCACGTAGTATCCACCAACGAAACGTGCCGGAGCTCCGACGCTAATCCGACATGGAATCGGTCGTGTCGTCATCGCCGTCCTCACACGGATTGTGTTGCAGGTCTTCCGAGTCGGTGAACGAGCCGGGCGAGCTGTCGCCGCCGCCGCCGTCCGAGTCATCGCCGGCAGGACCGGCAGCAGCAGCGGGCGGCGCACCGGCACCGTGGCCGTGAGCGGGCCGCATGTTCTTCTCGGGATACGGGCCTCCGAATCCGTCGAACAGCAGCGCGCCGACCGTGAAGGCGTCCTCTTGCGAGAGCTCCACCGGCACTGCGATGAGCGGCATCATGCAGCCGCCGGCGCGCATCGGGAACGAGAACGAGGCGCTCGCGGCCACGGGCAGCAGCTTGCGCGCCACCTCGGCCTTGAAGGCCGCCTGGTCGCGCACGTCCTCGAGCTCGCCGTTCCAAAAGATCTCGAGCACGATGTTGCCGTCGGTCATGGGCGACGCGATGCCGAGCCGCGTGTCCGAGTACTCAAAGTGCTGTCCGCCGTACGAGACACGCAGCAGCTCGTAGCGATCAGAGCGACCGACATAGCGCCACGCATTCTGCCACGTTCGTTCGATCGGCAGCAACGAGTCATCCTCAGCATGCGGATCAGCGCGAGGCTGTTTCATGGTCGATTGCTGGTCGCCCATGGTTTCACGAGAGTAGCGCGGGAGATATTGAGCAGGTTCACGAGCTTGTGATCAATCAAGAGATCGATGTCGTTGATATGTTGTGTGGCGTTGATGAGAAGACGAGGAGCAAGACGGAAAACTGACGGATAACTCGATCTCATACCCCGCAATACCCCGGAAAGCGTCCAAAGCGAAAGTCCGAAGCGAAAGTTATCGCTTGTTCGCTTTCGACGCTTTCGTTCGTTTTTGCTTGTTGCCTCGTTCGATCGCACATCACTCAACCAACACACACGAGATATCGAGAGAGATAGAGATCGAGATTGAGAGGCTCGCAGCGATGGCGTACTTGGTGCAGGAGAGCGAGCTCTCGGTCTATAAGGACTCGTTCGTATTCACGCCGACTTCACAGCAACCTCGTGGTCGGGAACCATCGCTTCGAATCAATCGAACGAGTGGCGAGATCGATTCGATTGGTACGCTCGCTCGCTCACGCTCAATATCGACATCGCTCTCTCGGCCAACAGCGTGAGTGTGATGTTGCTGTGATGGCGATGATGCAGAACCGGTACCAACGAGTAGTAGTGGCAAGCCATCCAAGTCTTCATCAAAGGACAAGGCGCTCAAGACCATGCAGGTGTTCGGCATCTTTGGCGTCTTCACACTCCAAGCAGGTCGGTGGCACCTTCGATACCATCGGCAACACAATGCCATCGCTCGCTGATTCGTTGCATGGACGTCGAGTAGGACAATACCTGGCGGTCATCACTGAGCGCCAAATGATGGGCACCATTCAAGGCCACAACGTGTATCGCGTCGCCAAGGTCTCGATCATCGCCTACCATCTGAACCCGAACGCCGCGCTCAACGAGCAGCAGCGCAAGGACGAGGCCACCTACCTGCGCGTAGTCGACAGCCTCCTGAACGACCGAGTGAGTACTCAACGCCACTTGCTTCGAATCGAGATCGTGATCGAGATCAGCGGCTCACTCATTCTCTTTCTTTGCGCGGCTAGAACTTTTACTTCTCGTACTCGCTCGACCTGACGACGACGACACAACGCCGCATCACTCGATCAGACGAGCACTCGGCCATACCGCTGCATCTGCTGGCCAACCCACAGTTCTTCTGGAACGCGCACATGCTGTCGCCACTGCTGGGAACCCGATTCAATGCGTGGATTCTGCCTGTGCTTCGAGGATGTACGGCGATCGATCTCTGCGCGCTCGCGCTCCCGCGATCTTGCGGCAGCATCTGATGTCGCTGGCTGCCACCACGCAGACGTGCAAATCTCGATCCTCATGGTACAGGGACTGGCGTTCGACTTTATCCTGGTCTCGCGACGCAGTGCCCGTCGTGCCGGAACGCGCTACCTGACGCGCGGAGTCGACGAGCACGGTTCGGTTGCCAACTACGTAGAAACCGAGCAGATCCTCGGCATGAATGGACATTGGACGGCGTTCGTGCAGACACGCGGAAGTATACCGCTCTTCTGGGGCCAGACTTCGTCGGCGCTCAAGTACAATCCCGCTGCCGTGATCACGCATTCGCGACTGGAAACCGTACGAACGATTCGCTGAGCGATTCATTCATTCGCTCGATCCATCGGTCGCTCGTTGGCTGACTTGGCAAGCTGCTGCACAACAGATCAAGGCTTTCTGCTTGCACTTTGAGCACGAACTCGCTGCGTACAAAAAGCAGCTGATCGTCAACTTGCTCGATCGCAAGGGAGACGAACTGACGCTGAGTGAAGCGTTCGAGTCGTACATTAGCAATCACTGCGATTCCGAAGTGGTCGAGTATGTCTCGATCGAGAGAGAGATAGCGAATGTGCTGATGGCTGCTTGGGCTGACGACAACCGTGCTGGTGCTGCAGCTACATTGCGTTCGACTTTCATGCATTCTGCCGCAATGGCCAGTTCGAGAACGTCGCGCTGTTGATGGATAAGTGTGCCGATCGCCTGGCAGCCATTGGGTTCGTCGTCGGCTTTCTCACTCGCTGCTGTACTACACCCCTTTGGGACTAACCAGCTGTGCGGCAGCTTTCTCAAGTTCTCGGACCGAACGATCGAGCGCATGCAGGATGGCTGCGTGCGTACCAACTGCCTCGATTGCCTGGATCGCACGAATCTCGTGCAGAGCACGTTTGCCACTCGCAGCCTGCTCGTGCAACTGCAGTCATTCGGCATCATGGAGTTTGACGAGCCGAGCATCTTTGACTTGGCAATCAAGAATGGTTCGTCGGCTCGGTTCTTGCGATGATTGCACGCTCGCTATCGTGGTGGTTCTTCTTCTTCCTTCTTACGCCTCGTCACGCGTGGCACCACACAACAGCCTGGGCCAACAACGGTGATGCCATTAGCTTCCAATACGCCGGAACCAAGGCGCTCAAGAGCGACTTTACACGCACCGGCAAGCGAAAGACGCAGGGTAAGGTGTCGGACGGCGTCAAGTCGATCTCGCGCTTCGTGATCAACAACTTTTGGGACGGCCTGCGCCAGGTGGCGATCGATCTCGTGCTCGGTAACGTGCGAGTCGAGGCGCTGAACATGTCGCTGCTAGAACAAGAGGAGCGAGCGGTCACCGGCGCGGTATCGTCGTCCTCGAGCACCTCGCTGCCTGTCGAGCAGATCCACCTGGATATTGCAGATGAGTGAGTGTGCATCTCTCTCCGTGTTTCGATTCGGTCCATGCCATTGTTTGTAGTCTTTATGTGTGTGTCTATCTACCAATCTCAATCTATCTATCTATCTATCTTGTCCGCGATATATTGGCCTCCCCGGTAATGCTCTTCGAGGTGGGCTCGAGAGTGAGATTCGCTTGACCTGAACGAAGAGCAGAAGAGCATCGATGTTCGTTCTCGCTCCCTCGTCATCATCATTCGCTCTCTCTCGCTCACACCACCAACACGACGACACCACCACACCACCACATCATCGTCCTCACGCTCTTATTGCCTCGCTGACTGGTTGGCTCGTTGGCTGACTTGGCTACACCGTCCCTATCGCTCGATTCGATTCGATTCGATTCGATTCACATAGGCGCGTCCACAGCCGACGCTCGCGTGCGCGAGCTCTCCAACGCCAACCAACCAAACAACCGCCATCGCCATCGCCATCATTATCGTGTCGTTAGTGTCGCATCTCTCTCTCTCTCTCTCGATCCTTCTCGTCTGATGTGTACCGCCCAACCAAGCTCGATGTACCTGTAGCCACTCGTAGCTCCCAACGACGCGCCGACACCACCATCACCACCATCTCCTCCTCCCTCTTCCTCCTGCTCCTGCTCCTCGTCGACGATGGCGCGCGAGGTACCGAGCTTGGTGGTGACGCCACACGCGACACCGCCCGTCTCGACCACGTCGTCGACGGCCTCGGCAACTCTCTCGTCTACCTCGTCGGCCTACAGCAACATCAAGCCGTCGACCGCCACCGATGCACTGCCGCACATGACCCTCTCGCGCCGCGTCAAGCAGCTCTCGAGCGACAGCAGCATCACGCGCAAGTCGCAGCTGCTGTCGTCGCGCA
>Ga0209935_1002671_pt1 | contig 20786 bp, 33 predicted proteins | sample ThiBio_1000_plan_2_FD_183958 | JGI IMG/M metagenome (GOLD analysis project Ga0209935, IMG submission 183958) | Wastewater bioreactor microbial communities from Cape Town, South Africa - Thiocy_cont_1000_plan (SPAdes) | ecosystem: Engineered > Bioreactor > Thiocyanate-remediating >...
GTTCGAGCCGAAGATGTTGAGCATATGAAGCACGTTCAGCACCGAGAACGAGATAGCCAACACGACGATGACGGCCGTGATGACCGAAAGACAGAGCACCGTCCGCGCTTGGTTCTATTGATTGAGATCGAGGGTGCGATATCAAACGATACGCAACATAGTGTGGGTGCGTGAGTAGCCAAGTAGGCCTGCCGTGAGCGTTCGATGGGTGACGTCGTACAGTGCGCGTGTCTTCTTCGTTGCCGTTCATGTGGTGGTGGTGGTGATAGCGGTGATAGTGGTAGAAAGCTACACCGACGAAGACGACACGCGGAGGGACGGGAGGCCACGAGCGAGAGGCCACGCGCGAGGACGATGAGCAAATGATGCGATGCTGCCTCCCACTCGCTTTCGAGTGTCTGTGAGTGAGCGAATCCACCACCACCACCACTACAACTACGACTGGGGTCAAGGAGCTGGTGATCGTGGTAGTATGTACAGTGTGCGGATACACATTGATTGCGCACGATAGTGCACGAGATGGGGGATGGCAGGTAGGCAGGTAGGCATACAATACTACAACACATGAATATCGCTCGGCATCGGCGCCATATCGCAGAGAATCGAGTGGCGCTACTCGTTCTTGCTTGGCGTGGAGAGCGACGGCAACGGCGGGGGAAGCGAGTCCGAGAAGAGCCTCTGCGCGTCGCTGGGATCGAGGCCCTCCTGCTCTAGGAGCTTGGCCAGAGTCTGCGTGCGAATGCGGCCTGAGTTTGCCAAGTGACGACGACCGATCGATCAGCTAACCGAATGATGCGAGCATCGCGCATACAACGAGCACGACGACGTACCCTGCTCACGAATATGGGCGCCTTGAAGGAACTTTTGCGTCTGCCGCAGCTGTAGATGCGACTTGCGCAAGGTGGCGTCCTTGGCCTTGAGCTGTGTGACGGCGAGTTGGCGCTGCTCGTGAAGGTGCTCCATCTGCGTCCGCATGTGCGATACCAGCAACGCTGCCTTCTCGGTAACGTGCTTGACCTGTTGGCGCTGCTGCTCGTTGCGACCTTGGAGCTCGAGGATGATCGCGATCAGTGCCTCGTGGCTCATGGCCGATAGCGACGCTTGATTGTAGCTCGGAGGTGTCTCGGGTGGAGTCTTGAGCGTCGATGCCTTCGGTGCCTTCGGTGATCTTGTCGTGTGATTGTTGGTGGAGGTAGTGGTCGTCGTGTCGGCTGCTGTTGGCGAGTCATCGGTACTCGATATCGCGATGACCGGAAGCTCGGTGAGCGCCTCGTGGAACGACAAGCGCCGTTGAGAGGTGGGAGTCGTGGGCGCGGCATCGACCAACGCAGCCGCGAGCTCGGCATCCTTACCTGGATCAGTGTTGCGTCGGGACCTGCGCTGCTTGTTATCGCCTGGCATCGGCATCACGTTGTGACAAACAATCGCACAGGGAGTCAGAGTCAGGGGAGTGAGTGAGAGAATGAGTGACATACTCGCAGTCATGTCCGTTGGCGACACGACGGGCTCGGGAGCAAGGGCATATTGTTTGGTAGCACGCAGCGTCGCGATGGCCAGGTTGCGCCGTGTCTTGGCGGCTTGCGATGGCGCCACAGCCGTCGTAAAGGTCGAGGGCGGACTGCGACCCGTTGCATTGTCGCCGCCTTGAAGTGCCAGCAACTCCGAGGCACGGGCATTCGAGCCCGGCTTGCCTCCAGCAAGCGCTGGTGCGCTCGAGAGGTCGAGAGCCGACAAGGGCGACGCCGACACGGGCGACGAGGGCGTCGAGCCCGACTGCGGCGAGAGTGCCGGCGAGCTGCTGCTTGAGGTCGACGTAGCGACGCCGGTGGCGGTGGCGGCGGCAGGTGACTCGTGTCCGAACGTGCGGAGCAGCGCATGAACCGGCGATGAGGTCGAGGGCTCGAAGAGTGGCGTGTAGTGTGCGGCGGCCGTGGACCACGCGGTCTTGCGCGACTGCATCGGCGAGCTGGGAGCCGAGGGCGAGCGGTGCTGCTCGCCGAACGAGCTGTCGTCGTAGAGGTGCTGGTGGTGCGGATGGTGGTGGAGCGAGGCCACGGTCGTGCTGTTGCTGTTGCTGTTGGTAGTGCCAGCGCCAGCGGCAGCGAGGTCGTCGGCGGCGCGTCCGGCGCCACGCAGCAGCCGCTTGCCTCGCGGCATGGCCGAGAGGCGCGCCCACTTGGTGGCCTCGGGGCTGTCGCGCGCGATGCCGATCACTCCGCCGATGGCCTGCGTGATGCACTTCATCCACTCGCACTCGTCGTCGAGCGACTCGGCGCTGAGGTAGTAGGCGCGCCTCGGCGCCTCGAGCACGAACGAGAACGGCCGCAGCTGATGCGAGCGAATCGAGCAGCCGAACAACGGCACGATGCCGAGCTTCTTGGGCGACTGCGGCGACGACGAGTACGACAGGGTCGAGGCACGTAGCTCGAACCACCGTTGCTTCCAGTTGTGCCGCGTCTTGCCCTTCTTGGTGAGGTAGCCGTGCTTGATGATGGGCTCGGTCTCGAGCAGCTGCAGATGCGTGGGATCGACGCCGCCATCGTCGCCGTCGTCGCGAGGCGATGCCATCGAATCAATCGGACGATGACGCTGAACCGCACGACAAGTCGGGAGCCTCACCTCGAGCAACACAAAGAGAGCTGCAGCTGCAGCTGCAGCCTTGGGTTATCAGAGGGGGCTATCGATGACGAGAGTGCGTGGCGTGTGTGTGTGTGTGGTTGGCAGCTGCGAGATCGATCGAATATGAAGCTGCAGATCGTCGTCGTCGTCGTTGTTTGTTTGCTGCCTCGCTCCCGCTCACACGCGCACGCGCACCCGGCCCCACTCACTGAGAGCGAGGCCCACGCGTCTCTCTCTCCACTCATCGTCCCTCTCCGCCCCGTCATCGTCTTCGATAACGGGACTGGATGGCCAAGGTCTCGGTCGAGCTTGCCCCTTCTTCTGCCTCCGCGGTCGTCGTGTCGCGTGCTGACGCTGACGCCCACGCACACTGCCACGCGCACGCGCACTCCTCGTCGTCCTCCTCTTCGGTTGTCGTGGTCTCTCGCGCTGATGGCCATCATCAAGCCTTCGAACCTCACCACTCAGTCGTCCGCACTACGGTCGAACGGCCAGCACCGACGGCCTACAACTTTCGGCTGCCCTACCGATGCACAGCCGCGAACGAGCCGTCCGTTGCATCTGCTGCGGCTGCCTCGCGCCCTATCCTGACGACGCCGACGCCGCCGCCGACGCCCGCACGCCAAGCCCCCGCACCCACTTCCACGCCCAGCGCCTATCGTCGCGCACACCAGAGTACCGTCATCCATCGGGGCGGTTCGCCGTCACCGTCGCCTGTCGATGCCATGGCGCGCTACTCGAGCCGAGCCGCATCGCCCGTCATGCTGCCGAGCGTGCGTCTCGAGGCTGAGCCCGAGAGCCGCGTAGCTCTGCTCGAGATGCTGCGTGCCCATCTCCCGCACTCGATACGCTTGTTTCGCTTGTTGGAGGAGCAGTTTGCACCTCATCACCACCACCATCATGAGGCGGCCATGATGGAGCCATCGTCATCGTCATCGCCGTCGTCATCGCCATCACTATCGCCGCTGTACCGCGATACCGAGTGGTGGGTCGACCACTTGCCGACACCGTTGGCCGTGCTGTGCTTCCACCAAGGCTTCTTCTCGTTCTTTGCGATCGACGACGACGCCGGCGTGTCGTTGCTATCGCATATCGACTGGCAGCGGCTGCGCGAGGTTCGCTTCGCGGCACTGGGCGAGCGACACCTGGCGTTGCTACGCTCGCTGCCACACGTGGTGCTGTCCGAGGGCCCTTCGTTTCGGCTGTTCTTCCACGAGCACGCACTCGCGCTCCGCAGCGGTGCCATGCCACGACCGCCAGCTGCTCCACCTCCACCTCCTCCGGCCGCCCCGCCTCCGCCGACGTACTCGAGTGCGGCAGCGGCTCCTCCCGACTACTGTCGTTCGTGTGGCGCGTACGCCGAACAGGCTGAGCACGTACTCGAGCTTGGCTCGTTGACGCAGCTGGATGCTGAGCGTGTGCTGCAGCACTGGATCTATGCCACGCCTTCGATGCAGCTCGAGCGCATTCGTACGCTGATTGCACAGAAGCCGACGGTAGCGATCCGAGTGCACCAACACCAGCACCAGCGCCACCACCCCCAATGCCCTCTGCTGCAGCTGCTGCATCACCAACAACACCTCCACCAACACCAGCACCAACACCGTCGCACCAACGCTACTGGCGAATCCGAGCTCGTGGCGTGGTCGTTGACCATGAGCGACGGCTCGCAGTCGTTCCTGTTCTCGATGCCACAAGCGCGACGACGCGGCCTGGGCGACCTCAGCAGCAAGCACTTGATCGCGCAGCATGTCTCGAGTGGCCGTATCGCGTACTGGTACGTCGAAACGGCCAACGAACGAGCCATGGCCCTCAGCCGCAAGCAGACCGACTGCCTCCAAGACATTGGCGACTTGTACTACTGGCCAGTCGTGCGTCTCGTGTCGCGTGGCGCCACACCTACCGGCGCAGCCATCAACCACAACTACAATTACAACTACAACGCTACCGTTGCTGCTGCCGGCGGTGGCAACAGCAGCGTATCGTGGCAGTCATCGTATCTCCACCAAGCCAAGCTGTAACAAGCCGCGACATATATGCCGCCGGCTTCGCGAACTGTATGTGAGAATGTGAATGAGCCTGCTGCTCTAACGAATCTAATGGATACAAGTAGTACAACAACAACATATAACAACTACTACTATGACTACTACAACAAATTGTGACGCTCACTCGCGCCAGCTTGCATTCGCAGCATCACTTAAAGCAATCGCGCCAGTAGACAGAGCCGAACGGCAGCGCCGAAGGAGCCATCGAGGGCACCTGCTCCTTAATGGCTCGGAGCAGCTCGCGAGCCATTAGGTCGTTACCGAGCGGCGAGAAGTGCAGGCCGTCGGAGAGCAGCGAACGCCAGTCATCGTGCGCGAGCATGGCGCCGTGGAGATCGAGGAAGGCGAGATGTCGCTCGCGCGCGACACGCAGCACCTCGGCGGCATAGGCGCACGTCGTGTCGGCGTCTCGGTCACGTGGCAGCGAGTCGTCGTTGGCGGTCGCGCGCACACTCTGGTGCCACGCATCTTGATCGAGCGCCGGCGGCGTCACGAGCATGATGCGCTCGGCCGGTAGTTGCAGCAGCGGCGAGAGCGAGTCGAGCAACTCGTTGAGGTTGGCCGTGAAGCGCTCGAGCGGTACGTGCTGCACCGAGTGTGGCAGCGCGGCGTCGTTGGCGCCAAAGAACACGACCAACAGCGACGGCGAGTGGTGTGCGATCGAACAGCGATCAAGCACGCGACCGGTGCGCTGCTCGGCGACGAGCTTGAGAGCCAGGTTGGTGTTGTAGCCCGAGTAGCCGCGCACGATGATATCGGCACGAGGGTTGTAGGCGTCGGCGAGTTGAGCGGCCCAGCCTCGCGTCGCCAGCTCTTGCGAGCGCTGCGTCAGCGAGTCGCCAAAGAGAACGATGCAAGGCTTGCTGGTCATTACTAGCCGTTGTTGTTGGACTGGCTGACTGACTGACTGACTGGCTGACTGGCTAGAAGGAAGGACGACAAATGCAAGCGCGTATTGATCGATCGATTGAAGATCTAGAGCATTCATTCATTCTTGGGGTATTCGACACAGTCACACTCACACTCACTCTCTCTCGATTCTATGCGCGCTACAGTACAATGAGAAGGACGATCAGATGTGATGCAGAGGTAGAGGTTGTTGTGGTTACTTGTAGTGTACACGAACGAGCCAACCAGCGGCGATCTCTGGTATCTTATTGTCTGCTGCTACTGGTATTGCGAGGAGGTCGCAGGCCCAGTGTGCGGCACATTCATGGTCTTGTAGCGTTCGAGAATCGCAGCAAGCTCGCAAACTTGGGCGAGCACCTCCTCGGCGTCATCCATCTTGCTCCACTTGATGATGCGGTTGATCAAGCTCTCTCTTGAGCTCTCCTCGACATCGTTGTGCGGTGCCTCGGCTCCCTCTGTTGTTGTTGTTGTTGTTGTTGTTGTTGTTGTTGTTGTTTGGTGGAAGGTCGTTCGTGAGTCGATGAGTGAGAGGGAGAGCGAAGAAGAAGAGAACGCACCAGTTTTCAATAGGCTAATATACTGTGCAATCAATGAGATCCAATGGTGTTTGTCACTTGTACTAAAGACATACTCGTTCGCCGAGGATGTCAGCTTGAAGAGATAGCGGAATTCTGTCGTCGTCGTCATCATCGTCAGTTGGTGGTGGTGGTGGTGGTGCGGCGTGAGTTTTGGTTTTGGTTTTGCGTTGGCAGCAACGATTGGCTGGATGGAGAAGGCGGCGTACCCGAACTATCGTCCATGTCCTCGACCTTGAGGGTTCCGAGCGGCTCCTTGAACTCGACCTCGAGCACCATGCCCTTCTTCTTCTCCTTGCAGCACACAAAGAGATCGTTGAAGAGGAAGCAATAGCGCTCCTTGGAGGACTCACCGTCGGGCTGGATGAAGAGCACACGGCCTTCGTAGACGTAGCGCCGATGTGGCAGCGCAAGTTGCGTCGTGCCGGCGATGCGGTTCTGGATGTGGATGACCTTGTCGATGTTCTTGCGCTGCTTGGCTCGGAGACTGGCGTTAAACTGAATGTCGCGCAGCGATTGCAGTGCATCCGAGAGATGCGTAAAGTCTCGATGTGTCGGCGGAGTACGAGAGAGTATATCCTAAGAATGAACGAGAGAGAGAGTGTGTCAGTGAACGAGAGAGAGAGAGAGAGAGAGAGAGCGAGTGAATGAGCCATTGTCGGACAAGTACATACTTTCAATAAGGAATCGTAAGCAATCATGCGCTGGATCGGTAGGTACAGGTAGGTCAGGAGGTCCTTGTTTTCGTTGATTTCGCGTTGTTTGCGCTCGAGGAAGGCTGCAAATTGCTTGTTCTTCTTGGCCTTCTCGTACGTATCCATGGCGTGATCGTAGTTTTCGTTGTATTGCGTGTATAGTTGTCGTAGTAGAGGAATCTAACACGTGGTGGCATTGGTGTTCGTTAGACAAGGTGTGATTTCGTTCGCTCGCTCACTCACTCACTCACTCGCTCGTACCATGTCCAGGAACACCTCGCCGAATGTGTCGCCGCACTGCAGATGCGCCTTGAATCGATCGAGGAAAGCAGCATGCCAGTTGCGGATCAACTCGAGATTGCAGAACATGTCCTGCACGACCGTTGGAGACAGAATGTCGGCGCTCCGCAGCGGCTCGCAGTAGTCGCGCACGAGAATGTCGAGAGACTGGACGTGTGCCTCCTCGGAGGTCAGCAGCTCTTGCACTAGCTTGCTCCGAATGAGCCTGTCCTCGGGCATCTCGAGCACTTCGAGCCTCTCCTTGGACCGTTGCTTCTTGTGCGTCTTGCGCCGCGTTCCTCCGGCGCTCGCAGTGCCGACACTGCCTCCGCCACCACCACCGGCGCCAGCGAATCCACCGCTGGCACTGAGCGAGGACGACGAAGTGCTTTGTGTTGTGTTTGCGAGGAGTGCGCCAGAGGAGGACGAGGACGAGGATGTGGTGCTCGTTGCCAAAGAAGTGCCGAGCGATGTCGCGGTCGTTGCTCCCGCCACGGCGGCATAGGTCGCCGAGGCTGTTGTCGAGGTGCCACTGGTCGCAGCCGTGAACACAGACGACGGCGTGGGATTCGAGGTGGTGGTTGCGTTGGCGTTGGCGTTGGCGGCGGGCCCGAGCGGGCCGTTGTGGCCGATGGTCAGCACGACGCCGTTGTTCGAGATGGATGATGAGAAGGTGGAGGCGGAGGCGGCAGCGGTGGCCTCCTTGTCCTTGGTGCGCTTGCTGCTGCCAGCGCCGCTCGAGGTGCCACTGCGGGACGAGGCGCGCGGTTCGTGTGTCTGAGGCGGACTCGCCAGGCTGCCGGACGACGACGACGGCGGCGAAGTGGCGAGCTCGGAGCCGCCCGCCGCGCCACCACCAGTGACGGCGCTGCCAAAGCGCACGCCAGTCGGCGACGAAGGCAGAGCGTCAGGCAAGCCGCCGTCTCTCCTATCCGTCTTGCTTGTAAGCAGCGGAGAGGACATGGGTGCGAGACGAACGACGAACGACGAACGAGCCGAGGCGCACGCGGGCGAGCGAGCGAGTGTAGCCGAGAACGCGAGAGAGCGAGTTGGCGCGCGGAACCCCACACCACGCGTGTCAACCGGGCGACGAGCGGTGGCGATCAACGAGCGCGAGTCGTACGTGGGCTACGTACACAGCAGGCGGTGGTGGCGACGACCCACACACGCACACACGGACACAGGACGCGCGCACACGACACCGAGACGCAACAACAACAACAACGAAGACGAAGGAGCGAAGGAGGACGAGAGCGAAGGCAGCGTAAAGCAGCTGAGGGCGTATATGAGGTTGCTCCTACGCTCGGTCTGCTTTACTCTGCCCGAGTACCAGACCACCTCGCGCCTCCTGCTGCCCGGGCCAATCGAGAGGCAGTTTCGTGGCCATGAGTCGTCCGGATGGTGAGTGAAGCAAGTGGTTAACCGGCGCACCGATCGGTGGTGGCAGTAGTGGCAGAGCGAGCGCAGATAAATGCGAGCCTGCTGCTGCCGCCTGTTAATGGATATCCCGCGTGGAAATGCCGCCAGTCCTCAAGCAAAGCACCAACGGCAAATGGCCTACTACTCCAACTCTCAATCTCTCGATCAGTGTCAGTGTCAGCTGCAGGGAAGAGCACGTGTACGTCCAAGTACTCGGCCACCCGCATTGCGAGCCGATGGCCTGAAAAAGCGCACAGAAACCACAACAACCAACACAGAAGAGCGAGAGCAGCAGCAGCGCGTTTGTTTGATCGATCGCTTTGTCTCTTCTCTCTCCGCCTGTTGCTCGCTTGCTCTCTCTCGTTCGATCGATCGATCTCTGCCTGTATCGTGTACCTGCCTGTGCCTGCGTGCCGTTCTCTCTCAGCTGTGCCTCTGCGTCCCGCTTGCTCTCTCTCTCTCTCTCTCTCTTGCACCCCCATTGCCGTTGTTTCTCGCGTTTTGCTGGTTGCCCGTGGTCGCCGAGACCGCCGTCCATTGTAGCACGATCGGTGGGTGCGCTGGTCCCTCGTTGTCTTGCGAAACTGGCTCTCCTCAGCCAACCTCGACACGTTAGCGCCATCAAGAAGGCCGTCGAGAGCGCCAATGAGGGAGAGATCAAAAAGTACCTGGCCTCGCACCATGTCGACGAGCTGATCGATGGCGAGTCCTTGCTGCACATGGCGTGCAACGCCAGCAAGTACAACGTCGCCAAGATGCTGCTCAAGCGCGGTATGCAACAACCTCATGGCCGTGCTCATCATCGCTCCTAATGCGTGCCACGCCACCTCCTGCTGCTGCTGCCGCCGCCAACAACAACAACAGGTGCCGATGCCAACCTGTGCGACTCGCGCGGTTGGACTCCGCTTCACTGTGCTGCGTGCTCGCAGGCCTTCAAGCTCTGCGAGCTCCTGATTAACAAGGGCAAAGGCATGTTGAACGCACGCACACACACACACACACACTCGTGTGTGCCAGCTCGATTGCATCTCGTGCTCGAGTGCAATCATATCTCTTCATCGCTCTCGCTCGCTCGCTCTCGATACCCATTCTGATCGATCCTCACTCGATACAGCCAATGTGAATATCCAAACGAAACAACGCTCGTCGGTCGTTGGCTACATCTCGAAAGCCGGTGGCCCCAGCATGAACTTCAACATCAATCAGCAGCTGCGACTACTACGCCTCATGGTCGAGCGTGGAGTTGATCTCTCACAAGCCAACGAGGTATTGTGTACCTCACTCCGACCTCCTGCCCTCTCCCTCCAGACGATACTGATTCTGCTCTCGCATTCTGCTTGCCCACTCGCTCCAGTACGGCGAGACACCCCTTCACTTTGCGTGTCTCACTGGAACCACGGCAGTCGTCGAGTTCCTGCTACAAAACAACGCCGACGTCAACTCCGCCACAGCGTACGTTGCGGCGATGCTCTCGTCTCGTCTCGTCTCGTCTTCGCCATCGTGCTCATTCACTCACCGATGTGCGCTCCAGTGCTGGAGAAACCTGCCTCCACTACGCCGTCCGCGGGCACAAGCGTGAAGGTATGCGTGCGACAACGAGAGGGGAGGTCGATCGCGTATCGGCGCTCATACTGTTGCTGCTTCTCCCGTAGCGATCCCGATCTTGTTTCAATACGGAATCGATCTGAGCCTCCGCACATCGGATGGCATGACGGCAAGAGACTGCGCAAACGATATGCAAGACACCGATATGTACGCGCTGCTAACAGGTATGCCAACGATACGACAAGTGCATTCTCTCTCTCGCACGCGCGCGCTGCTCGTTACGCGAGTACACTACTTACATGCCTGTTGTCTCGCGTCGCGCTCCGAAAGAATACGAGAAGGAACGCAACGCAACGCACAACAGATCCAATCCCTGGAGCCTGTTAAATTGCTTTGGTGCCGATTCTGGAGGCGTACGCCCATACTCCCTCTCCTGCTGCTCTACAAAATGCTCACGATCGCTCGCTCGCTCGCTCGCTCATTGCAGAAACGCATCATTCCGAAATCACGATACAACCACATTGCTGCCTTGCTCGGCAACACGATCGTCATGTACGGTGGCTCGTCCACCTTCTTTTGCGACTCTGACACACGTACGTCCAGTCCTCACCAATGTGGGTTTCTCGTGCACCTCGTGAACTCACTGGTCGGAGTGTCGTGGCTGCAGAGTTTTACGACGAAGTATGGCTCCTGGACCTCAGCAAGAATGAGTGGAGGCGGATAAAGCTGTATCCTTCGGTATGATGACCACCACCACCTCCTCCTCCTCCTCGCACGCGCAATTCACCCATGAAATTGACTGTCGCTCCGTTGCGCACTCGATGTAGCCACCACCGCTCGCCAGTGCAGCAGTGGAAGTGATCGATTCGCACATTTATGTGTTTGGTGGCTGGAATCACGTCGGTGAGCTCAATCCTCACGTCTACCGAATAGAGATTGGTACGGCTCTCTCTCTCTCTCTCTCTCTCTCTCTCTCGCAACCTTGACTCACAGTTCTTGCCGCATGACAGACACGCGCAAGTGCGTACTTGCCGAGTCACCACACCACGCAGTGCCGGCAGTGCCGCGACCCATTCGTACCCTGTCATCCGTGCGCCTGCCCGACCGTGTGTTGTCTCGTGGCCGACAATCGTCGCTCGGTAGTCTGGTGCACACGTCGAGCCTCGAGTATAGCGGCGAGGAGCTGACCGATGGCGATCGCGCCTCGTCGTCCGAGCCTGATGACACGACCGACGCCGACGACGCCAAGTCGTTTCGCGGCAGCGGCTTGCTCACCGAGCCGATAGCCGGCCGCGTTGCCTCGAGCCCCGACCTGCAGTTCGACGACGAGCTCGGAGAGGTGGTCGACCAGCCCAACACCATCGCAAACTGCAACCACACCGCCACCGCCATCTTGAACACCGATCTCGTCGTCGTGTTCGGCGGCGTGGCGTACAGCCGCAACGCCACGCGCCTCTTTCGAGTGTGTACGTACCGCGCCACTCTCAACCGCCCTTACCCATACTCTCAACCGTCCTTCCTTACCCGTGTTGGTGTTGCCACAGCCACTTTCGAATGGACGACCATCTTGCCACCGCCTCCCGATAGCGATGACTACTGGCCGGCGCCGCGCGAGTATCATACTGCCAACTGCGTATGCTACCCAACTCTCTCTCTCTCTCTCTCTCTCTCTCTCTCTCCCTCTCCCCGTTACGTACGTACTACTCACGCTCGTCGTGTCCACTCAGCTTTGGGGCAAGGTCGTCATCTTTGGTGGCTGGAACGGAGAGCGTTGCTTCAACGACCTCGCGGCATTTGATGTTTCTACCAACAAGTGGTCGCTCGTGGCCGCTACCGGCAACGCTCCGTCACCGCGCTACGCCCATCGAGCGCACGTTATCAACGGCAATCTCTACATCGTGGGTGGCTCGGACGAAAATGGGCAGATGTTGCGAGACGTCTATGCATTCGATATCGCCCGCAAGCATTGGAGCGAGTGCCTGCTCACATCTGAGCACCCTCGTGTCATTGGTATGTTGCTCTCTCTCTCTCTCTCGTGCCTGTGTATGTTTCTCTCTTTTCTTACAGCAGAGGGCATGCGACTGTAGCTGGAAGTGCTTCGGTATCGCAGCGCGATCGTATCTTCGTCTTTGGTGGCGCTTCTGTTGCTGTGCATGCTTTGGATATTGGTACGCGCACACACACACACGCTCACTTGCGCCTGGTCTTTCTCGTCGCCTTTGTGTCTTACCGAATCCTTGTCGGCAGGGCTCATGGAGGGTAAGACCTCGGCGCGTAACTCGACGAGCAACTCACAGGTTGTGCGTGCGCAACCGAGCAAGTCCACTACCAAGCTCAAGGCGCGCCCGATCCACGCCAAGAGCGGCAAGTTCGAGCCGCTCATTATGCGCGCAGCTCGGCCATCCGAGTCCTCGCTGCCCCTCGTGCACACCAATGGCACCAACGGCACCTCGGCAACCTCGACCTCTTCTTCGACCCCTTCAGTGTCGGCTGCGACGACAACGACGACGACGACGACTAGCAGCTCATCCGCCGCCTCGTCTTCTGCCACCACTCCTCCTCCGGCGAAGCGCTCCGTACTCTCGTCGCAATCGGCCTCGAATCTGTCGCAACTAAGCGTCAACTTTGCCGAACGCTCATCGCCGCCATCGGCAGTCTCCGGTTCGGTCTCGTCAACATCCGCGTCGGCTGGCAGCGTGGCGCAAAATCCAAATCACTCGCGGCACCTGTCTACCGAGTTCAACGACGATACGGCCTCGTCGTTCGATTTGTTTGCATCGCGCTACGAATCTCTCGGTGAGACCGTATCGCGTTCGCCGACCTTCCCGCGCAGCGAGACCTCGACCTCGTTGTCGCAGAGCTCGAGCAGCGGCAACATCTCGGGCATCGCGAGTGGAAAGGCGCCTCCTAAGCGCTCGAGCTCCGATAAGAAATGTACGCCACTGCCTCGGTGTTGCTTCTCTCCACACTTGCCTGACCTTCTGTGGTGTACAGTGTCGAAGCACATGATGATGCAGCGCATCGATCACGTCGAGCAGTTCTCCACCACCCTGTCCACCGAGGTCTTGGTGCTGAGTACGTCCCCTTCGTCCTCGTCCTCCTCACCGGTTCGTCATACTGACACGACTCGCGGCGGTACCAGTCGGTATGATGTTGCAAGAGCTTGAATCGCCCACGCCGCTGCAGAATCCTGAGGAGCGTGAGAAGCTCAAGGCCAAGGTACGCACTCACTCCAGCCCTGCCGCGTTGCGTATGACGACCGACTCACTCGCGCGTGTGTGTGTGTGTCCACCCACTAGTGCTTCGAGATTCAGACCTATTGCGTGATGAACAGGCCCAAAAAGACCTGGCACGCCAAGGCCCTCGCGCCACCCAAGCAAGAGACCAAGCTGAGTGGCACCGGTACGCAAGCGAGCTTGCACGATGCCGTATGCGACACACGCCTCTCGATTTCTTACCACCACCACCACGATAGTGCGCGACCTTGCGAGCAAGTTCACGGGCGATTCGAGCGTCAAGTTCAATCCCTTCCCGATGAAGCACTTTTATGCGTTGAACTTGCCACCGGTATGGGACAGGAAGCTCGATGGTATCGACGGCCCGCTGCGCCATCGAGCTGAGATCGTCAACGAGCTCCTGGCTACCGAGACCGCCTACATTCAAGATCTCGGCGTCATCATCGGTGTACGTATTCGTATCGTGTATGGTCGGTGGTCTGATGGCCTGATGCGCGAGAGGGTTGCTCATTGGTACTCGGCTTTCGCCCACTCTGCTGTAGTTATACATGCGACCGCTTCAGTACGAGTACGAGGGCCTGGTGGAGTCGTACTACATGCACGGCATGTTCAACAACATCGATACGCTGTTCTCGCTCAGCCTCAAGCTGCTTCGCTTGCTCGAGACCGAGGCCGAGAAGCCACAAGAGCACCAGCAGTTCGGCCGTGTGTTTTTATCGCTGGTATGGCTCGCTCTTGGTTTGTGTGAGTGTGAGTGTGAGTGTGTTTGTCTCACGACTTGCTCGGCTTGGTGATAGATGGACAAGTTCGCCAAGTACAACGCCTACAGCGCCAACAACGAGCGCGCGATGGAGTGCCTCGACAAGTTGCTCAAGGAGAACTCGGGCTTCACGACGCTGTGCGACGAGGTCAAACGCCTGGAGCCGAGCAAGCAGCAGGACATTGCCGGCTACCTGGTCAAGCCCTTCCAGCGCATCTGTCGCTACCAGTTGCTGCTGCAGGAGCTCCACAAGCACACGCCGTCGACGTGGGAGGACCACGAGAACCTCGGCACCGCCGTGGCAGCAATCAACAAGCTCGTCACCGGAGCCAACGAGACGAAGCGCATCACCGACAACCTGTACAAACTCACCGACATTCGTAATCGCTTCAAAGCGGTACGCTCACCTCACTTGCTCCTACTCGCTCGCTCGCTCGCTCACTCACTTCTTCCTTGTGCGCGAAGCTGCCGGAGCTCGATCTGAGTAACGTCTACGTCGCCGATGATCCGTTCAAGTTGACCGACAAGGGCCGCGTCAAGCGATGCCACTTGTTTTTGTTCCGTGAGTTCTTGGTCATCGGCAGACCGCTGCGCAGCGGCAAGTTCTACAAGCAGTATTTATTACGACCCGACTCTTACAGGATTCTCGACGAGGCCGATCTCGTCAGTACGTCTACGTCTGCGTCTACGTGAAAAGGCGCAAGCTTGCGACACCTCGCTAACACCACCACCATGAACCACAACCCCCACAGAATCCGACAAAACGCCACCGTTCACGTTCTGCTTACTCGTGCGGCCCAAGACACCCGACGCCACGAAGAGCGACTCTGACACGCTGCGCATCTTGCTCAGCGCACGGTCCGAGGATCAGCAAGCCAAGTGGGTCCGCTTGCTCGCCGATACGCACTGCCTCATGGCGTCGGCTTCGTCGTCGTCCTCCTCGTCCTCGTCTCCATCGTCTTCTTCGAGCTAGAAGAGACGCCCTCAATACCGGATGTGAGCGATTTGATTCGCTCTGCGCCGATCCTGCCCGCCCGCCCGAGTTACAACCAACCAACAATCAACCGACCAACCCAACCGATAAGTTATCGCACCCCACAGCCTGCGCGCCAGTCAGCCAACCAGCCAGAATTGTTGTACATTGCCATCGTGCACTATCTATCGATCGTTATCTTATGTGTCCATTGCGTGCTTCTTTATCATCATCGCTGTGCCATGGTGTGCCCTTGCAAGCACACGCACACATGTACACACACACGCGTACACATGATCATAATATGGTTGTGTGTATGGTTTGTTTGTTTGTGTGTTTGTGTGTGTTTGTTGTTTGTTATTGCCGATATCAGCTGCGATGCGTTCGTCGTTCGCGGCTGCTCGTATGTCGACTAAAGTAATTATCTATCTACAATTCATATGGCGCGCGGTGCCGCGACTCACGAGTTGCACACGAGATTGAGGTACTCGGTCAGGAACGACGCAAGCTCTTGCTTCGACTTGCCCGACGATACCAGCACCCAGTCGTCTTGATCGGCAACCGCGCGGCACATGGGACACGTGTGGCTCTTTTGCTTCCTGTTCGAGGAGCAACAACACGCAGCGCCTGCGAGGTTAGCCCAGTCCAAGTCTGGAACGCGAGGCACACTGGGAGGGATCGTGGCGCACCAAGCCGTGATGCACGCAGAACAGAAGGCATGCGTGCACGACAGCACGACGTCGGCCTTGCGCTCCATGCAGATGGCACACTCGCCGTCTTCATCGTCGTTGCTGCGAGCGTGCGTGCGTGTGTGCGGTACGAGGGTCAGACGGCGCTCGAGCACGAATGCTGGCGAAGGTCGTACCGCACGAGCTCCGAGATGATGTCCTCTTCAGACGAATGCATATCGGGCGTTCGTTCGACCAAGTCGCGAGGTTCTTGTAGATGGCGGAGCAGGTTGTAGAGACGATAGAACTGCTTGTAGTTGAGATACTTGTGCTCGATCGGATCGGTGGCGCCTCCGACCTGCAGCCATCGCTCACGCGCATATGCACGCACATGTGCTGGTTGGAGCGAGAACTGCGCAACGAGCTGTGCGCACGCACACGCACACGCACCTTGCTGACGGTGATAGTGACCAGCGAGCGCCATAGCATCGGCAACAGCAGCTGCGACTCGTGCGCCGGGATGGCCGAGAACACGAGGCGTCTGCCGCCGCACTCATAACGCGACGCTCTGCGCAAAGGTCAGCTCAGCCAATGAGTGCACTTCTCGCGAGCGATGATGGCTCAAGGTGTGGTGCCGACAGCGCGATCGTACACTGCCGTGGCGTCCTGGATGTGCTCGAGCAGCTCGGCGAAGGAGCGCGAGCGGAAGGACTCGTTGGGCTCGCCCGAGGTCGTGGTGATCGCAGCGGCCGTGGCATCTGTCGTCGAGGTCTGTGACTGCGACTGACCCATTCGGCGCTCGCTGACTCTGGTGGCTCACGGCTACACGACGTGAGTGGTACTGTACAACAACGAGTGTGATTGGGGGAGCAGCGACGACAACGAAGGCAGGAACAGAAGAGCCGCTCGACCGAGCGAGCGAGAGTGGTTGTTGCTTGTTGGCCGGTTCGGACGTGAGCTGTAGTAGTGGCGGTGGTGGTGGCTTGTTGAGGTGGGCTGGGCTGCGTGATGGAAGAACAAGTGGGCAGTACCGTGGACGCGGTGCGTGGTGCGGTCGAGCGATTGCAGCACGAGGTCGGAGGCTCGATGTCGCACCTGCTCAACAGCCTGTCGCAAACGTACGCGACCTCTCGCGACCTCTCGCGACCTCTCACGTTGATTGCGCTGATCGTAGCGAGGGGCACTCGCGCTCTGTCTCTCATACGCGGCGCTATCATTCATGTATTTCTAGTGCTGCAGTCATGGAATCGATGAACCAAATGATGGAATCGTTCGTTTGTGACGGCATCGTGGTTGGTACGCTGCGAGCGACATCGAGCAACATCGAGCGACGCGAATGACCAGCCGATACTGACTCAACATCGATCGATCGGCTGATCGGTTGGGTACAGAGCTGCCTCGCGATGTACCACGCCGAGCTCGCGAGCTGCGGGTGCGAGTCTTGAACATGACGCGACTTCCGCTCCCGCCATTGAGCGTGTGGGCGCAGCTGGGTTCGCTCACGTTCGAGCGGCAGAGCTGCGTCGCTCGTCCGCGATCGGTGCACGACGAAGAGTGCAGCGGGCTCGCGGAGCTTCTCGTGTGGCCGCTACCGCGTGGTGGATCACGTCGGGTACGAGCGAGTGCCACCATGCCGGACGCCAGCATCGCCAAACGCCACTGATGCGTCGGCTGGCTTGGCAGGGAGAGTTGCTTGTGCATGTCGAGCTCGCGAGCCCTGGCACCGGTTGCATGCTGCATATCGAGCGCTCGCTCGCACTCGGCCTCCTGCACCAGGCACGTATCGCCGCCGATGGAGCCGGTGCTGGTGGCGACAACGACAACGAGCAGGCGCTATCGCGAGTGCAGACACGCGCGACAGTGGATGCTGCTGCGATACGCGAGGCGTTTGGAGTGTCGCCGTGCGCAGGCATCTCGGTGCACCAGAGCTTTACTCTACTACTCGCTCCACTTGCCGAGGAGGCCGCGCAACCGCAACCTCAAGCTCGAGCTCAACAGCAGGAGGAAGAAGAAGAGAGCGGCTTGAACGTCGAGATGGCAGTGCAGCTGCGCGTGGCTGCCGTGGCTGCCGACGGCAAGAGCGTGACGCTCGAGGTGGCGCGTTGCTACGTGGCAGCTGTTGACGGCGGTGCCACCGATGGCGCTCGACTCGGCACTCGAGGCGCCCACGAGGTGCTGCAGGAGATGCTGCTCGCCGAGTTGCAGCAGCTTCAGCCGCGACGACGACAACGACCATGAGGCGAGCGACGTACTGCCGCCTCACGCAAGCACCATGTCCTTGAGGGCGCGCATCAGGTGCTTGACCTCGGCCGGTGTGAGATCGGCACATGCGGGCAGCAGCGACAAGCCGACGACGACCGAGAACGACGTCGGGCCGGCCAGCGAGCCCATGGCGCCTTGGCGCGCCTCGTCGCTCGGCGTGTTGAGCGCAATGTCGAGCAGCTCGATGGCCTGGCGAGCAATCAGCTCGTACTCGAGACAATCGCGCTTGCCCAGCAGTGTGCGGACGTCGTAGCTGTTGGCTCCTTCCTGCAGCGATTGGTCGCGTTGTGCCTGGAGCTGCGCGCGAGGGAGCGTCGTCACACGAAATGCGATGCGATGCGATGCGATGTGATGCGATATGATGCGATATGAGCGCGACGTACCAGCGTGCCCATCTTGCCGTTCTGTGTGATGATCAGCAGTACATTGTCAGCAAACAACGAGATGGCCAGCTCGGTCGTAATGTCACGAAGCGTGGTCGATGAGGCGCGCGAGCGCACGGCCTGCTGCTGCTGCTGCTGCTGCGACATAGGGAGGCGCAAGAAACAAACGAGCGAACACGCGGTAGGAGGCGCTCGCCTGAGGAGCTCCTGCGCTCGCCTCAGAAACCAACAAAAAGCGCTGCATACGGCCGAGGTCTCAGTGTGTTGTTGCTTCGTCTGCTGCCGCTGCCTACTGCTCGTGAGTGTGAGTGAGAGAGCCTCCAGCGTACAACCATGTTCTGGTCACAGCCGCAGCTGTTCGGCGAGGAGTGTCCGCCCCTTGCCAAGGTACGTTCTGTGTGTGTGTGCCGTTTGACGCGAGCAAGTCGTTCGCGCTCGCACTCACACACGGTCGATCGAACGGCAGCACACGACGACGCTCGTCGGACATCGAGTGTTCGCCATCGGTGGCTCGTACACCATGTACGATGAGACTTCTGGCAAGGAGGACGAGGTCTTCAATGACCTCTACATCTTTGACACCGGTACGCACCGAGCGAGTGCCGTTGGCGAGCGATTGATTGGCACCACTCGCCAGAGCGCTGACTCACACGCGACGCAGACACGACGTGCTGGACGCACCCGCAGACCACTGGCGAGCAGCCTGGCCCGCATCGCGCTCACACGGCCACCTTGGTCGATAACAAGATCTACGTCTTTGGCGGTGGCGATGGCCCCAACTACTACAACGACCTCTACGTGCTCGATACCGGTACGACGCGAGAGCGACACTGATATCTGCTCTCGCCACTGACACGACGCGCCATTCACGATGCACTCTCAGATACGCTCCATTGGACGAAGCCGACATGCACCGGACAAGTGTACGTGCTCTCGTGCACACACTCACTCATTCACTCACTCGCTCACTCACTCACTCACTCACGCTCGCACACACACAGACCCGGACCTCGTCGCGCTCATACATCGACCGCCATCGGCTCGAAGATCTACATCTTTGGCGGTGGTGACGGTAACGCCGCTCTCAACGAGACCTTCGTCCTCGATACTGGTACGCCGCCGTGGGCGCCAGCGCCATTCACTCCCTGTTGCGAGTGGGACTCCGTCTCACGCTCACGTGTGCACGAGCAGAAAAGATGCAATGGTCGATCATGACCTCGCGTGGCATCACGCCCGACCCTCGAGGCTACCACACGGCCACTGCGGTATGCTGTCTGCTGGCTCGATACAAGCTGGCGTTGCGTCTCACGCTCTTGCACTCTCGTACAGGTCGGCGAGAAGATCGTGTTCTTTGGCGGCTCCGACACGCAAGAGTGCTTCAGCGACGTCGTGGTCTTGGACACCAGTATGTGCCGCAGCCAATGTCGCTGATGATGATGATGATGCTGCTGCTGCTGCTGCTGCTACGCAAGCACAAGACTCACACGCACTCGTGCTCGTGCTCGTGCGCAGAGACTCAGAATTGGTCGCGCAAGAAGCTGCCGGCGGCCAAGTGCCGCTACTGCCACACGGCCACCGCCGTCGGCCCGTGGATCTTTGTGTTTGGCGGCTGCGACGGCTCGGACTACGTCGACCAGCTCGACGTCTTGAACACGGGTACGCCTCCTGCAGAGAATGGCTCTCCGTGCCATGCTAACTGCGCTGCTCGATCACAGAAACGCTCGAATGGATGAACGTCAAGGTTGGCGGTGCGGCACCAACGGCGCGAGGATACCACACGGCCGAGTTCTATGACTCGCGCTTGTGGCTGTTCGGTGGCTCGGCCGGACAAGACGTCTTCGCCGAGCTGCACGTTCTGGACCTCGGCGTCTATGGCTACCTGTCGATCAAGAGCGCCTAGACAGCTCAACTCAACGAAGCAAGAACCTATCTATCAGCCTATCTATCTATACCAGGCGATACGTTTCTTCGTCTCGCCAGCCAGCCAGCCAGCCAGCCAGCCAGCCAGCCAGCCAGCCAGCCAGCTGGGCCAACAACCTGGCCATCACTGCCACCACAACTTTGTTCTCTACATACACGGCCGTCGCGCACAGGCAATGTCCGCTGCCCGACCATTATCAGCGCCGCCATCAACAGCATCGCCATCAGCCTCATTGTGTTATCTTCCCGATCAATAACAACCCATCCACATCCCCTTACTGCTGTTGCTGCTGCTGCCACGCCGTGCCGCGCAGAGGCACAGGAGCAGCAGGTCGGCATCGGCATCGGGGTCGGTGTCCTGGGCGACCGTTCCGGCGTGCTGGTCGTTTGCTGCTGCTGCCGCTCCGCCGCCACCTCGCGCTGCTGCTGTCCTCCCTCTCTCTGTCTCCCTCTCTCTGCGCGTGTGGTGCCGTGCCTCCCTCTGCCTCGATGGCA
>Ga0209935_1002675_pt1 | contig 20760 bp, 7 predicted proteins | sample ThiBio_1000_plan_2_FD_183958 | JGI IMG/M metagenome (GOLD analysis project Ga0209935, IMG submission 183958) | Wastewater bioreactor microbial communities from Cape Town, South Africa - Thiocy_cont_1000_plan (SPAdes) | ecosystem: Engineered > Bioreactor > Thiocyanate-remediating >...
TGATTGATTGATTGATTGATTGATTGATTGATTGATTGATTGATTGATTGATTGATTGATTGATTGATTGATTGATTGATTCGATTGATTGATTGATTGATTGATTGATTCGATTGATTGATTGATTGATTGATTGATTGATTGATTGATTGATTGATCATAAACAATGCAGCGCAACAATATTCCCAATTCACTGCGCAATGAGATTGCCCAATACCCTGAGCACAACCGCGCTCAACGAGAACAAGCACTTCGACAAGAACTCGATCAAGAACGAGAGCAATACCAAGCATTGGAGGGTGCGCGAGCTGATGAGCTCCAACAAGCCAACCAACGAGTGCAATCATTGCAACAAGAACTCCAACTCGAGAGAGATCTTCGAACATCAGCCGAATCAGGGAGAGCTGCATCTGAAGCTGAAGCATCTCGACTTCGATCTCAAAGTGTGCTTCTCTCTTTCTCATCACACTCTCGATTGGTTTGTTGTTGATTGCTTGATCATTATCATCATCGGCGTGGAATCGATTTCTGACGATGAGAATGGTGCACACATTACAGCACAATCAATCATCAGAGTGTTTGCTCGACAACCAGGCCAAAGCGCCACGACACTCGAACTGCACGCCAACCTCGCCACAGACACAGTTGGACATCTCAAGGCATCGATTGCAGCGATGCAACGAGTGACGTATGATCGAGTGAGAACCATGTTCTCAGGTCGATCTCTCGATCAAGATTGGCAACTTCTCTCCGAGATCGGCATCAACAACGAGTCGTCAGTAAACTTCTTGATCTCTGGTGGAGGTACGGTGATGAGAATACTAACATCATCGCGATTTGAACTGATTGGATTGGATTGGATTGGATTGGATTGGATGAGAAGCAGATGGCGACAATGCTGATGATGATGCTTCAGCACTCTCAGAGTGGCGAGTTCCACTCGATGAGTTGAGCATCGACGAATCATCGCCTTCACTCGGCGCAGGCTCTCTCGGAGAGGTCAAGCAAGCGACGTGGACCAACAACGGCCTCAAGATCGCAGTCAAGCGATTGTTCTTCATGGCCACCGATGCAGCAGCCCTCCGAGCCATGGGAGGAGCTCTCAGCACGAGCCAGCGACAACAAGTGCTTCGAGACTTCATCAAGGAGTGCTCGATCAACTCGTCGCTTCGACATCCGAACATTGTGATGTTCCTCGGAGTGGCGGTCGATCGAGAGTCGAACAACTCACCTCGATTCTTGATGATGGAGCTGATGGATCGATCGTTGCACGACGAGATCTTTCCTGGAGGCGTGGTTCCTCGACAAGGAGCGCCAATGTCGCTCGATCGAGTGGTGTCGATCTTGCTCGATGTGAGTCGAGCACTGGCGTACTTGCACTCGCGAGATCCGCCAGTGTTGCACCTCGATCTCAAGCCTCGGAACGTGTTGATCGATCGATCAGGCACGGCCAAGATCGGAGACCTCGGCGAGGCTCACGCGATCCAATCGACTCGACGAACATCGACAATGGGAGTGTTCGGCATCGGCACACCAGTTTACATGGCTCCCGAGATGGCGGACCAAGAGCTGGCGAAGGGAGCAGCGGCGGACATGTTCTCCCTCGGAGTGATGGCATGCGAGATGTCGTCAGGTCGTCCTCCCAATCCTTCGGGCCAGATCCGCGGAGGCCGAGTGGTTCCCGAGAGGGAGAGGCGAGCATCAGATCTTGCAGGAATGAGACACGAGGAGTTGAGAGAGCTGGTGGATCAGTTGGTGATGGATGAGGCAGAGAGACGATGGAATGCGATGAGAGTGCAATCGTTCCTTCAAGCGATTGTTGGTGGTGGTGGTGGTCAGGTTTAGATGATGGTCGTTGAGGCCCACTCTCAATGCCTCGTGTTTGATTGATTTGTTGATGTTGATGTTGATGTTGGATTTGATAGTCTCACAAAGATTGATAGAATAGAGTAGAATAGAGTAGAATAGATAGCTTGTGTTTGTTTGATGACGATTGATGAATGACAACCATCTCTCATATTCCCTCTCAATCAATGCATGGCATCTCTCGCAATCAAGACTCGATCACAGCCAATGAGTCACCTCACGAGAAGTCGACCTGATCCTCACAAACCAAACCCGACCCGATCGCATTCGATACGCGACAGATGATAGATACCGGAAACGATCCAGAGAATCTCGCCATTCCTTCGCTTGCTCGCTCGCCCATCCATCATTGCTGCAACCTCCTCGATGCGCTCTCGCTCCTAGCCATTGCACCATCACATTGCAGTACACCGTCCCCCGAATAGCGTCGTGAGGAGGTCAGCACGATGAGCCACCTGTCGTCGAGTGGCGAGCGAGCCAAGTCGGACCGCTCGACGACGTACGAGTCGCGCGCCTTCGAGTCTCGCGCGATCGCGTCGTTGAATGTCGACGCGCCATCGAGCAACGCACGCCGCATGACGGTGGCTGCCGAGTCCGACACGGCGACCGAGCACCTGCGGCAGCATCTACTCGACAGCCGTCGCATTCGCTCGATGCGCAAGGGCTCGTTCTGGCGAAGCGACTACGAGTACCACTCGCGCTTCATGGGCCCGGCACCCGCTGGCTCGTACGCGCAGAACGAGCACCTGGTGCCGCAGCTCGTGTCGCGCGTGGCAGCGTTCGAGCACGAGCTGGCGCACAATGCAGGGCCGACGGTCTTTCAAGACTGCGTGTTGCTGGCGCTGTTGGTGTCGGACTTTGTCGAGCGCATCGAGGTGCTGGCCGCGAGCGACCTGCTGGTGCTGCTGTGGCTCTACGCCAAGAGCGCCGACTTTGCGTCGCGCATCTCGAGCTCCGAGGCTCGCAAGGAGGCCGAGATCGAGCTCAAACGATCGAGCCTCGCGCTCGCCAAGCGTCTGAGACCGGTCTTGCACGAGATGTGTCAGTTGTTGGTGTCGGACGAGGCCGAGCCAGCAGCCACAGCAGCAGCCACGGTCGTGGTGCGGTCGTTCGCGCCCGAGGTGCTCGGCGCATGTCAGAGCCTGCTGGCGCTCCAGATGACGGCCATCACGCACAAGGAGTTCCAGCTGCAGCTGCAACTCGCGATCCTCGGCTCGCTGCCGCTCGCGTCGTCGGTGGGAGCGAGCGGCAGTCGCCACACGGTGGCGCAAGGCATCTCGCATTGGCGCGAGACGCACCAGCGATTGCTGGCGCACACCAAGGTGCGCCACGTGAGCGTCGTCAAGCTGTACCGTCGGTTCGCCGAGTGTCTGGTGCTGCTGCAGGATCGCTTGGCGTACTCGGTGCTGGCCGATCTCTGTTGCTCGGTCGGCACCGTGGCGACTCGCGTGCGAGCGCCGGCCATCTTCGAGATGCTGACCGTCATTCCGCCGCTGTGCACGATCGCGATGGCCGAGGCGGCCGCGAGCGCCTTCGCCGAGAGTCTCGGCATCGTGACCGAGTCGTGCGACTCGCAGCTGATCGCGAGCCAGCTCACCACGGCGGCACGGTTCTATCGCACGATGGCGAGTGCGCCTTCGGTGCCGCCGATCGACGGACACGAGCTCGATCGCTCGCTCGTGGCGGCGGTCTTCTTCCGACCGCTGGTCGACAAGGTCTACAGCGTCACCGACACGGTGTTCCTCGGCCGCGTCAACGGCGAGCTACGCACGTCGGGTGACCTCACGCTCATGCTGCCGAGCATCAGCGAGTTCTTCACGCACAAGAGCCGGCAGGGACGCATTCTCGAGTCGTTCGTGCGAATGCCGCAAGAACTGCATCGCGACATGCGAGTGCAGCGATTGCTGCTCGGTATGCTGAGCTCCGAGCGCAACGCGGCGACGCTGGCAGCGATCCTCGATCGCCTGGTGCCGACATTGGAGGGCTCGGCGCCAGTCGAGGCGTTTGCGATGGCGCTCGTGGGCCTCATGGGCAGCAGCGCCACGTTGCGACCCAACGTGTTGCTCGACTTCCTGCGCCTGCCGCTGTCGTGCCCGAACTTCAGCCTCCACTTTGATTGTCTGTCGGACGCGCAGGTCGAGGCACTCGCTGCTCGACTGCCACCGATCGCGATCGACGCCACTGAGCCGCTGCTGGACATGTTGCGCGAGGAGGAGTTCAAGGCCAACTCGTGGCAGCGACCGCTGTTTCTGCTGACCCAACGCGCTGTGGCCGAGGCTCTTGCTCGGCAGCTACTCAGTAGCGAGGCAGCTGCAGCCTCACAGCCGCCACCACCACCACCATCATCATCATCATCAGCATCACAACAACAACTCGCCAAGGATAGACGTCGATCCACCTACAAGACTCAACAAAACTCAGGCTTGAAGCGACTGCTCGGAGGTCGTCAGCGTGGTGCTGTGTACTCTCAACTACCGCAGCTCGACGCTGAGCTCCCCGACGACCAAGACGACAACGACCTCCTCGATGACGATGATAGTACCGAGTCTCGTGCTCGCCTGCCACAATCCTCCTTCGCCTCCTCTTCGTCATCAATCTTTACAAGCTCCTCAACGATGGCAGTTCGAATTCAAGCGATAGCCAATCTATGTGACTGGCTCCCGACCATCGCCTCAGCGAGCAACTTGCGTGCCAGCAGCCCATATCTCACCTCGCCAAGCATGTTCATGTGCCAGTTCTTCCTCGCTGCCATTCGACACGCCAACGAAGCCGCGGCGCAACTCGTGCTCCAACCGCCATCGGCACTGCTACACTTGCTCCTCCTACGACAGCCGAGTGACTTTCCCAGCCAAGAGACGCGCGAGGTGTTTGCGCAGTACATGCAACAGCGCCAGCTGCTCGCCGGCGCCTTCCAGCACCTCCTCGAGAGCATCGAGAATCGCACGCTCTCGAGCAGCGACCTTCGTTTGGCGTGTGATTCTGCCGACGCGATCGCCGTGTGTACGACCGAATTCGAGCTGCAGTCGCCAGAGTCGCAAAACGTCTCGTTGATTCTCGAGGCGGCTCACAGCGAGCTGCAGGTGCTCGAACAAATCCTCGTGACCAACGCTGCGATCCGCCGTTGGGTGCTGGACAAGTTCGACATTCCGGCGAACGAGTTCCTCCCGACGCTGCCCAACTCGCCTGGCTCGCTGTCGCTCACCGAGCTACACGAGGCGATGCGCTGCTTCCCCGAGGCGCTGGATCTCGAACCCAACACGATGCGAGTGCTCAGTTTCTTCTTGCCGCGCAACAGTGCTCTCTTTCATGCGGCCATCAAGTACTCGATGCGCGACAAGCGCGAGCACACGCTCGATGACGTGGACGCGGTCGTCGAGCAGAGCGCCGAGCACTTGCAGCAGCTCCTGGATACGGAGCTCACGCTCGGCAAGCTCGAAGAGTTGCGTGAGCTTCTCGTCGGCCTGAACTGGCAGATGGTCGACAGCGAGCTGGCGCTCGTAGCCGAGTTCTTCAACGACCACCAGCAGCAGCAGCAGCATTCGTCGGATGCAGCACCACTCAAGCCACAAACGCACATGCGAGTGGTGATGGATGCGTTGGCGTTGCTGGCGTACCGCAACAACTTGGGCGTGTTGGCCACGTGCTTCGAGACCTACCAGGTGCACGACACGACCGTGACGGCGTACATGGAGCGCCTCGAGCGCAGTAGCGACATTCGGTTGAGCCAAGCACGCGAGCTGTTGCACCAGGTTCGGCGCGACCTGCAGGGCATCGAGGCCGACAAGCTCGTGTACTTTAGCATGGCGACCGACAGCAAGGAGCTCATCACGTTCCTCGCCAAGCAGCACGACTTTGATGCGACCGCCAACCTGCTCGCCGGCCAGCTGCAGGGCTACCCGTTCGGACTCGATCTGCTCAACAACACGATCGACATTCGACGCTTCTTTGCGCCGCTGGTCGACATGGTGCGCGAGCAGCGCCTCGGCACGACGCCGCTGCCCGAGCTCTGTCGCCAGGTGCATCTGGTGGTCGGACACCTGAGTGACGACGAGCTGCAGCGCAAGCAACTCAACCTCTCGAGCATCAAGCTCAACATGCAGGACCTTCGCATGTGGTTCACCGGCTCCGGCATGTCGCTCGACACCATTCTGCCGTTCGTCGATCGGCTGCTTCGCTCGGGCTACTTTGAGAGTCGCCTCACGCGCCACGAGCTCGGTGCGCAGTTGACCTTGTGCTTCAACGAGTTGCGCCACTCGTTCGAGGGCGTGTCGGCTCACGAGGTGGCACACGCGCTGCCGCCGGCCAACATGCTCGACCTCCTGCGCGCCATCACGATCTTTGTCGACAACAAGGACATTGAGGCCACGAAGCAACAGCAGCTCCGCGACTTTGTCGAGAGCTTCGAGCACGCCCGCATGACGCACGACACTCGCCTGGCGCTCGAGGCCGCAGGCCATCCGCTCTTCCAGGGCACGCTCGAGCGCCTCAACTCGGGCAACGCCGACCTCTCGGCCGCAACGTTGCTCCAGGGTCTCGAGGCGCTCGGCGAACAGCTCAGCCGATGGACCATCGAGCTGGCAGCGAGCAGCAAGCGGCAACCGCGCTTGCTGTTGCTCGACAACAACCAACTGGCGCAGTTCCTGTTGGCCGTATCGCGCCTGTCTCCGAACCAGCCAGCCGCCAAGCTCTACCAAGCCCTGGTGCCGTACGTCAGCTGCTGCTTTCCCGACGTCGTGGACCTCGTGCGTGTGCTGGCCGACACGCGAGCGACTCGCACAGCGCCACCGACCGTGGGACAGATTGTACGAGCGTACACTCGCGCACACACGGCCGCCTTGCCTCGAGACGAGTTCGACTCGATCGCACACTTGCGCTTGGTCGAGAACCTGCTCGTGCGAATCACCAATGTCTACCTCAACGATCGTGGCGCTCGCTTGTGGTCCTCCGGCGGCGACGAGATCCCATCGGTCGTGACGGCCTTCGACTTTGATGGCGTCGATCTGCATCGGTTGCTGGTGAGCCTGTTCGAGGGTGTGCCACATCCGTCGCAGTTGCTCGTGTGCTCGGAATCGACATCTGCCTCGGCTGTAACGTCATTCGTCGCTCGTGCTCAGACCTTCTCGAGCCAGCCGTTTGCGGTCGTCGGTGTCAACCGCCTGAGCTTTGCAGCTCGGCAAGAGCTGCAGGCCATCACCACCAAGGTCTATCTCCGTTCAGAGAGCAAGAACGACGAGGACTTTGATGACGACGACCCCGACGAGCTCGACCCGTCGTCTCGTCGCTGCCACTTGTTGCTCATCTTCACCGATCGAGTGGCCGTGGAAATGTTCTCCTTCTTGCACGTTCAAGAGCGCACGGTCGCACAACTGCCCGCTCCCGAGCAGCTGCAGGCCTACACGCGTAGCACACAATGTCTCGAGGCGAGGTCGATTCGCGAGCTGCACTATTGGGTCGGTGAACCGTGCAGTGGCAAGAGCTTCTTTATCAACAAGCGCATTCAAGAGCTTGCTCCTCCGCCACCACCGCCAGCACGGAACGATGCCAACGACCCCTCGGCAACAGACAACAATGGCGATGAGGAACGCAGTCTCGAAGGCAACAACGTGTTACGACTGACTCTCAATGAGGATTGGACCGTGTCATTGTTCATTCGGCGAGTGAAGGCACTGCTCGAGTCACTGCCATCAACGCGACCCGAGATCGTCGTGTACATGAACATCTCGCCCTACGCTCCGTTGCATACCGTGGCACAATTCTTCTTCTCGCTGCTCATGTGGGGCTACGTCTACGACGCTGTGACGGGCGAAATGTTACACACGCTCGACCTGCTGCGACTCGAACAGCCGGATGAAGCCGCACCACCACAACAACCTCCCACGTGGTACTGGCTCGTGGAGCTCAGCGCCGCACCGCCGAACGATCGATTGTACGGTCGATTGTCGTCGCCCGAGACGATCATCCGCTCTCTTCCAGCATTGTTGATGCTGGGAACGCGAGTGAACTGCAACGATGCCGTCGGCGACTCACTCGTGATCTCGATCGACGAGTACCTCTGCGCCGCCTTCTGGGATCTCTTCACCAAGCACCGCCTCTTCTCCGAGGACGGCTACGAGGCACTGCTCCTCGCTGGCCGTCGTGCCTTCGGTAAGCAATCGAGCGAGCCGTTGCTGACCGAGGCACAAGTGCGCTCCAAGCTCGCCAATCTCCTCGCCGCTCGGCATCCACTGATTCCGCCGCTCAACGCCAACCGCTCCATGTTCTTCCGCCTCCTTGGCGACCGATTGCGCTGGTTGTATCTGTACTCGCTGCGATACCACCTGCATCGCGATGAGATCGCCCAGATGAAGCAGGCGAGCGGCTTCTCGCTGTGCACGCCGGCCGAGGTGTTCGAGCGCTTCGTAGCCGAGGCTGCGGCTCTCAGCGGTTCCAACATTCGCTGGTCGTCTGCGACGCCGCCGTCATTCTCAGCGAGATCACGAGCTGAGAGTGCACAACTTTTGCCGGTCGTTACGTTCTTCGACTTCTCGCCGCAGGTTCCTGATGAGCACGCGCCAATCGACACGACGAGTGGCTTGAAGAAGGTCACGCTCACGCTCCAAAAGGCCACCAAAAAGCCAGCTCGCTTGCGAACCGAGCTCGCTCGTGGCCTTGGCATCCTACGCAGTGAACGCATGGTTCGCATCATCACGCAGCAGCGATACGTCTTGACGCCGGACTTTGCGCTCAAGCTGCTGGTGCTCAACGAACGCCGTCGCTCGGGAATGAGCGTCATTCTCTCGGGCGACACTGGCACCGGCAAGACCGAGATGCTGAACCTCTTTGCGGTCATCATCAACTCGGACTCGGAGCTCGTGCCCGACATTCTGGAGCTCGTGCACGAGTGGCTCGAGAGCCTGCTGAACCTCGAGCCAGCCGTGCGACAGCTCCCCGACTTTCGGCGCCACGTCAACAAGACCGCTGCCGACCTCTGCCACAACCTGCGCCTCTTTGCCGAGTTTGTGCCACCTCCAGCAGCATCAGCGGCAGCGGCGGCCGCACAGGCGACCGAGGACCCGAGCAACTTTGAGATTGCCGCTCGCAGTCTCGTGCACTTTGTGCGACGCCTTCAGGACCGCTACCCGCTGATCGTATGCTCACCAACCATGCTGCGAGCAATTACAGTCGGACAAGGCGAGCGCATTCTGCACCGTGCCGTTGGAGACGGTGGCGAGCCAGCCGAGGGCAGTGGTTGTGCGATCCAGACGCTCGCGCAACTGATGCAGCTCATGAACGAGGTGCTGTCGGTTCGGTTCCAGGAGCTGTTCCATCGATTGTTGATGCACCAGCGCTTCACGGCGCAGGAGCTCAAGCGTCGAATGGGCGAGATTGTCGCGCAAGCGACGCAGCTCGAGGGCTATCGCCAGCACCTCATCAACCGCACTCGTGCCGACATTGGCGCCGTCAAGGTCGTGGTGTTCATCGACGAGTTCAACACCACGAGCGTCATGGGCCTCATCAAGGAGATGCTGGTCGACCACACGCTCGATGGCGTGCGCTTGCCCGAGAGCCTGTTCTTCGCCGCCGCCATGAATCCCGCCATCACGACGGCGCTCGATCCCGAGGTGCTGCAGGCGCAACAGCGCATCGTGAACCAGACTGGCATCGCTGGCGACATGACCATGTTCGCCGTGCGTCCGCCACATCCGTCGATGGAGCGGCTGGTGTTCGACTTTGCCGACCTGACTCACGAGCAGGAGCGCTCGTTCGTGAATGCACTGCTGCAGGAGCTCGAGATCGAGCTCGGTAGTGCCGAGGAGCGACGCACTCTCGCGACCTTCATACACATGGCACACGACTTTGTGCGCGAGTGCCACATCTTCCGAATGCGCGTCAGCATCCGCGACATTATGCGAGCCGTGCAGTTGTTCCGGTATTTTCGCCACTCGGCGGCCGGTCGCGCCGTGGCGTACCTGGCGTTCGACGGCGTCGAGTCGGTGCAACAACAGCAGGCCGACAAGCGCGTGTACTCGAATCTCTACTGGAGCTCGCTCATCTTGTCGCTCGGCATGGCGTACTTTCTGCGCCTGCCGGTCAAGGTCGGAGCGCGCCGCATGCGCGACGAGTTCGCCAACGCGATGCGTACTGCGCTCACCGCCACCGAGAGCTGCTACTATAGCTTCCGCGACTTTCACGCCGTGCTCGCGGCGACCTTGCGTCGATTCTACGATGAGACCGACATTCCGGTCGGCATCGCTCCGACGGCTGCCTTGATGGAGAACCTCTTTGCCACAGTCATCTGCATCGACGCCAAGATTCCGGTCATGATCTGCGGACCGGCCGGCTGCTCCAAGACGCTGTCGTTCACGATCGCAGTCGACAACATGAAGGGCCCAGCGTCGAAGCGGCCATTGTACCAGCGACTCCACCACCTCCACCCGTTCCGCTACCAATGCTCCGAGCAATCGACCGACACCGAGATCGAGGCCGTGTACGACTCGGCCATCAAGCGCCAGCTCATGTTCGAAGGCAGCGATGACCCCGGCCGCTGCACCGAACGCTCGGCGGTGCTCCTCGACGAGGCGGGCTTGCCGTCCGAGGACACGATGCCGCTCAAGGTCATCCACTACAAGATGGACCACCCGCAAGTGGCGACCGTGATTCTCACCAACAAGCTGCTCGACGCCGCCAAGACCAACCGCACGCTGCAAGTGATGCAGTCCGAGCCGTCCGGAGAGGACTTGCGAGCCTTGACGCAGGGCTGCCTCTACCCGCAGGTGGCACAGTACATGACCGAGCAGCAGCGCGCCATTGTCGACGGCCTGTGCTCGGCATTCGCGAGCGTCAAGGACAACCGCATGTTCGCCAAGCCCAACGGCGAGGATATGTTCCACCTGCGAGATTTTATCTACTTTCTGCGCTATCTGCGACGATTCTCGCAGCTGATCGACGACCAGAGCTTCGAGCTCACGGGCCCGATGCTGCTGCGGGCGCTGCAGCGCAACTTCAACGGCATCGCCGCCGAGCCGTTCGAGACCTTGGTGCAAGTGTTCTTCGCCTCGATGAACGCACAGCCGCACGCTCCGAACATTGAGCTCCCGAGCAACTCGCCGGTCGTCTCGAACATTGCTCCGTTGCGCGAGAGCTTGAACGATCGGCTGCAGGACGGTGAGAATCCCAACATGGCCGCCTTCCGCTACGTGATGGTGCTCGATCCTACCGATACCGAGAGCAGCGTGTCGTTGTTGTTCTCGCTCAACCTCCTCGACCAGGCGCACACTCGCATCATTTGTCTCGGCAACTTTGCCGAGGACGAGACCGACACGGCTCGGAGCAACTTGGTGCTGCAGATCAAGACGGCGATGGAGCTCGGAGAGACGGTCATCATGATCAATGCCCAATCGGTCTTCTCGTCCTTCTACGACGTCTTCAACCGCCACTTTACGATGCATGCCATCAGCACCGACGACGATGACGTGAAGCAACGACAGCAGTTCCGCTACTACGCCAACGTGGCAGTGGGCTCGTTCTCGCGGCCGTGTGTCGTTCATCCCGACTTCCGCGTCATCGTGCACGTGCCGCAATCGGCTCTCGCCGTCACTCCCTCGCCGCTGCTGAGTCGATTCGAAAAGTACACGCTCTCCATCTCGGACTGCCTCCAAGAGCGACTCGAGCGCAAGATATACTGCGATCGCTGGCCGGTGGCTGGTGTTGCCAACGAATCGGGCGCCATCAAGATCATTCAGGCGTCGTGCGAGCACATGGTCGAGAGACTGCACCGCGAGCACCAGCAGAATCGACTGTTGTACGGCTTGGTGCCTCGTGAGACCGTGGCATCGCTGATGCTGCGCGTGCTGGACATTAACGAATGGAACGCTGGAGCACTGCCCGTCGTGCCGCCTGCATTCCATGTCAAGCCGCACAAGGCCCTGGATGAAGAAGACGACGAAAACGAAGAAGAACCGACGTCCACAAGCAACAACGTCGTCGTGGTGGCAGTACCGACCTCGGCGCTGCAGCCAACCAACCTCAAGGCCCTCATTCGACAGGCGAACTTTCACTTGCTGCAACTCGCTCGACCCGAGTCGGTATTCTTTACGCGGCAGCTGCTACTCGGCTCGTACGTGCAAGAGTACCTGCTGCACCAGGAGCACTTTAATCTGCTGCGATTCTTGCACCACTTGATTCGCGCGCACCTCGATGCCGACTATACGCAACCGCACATGGTCAACAAGTGGGTGACGTTCATTCGCAGCTCGGGCGACTTGTTGCGCCTCCCCGATGGCGACCTCCAGCGATTCCTCGTGCAACCACTGCCGGGCATTCTCGCCACGAGCGACATTCGCACGGTGGTGCTGTCGAACGTCGTGTCGTCGCAGCATTGCGAGGCGTTGGTAAACAGCTTCGTGGCATCGGCGTGTCGCGTCTTCTTGGGCATTGTCGACGTTCGGCAGTGCAAGAGCAGCCAGATCAACTTTCTGCGCAACAAGATCGATCTGGCGTTGGAGCGCGAGTGCCGACAGCGAGGCGTCTCGCGATCCACTCGACTCGTCGTGTTGATCCTGCACATTCCTCCCGAGATGGCGTTCCGCTCCAGTGCGCCCTACCATGCAATCTACCTCAACGAGTGGGACTTTGTGTACGTCGACTCACTGGGAGTCTCGTCGGCAGCAGCTGCAGCAGCAACACCAGCACCCGTGGCACCGGTGGGTGGTAATGTGGCCAACGTTGATTTGAGTGACATTGACGAGACGCACAAGATGTTCGAGGCCGACTCGCGCACCTGGATCGCCAAGGCCTTTGGCTTGGAGTCGACCGAGATTGATGGGCAGAGCGTGCAAGACGCGTTCGCCTCCGTGTTCCACGAGTTGCTCACGAGCTCGATCGAGCAGATGCTAGCATCGAATCAACCGCTGCAACTGTCGCCGCTCGTGTACACGAATCAGTTCTACCGCCAACTCGGTGCCAAGCAGCAGCGAGTGGCCGAGATGACGCGTGTCATCAAGGCCAACCCGTACCTGACTGAGCAGCTTCTCGAGCGCTTCGGACAAACGTGGAGCTCGTCGTTGTTGAACGCCGTGATGCACGAGTCTTGTGCGAGTCTGCAGCGAGGAGAAGTGGTCGGCAGCATCCTCCACGTGGTGCGCAATGCGTTGCGCTTCTTGCTGGCACCGATGGTGGTGCAGATTGTGCGCACGCTGGTGTCGAACTACAACCTCGAACCGATCGTCGAGATTGAACGCCTGCTTGCCGAGAGTCAAGCAAAGGCTGCCGAGGAACCGAAGCTCTCGCGGCGGCAGCGCAAGCAACTGGCACAGCATCGGCCAGGCGAAGCGTTGCAAACCCTTGTCCGCCAAGTACTGCGACTGATCGAGCCGCCGCCGATACGCGAGGTGCTCACACGCACGGCGATCGATCGCGTGATACCGAGCTTCGATTACGCGCTTGCGCCGTGCTTGCCCATGTACGACGTCATCGCCGAGCAACTCTTCAGCCTCGCCGCCAAGGCGCGCTCGCTGCTCCACCATGGCTCCCGCGGCCCGCACGAGATTCTGCACGCGTTGACGCAGCTCGTTGCCGACGAGCGCAGCGGCGCTCTCGCTGACGTGCTGGCGACGATCTCGTCGACACCCGAGCTGATGCAGCGCTTCCAACGCGACTTTCTGCAGCGCTCGCTCAAGCTGCCCAACCTGCAGTCGCCGTGGCTCGAGCTGTGCATGAACGCCCTGCAGCTGCTGGCTGACAAGTACGGCACCGGTGTGCTGCGGTTCGTCGTCATCAAGATGTTCCATCTGCCCGAGTTGTCGTACTTCTCCATGTGCTTGCTGCCGCTACAGCAACTCCGCCCGCCACCGAGTGTCGAGCGCGTGTGCCAACCGTCGTCCTCGAGCAGCACTTCCTCGATCGGTACCAAGCATCGCGTCGATTCGTTCGTTGTGAGCCTCACGCTGCGGCTGCTCTGGTGCCGTCTGGAGGCGATCCTCCGCGGCGAGCTCGGCACCGAGGAGCTCGTGAATTGGTGCCATGTCATGCGATCGCTTCGAAGTCGACTGCCGCCGCATCCGGAATTGATCAAGATCCTCCGCCGCGAGCCGCAGCAGCTCGTGCAGCTCGAGAGCATGTCGTGCTTGATGCTGTTCCTACAGCACGTGGAGCTGCAGCTGCCGCACAAGTCGACCTTGACCATGCTCCGCATGGCGTCACTTCGTGATTCACTGCTGCTCGATCACCGACCGCGAGGTCTCGAGCAAGCCATCCGGCTGTGCCATCGACTGTTCCGTGGCTACTTGTGCATTGCCGAGGCGAACCGCGAGCGAAAGCGCATCTTGATCGAAGAGACCGTGTGGTACTTTCTCACCGACAACAAGCACTCGGCCGAGCTGCCGCCCGAGTTGCTCAGCGACCTCAAGTACCTGCTGGAGCTCGCGGCCGAGTGCGACCTGTACCGCCGGTTTGGCGCTCGAGTGCGAGAGGAGATTTTGTGCGTGCAAGATACCGATACCGGCGGCGACGCCGGAGACCGGCCGCTGCTGGCACCCGAGTGGTTCTTGCGCACGCTTGACGCCTGGCTACACAAGAAGCCCGTCGGATGGGAGCACGCGGTCATGGAGCTCCTATCGACCATGATCGCCACATGGATTTGGGAGCACTCGGACGAGACCGTGTTCCGGTACTCGTTCGTGCCCAATCTCTTGGAGCGCGGCGACTTCTTGGGCGGCTCGACCAACCACTTACTGATCGAGGCCATGACGTTCGAGCTGCTGCTCCGTCGGCTCGAGACCGAGGGCGGCCTCTCGTTGCAGCAGGTGGCACAGCAGTACGACGCCATTCACCCGAACGACGATGCCGTCAGCGATCCGGCACGCGTTCTGTTGACCATCCGCAAGGCGGCGCTCGGCACCTACTTTTTGCAGCTGCTCGCACGCGAGATCGAGGGCATGCAAGCCGACTCGCTGGCGGACGACTTGCGACAATGCCTCGAGCGAGCTACGCCTGCCAGGGCCGTCGTGAGACAGGTGCTTGGCTTCGACGGCGAGCAGGCCTTCACGGCCGAGGCGCGGCTGTACTTTATTCAGCAGCTGCAGCCGAGCTCGAGACTGCTGGAACTCGTCAAGTCGCCATTGTGCCTGGAGCAGCTGTACCTGACCGAGTACTCGGTCGCCAGCCAGGACAGCGAGCAGGAGGAGGTCGGGCTGCCGTCGTACCACATGTTCCCGTTCATGATGGCAGGCATTGAGCAGACTCGTCGCAAGTCCGACGCTCGTGCACAACGGATGGCCGAGTTGTACAAGCAATTCCGCCATCTGGTCCGTTCGAAAGACGCTGCCGGTGTGCGAGCCTTCGTCGACGAGACGGTGGCGCGAGGCGAATGGGAGCGTCTGGCTCTGCGCATGCTGGTGGTGCTCGTGGTGTACTACGACTATTTCACTCGCTGCGAGCCATGTACGGTGCTCGCTCGGCTGTTGGGCCAAACAAGGCACCCGGGTCCACTCAGCGAGCGGCTGCAGTTCGAGCCCGTGGAGCTGGCGGCCGTGTTGTTCTTCGTGCAGGGACCCAAGGACGTGAGCGACGAGGACGCGATTCTCGATCCGATCGATGGCTTGTGGTCGAGGCAGCTGCACCAAGGCACGCATGACCGCTCGCTCGCGCACTTGAGTGCCAACTGCCTCGCGGTGGCTCTCGGAACGCCGCGCAACACCAACCATCTCTACAACCGCATCCTGAACCCGCGAGCACTCGACCGCACCTATGGTCCCGGAAGCTCGTACAACAACGAGAACCGCGACTGCGGCTACAAGTTCGATCCCGACCTCACGCCCTCGAACAACATGGGCGGCATTCGGCGATATCGGCTCGCCATCAACGCCCTCGTGTGGATTCCGCTGTCGTTGTGTCTCGCCGTCAATCCGGTCGCAGGCCAGGATGCGTGCCGCAACAACTACAGCTTCCTGAACTACGTCAACGAGGACGGCGCGGCCGTCAATCGCAACCGCAGTACCGACCAGAAGAACAAAGCCTACGTGCTGAACCGTGCTGGCACCTTCTACTACGCCTTCGTGCAGGACGACGAGCTGCGCGCACAGCAGATCGAGCCCATGCACTTCCTCACCGAGGCGCTGTATCGACTCTGGTTGCTGTGCAACAAGGAGCAACGCAGCGAGAGCTTCCGCGAGATGTACTCGTCGCAGGCCGAGGCTGTCGCGTACGAACGCATCGTACAAACCAAGGTCTTTGAGCATGTCTCGAAGAACTACGCCGAGCTCAAGCGCTCGTACGAGCGGCAGGCTCGCAACACGCAGATCGAGGCGCTGCTCGATATGCGCTCGGTCGCTGCCCTTCGCTTGGCATCGCCGCTCGTGCCGTATCCACTCTTTGAGGAGATGAAAGCCCGAGTCTTGGCGCCGTTGCTCGAGTCTGCCGATGCTGATGACGATGATGATGATGATAATGATGACGATGAACGAGCCGGCGCTCCTGCTGCCATCGACAAGGCAGGAGCCAAGTTCCTCAACGCCTTCCTCGAGCAGCGCTCTCGCCTGCGGTCGCTCGAACACGTGCCGACGCTGGTGGCATTCTATCAGCTGCTGAACCAGGTGTTTGCGTGCCGTCTGACGCGCGAGCAAGCGTTCTCGCTCTCGGTGCCAGCGGCGATCGAGTACCTTCACTTCCTCAACGAGGCGATCTCGACGATCGAGCAACTGAAGCGTGCGTGGGAGAGCTTCCAGCTCACGTGGCAGCAGCTGCTCGATACGCAGCTCGCCGGCTGCGGACAGTTCGTCATGCCCGAGATCAACGACCAGACGCTGTTTGCGCAGCTCGTCACCACCGACCAATCGTCGTACGGCCTGGTGCTCGACATGGTCAACACGCTCATCATCAAGCAGAACGAAATTCTGCAGTGCCGCGAGGCCGCCAGCCGCTGGAACACGTACCAGCTGCTCTACGAGGACCGCCACCCGAGTGGCAAGAGCATCTGCGTCGAGTGGCTGCCGTTCGACTCGGACCACAAGCTGCTTCTCACGGGCGACAGCGACGAGAGCGAGTTCGAGCTGTACGCGCTCATGACCATGAAGTGCAACGCCGGAGCTCGGGCGTCGGTCTCGTTCGACTACCGCCGAGTACTGCGGCATGTCTTGAACCGCTACACATGTGGCCGCTTCCTCTTTGCCGAGGTAGCGTCGGCCAGCATCTTGTTCCCGTTCCGTCAAACACTCGAGGAGCCAGCACCGTCGGCATCGTCGTCATCGTCGACGTCGTTCGAACCGATCGTGCAAGCAGTGGAGGCATCGCCAGCACGCCAATCGGCGGTGCTCAGCGGCCGAGATCTGGTGGCACAGTACACGGGCATCAACGCGCTGCGCTTGGCCGTGGCTTCGATGCCGGCCGACCTCGGTCGCGCCGACAAGCTCTCGTTCTGGCGCCTGAAGCTGGGAGACCTCGACGAGCCGGCCGTGCGGTGCCTGAGCGAGGTCTTTTGCGGCGTGATTCGCAATCTGGCGGCCGCTCATGCCGCCGGCGCCGCGCCCAAGAACACGGTCATCAAGCCGCTGCTGCCGCCGATTCCGAACAACGCCGTGGCGGCACGGCTGTACCAGATCCTGGCGCCGACGCCCATCAAGTACATTCGCTCGGGCGCCGAGTTCCTGCTCGCGTACCACGACAACCGCGAGTATCTCTTCGTCGACAACCAGTACCTGCGCTTCAACGTCGCGCTGCCCGACAAGTGCTACGTGCTCGATCTCGTGCAGATGCTGCGCAACGGCACGGCCTCGGACCTCGAGCCGCGAGTCGTGGAGCTGGTCGAGCTCTTGAGCGAGTACTTTAGTGCGCCGCTGCGGCTGCTCGCCATTCAGGCGCTCGACGTCGTGGTGCCACTGGCGCACGCGTTCCGCGGCGAGCTCGAGGCGCTGCACGTGACGCAGCGAGAGATCGAGCAGCTCGTGCCATCGAGCGTGCAGGTCAAGATGTTCCGGCGCTATCTCGTGGCGCTGCACGCGCTCAACGCCGAGCTGCGCCTCCATCACTCGCGCAAGTTCGCGCGATCGGCGACCGACTACACCGAGTCGTCGAGCAAGTACACTGAGTGGCTACCGACCGAGGTACTCTCGCATGGTGCCTTTGATCACGTTGTACCGATCGCCGAGCCCACGGCGCTCGAGGAGCACTTTGTACCGCGAGAGGCACCAGCGGCTCTCGTGCGCTGGCAGAGTGACTTTGAACCGACGGCAGCTCTCGACGACGATGACGACGAATCACCGGCATCTGATGAGGTCGTCGTGAGTGCCGTCCCATCATCATCTTCCTCCTCTTCATCATCGCCATCCACGATAGAAGACGCCTAGATTGATGAGGAGGTCATTGCATAGTGTTCATTCATTCATTCATTCCTTCGTTGGGTTAGGTTGGATTACAATACAACATCGTGTTGATTGACGAGGCGACATTCGCTTGCATTCCCGCTCTCGCTCGCATCTCCTGCTCACATCTCCTGCTTTCTCACGGGTATCTAACTCACTACAACAACAACACCGATATCACCGTGCATCCCTCGAGAGCAGAGGGCCCTGTTCGCTCTGATGAAGCCGAGCGAAGGTGGCGGGCCACCACGCAGACCTGCTCCTCCGCGGCCCATGTCGGCTCACGAGGCCCTGACGCTCCTACAACATCATAGCTCGACTGATGTCATTGACGAGTCAGTGTATCGTGTTGCGAGTGATACAACCACCACCGACTCAGGCTCGATTACGTCAGGCTCGAGCAGCAGTAGCAGCAGCAGCAGTAGCAATGGTGTACCGCTTCTGCGACATGTGTCAGAGTCACACATTGCTCGCAAGACCACGCCTTCGATATCGACGTCGGCTTCGATATCGCCATCAGATGAGCCGCTACTGCAGCACTGTCTACCAGTCACCAGTATCGCTGCCTTTCGATCGCCAAGCAGCTCGAGTCTCCAGACCGCACCGATGAGCACGATCGCGAGCTCCCCCAACTTGCTATCGCCATCATCTGCGTCCTCATCATCGTCGTCGTCGTCGTTGTCATTATCGCCTACGACATCGAGTAAGAAGCCCACGAAGACTCTGCGAGAGATCAGTGCGAGTTCGCTCGATACCGACGAGCTCGATGGCGAAGAGGAGCGTGTGCGCCATCAGACGCACGTCGTGCTCGAGATCGTCGCAACCGAGCGCTCGTACCTCGCCGATCTACGCATCATTCTCGTGCGTATCCAGTTGTACTCTCTCGCACGATCCGACACGAGAGAGAGCTCTCGCTGATACTATCGCATCGATTGTTGATAGAATGGCCTCGCGACTCCATTCCTCTCGGACAAGGTCGTCAAGCTGCTGTCCCGAGAGTTCCGCACCATGATGGGCACCATCGATCTCTTGATTCTCGTGAGCGAGGAGCTGCTGGCTCGCTTCGAAGCCGAGAAGACCAAGCACCCCGACGAGGCCATGATCGGCAAGACGCTGCTCGAGAACGTGCGTCGTTGTAGTTGCTCACTTCGAACGGAGCAATGTTGGTTCCTCGATGAACTGAATCGAGGATCGTTCTCGCTGCGTAGGTCGCGTCGTTGGGAGCGTATCAAGCGTACTGCCTGCACGTCGGCGGCGTCAAGGAGGAGATCGAGCGACTCGAGGAGAAGAACTACTCGGTGGTCGAGATCGTCGATGTGCGTTGAGCAAGCTCGCTCGGCTTGTCGGATGGATGGATGGATCGAACACTGACTCGGCAGCATCCATGTCGTGCTGATGAAGGCGTTCTTGGCGGCTCCCGAGACACGAGGCCTCAACATCGAGCAGTTCATCATCAAGCCGTTCCAGCGCATCACCAAGTATCCATTGCTGCTCAAGGAACTCATCAAGGTCACGAACGACGAGTCGCCCGATCTGCCACATCGGAAGGCGGCGCTGGCCGAGTTGCACAGCCTCGTTGCCAAGATCAATCAAGCCAAGTCGGTGCAGGATCGTGTGCTCGAGGTCATGGAATCGATCGGCGACATTACTGGCTTGCCGCAGGTCTGCAGCGACGACATCGACACGATGAGCTCGCTCTCTCTCGTTGATGGCTTACTCGTTGGTCTTCGTATAGGAACTGAACGAGGTCGACTTTAATCGCTCGTTCATCAAACGAGGCCAAGTGCTCAAGGTCACGGTGACGTCGTTCCGCCGCTCCATCTACGGCCTCGAGAATGTGGCCAAGGAGTTGCGCGAATTCATCTTGCTGTCCGACATGCTGATCTACTGCAAGGTCGGTCGCAAGGACCTCCAGTATCGCGGCTACATTCTGGCAGGCAGCATGCTGATCCAAGATGGCGATCGTACGTTGCTCATCCTGCCTCATTCACTCCGTCGCTCACTCACTCACTCACTCACTCGATTGGCTTGCTGTAGCATCGAGATCACCATTGACTTTCTATCTATCACGAAGTGACAAGGTCACGTGGATCATTGAAGTCAAGAGCGAGCAAGAGCGGCTCGAATGGCTGCAAGCCTTCGCTCAGGTGTCTGAGCGAGCGACCATGGCAACTCGACGCGAATCCATCGCACCAGCCCTTCGGAGAGCGGCAAGCACACAACCAACTCGTACGCTTGAGAGTGAGAGCTTGAGATCGATCGCATGGCACTCACTCGACGACGACATTAGGAGGCTTGCGCTTGTCGGATGGCTCGCTCAACTTTCCAGCCATCGCCAAGGCCATGTTCGGCCCGGAAGGTGTCGAGGTCAAGAGCCGTTCGCACCACTTCAAGACCTACAAGAACGCCTTCATCGGCTCGGAGGCCGTGACGTGGCTCTCGGAGACGCTGCAGCTGACGCGCGAGGAGGCGGTCGAGGTCGGCCAGGAGCTGCAGGCGCGCGGCTTCTATCGGCACGTCGGCAAGAGCCAGCCGTTCGCCGACCGCTCGCTGCTGTACT
>Ga0209935_1002677_pt1 | contig 20744 bp, 26 predicted proteins | sample ThiBio_1000_plan_2_FD_183958 | JGI IMG/M metagenome (GOLD analysis project Ga0209935, IMG submission 183958) | Wastewater bioreactor microbial communities from Cape Town, South Africa - Thiocy_cont_1000_plan (SPAdes) | ecosystem: Engineered > Bioreactor > Thiocyanate-remediating >...
TGATTGAGAAATGGGAGTTTTGAGAGTGCTGAAAGAAGTAATTCAATATTTTGATAATCAGAAGATTTTCTTATGTAAACAGAGAGAAACGAAAGATTTTTCAGAGATGGTGCATGCCAACGAAGAAATCGTAAAAGACAATTGGCTTTTCGTCGTCCAACAGCCAATGAATAGATATTTTCGACATTGATATGTGACCAAGGTGAATCAGGAAGTTTTCTATTGGATTCATTGACTCGAATTCGCATATGTAATTTCAAATAGGACGAATGCAATAGACGATTGAAGAACGAATTTAAACAAGAAAATGATCGAACAAGATCATGTCCTTCGAAATACGACAAAACATTCAACCAGATTTCCACTGGTAACTCTTCAGCTTTAAGTGACATCGAAGATGAAAATTTCGTGTGTTGATCAGTCACAATTTATTCTCACTGAAACACATGATGCAATGTCAACACGAGGTTACACAACAAAATTCCCATGACTCACGTCACGTTTCACTTCGTTGTGTACGATGGATTTCCTTAAAGAATTTTTTGTTTTATCATCTATATCATAAAAAACAAAATCTAATCATTTTATTACTTATTGCGCTCTTCGATCTTGTTCGTTTTACAAACTAATAAAAAGCATTTTTACATTTGACATCGACAGAAAAACTATGCCTGCGAAGAGATATTGTATTGCTTGCAATAAAACAGGTATTATCATGTTATGTGATCGATGCGAGCAAACCTATTGTGATAAACATATTGCTGAACATCGACAGAAACTACCGAATCAATTGAATGAAATCATGCATGAACATGAATTAATTCAAGATGAACTTCGTCAAACAACGAATAATCAGAGTTTATTTCAAACAGTCGATCAATGGGAAAATGATTCGATTGTTAAAATTCAAACAACAGCACAAACACTTCGAGATGAACTACGAGAAATGATAACGAGTTCGAAACAACGACTTTCGACGACTTGTCGAGATCTAGTGGAAAATCTTCGTTCGAATCGAGATCAAGGCGCGTTTTGTCAACATGATCTCGCTCAAACGATGCGTCAATTACAACAATTAAAAAGCAAAGTTTCATCAAGATTATCCGTTCAATTAGTCGAAGATAAACAATCGACCATACGCTTATTGACTCTCAAAGGTAGTGATGTTCGTCATGAAGATCACGAAAAAGCGAAAGTTATTTCAATAGCCAAACGAAAGGGAACATCTGAACAACAAGAACATTTTTCGAAAATCATAACTGGCTCTGCAAGTATTACTCATGGTGGTCTTCTTGTCAAACAAACGAATTCGAATTCATCACCAACGTATATTCTCGGTGAACAACTTTATTCCAAAGGTCGACATACGATTCGTTTTCGACTCGAACAATGTCAAACACCGTACAATATTTTCCTCGGTGGCGTCTCGTCGAAACTGACGCCCGACAAAATTCATTACAAATCCTCATCAGTTGCTGGTTGGTTTCATAATAACGAAGTCTATCATCATGGTATCTGTGATACAAATGTTAAAATGCATCGTTATGAGAGTAGTAAACTCGAAACATCTGATATCGTTTCGTTGACATTCGATTGTGATCAAAAATTAATCGAATTGTATCCTGAACGAACCAAGAAAATTCATGAATTACCAATTGATACGGCGAAAATGCCGTTTCCATGGCAGATTTTAATTATTCTCTCGCATGAAAATGATGCAGTCAAGATTTTATACAATGCCTAAAAACATACATTTTGAGCAATAAAATTATCAAGAAGAAAAACAAAAATATCACATTCAAAAAATAAAAATAAAACAGATCTTTTTTGGGCTAAGTTTTTTTACCATCGAAATGTGAGACTATGTGTTTGCCCGGTAGACAGGCAACATTTGCATCTGCACGAATTGTTTTTTGATGTTCAGCAATTTCTTTCCATGATGTTTGTCGAACAAAACGAACTAATTTACAGATCTTATTTTCACTTCGTTCTTTACCAACAATTCCTTCGGTCATCACCGTTGTATTACCACCGATAATATCAGCTAATTGTTTGATTTTGTCATCTAATGTCATTTGTCTAAGTTCATCAATTGATTTATTATGTTTCTTATACCAAAGATAAGATTCGTAGAGAGTTCGATTATTTGCTATTCGTTTTAGATCGTTAGCAAGATCTTTAATCGTTGGATAATCGAGTATATTGATATAGGAATGTTCAGGTAAATATCGTCGATAATCAGGTCGACCATCACGTCCGGCAACGATCGGAATCGAGCCTGATTCAACGGATTTCACAAGTTTTTCAGTTACATAATCCATACAATTTGAATTTTCAATTGCAATCACAAATTTATATTTTTCATACGCTTGAACATTGTCTGACATTCGACCGCCGTAACCTTGTCGATTATTTAAACATGAACCATACGAATCAATTTTCATTTCCTGCATTAAACGTTGAACGAAACCTTCTCGACCATTGTGTGACTGAAGAAATAGAATCAGATTGAAATAGAACAAATATTTTCTTTTATCTCGCTTACATTACAATTCGATATAATCCAAACGATATCGGCTTGTTTTTCTTTCTTATCAAATTCCACACGAGGTGGCCGCAGTAAATCGACAATAAACGGATTAATGTCGAAATAGGTTGCTGGCTCGGGATAACTATCGTTGAGATTGTATGTCATTTTGAAATTAAACCGAGACCAACCACTGCCTGTCGACGAATGAACTTCACTTTCCATGACATAGGCCATTGAATATTGTTGTTTATTTTCGTTGAGTTGTAAACGTTCGAATGGAATACTCGATTGACCATCATGTGAAATAACGAAATCGATTTCATCGATACGATTCTGTTGACGTGTCCAAGTGACAGTCGTGCCTGATGATGCACAGCGAACACGTTCGTTTTCGCCAACAGCCGAACCGAAAAAACCATTCCAATCCAAAGCAAGAAAGTTTGTTTTCAACGAACGACCTTTGTCATCTACAGGCCATTCACCAGTTTTTCTAAACAACATCAAATATGCATTCGTGAGGAAATAATACGATTAAGTTTTACTTTTCAACATGAGTTGTTTTGTTCGCTGGCTGAGATATTGTAGTCGATGGTGAACGTGTTGTTTGAGTTGCTATCTGTTGCTCTTGTTGATGATTATTATTGAGATATGAGAGGATTGCTATTAAGCTGAGTAGTAGAGTAATACTGAATAGAAAGGATATTCGTCGTCGTGAACGAAGCAACGGTGAACAGAGACGAAGAATTGAACGCATTGTACATATTCGATTTACATTGAAAGAGAGAGAAAAAATATTTTACTAGGCTTTATATGTGAACAGACAGCTAACATCAACCTGAATAAAAACACGTTTTCTTTTTTTTTCTGTTCTTCAAGTCCATGGTTAAAATTACTCGGCGCTCTTTTCTCTTTCTCACTTTCTCACTCTCTCTCTCTCTCTCTTTTTTTTTTTCTTTATCAATATGACAGTTGAAAGTAAAGTAGTCTGTTCTTTTTCTTCTGTTGACATATTAGATTTAATGTTTCACTTTATATTAACAGTCATGACTTTTTTTTTATTGCAAAAAAAGAACAAGAGAACAAAAAATAATTAATCATTCTAAATCCTCGAGAAAGTCCATAGCTGTCGATGGTGATGGTGATGCTTTGTCAACTGTGACATCATCGATCTGACTCGTCGTTTCATCATCGTATTCAATCGGCAAATTTTTATGTCCATTGGTTATAACTTCGATAGTTTTTCGTTTGTCATCAACGATCGTCGGTAAGACCAAATCGAATGCTGATTTTCGAGGATTTTCCGATTGACTTGTCGATGAAGATGAGGTCGAGTCCGATGGAGGAGAAAACGATCGACGAGCTTGAGTTACCACGACATGACCATTCCTACGAGAGAAATCCATAGTCGTTTGAATGAAAAACAAACAAACAAATACGTACACGTGAGAAGGTGATTCAAGAATTTTCGAACAGGATTGAATCCATTTGAGACACATTCGTTCGTAATCAGATTTGGTTGATGGAAGATGTTTATTGAAAAAAGAATCGAGAATAGACACATCAAATGCATGAGAAAAAAGCGAACGAAAATGTTCACGTAAACGAGTTTGATCTGAAATATGTTCGTTGACGAATTTGCCGTCGATCGACTGTTTGATCGAGTTGGGTAATCGAGTCGTTTGTCGACATTCGATTAGATGATGTAGAATCGATTGTGTTGTGGATAATCGATTGTCGAGATGAAGTTCGTTGATTAAATTCGTTCGTGTCGAAATCGAATCGGATAGTTCGATCTTAAAAAGATCTTGTGTGTACAAAAGATTCGATTGTTCGAGCCAATCGAAGACAATTCCTCGGCAGAGTTCATCTGTACGATTGCCTTTTTTCGGTGGATTCAATTCGTTGTCAATGAAAGTCGATGATTTTTCGATCGTTTTAAAAACAGCAGCTCGTAATTGAGCCTTCAAACGTGTGATTAAACCGTCACGTTCGAGTGATTGATAGACGAGTTCACGTAGTTCAGTATCACTTGGTTCGCCACCATTTTGAGAGATATCATTTGACATTTCGTTTGATCTAATTACAACTACAAGAAAAGATGATGATAAAAAAGAACGAAAATCCATGACAACAATGGTCGATGGTTTGATTGGTTGAGACGAAAAAAAAATTCATTTTTTTTTTGAAAAATAAAAAAAATCAATCGAAAATTTTGCTCTTATTGACAATTGTTTTGTGTTAGTTTTGAGTTGATTTATCGATCGATAGATGTCATTAATCTAATTTTGTTCAAGATCATTTCTGTCACCTCAATGATTATGACATTGATTGTTGTTTGCTCGACCGTCGCTACGGTTTACGCTGTATCATCGTTTATCTTTCTCCGAAAACCTCAATGGTTACATCGAATACGTCGACCGGCTTTCATCGTTCGGAATATTGGGCATCGAGGAGGTTTCAATTGAAATAATATTTCTTTAATTAAAATAACATTGCGATGTTTTGTTTTCTTCTCATTTCAAGGAGCTGCTGAAGCACATGAAAACTCGTTTCTCGCCTTTGACAAGTAATTAAAGAAGCAAAACAATAAATATTTTCGTTTGTCATCTGTTTTTATATTAGAGGATTGTCGAATGGAATGCAAATGATCGAATTAGATTGTCATTTAACAAAAGATAAACAAACAGTTGTTCATCATGACGCGTCCATTGATCGAACAACCGGTCAACCTGGTTTTATACGTGATTTCGACTATGATGTAAATTAATTAAATAGATTTAGAAATCTCAAACGATTGATTATTGTTTTTCGACTAGAATCTTCCGAGAATTCTGCGTCAGCTTCCACTTTATTATGATTCAGACAAACTTATTGAAGTGACTGATGAAAACAATGATGAGTCACGTCGAATACCATTGCTGAAAGAAGTTTTCGAACGATATCCAACAGTTCCGATTAATATTGATATTAAAGAAAATAATGATATTTTAATTCAACAAGTAAATCGAATGGATTTGTGTTTTCTTTGCTCAAAAGTCAAATGTTTAGGTTTCGGATTTAATTCAAGAATATAATCGAGAACATTTGACATATTGGGGAAGTTTCAATAATCAAATTTGTCAAAAGTTAACAGCTCAAGTAAGAAAACATAGAGAAACGAATTGAACTTATTGAGAAAAATATGTTTAGAATCCGAGAATTGTCCGGTTTTGTTCGTTGAAAGAAGCAGTACTAGTCGTTGTAGCGTATTGGTTTGGTGTTTTGCCATTTCTTCGACTTACATCGGGAGCTTTCGAAGTGCCCGTACCTGGTGAAGTTTTTCAGTAAAATCAAATTTTTACATTCCCCTATTTAAATTAAAAAATCTGTTTTTTTGTCTCAAAAGAAAATTTACTCAGAATATCAATTGGAAATATCGAGTTCTTCTTTATATTGTCGAACGGTAGACAAATCTCTTTCATTTTTTAAAAATAAAACCTCGTTTCTTTCTCGTTCAGTGCTTTGAATAATCAAAAAATGTTTACACATTTACAACGTCGAGGCATTCCGGTAAAATCTCGAATTCGAACGCGAAAAAACGAACATTTCATTTGTAGGTTTACGTTTGGATTTTAAACAATGATCGAGAATTTGATTATGCGTTTAATCAATTAAGCGTAACGGGAATAATGACTGATAAACCGAGTCTATTGAAAGCCTATCTCGAAACAACTGAACGTGAACATCTCCTGTGATCGTTTTTATTTCGACAGATGTCGCAAAGTTAATAATTCCCAATCGAATTATTATTTTTTTATACTAAAATTCTAGTTGATTTTTCGGATTTATTTTTCCAATAAAAGTTTTTTTTTTGTTTTAAATTAATTCCAATTTTTATTTCGTTTTTCATTGGTAAATTTCGTTCATTTGTGGTAAATTATAGAATTGAAAAGAGACCTTTGCGCTCTGCTTCATTGACTGATAACAACATAGTATTTCTTATTGAAATGGCTTCAACAATATTCAAATCTTTCGTATGTCGACAACAATATTTGACTAATTTAACACGTTCATCAGGTAGAAATCTCGAATTGATTGAGTTTTATTTAATAAATTGAGAATATTCGAATGTCGTAGGACTTTGGACTCGATATGCTTCAACGACAGTTCAACAATCGAATGGTAAAGAGAAAGGATAGAGAAAGATGATTTCGAATTTCGTTTTCGAATAGTTAATTTACAACAATTGAAAAATTTGAAAGTCGATTATCAAGATGGCATTGCTGTTGTGGAATTTAATCAAGAAAATTCGAAAGTAAATCGATAATTGATGGTAAGAGAGACACACAGCTGATTCTGTTTGAAGGTGAATACATTATCGAAAGGCATCATGGATGAATTTGTGCCCGTATTTACTAAACTAGAAAATGATGATAAAGTTCGAGGTATTGTCATGATCTCAGGTAAACCGGGATCGTTTATTGCTGGTGCTGATATTAAGTACGTAAATCGAAATTGGTGAACGAATTGACTAGGTTTCGTTTGATTAGTATGTTGGAATCAGCGAAGAATCGTGAAGAACTATTGAATATTTCTCGTAATGGTCAACAGATTATGAACCAAATCGAACACTCGCAGAAGCCTGTTGTTGCAGCTGTAGCTGGCTCGTGTCTTGGCGGTGGTTTTGAAGTTTGTTTTGTTGAAGTTTTGTTTGTTTTTGTTTTTATTGAAATTTATTCTTCTCAGGTTGCCTTGGCTTGTCATTATCGAATTGCTCTCAATGACAAACGAACAGGTTTCGGCGTGCCCGAAGTTAAACTCGGTTTGTTACCAGGTGCTGGTGGTACGCAACGATTAGCTCAAAAGCTCGCGTTACCCGATGCACTTGATGTGATTTTGACTGGCAAAGAATTAAAAGTAAAAAAAGCGAAATCATTAGGTTTAGTCGATGCAATTGTTGAACCACTTGGACCGGGTTTACAAACAGCTGAAGAGAAAAATTTACAATATCTTCGACAAGTTGCTGTTCAAAAAGCAAAGTACGAACATAAAGTGTGAAGATATGTTGAAAACGCTCCGTTTTTTTTCTAAAGAGAACTTGCAGTTAAAAAACCAGCGAAAAAACAACCAAGTTTTCTTGAAAGTAAAAATTTGTTTCTCTTTGTTTTCTTTGTTTTTTATTGAAGATTTTATTTAAGATATCAAATCGAAAGTCTTGGCTAATTCGTATGTTCAAAATTATGTATTCGATCAAGCAACAAAGAAAGTTATGTCACAAACACAAGGTCTCTATCCAGCTCCATTGAAGATCTTAGATGTAAATTTCGACAAGAAACTCGTTTTTAAACGAAAGCTTTGTTCTTTTTTACTTAAGGTTCTTAAACAAACATTTCAAAGTGGTTCGAAAGTTGGCTACAACGCTGAAGCTGAGGTAATTCGTTTGAAGAAATCAATGATCGACATGAGTTCTTATTTTGTTTCTTCAAGGGCTTTGCTGATCTCGGTACAACAACTGAATCCAAAGCTTTAATCAGTCTTTTTCACGGACGAACGGAATGCAAAAAAAACAAATACGGCAAACCGGAACGTGAAGTCAAGTCAGTTGATTTTATCTGACGTGAATTTTCGTTGATCGGCTAGTTTTTTGTCGATTTAGAAATCTCGCTGTTATTGGTGCTGGTTTGATGGGCGCTGGTGTTGCTCATGTTTCGATTGACAAAGGTTTCAATGTCATCTTACGTGACACAACAACCCAAGCATTGTCACGTGGTTATTCGCAAATAGCCAAAGGTTATCAAGGTTATGTCAAACGAAAACGTATCACCAGGTAACAAAAAAAAAACTAGCTGAAAATAATAATTATTGTTGTTTATTGAAGTGCGGAATACGATCGTATTTTAGCGAATTTAGATACTCAAACAACGTTAGATAATTTATCGAAATGTGATATGGTGATCGAAGCTGTTTTCGAAGATCTTCAATTGAAACAAAAAGTTCTTGCTGAACTCGAACAACGCATTCCTGAGCATTGCGTATTCGCATCGAATACATCAGCTTTACCAATTCATCAAATAGCTGCCAAGAGTCGTCGACCAGAAAAAGTAGATCATTTGATTTTTCTTATACGAAAACAAATGCCGTCTTTAGGTTATCGGCATGCACTATTTTTCACCAGTTGATAAAATGGAATTATTAGAAATCGTTCGAGCTAAACAAACGTCTGAAGATACGGTTCGTTCAGCAGTTAGTGTCGGTCTTAAACAAGGCAAAGTTGTTATTGTTGTTGGTGACGGTCCGGGTTTTTATACGACACGTTTGTTGATGTTTGCTGGTGCTGAAGTATTCCGTTTGCTACAAGAAGGTGCAACACCAAAAGAAATCGATAAAGCAACGAAAAAATTCGGCTTTCCTGTTGGTTCAGCAACGTTATTCGATGAAGTTGGTATCGATGTTGCAGCACATATTGCGCGTGATATGCAAGCAGTTTTTGGCGAACGTTTAGCCGATAAATCAATGCCAAATTTGTTCCATCAATTAGTTGAGAATAATTTACGTGGCCGAAAATCAGGTCAAGGTTTATATGTTTATCAAGAAGGTGTCAAAGGAGGCGACAGAGAAATCAATCCGAAATTCACCGAATTGATTAAGAACTATGCGCTCGAAGCAAAAGAACCGTGAGAAATTTTGTTGTTGACAGAAAGAAAAACACAACTGAAATGCGTATTTAGAAATACAATGGAAGTAATTCAATGGCGAACAGGTCTTCGATTTTTAAATGAAGCTGCTCGTTGTCTAGAAGAGAAGATTATTACATCTCCCGTAAGTCCTTCAATTGACTTCTTAACTATAAATTTGATTGGTTTTTGTTAGACTGATGGTGATATTGGTGCAGTATTCGGCCTAGGATTTCCTCCAATGAAAGGAGGTACGAATCTTGTTTTCACACTCACGTATATATATATATATGTATGTTCTTTGTTTAGGCCCATTCCGTTTTATGGATACCTATGGTGTTTCGAAAATCGTCGATTTGATGAATAATTATCGTAGTAAATATGGTGAACGTTTCGCACCAACGCAATTGTTAGTTGATATGGCTAAAGAAAATAAAACATTTTATTCAAAATAATTATTTCCAAGCAACAGAAAAACATTATTTAGCTCTTTTTCTTTTTTTTCACTTTTTTATTATTAACCAAAAAAAAGAAAATAAATTCAGAGTGCAAAAAACATGTTTCTTCAATTCTTTGCTTGTGTTACTTAAACAAACATATAAAACCTTTTAACGAAGATTGAAAAATGTTTAGAGGTACTTGAAAGCAATCAGTGTGCACTATCAACTTTGAGTGTCTTGCCCGCAATAGATCCTCTTATTTTGTTTGCAAAAAATATTGACTAAAGAATTTACTCGTGCCCACACAGCAACCTAAAAAAATTGAACGCATAAAACAACTTTTGAAACGAAAGACGCGTAATTGTTGATTAGTTGCCTAGATAATTCTATAAATAAAATCACGATGATCCGTCCTCTGAAGATTCATTGAAAAAGAAAATAACGACGAAATTTCTCTTCACATATTTTAATTCTCTTTCGCTTAAATCTTGATAAAGACAGAAAGATTTACGTAGCTAAAACAAACACTTCGATTATGATTCTTTACTGTGTTCGAGAGAAAAACATTTTTTACTTTTTTTTCGGTGCCGTTTTTAATCCGCCCAATTTTGCCTGCATTGACTATTATATATCAGAAAGTATTTAAGCAAGAGCAAAAACATGCATTCAGTTTATTAACAATCGTCAACAATGCAGCTCGAATTTTTCTTCTTAACAATATTTACCTGTACGGTATTCAATACTATCCACGCTGCTCATTTCCGTGGTGGTACAGTAACATGGTACGTATGATACATATCTATTGTTTCAGTAATTATTTCTTCCTGTGTACATAGGCGACCCATGAATAGCACTCCATCGGGAAGTACAGTTCAGATTCAAGTTCGTCAAAGATATTCATGGAATCGTGCAAATGTGCCTTGTACGGATGCAACCATTGCCACGCAAGGTTTGATTGGAGATAGTAGTCTTCTTCGTTGTTACACTGGAAATTGTGCTCTTTGGGTTGATGATACGACGAGAACTTCGTGCACGGATTATAGTGTTGATCTGGTAGTCAGCTCGGGTGAACGATTATATATTCAAACATTAAATCTCAACACGGCACGTAGTGTAGGTTATGTATCGAGTGCATGGTTTGCTGATCTTGTTGTTGGTGGAAATTCTGCTTGGAATTTAATTACTCGAATCGATACAACGGTACGACCTGATGGATTTATCAATACGAGTCCTGTTGCAACTACACTTCCTGTCATTTACAAAGCAATTAATGTTCAACATGTGCATGTTGTTCAAATGTCAGATTTCGATGGAACTGATATTTTGAAATGTCGTTGGTCAACAAGCACAGGTAATGTCAATGGATACAATGAATGTTCTGGTGTATGTAACGGTGTACCAGGTGCACAATTATTCCAGAATAATTGTACATTAGTATTCACCCTAACACAAGCAAATAAATATGCAGCAGTTGCTCTACAAATTGAAGATTATTATAATAGTGCAGCTACTACACCCCTGAGTTCAGTCTCACTTCAATTTTTATTCTATGGTTATACCACACCTGGTGGTTGTAGTACATCACCAAAAATCATCGGTGCTCGACCGAATCGAGGTAATTATCAGATTTTCCACAAAATTTTAAGGAAAAGAAATCTATCATTTTCTAATGATTTAGCATGTATTGGTGTTGATATCGGACAAAATATCACTGAATATGTTATTGCCGAAATAGGTTGTGCCGGAAAAATTGTTAAGGACTTTACAAGTAGTACTCCAGTTGGTATGATTAAAAGTACCATTCAAAATCCAAGCACTGGTTAGATCCTATTCAACAAAAATCTCTCTATTATTTTTGCTATTGTATAGGCGTCTATCAAATAGTTCTTAGATGGATACCGGTAGCTAGTCAAAGTGGTCCACAAGGTTTTTGTGCTGGTGCTGTGGATAATACAAATGTACAATCAGATCAATGGTGTATTATGTTCTTAGTTGGTTATAGATCTCCTGACATTGTTCGACCAACAGCTGTTCAAGGTTCTGCATCACCACTAGGAACTGTCTTTCAAAATCAATCTACATTTTCTATTCAAAGTAATTATTACATCTATCTTCACTCTATATTCATTCGATTATTTTAGCTACGATAAGTGTAGGTAGGCCAAATCGTAATGGTACATATATTCATTTCAAAGATTCAACTACCAACACTATTGTTCGCTCATATGATTGTGGTTGGGCACCAGAAGTAACCTATACTGGATTTACAATCATTGTTCGTATACCATTACCAACACCATGGATTCCAGGTCATAATTATTATGTTATGTTCGATAGTGGTTCGTACTTCGTAGACTTATGAAATATTATTTATGTCTTTTTTCGTGATATATAGGCGTGGCAAGTGGAACTGAATTTTGTGGTCCTGAATCTGCTCCCATTACTGATCCTTCATTTTGGTTTTTCAATATTTGGAATCCAGCATTATCATCACCAGGTACAACTACAACAACTCCACCAACAACTGGAACAGTGACAACACGACCACCTTCAACAACAACTCCAAACACTCAAGTAAATTTATTTAGAATTATTTTTATTTGCATTGATTATGATGATATTATTTAGATGACAACAACAGGTATCGTGATAACAACTCCGACAACTTTAACTACAACAACTGTTACAACATCAACGACATTAACATCAAGTAATATCGAATAAGAACCAATATATACGTATATAGGTATTTAAATAATTGTAGCTACATCAACAACTGAGACAACCGTAACAACTAGTACAACTGTACCTAGCGTTACTGTGATGACACCAAAAGACTATGTAAGTGAAAGAAACAAACATGAATACAATGGAAAGTTGACTGCAATTGAACATATATTGTAGGAGAAAGCATGTGAACAACCAGTATTGATTGCTAATGTAGTTTCTATGACAGCAATGCTTGCAGTTCATGGTGTTGGAATGTTTGCTGCTATGACGAAATTCGCAAATAGATTCAATCCATCAAAAATTCAAGCTAAATTAAGATACAACCAACGACTTTCAAAAATGAATCGCCATTAAAGATTTTCGTTTTTTTTTAAAGGCTAATCTTGTTTGTCTAATGTTAATTGTCATAAACTAAATAGTCGTATGTTTTCATTTCATATGTTTGTGTGTCTATGTTCAACTTTCTTGTGTGTATTAGAATGTAATTATAAAATCTTCCATCATTTAACGTTTAATCAATCCACAAAAATGTAAAATAACATTACTGCATTATGCGTATATAATGTCGGTGAAAGATTACCTTTTTGAATAATAAGTATGACGACGATTCTAGTGCATTTGATTTTTCTTTTAACCTATATTTTTGTGATCGAAACAGCTCATTTTCGTGGTGGTACAATAACATGGTTCGTATATCGTATGAATATTCGTCGTGTGATTGTTGTCTTTTTTTTCTTTAGGCGACCCTTGAATAGTACACCATCGGGAAGCACAGTTGAGATTCAAGTTCGACAACGATATTCGTGGCGCCGTTACAATGTGTTCTGCGACGATACAACTATTGCCACGCAAGGTTTGATTGGAGATTCTAATTATCTTCGTTGTTACACTGGAAATTGTGCTCTTTGGGTTAATGATACGACGAGAACTTCGTGCACTGATTATAGTATTGATCTCGATGTCAGTTCAGGTGAACTATTAACTACTCAGACATTAAATCTCAACACGGCACGTAGTGTAGGTTTTGTATCGAATGCTTGGTTTGCTGATCTTGTTGTTGGTGCAAATGGTTATTGGAATTTAATTACTCGTATTAGTACAGTCATACGACCTGATGGATTTATCAATACGAGTCCCGTTGCAACTACACTTCCTGTCATTTACAAGGCAATCAATATTCAACATGTACATGTCGTTCAAATGTCAGATTTCGATGGAACTGATATTTTGAAATGTCGTTGGTCAACTAATTTCACCAGCAATCCAAATTCGTATAATGAATGTGGCGACGTCTGTAAAGGTCTACCAAATGCACAATTATTTGAAAGCAACTGTACATTGGTATTCACCCTAACACAAGCAAATAAATATGCTGCAGTTGCTCTACAAATTGAAGATTATTATAATAGTGCAGCTACTACACCAATGAGTTCTGTTTCATTACAGTTTCTTTTCTATGGCTATGATACACCTACTGGTTGTAGTGCACCACCAAAAATCATTGGTGCTCGACCTAATCGCGGTAACTAATTACTACTACTATCCTGTTATAAAACCTTCAAAATTGAATATCATTTTTATATTTAATTAGCTTGTATCGGCATTGAAGTTGGAGATACTGTTACCGAATATGTTATTGCCGAAGTAGGTTGTTCAGGAAAAACCATTAAGGACTTTACAAGTAGTGCACCTGTTGGTATGACGAAAAGTATTATCCAGAATCCAAGCACTGGTTAGTTAGTTTCCTATTAAGATCACTCTTCTTTACTATCGTAGCTACTTTGTATAGGAATATATCAAATAGTTCTTAGTTGGCTTCCTGCATCTAGTCAACGTGGTCCACAAGGTTTTTGTGCAGGCGCGGTCGATGACACCAATGTACAATCAGAACAATGGTGTATTATGTTCTTAGTTGGATCCAAATCACCAGATGTCATTCGACCAACAACTGTTCAAGGTTCAGCATCACCAATGGGTACCGTCTTTCAAAATCAAACTATATTTTCTGTTCGAAGTTATTATTACATTCGCATTTTTTCCTACTATTCATTCGATTATTTTAGCTACTATGAGTGTCAATCGACCTACTCGTAATGGAACATTTATTCATTTCAAAGATTCAACGACTAACACTATTGTTCTTTCATATGATTGCGGTTGGACACCGGAAGTAACCTATACTGGATTTACGATTATTGTTCGTGTACCATTACCAACACCATGGATTCCTGGTCATAATTATTATGTTATGTTCGATAGTGGTTCGTACTTCGTAGACTTATGAAATATTATTTATGTCTTTTTTCGTGATATATAGGCGTGGCAAGTGGAACTGAATTTTGTGGTCCTGAATCTGCTCCCATTACTGATCCTTCATTTTGGTTTTTCAATATTTGGAATCCAGTATTATCATCACCAGGTACAACTACAACAACTCCACCAACAACTGGAACAGTGACAACACGACCACCTTCAACAACAACTCCAAACACTCAAGTAAATTTATTTAGAATTCTTTTTATTTTCATTGACTATGATGATATTATTTAGATGACAACAACTGGCATTGTTATAACAACTCCGACAACTTTAACTACAACAACTGTTACAACATCAACGACATCGACAACAAGTAAAATAGAATGCGAACTAATATATACCTATATCGTTATTTAAATAATTATAGGCACATCGACAACCGAAACAACAGCATCAACTACAACAACTTTGCCTGATGTGGATATATTATCCCCTAAAGAAATGGTAAGTGTCTTCTCTGTTTACTTTTTCTATGGATTGGATTCTTGTCTAAATAGGAAGAAGCTTGTGAACAACCATTAATTATTGCAAATGTCGTTAGTATGGGCGCTATGGCTGCGATACATGGTTTGGGAATGTTTGCAGCATTTTCAAAATTCACAAATATATTCGATCCAGCAAAAATGCAAGCGAAATTGAGACACAAAAAACGTTTAAATAAACTCCGCCGTTAAACATAAACAATCGATTTTGTGATTTTAACACTGTTGTCAATTATTTGTGAAATAAATGATCTGCGAGAACATTTCGTAAAAATAGGCGTCGAACTGAAGTGTGAAGGAGAAAAGGATGACTTGTCGCGTATTAATAAACTTACCGGTGGCAGTATAAGAGTTTAAAAGCTTTGATGATCATTAAACAAGTTTACAGTAAAGACGATTAAAATCTGCTATGTATATATGTGCATATGTGTAATGCAAATTTCATAGTTTTTTTTTTCGTGAATAAGAATGGTATTCACAGATTTTGTTCTTTTTTCGCATTTGTTATTGATTATTGTTGATGCTGCTCATTTTCATGGTGGTACCATTACATGGTAAGTTTTCTGTTGACGAGTAATGATACTTATTTCAAGTGTAACATTTAGGCGCCACCTTAATTCGACTCCATCTGGTTCTACTGTTCAAATACTCATTCGTCAACGATATTCATGGCTTCGTTCTAATGTGCCTTGTAGTGATGTAACCATTGCTAATAAATCACCAATTGGTGGTGGTGATACTTTAGAATGTCGTAGTGGTTCGGCATGTCCATCTGCCTATGGTGTTGGACCACCGACAACAACCTTTTGTACTGATTATAGTGCCATGGGCGATGTTAGTTCAGGTGAACGATACTCTACGTATACTTTACCATTGAGTTCGACGTTTAGTGTTAGTTTTTATTCATCAGCATGGTTTAGTACATTAGTTGTAGGTTCAGACTCTGGATGGAGTTTAACTACACTTCCCGTGATTTACAAAGCCGTTAATACTCCACATGTTCATGTCGTACAAATGTCGGACGGAGACGCTGATATAGTTCGATGTCGTTGGTCAAATGCATCTGGTAATATAAATCAATTTTGATGAATGTCGTGGAGTATGTAATGGCTTACCGGGTGCTGTACTAATTGAAAGTAATTGTACATTAAAATTTACATTTACACAATCAGGAAAATATGCTGCCGTTGCACTACAAATTGAAGATTTTTATTTATCATCATCAACAACTCCACCAGAAATTATTGGTGCACGACCGAATCGTGATATGAAAACTTAACAATATGATTCAATCATAGTATATTCTAATTTAATTTTAGCTTGTATTGGTACACCAATCGGTGGTAACGTAACGGAATATGTTATTGTTAAATCGTATTGTACATAAAAAAATATTGCCGATTTTATTTCCAGTACGCCAATTGGCATGACTAAAAGTCCGATCATCAGTCTTGGCTCAGGTAATCTGACTTATACGTTAAAAAAATCGTCTAGTTACTATTTGAATTTTGAAGATACATATCAAATTATTCTTAGCTGAATTCCTACCAGTGATCAGACAGGTCCACAAGGTTTTTGTGCTGGAGCTGTCGATAATACATATATTCAATCAGATCAATGGTGTATCACATTTCTTGTTGGTTTTGATTCACCTGATCTTGTCCGACCAACGGTTGTTCAAGGTTCTGCATCGCCATTAGGTACTATCGCTCGGAATCACACGATATTTTCTATTCAAAGTTAGTTAATAGAGAATTGATTATGCAACAAAATAGAATCGTTTTTTTCTTTTCCAGCTACACGTTCTGTCGGTCGTCCGACTCGTAATGGTACTTATATTCGTTTCAGAGATGCAACAGTCAACAGTATCGTTGCATCATTTGATTGCGGTTGGACACCAGAAGTTACTTTTACTGGATTTACAATCGTCGTTCGATTCCCGGTTGCTCCATGGACTATCGGTCATACCTATTATGTCACGTTTGATAGCGGTCAGATATGCACAGATCGACATTTTTTCTTTAGCATGTTTTTCTGTAATGTAATGCATAGGTGTTGCAAGTGGAACTGAATTTTGTGGTCCTGAATCTGCATCCATTACTGATTCATCATTTTGGTCGTCTGTTTCGACAACAACTGTCAACACAATGGTTTGTTTATTCAATTGAAAATTCCAAAATAAAATCAATTCTCTTTTAATTAACTACGACTGATATCGTCCTAACAACTCCGACTACCGTGACCACAACAACAACTGATACAACTTCAACAGCTACGACATCAACAACATCGACTACGCCATCCACCGTCAATGTTATGTATCCAGAAGACCTCGTAAGTTTTCTAATTTATTCTCTTACAATGTTTTTTTTGTCAATTCAATAATTAAAGGAAAAACAATGTCAACAACCAATATTGATCACGTCTGCTGCATCAGCATTCGTTATGGTAATCATTCATTCACTCGGTACGTTCGCCGCATTTACAAAATTTGCTACGATCTTCAATCCAAAACATGCTCAAGTTCAAGAACGATACCGAAAACGAATGACTAAACTTCAATCATAATCAATAAACTTGGCACTAACAAATCGTTCATTTTATTTTATTTTTACATTTCAACAAAAGAAAATTAACCCTCAAGATAATTTATATTTCTTTCTTTCGATTGACATAAATAAATCGGTATTATTTTTGGTTGAAACTATTTGGTTGAAATTGATCATTGTTTGATAGTGAACCATAAGTGTCTGCATCATTTCCAGCTGAATTATCGTCGTCGCGTCGACGACGTCGAGATGTACTTCGTGATCGACGTTTCATACGTTGTAAGAACGCACTATGTTTTGTTTGACCACGATCGTTTGTTCGCTGAAAATGTTCCAGAGGATTTCGACTTTCTAACATCAATATTCAAAAAAAGTCAACTTTCGAAATCATTTTCTTCTTCAATGATGATAACTCACCGGCAACATTACCGAATAAACTTACGATTAACAAACAAACGAGAAAGAATAACCAAACGATCGATCGGTACTGCATACTGACTGTTAGTTAGTTTTAAATCTCCTCAATCCATGTTTATATATATATGCAAGTATGTCATATGGAAATAATCAATTGCATATGGTATCAATAAATAATCTTGTCTGTTTTTTATCAAATTTATTTTTTGAAAAAAGAAACGAAAACTCAAATCAAGAGAAAGAAAATATGGCGTGAGGCTTAATTTTGGTGTTGTGTGTCGAATTACAAAGTAACAATGAAAAAGAAAACATGAAGACTTGTATTGCGAATTACATGGGATCGTGCGAGCCATGATTGAATGTTCGAGGTCGATTCATGCCTCGACTACCTAAAACAAACCGAGTCGATTTTGATTGTTGTTGAATTCGATTGAAGTTTATTGTTGGTTGAGGTGCAGATTCCTGAATATTGACAAAAGCAAATAAACGAACGAATTTTAAAGAAAGAAAGAAAGAAAGAAAAAAATTTGTTTTACAGGTGTCAATCGATGATCATTCGATGCTGAATGCGGTGCGTCGGTGACATTTGCTGATTGACGTAAAGTTAAAAATTTAGCTGATTGCGCTAATAATGAATGACGAAGACGTTTATTTTCTTCGACTTGACGAGCTAATTCAATTGCCAGTTCTTGTCGTTCACGTTCGGCAATAATCTTGAAGAAAAGAAAAGAAAAACTAATAATAAAAAGGCACACGAACAGCCATCGTTTCCTTTCTTACACGTTCATTGCCTAAATTTGGTTCGATTCCATTGGCTGTTCTCATCGATCGCAAGAGTAGAATACTTTCTGTTTTCAAACGATTTAATTCCGAACGGAGACGTTCATTTTCAACTAATAATTGTTCGTTCGCTTTCATTACATCATCAATAGATGTATAATTCGGTACTTTAACATCGGTATAAGCCGGTGCTTCTTTTCGAAGAACTTGTTCAATGTAGGATTTGTATGAACGAAGAAAACTTGCTTCTTCGTTACTATTTGTCGGGGGAGACATCGGAGGATATGTTGTGCCATTGTTAAAACTTTTACTACGCGAGACAGTTACTTGAGGTAATGAACGAGAAAAGGGTCCGTCATTTGTTGAGATTAATCCAGATGATTCTTCATTGGGAAATTTACGAGTTGATGATCCACGATTCGGACTGAGAACTCGAGCTGAAATGGATGATGAATGGTCTTTTTTCTTTGTTGACAGTGATCGATTCAAATCTTGATCGTTTATTGGTGAAGGAAACGAATGAGTAACTTGCCCTTTCAGTGAAGCCATTTCACGTTCAAGAGATGCTATTCGATCGTGATCTAAAGATTGAACGCACGAATGATTTTTTTTATTTGAAGGAAGAAAATAGTTTTTGATTTTTTTTTCTTTTACATTGTCGTTGAGAATTTGTATAGTCATTAAATAGTGCTGATAATTCGTTTCGAGGGTGAGCTGACGCATCAACAAACAAATTGTCATGAAACGTATCACGATTTGAACGGACCTGCTGCATATTTCAACTTGCAGCGATGTCTATGTCTATTTGACTTTATACATCAATTCGTTCTCTTTTCTTTGCCTTTTACCATGGTAATGCCTCTATAGAAAAGAAGAAGGAACTCAAAGTCGCTATTGATCGATTATTTGATTGATTTCTGTGAAGTTCTTTTTTTTTTCTTTGTTTATTTACCTTTTTCTCTTCACATATGAGTCAATTGTTGAAAGCTTTCGAAAAAGAAAAGAGAAAGAAACGTCTTAAATATAATATATTCTCAGACAAGTGTAAAACAAAATTAACATTGTATTTTTTATAGTCATATGACATGAAAATGAACTTTTTACAGTAGAAGAAAATCTTTATTAAAACTGCATAAGACATCACTTGGAGACTTTTCAAAACTTAAACGAAAAACTAGATCCAAACAAGGATATTTTTGTCGTTCGACCAATTTGAATACCAGTTCCTAGAACTTCCAGTCCAACACCTTCTTTTCCCACTTTCACCCCAGTATCGACTAAAAAACTCCCTTATATATAGATTTTAAAGTATTCACAACTTACATCCAACACCTATATTCCCATTGACGGGCCCAACATTGACTTCTAGAGCAGAAGCATTTGCTTTAAATCCAGCATCTAAACCAACTCCAGGTTGCCAAAGTTTTGCACCAGCTTCGGCGGTTCCGACCTTTGCTCCCAACTTGCAAATAAATCAATCGAAAGTACAACACATACGAATGATTATATAATTATATGTTAAACTTACGTCGACTGGTCCTATTGCTGAATTTAAAGTTGCTGCGTGAGCATTATATTTAAGCCCTATTCCATCGATGGCTCCTTGTATTTGTCCAATATCATAACTACTGCCAATATCTTCATTAGGATTAACGTTTAGGGTAAATAACGAGAACCCCAAACGTTCATCCGTTTTAGTATCAGGAGTCCAAACTAGATAGTAATCCAATAGATTTTCGGAAATGTTTTCCAACCAGCCTTACATGTTGTATGCATTCCCTCTTCAAGTCGATTGCCGTTTTTACACCGATCTATCAAATTTGGAATATCCACCTCAACACCAA
>Ga0209935_1002684_pt1 | contig 20726 bp, 23 predicted proteins | sample ThiBio_1000_plan_2_FD_183958 | JGI IMG/M metagenome (GOLD analysis project Ga0209935, IMG submission 183958) | Wastewater bioreactor microbial communities from Cape Town, South Africa - Thiocy_cont_1000_plan (SPAdes) | ecosystem: Engineered > Bioreactor > Thiocyanate-remediating >...
GCCCGTACCGGCCGCTGAGGAAAGCGACCGCCGGCTCGCAGCGCCACCTTACTGGCCCGTAAACCAACTCGGGCTTCGGTAAATTACCGTGCCCCGTAACGGCTTTGTTTGTTTGACGTGTCGCTGAGCGAATGAATAGGATTGAATGAATAGGATTGAATGGATGGGATTGAATGAATAGGATTGAATGAATAGGATTGAATGAATAGGATTGAATGAATAGGATTGAATGAATAGGATTGAATGAATAGGATTGAATGAATAGGATTGAATGGATAGGATTGAATGAATAGGATTGAATGAATAGGATTGAATGAATAGGATGGAATGAATAGGATTGAATGAATAGGATGGAATGGATAGGATTGAATGAATAGGAATGAATGAATAGGATTGAATGGATAGGATTGAACGGATAGGAATGAATGAATAGGATTGAATGAATAGGATTGAATGAATAGGATTGAATGGATAGGATTGAATGAATAGGAATGAATAGGATTGAATGAATAGGAATGAATAGGATTGAATGAATAGGAATGAATAGGATTGAATGAATAGGAATGAATGAATAGGAATGAATAGGATTGAATGAATAGGAATGAATAGGAATGAATGAATAGGAATGAATGAATAGGAATGAATAGGATCGAATGAATAGGAATGAATGGATAGGATGGAATGAATAGGATTGAATGAATAGGAATGAATGAATAGGAATGAATGAATAGGATTGAATGAATAGGATTGAATGAATAGGATTGAATGAATAGGAATGAATGAATAGGAATGAATGAATAGGATTGAATGAATAGGATTGAATGAATAGGATTGAATGAATAGGAATGAATGAATAGGAATGAATGAATAGGATTGAATGAATGAATAGGATTGAATGAATAGGAATGAATGAATAGGATGGAATGAATAGGAATGAATGAATAGGGTTGAATGAATAGGGTTGATTGAATAGGATTGAATGAATAGGAATGAATGAATAGGATTGAATGAATAGGATTGAATGAATGAATGGGATTGAATGAATAGGGTTGATTGAATGAATAGGATTGAATGAATAGGATTAAATGAATAGGATTGAATGAATAGAGTTGAATGAATAGGGTTGATTGAATAGGATTGAATGAATAGGAATGAATGAATAGGATTGAATGAATAGGATTGAATGAATGAATGGGATTGAATGAATAGGAATGAATGAATAGGATTGAATGAATAGGGTTGAATGAATAGGGTTGATTGAATAGGATTGAATGAATAGGAATGAATGGATAGGATTGATTGAATGAATAGGATTGAATGAATAGGATTGAATGAATAGGATTGAATGAATAGGATTGAATGAATAGGATTGATTGAATGAATAGGATTGAATATGAATGAACGAACGAGATTGTATGGATTGTTTGCGCGAGAGAGGGTGCGAGAGAGTGCCTCTCGCTTTCATTGTCACGCGCCTCTCTGCCACTGCTCAGAGCTGGCCCATCTTCTTGGCAGCCAAGGCAGCGAAGCGGTTGATGCCCTCGTGTACCTCGTCGTGCTTCGGCACCTGCTTCATGCGCTCCATCCATGCCACGACGTGCGGGAACGGCGTAAAGTCGATCAGCTTGAGGATCTCGAGCTGGTCGAACTCGCAGTACGCCGCCAAGTCTGCGAAACCATCGTCGTCATCGTCAGTTGCGTCATCGATGGGAACAACGCACGCACCACGCACGCACCAGCAAGCGTGAGCGAGTCGCCGACAATGTACTGCGTCTTGGCGAGCCCCGCATCGAGGATGCCGAGCACGCGAGCGACGCTCTCCTTGCCTGCCGTCGCATCGCCGGGAATGCCGCGCAACACGGCAAGCAGCGTCGGGCGGAAGACGGTCGTCGACGCCAAACGGCTGTTGCTGTGATGCCAGTGCAGGTAGCGGTTCACAAGCGCCCTGCTCCAATCGACACGATCAGTGAATGGCAGAGATTGCGAGATTGCAATGGTGCACGAACCGCTGTTGAACATCGGCCGGGTAGAGGTCGGTCCAGCCGTTCTATTGAGGCACCAACGCCAGCGATTCATTCGTTCGTTCATCAGCTCGAGCGTCACGCGCGCTTGGGAAGAAGTGCGCGAACCTTCTCGGCGAGGTACGTGAGGATGGCGTTGCTCTCGTACAACACGAAGCCGTCGTCATCGATCGTCGGCACTTGACCAGCTGTGGGGCACAGACGCAAGTCACCAAGTGTGCCTCCCTCGCTCGCGCACACATCGACCGGCGCCATCACGTACAAGGGTTGAGGGCCTTGAACTCGGGCGTGTGCGAGGCACCAGCCAAGATATCGACCTCCACGAACTCGAACGGCAGGCCCTTGAGCATGCAGGTCCACAACACAGCGCGCGAAGGCTGCGAGACGGGGTGGGCGTAGATCTTGAGCGGCATTGTGGCGGTGGGAGCGAGGGAGATGGAGATGCGGGCGAGGCGAGGAGCGAGCGGCTTTTGAGGGCGGCGATGGGAGCTGCTCTTCTCCCGCTCTCGCTGCTGATTGGCTGCCCGATGCGACGCGCCGTTCGCTCTGCCGAATGCCGGATGCCGGGCTGCTATTCGCCCGCTTTACTCGATCCTCACTGCCTCACTCAACAGGCACCATCTCGCCCCACGAGGGACCGACACTCAAGCGCACGGTGGCTGGCACTCGCAGCGGCACGCAAGTCTCCATCTCCTCGCGCACAATCGCCTTGACGCGCTCCAGGTGCTCGATCGGCACCTCGAACAGCAGCTCGTCGTGGATCTGCAGCAGCAGCCGCACCTGCGGCAGTGCGTGCGCGTACATGAAGGCCCGCTCGCGCGTCGCCTCACCGTGGTGCACGGCGGCTGCCGCCACGAGCGGCAACTCGCTCTCGCGCCGCAGCCGCTTGCGGATGCGAATCATGGCGTACTTGACCATGTCGGCCGCCGATCCCTGCGAGATCGTGTTGACCGCCTGCCGCTCGGCGCGGCTGCGCTCGTCGGCGCTCGGTGAGCTGATGCCCGCGAGGTACCGTCGCCGCCCGCAGATCGTCTCGACGTAGCCGTGCTCGAGGCACTGCGCCACCACCCACTTGAGGTACTCGTCGACGCGCGGGTACTTGACCAGGAACTGCGCCTTGAGTCGCCACGCCTCCTCGACCGGCCGCTTGATGCGCTCGGCGAACGCCTGCGCGCCCATGCCGTACAGGATGCCGTAGCAGATCGACTTGGCCTGCGCCCGCTCCTCGCCGCTCACGTGCTCGGGCTGCTTGTCGAGCCACGTCGACGCAATGTACTTGAACACGTCGCCGCCGCGCTGCAGGATCTCGGTCATGCCGACGTCACGCGAAAAGTGAGCCATCAGCCGAATCTCGAGTTGCGAGTAGTCAGCCGCCAGCAACACGCATCCCGGCGCTGCCACGAACACCGAGCGCCAGTTGATCTCGGTCGTGTTCACGTCGCGTTCGCCGCGCTCACCACCATTGCCATCGCCGTCGCCATCGGCCTCTTGGTCGTCGTCGACTTGTGACGAGCCTTGCAACGAGCCTTGCGAGATTTGAGAGCTCTGTGAGCGTCGGAACGCGCGAGTGTGCGGGATCGATTGTAGGTTGGGATCTTGTACTGCAAGCCGTCCTGTGGGAGAGCTTGTTTGCTGTATGTTGAGCACCAACTCGTTCAGTACACCGATTTGCACGTGTTGTTTGGAGGAGTGCTGCAAACGTACGAGCTGCCTTGCATAGACTCGAGACATGCCAAAGAATGAATTGTGCACGGCGTAGCGCGTGAGATTGCATGCCTGCTTGGTGTAGAAGCTGAATGCATGTCGGTACTCGATCAGGATCGCTGGCAGAGGATGCAGCCCGACCAGCTTCTCGAGTAGATCCATCGAGGTCGACTTGTTGCGAGTCTACATTCGCCGCCAATGCCCCCAAACCAGTGAGTACCGATCAAACTACTGTCTCGCTCTCGTTCTCTCGTACCGCAGCTTCCTTGCCATAGTACGGCAGGTTCAATTCATCGTACAGCACGATCGACACCTCCTTGGGCGATGTGATGCAAAACTGTGCATGCGAGAGAGCACGTCAGTGAGCCGCGAGTAGCAGCAGCCATGCCTCTGCCTCGATCTCCTCGTACCTTGTGACCGGCAGCTGCGTACGCCTTCTCTTCCAGTCGCTTGAGTACGCGCTCGAGTTGTCGTTTGCGAGTCTCGCACATGTCGCTCCGAAACCCGACGCCAACGAGCTGCATCTCGGCCAACACCGGAATCAACTCCATCTCGATCTCGCAGAACGATCGGTACAAGCAATCGCGCTTCAGGATCGGATGCAACGCCTCCATCACCAGCATTGACTGCACGACGGCCTTGCACACGCGATGGCCCAGCAACGACGGCATGCCGACAATCTTCTTGGGCACATGCAGCGCGTTCGCCAGCGAGTCGATCGAGTCGTGCTTGGAGCACACGTCGTTCGCCGGGTCGATGACCCACGCCGCGATGCGCGGATCCTGCAACACACCGCGCACCTGGATGCCGATGCTCAGCAGCCGCTGGTAGCACTGAAGCGAATCGAACGCCACCTTGTACGGCTTGTAGTCGTGCTGCAGCGCCGTCTGCACGATCGAGTACGACAGTCGAAACAACTCGGACGACTGTTGCGTGCCTGCCTGCATCGGGAGGCAGTACACGAGATTCGGCGTGTAGCAGAAGCACACCTTGTCGATCGGTTGATTCCATACACCGCTCGGTTGCTGTTGCTGCTGTTGCAGCAGCATGCTCCCAGTGGTGGTGGTGCTCGCACTCGTCGAGGAGGTGCTCTTGCTCGGCGCCTTCTTGCGCTTGAAATCGCCGTCGCCGCTCGTGGCACTCGTGCCAACCAACAGCGAGTACGAGCAGGCACGATGCTTGCCGACATGGTGTGCCTTGATGTACTCGAGGAAGGCTGCCAAGCTGCTCTCGTTCTGGTGCACCTCGATGATCGTAAATGGGAAGGCCGCCAAACGAACCACGCGGCCCATCGTGCAGTAGATGGAGTCGAAATCACGTGGCTGTAGCAGTGGTTGATCGTCTGAAATCTCTCCCGAGAATGGATTGTCTGTTGATGTTGTTGTTGCTGTAGTGGACGTTGACGTTGATGCTGATGTCGATGGAGCGGTAATAGTTACAGGTTTTGGTTGAACAGGTGGAAGTGGACGAGTAGGTACAGTGCTTGTGGTTGTGCTTGTTGTTGCAGTTCTTCGAGGTCGAGTAGAGTCGGCTGCCAGTGTTACAGGTGGTGAGATGGTGGTACTGGAGTTGGAGCTGGAGCTCGAGCCCGACTTGCTGTCAACGAGGAGTGGCAGCCGAGCATTGGTGTTGCTTGGCGGCGGGATGCTTGGCGTGTACAGCGCATCGTGGCTCCACATTGGTCGTGGTCTCTTGCCGGATTGCTCGGGAGTCGGAGGAGAGGTCGCTGCTCGTTTGGCACCGACGTGTGCTGTCGGTGTCGGTGTCAGTGTCGGCGGAGTCATGCGGCGTGCCAGGACCTTGGTTGGCGTTGCGGCTGTGGTTGTGATGGCGGCAGCGGCTCCTCCTCCTGATGGCGGCGTGAGCTCGCTGCTGCCGCTGCTGTTGCTCGATCGCAAGAGCGGCTTGGCGACACACTTGGCAGACTCGACCAGCTCCTCGATTTGTGATTCTGTGCGTTATCAGTCAGTATGGGAAGGCCAGCCAGCAAGCCAGTCACAACGTACGCAGCTGCAAAGACGCTCCCTCTTGGATGGTCTGCAACACTCGCTTGGTTGCTTGCAGCTTCTCTTGCGCCGCTCGAGCGTTCGCTTGTCCTTGGTGTTCGTGAACGTATGGCGACTCCTTGATGCAGATGGCGAGGAGCTGCTCGGGCGACGCCGATGCCACGGACACGACGGTTTTGAGTCCAGCATCGTACAACGCTGCACGGAGTGGTGGCGATTTCGTTGTGAGCAACTGATTGGCACGCACCAACGGCATAGACACGACGTACTTCGAGCGAGAGATCGCTTCATGCCTCGGATCTGCATCAATGGCAGCAACTCGAGCGCCACGCCAAAGTTCAAGCGATCCACGTATCGTACTACACTCGCGATCGCTCACTCAATCAGTCTCCCTCTCTCACTGGCTCACTCAGGCGATCATACCAAACAAATCCTCAAGCTCTTGCCACTTCAAGTGATGGCAGAACTGCACCACCATGCCTGCAAAGGCACTCGCCGTAGTCTGCAACGCCTGCAAGCTGCCTCGCGGGATCTTGAACTTGCGAGCCACGACGCCAAGCGGCACCTCGCCGATAAAGTCCTTGAGCACCAGCGCCACGTAGAAGCGCCTCGCCACGACCACTTGCTGCTCCCACGAATCAGCCATCACAAGCTGGCTGTTACTCATGTAACGGAGTGCGACGTACGCGAGACACGGCCTGTCGTGCAGGTGGCAGATGCACGAATCTCGTGAGCAACTGCTCCGAGACTCCGACGAGGTCGCCGACGCGCTTGTGGCACGGATCGAGTGCCGCGTAGATGGCGTGATAGTCGGGCCACGACGGCTCGATTCCGTGCGAGATCGGCGACACGTGATAGAGAATGTGCAGCGACGAGTCGAGCGCGAACGCCTGGCGCGCCTTCGACAGCTCGTTGAGAATGACCTGTCGCTCGCGTGCCACATTAGCCTCGCCTTCACGAGCACGGCTCAACCGCTCGCACGCTGCGTACCAGGCCCTCTTCGGGATCCAGGCCGCTCGCGACCGTGGCGCGCCCGAGGTGCGTCGGCCGAAAGACCTTGCCGTCGTTGTGCCACTCGATAAAGTTGTGCGTCACCAGCATCGTGAGCGCCTCCTGGATCGAGCGGTCGACCGTGTCGCCGAGCTTGCTCTTGGTCCACGAGGCCGAGAGAGCCATCGGGTCCTCTGCCGAGTTGCTCGGCCCAGAGGAAGACGACGAGCACGACGACGCTGCCGCACCAGCAGCATCGTGCGCGGCAATGTACAGCAGCGTGCGACGAGTAAAGTTCACGACGTCGGCCAGCGTCTCGACCACGCCGCCGACCATGACCTCGAGCAACGATCGAGCGCAGCCGCGCTTACCGGCACGCAAGCAGCTGTCGAGCGCCGTCAGCTGGTGCGAGAGCAGGCTGCGAACGAGAGGCACGTCGTGCGCCGTCGCGATCACGATCGACTCGCCCTGCGTATCGATGCCAGTGCGGCCCGCTCGTCCGGCCATCTGCTGGTACCGGATCGGATCGAGCATCGCGGTGCCGATCTTGGGCGTGCGGAAGATGACGCGTCGCGCTGGCAGGTTGACGCCGGCCGCCAGCGTCGAGGTGGCCGTCAGCACGTTGATGGCGCCCGAGCGGAAGGCCGCCTCGATGATCTGCCGCTCGTCGACCGTCAAGCCGGCGTGGTGGTACGCGACGCCCGCCGGCACGGTCTTGGCCAGCACGCTGTCGAGGCCGCTCGGCGTCTTGGCCAGCTGCGCCACGACGTTGGCACGCTGCTGTTGAACGTGAGGTGCGAGCGGCGCCTTGTGCTGCAGCACTCGCGCTGCGAGCTCGGAGCACGAGCGCTCGGTCTCGAGTCGAGAGGCGCAGAAGACCAACACCGAGTGCCCGGCGCTGGTTGTCTCTTGGCACAGGAAGCTCAACTATCGCCATCATGCACACAGCCATGAGTCAGAGGATGCGATGGCGCCATTGACGTTCAGTCGATCGCGTACGTGGAGCGGGTCGTTGGCGGCGGCAGGCTCGAGCGTGCGCACGACGGTCCATTCGCGATCGTAGAGCTTGTTGTCGACCTTGACCAGCTCCTGCAGCGGCGTCGGGCGGTAGTCGGTGGTGTAGACCTGCGCCGGCAGCCACGTGCGGAAGACGCCAATGTTCGGCAGCGTGGCGCTCATGCCGATGATCTGCAGCGAGTCGCGCCCGAGGTACAGCAGCTTCGAGATCAGCAGCTCGAGCAGATAGCCGCGGTCCTGCTCGCCCAGCATGTGGATCTCGTCGATGATGACGGCGCCGATGGTCGAGATCGAGCCCGTGCTCATGAGGCGGTTCAGCAGGCCGTTGGCCTTCTCGAACGTGCACACGGCCACGTCGCAGTGCTCGTCGTCGTCGCCGCCGCGGTCGAACGCCAGCGTGCCCTTGTTGGCGTAGAAGCCCTCGACGCGGCGGTCGATCGGCGCCAGCACCTGCTCGAGCCACGCGACCTTTTCGAGCACCAGGCTCACGAACGGCAGCACCAGCAGCACGCGCTTGCGCGCCTGCAGCAGCGTGCGCAGCGCCAGGATCTCGGCCACGAGCGACTTGCCGCTCGAGGTCGGCGCCGAGTACACGAGGTGGCTCGTGCCGGCGAACACGCCCGGCTGCTCGAGGCACTCGATCTGCCACGCGTACACGCTGCGCACTCCCAGTCGCGCATACGCTGCCTGCACCACCGGAGGCACGTTCCAATACTCGAGCGACTCTTTGCGAATCGGTTGGCTGCTGCCACCGCTGCTTCCGCCGCTCGATGGCTTGTGCGATGATGGCGTTCGTGGTCGCGCTGCTTCAGGAGGAGGCGGTGGAGGCTCGGTGGGCTTGGTTGGGCGGCGCTGCTCGGCACCGTTGACGAACGACATCAGGTCGGCCAAGAACGACGGGTTGCGCAGTTGTTGCGTGAACTGCGAGCCGGGAGACTCGGAGAAGGAGCTCGCCGCGGCACTCGTCGACGTCGTCGTGGCAGCGGCCGCCTGCGCCAACGGCACACTGTCGAGCGCGAGGCGGCCTGCTCGACGCACTCGCTCGGCCAGCAGCACCGAGTGCAGCATGGCATTCTCGAGGTCGGAATCGCCATCACTTGGCGTCATTCCAGCGAGCCGAGCCAAGCCACGCCAAGCCAAGCGAAACAATCGAATGAATGAAGCGAATGAAGCGGGAGGATCGGAACAGTGATTGGCGCTGAGAGCGGTAATGTCGCGCACTTTCGTTGTTTCGCGAAAGAGCGACATGCGCCTTCATTCCTCAGCTGCCCTCGTTGCTCGCGCACCTCTCCCGCTCTCTCCCATTCGATCGGCCTTCGTGCCACGTTGCATACCTGCCTTGTCCTCTGTTCTGTTCACGAGAGGCGCCACCCGCGATGCTGCCGGGGCACCAGGACTTTGGCGATGTCTCGAGCGAGATCGCCAGCGACGAGCTCGCGTTCGTGGCGCAGATCGGGCAGGGCCAGACGGGCCAGGTGTACAAGGCGCGCTGCCGGTCGCTCGAGGTCGCCGTCAAGATGCTGCGCGCCGAGAGCCACGACGTCGAGGCCATCGTCGCCGAGGTGCGCATGCTCAGGTGCGTGTGCCGCCAGCCGCTCGCCCTGCTGCTGCTCTGATGCCCGAGGCTCACTTGCTCGTGGTGCGTTCAGCTCGTTGCGCCATCCGCACGTGTGCTTGATGATGGGCACCGTCCGCTTTCCCGACCAGATTGCGATCGGTACGCTCGCTCGCTTGGTGCGCTCGCCGTGGAACAGCGCTCGTGCGACTGACACTGACTGGTGCGCAGTGATGGAGCTCCTGGACAAGAACCTCCGCCAGGTGCTGGCAATGTCGCCCTCGAGGCTGCAGCGTCTGTCGTGGGCGCACAACATCGCGTCCGGGTGCGTGCTTGGTGCGGGCACTGTTCCAGCCTCCTCTCGCTCACTCACACGCGTGCGTTCGTGCAGGTTGGCTTGGCTGCACATTCGAGCGCAGCCAGTGATCCACGGCGACATCAAGCTCGAAAACATGATGGTACGCGCGCGGCTCGTTGCTGCAATCTGCGCAAGTTGCTGACAGCCGCCATATGCTGCAGCGCTCGCCGCAAGGCGCCGCCAAGCTGTGCGACTTTGGCCTCTCTCGCACCGAGACCGTCCCGACCGACTGCGCCTTCGGGTACGTGCGCTCCTGCCTCTCCCTCTACGGCAGCGCCCCGGTTCTCACGTCGGCCTTGCGCACGCAGCACCTGCTTGTACATGGCGCCCGAGATCCTGCTGCATCGCGGCTGCTCGTTCAATCCCACCGTGCAGTCTGACATTTACAGCTTCGGCATGGCGCTCTACGAGCTCATGACCGGCGAGCGCATCTGGCAGGACCTCACGTCGCTCGAGCAGCTGGTCCAGCGCGTCGCGAGCGGGGAGCGCCCGCCGCTGCACGACGACTCGCGCCTCAGCCGCTTGATCGCCCGCTGCTGGCAACACGCGCCTTCCTCTCGGCCGCATGCCAACGAAGTCGTCGAGGAGCTGCTCGAGATCATCCTGCACGAGAGCGAGCTTGCCGAAAAGCTGCCGTACGAGTACGCGCGCTCCTTCTGGTACAACTCCTTTGGTGTGGTACGTCGCTCTCGTCTCGCTCGCAACCCAATCGAACCTTGCGTGCACCAACACGAACCTTGAACGCAGAACAACGCCGTGGCTTGGCCGACATTCGCCGAGAAGCTGGTCGACGCCGCTGTAGTGTACTTTGAGGGCGGCCTGCCGCATCAGCTCGTGTTCGAGACTCTCAAGGCGCTCGCTCTCGGAGGCTCATCGACCGTTTCGATCGACAACTACGGCCGCATGGTGGCTCTCTGCTTCGAGCCATACGGCCAGATACTGAACGAGGAGCGGCTCAAGATCGTGCTGCAGCCGCACTTCTTTGTCAGCCTCAACTCGGACGAGGCCTACTCCAAGCTCTCCAAGGTTCGTTGGCGCCTTCTGGTGCCGCCGCCACCTCGCGATACGCTGACCGAACAATGTGTGCCCTCGTGTGTTCGCTCCACCAGGCCGGAGTGGGCTCGTACTTGCTGCGCTTCTCGCCAAACACCCAATTCACAATCAACATGAGTGTGCTCGAGCCGACACGAATGCAGCACTACCAGATGCCGTTCTTTCCCGAGTGCGCGGTCCAGCACCAAATCCACGAGATCGAGAACCTGTACGCGAGCCAGAACTTTCGTTTGAGGCCCGTGACTCGATCCGATGCCGATGCCGCATCGAAGCCCGAGTACATTGTCATTCCTCCTCCTCGATGATCGCCATTCATCAAGCGTTTCTTTGTTTGATTGTCTTGTCCTTGTCACGAGAGAGATTGAGATTGAGATTGAGATTGAGATTGAGAGATTGATTGTAGATATCGATTTGTTGTTGTTGATGATGTGAGCCATTCCCCCAAACCATTCGATTGTAAACTTGTTGCTTCCCCATTCCATTCTTCCAAATCGACATTGTTGAGGTGGTTTTGGTTGGTGTATTGCTGAACAAACAAACGAAGAAAGAGAGAGAGAGAGAGAGATGTCAAGAAGAGTACTATCTCTCACACCAAACCAATCAATCCAAACGAACAATATCAATCAATCGATGAAGGTGTGGTTGCGATGAGATTCATCAACCATTCCAATCCAATCCAATGCAATCATCATCAAAGAAATCAATCAACGAACAATAAACTCACTGATTCAACTCTCATCAATCAATCAGCCAGAGAGATCCAAATCCAACATCCAAATCACAAACAATCAAGCCATCCACCAATCAATCATCAATCATCAAGAACAACAAGAGGATCGACGAACTCTCGATCTCGATCGAAACATTCAATCACTTCCATCAAACTCGGTCGACGAGATGCATCACACGACACCATCCTCCTCAACATCGATGATTGATCCGCTCCAAGCCTCTCTGCCGCAATCTGACCAATCTCATCGTCCTCGAATCGAACCACGCCTGTCAATCGATCAGCGACACTCGATGGATACTCGCCGATCGGTCCATCTCCCGTCACGATCTCGAACCCAACCACTCCCAGCTCGAACACTGCTTGTCGAGAGTAATCCATCTCGAATCCTCGCGGTTCTTGCGCTGATCGTTGAGAGATGATCGCCGATCCAAGAGCCGAGTGGAGCTCTGGTGCAATGTGAGCTCCGTTTCCCCACATCGGCGATATCACGTTGCCTCCTGCTCCAATCACCATCGTGCTCTTGAGATCTCGAGTGAGAGAGCATGCACATCCAAAGTCCGCAATCACACATCTCTTGATCGCCACTTCTTCTCCTTCTCCTCGTTGTTGCTCTCCTCTCGCTCTCGTTTGTGCTCCTCCTGATTGTTGTTGTTGAGGTGGTGGTGCTTGATGGTCGTGTTCGACCACATCGACCAAGATGTTGTCGAGCTTGATGTCTCGATGAGCGACGAGATGCTTCTCGAGATGAACCAGTCCCGATGCCACTTGACTCATCACCATCCGAACCAATCGATCTGGAACGATCGATGGTGGTGCATATCTCTCGATCATGAGCTGCTGCAGCGACATGCTCACTTGCTCGATCACAAAGAACTGAGTCTTGCGATTGCGAACCGAGCCTCCTTGGCTTCGAACCATCGATTGATCTCGAGCAAACTCTGGCAGCAGCCTGCGAATCGAGTCGTCGATCTCGTGGAAGAACTCGCACAAGAATCGAACGATGTTCGAGTGGCTCGGAAGCCTCACGAGCTCTCGAAACTCGTTGACGAATGCTCCTTGCGCTTGCATCGTGTCCTTGTCGAAGTTGAAGCACATCTTCATCGCATACCGCTTGTCGGGCCATGAGTGGCCTGCCTCGATGCATCGCACTCGAGACACCATGCCGTTTTGGCCAGTGCCAAGCACTTGCTCGACTCGGAACGATGACGTTCTCTTGCACATCACCGACATGAATCGTTGCTCGGCGATCTCTTGTTGTGCTTGTCTCAATGCTGTTATTCCGATCAACACCAACGCCACCATCAAAAGAGAGAGTCATCGTGTTCGTGAGAAACCCAAATCAATCAATCAATCAATCAAGATCGAATGACGAGATGAGTGAGCGAACCTTCGAGATGACGTTGTGCTCGTGATTGTTCTTGTCCTGCTCGATGTTCGGCATCCAGTCGAGCTCGTCGTTCTGCTTCAAGTTGCTCTTCTTTCTCGCCAAGAGCTTGTTGCAATCGTTCGACACGTTGTTGAGTTTCAATGTGAGCCGCTCGTTCCAATGCAAGAGATTCTTCCAATCGATCAATCGATTCGAGTGCTCGAGCCAACGCTTCATTCGAGATCGCGAGTCGTTTCTCGAGGAGATGTCGAATCGATTGTCGATCTTGATCAATCAATCGAGAATGAACAACGATCGATGAGTTGGATGGAAGCTCTCGAAGCCACTTGATATCGCATTGTTGATGATCGAGCAGCTCAAGAGCTTGTTCAACATCGCCTTCGACGAATGCTCTCATCAATCTCCTCGACATTGGTGTTGGTATCTCGGTGCTTCCTGTGATGTTGTTTCTCTGTGGTTGGTGATGGAGATTGGTGAGAGGTGGATTCAATCAATCAAGCAACTCAATATCCAACGTACATCAAGGCCAAGTTTTGTGATGGATTGGTTGAAGATGAGAGCATGTTTGAGGGCTTGGAATCCTTCATCTCCAATCTTGTTGCGCTGTATCAATGAATCAATGAATCAATGAAGAAGAAGAGAATGAGAGTGAGTGAGAGTGGTTGGTGATTGATGATTGATTGAGTGATTGATCGAGTGACTCAATGAGATCGACATCAAATCAATCATCAAATCGAACTCTCTCCCAAAAACCCCAAAGAATCCTCAATATGAGAGATACGTACTCTAAGGTTGATGGAGGTGATGGTGGAGTTGTGTTGAAGAGCATCGCTGATGTGTCGTGCTCCTTCATCTCCAATATCGTTGAACTGTATCAATCAATCAATGAATCAATGAGTCAATGAATCAATGAAGAAGAAGAGAATGAGAGTGAGTGAGAGTGGTTGGTGGTTGAGTGATTGATCGAGTGACTCAATGAGATCGACATCAAATCAATCATCAAATCGAACTCTCTTCCAAAAACCCAAAGAATCCTCAATATGAGAGACACGTACGTAAAGGTTGATGGAGGTGATGGTGGAGTTGTGTTGAAGAGCATCGCTGATGTGTCGTGCTCCTTCATCTCCAATATAGTTGAGCTGTATCAATGAATCAATGAATCAATGAATCAATCAATCAATCAATCAATCAATGAGTCAATGATGAAGAAGAGAATGAGAGTGAGTGAGAGTGGTTGGTGGTTGATGATTGATTGAGTGATTGATCGAGTGACTCAATGAGATCGACATCAAATCAATCATCAAATCAAACTCTCTCTAAAACCCAAGAATCCTCAATATGAGAGACACGTACTCTAAGGTTGATGGAGGTGATGGTGGAGTTGTGTTGAAGAGCATCGCTGATGTGTCGTGCTCCTTCTGCTCCAATATTGTTGTCCTGCATCAATGAATCAATGAAGAAGAAGAGAATGAAAGTGAGTGAGAGTGGTTGGTGGTTGATGAGTGATTGAGTGATTGATCGAGTGACTCAATGAGATCGACATCAAATCAATCATCAAATCGAACTCTCTCTCCCAAAAACCCCAAGCAGCCTTAATATGAGAGACACGTACTCCAAGGTCGATGGAGGTGATGGTGGAGTTGTGTTGAAGAGCATCGCTGATGTGTCGTGCTCCTTCATCTCCAATATTGTTGAGCTGTATCAATGAATCAATCAATCAATCAATCAATCAATGAGTCAATGAAGAAGAAGAGAATGAAAGTGAGTGAGAGTGGTTGGTGGTTGATGAGTGGTGTTGCTTCGAAACCACGACAATACCCAATCAACTGAATCAATCACGTACCCAGAGGTCCAACTTGGTATTGGGGAAGGTATTGGTGCGTATCTCAGTGAGTTTACGTTCCCATTCTTCGAGCTTGGCTGGGTCAATCTCGCGACTGGTATTGCCTGCCATTCACAGCACCAAAGAGCGCCAACAACAACAACACAAGAAGCTCCAAACACAAAGACCTCACTCAAAGAGAACCAACAACAACAACCAAGAGAGCCTCTTCAACCTCTTCCTCCTCGTCGTCGAGCACTACCACCACGAGCACCACGGCGACACCAACAAGACCGCAAGAACAGAAAAGCAGGAGCGAGAGCAGCGAGACGAGCAAGCAACCGAGAGCAGCAGCAGCAGCGAGGACGAGAAGGAAAACAGACAAAGAAGCAGAAGCAGCAGAGAGAGGCTCCGTATGCTGGCGTGTTGGTCGGTTCTTGAGGCCGACACGAGCAGCGGCAGAGCGAGAGGCTCCTGCGAGCGAATGGAGCGAAAGCAATATCGCGAGCGAGAGGCGCGTTTCTTCGTTGCGTGCTGCACCACCAAACGCGCCTCAGCCTCAGTCTCAGTCTCTCTCTCTCTGAGCCTCTCAGTGTCTCTCTGCTCCTCCACCAGCCGCGCCACTGAGAGCCACTGCGAGAGAGCGAGAGCGCGCGTATCGATGCGCCCGCGTGGTCGCTGATGGCCCATTCACCTGTACAGAGTGGCCGTGGCGGCGGCCGGCAACAGCTGCTCACAGCGGCGGTGTTCGGCGGGCTGTACCTGGCGAGCGAGCGGTACCTGGCGCCATCGTCGTCGTCGGTGCTCGAGCAGCTGTTCCCGCCGATGATCCTGTCGTCGTCCGAGAGCGCGCTGCTGCACAACCTACTGCGCGGGGTGGTGCTCGTGATGCTGAGCGAGTTCTTGGGCGAGAGCGCCGACCTGATACGCGAGCAGGCGCTCGAGCAGCCGAGCGTGAGGTCGCTGCTGGCGCCGCTGCCTGCGATATCGCTCGCGCCAACGACCGACGCCGCCGATCCATCCTCGCTCGTGGATGATTCGTGCCGTATCGACGATGCAGCCGATCACGATCAATCAAGTGATGCAGAATCGAACGATGAATACGATGATGATGACGATGAGCAAGATCCCATCGATCGAGAGCAGGAGCGTCATGGTGCTGTGAGCACGAGCAGCCAGCAGCAGCCACAAGCAGCCGAGGCAGCGCGCGACAACGTCGCCTGGGGCCTCCTGCAAGCTCTCCCGATACTGCCACTCATCGTTCCAGTGTTCGAGCTGCTGACTCTATTGCTTCTGGCATTGATTCCTCGCGTGGCGGCCTTCGACGACGCCTCGAACACCGTCGCTCGCTTGCTGCTGTACAACGCCAAGATGCTCGAGGCCTCGAGCTCGCACCTCACGCTCATCTCGCTCGTCATGGCCTTCGTGATGCTGTGCTGCACTGGCACTGTTCCGCGTCGTAGCCACTCGGTCGACAAGCAAGACGACCGCCTGCAAGAGTATCACGCGATCGAGAGCGAGCACGATCTGCAGCAGTATCGCGACCACTCGCCCGAGACGCAGGCGCTCGCTGCCGAGGTGCTGCGGCTACGCCGACACCTCGAGCAGGAGCAACTCGAGCGACAGACGCAAGTGCTTTCGCTACAACGCGACGTCGATTGTCTGACGAGTCAGTTGGCTCGGTTAACTCGGCTCGTGATGCTACGACGGAACCGCGATGCGTCGGATTCCGATTCAGACGACGAACCTGACACTGCTCGATGATTCGTTCGATGCAGCCAATCATTCTAATCGTGACATAGCTTGTATTGTGTACAATGTAATCTAGGCGTGCGTTCCACGCCAGCGAGAGAGCCACCAAAGTAGCCGCAGTAAACAAACGCGAATAACAATAACCACATAATGACGTTGACGATGTTAAGAAGTACTATCATGACGCTGCCTCGTTCACGAGCCATGCCACGATGGCGCGATCGAGCGAACTCGTGATGGCCTGCCAGCATTGGTACTTGGTGTTGCGGTGCGCCACGATGCCCGATACGGCGTCGTCGTGGAAGGTCGTCGGCAGTCGCTCTCGGTGCGCCAGCGTCTTTGCGTCCCACACGTGAATCGAGCGGTCCCACGAGAAGCTCCACACGGTCGACGCGACCTTGGCGACGCCATACACCTTGGACGAGTGGAAATCGGCGTAGCTCGCGACGCGCTCGTGCTTGACGGCGTCCCAGATCTTGATCGTAGCGTCGTCGCTCGTGGTCCACACGAAGCCGTCAATGTGCGTGATGCTGTTGACCTTGTTCTCGTGCGTGCTGTTGAACTCGCTCACCAACGAGCAATCCTGCATCGATCGCCAAAAACACGCACGCATCAGGCACTTGTATCGCTCGCACGATGGCGCAAGAGAGTTGATCACACGAACCGTGGCGTTCCAGATGCGAATCTTGCGGTCGCTGCCGATACCCCACACCTGCTTGGAGCTGGGCACGTACGTCAGCGAGCCGACGAATGCCTCGACCGCAATCTCCTGCTTGAGCGACATGCTCTGCGATCGAGTTCCGAGTCAGTATCGCGCCAACACGAGCACAACCTGCTTGAGCGACATACCGCGATCGAGTAGACTGAGATCTTGCCTGCATCACCGACCCAGATGCACTCCTCGACGCGACAGAGGTTGTACGCGGCACCGGGCAGCTGCTTGACCAGCGCTCCCGACACGGCGTTGCGCACCTCGATACGCGTCACGGTGCCGACCCACATGTCCTGGTTGACGTTCAGCAGCGCCATGACGCTCTTGGCCTCGGTGTCAAACTCTTCGAGCAGCGTGATGGTGTCGGTGTTGTAGATGCGCACGATGCCTCGCGAGTCGCCGCTCCAGAGCACCGTGTCGCCGGCACCGAGCGCCAGTGACAGAATCGACTTGGAGTGGCCATGCAACTTGCGATGAAAGACCGCATACAACTGGCGCGCCATACGTTTGTGAGCCTGTGTGCGAGTACCGCGAGGCGGGTGAGCACTGTTGCGTACCGGAGCATCAGAAGGAATGAGATCGTCGAACCATCGCGTGGCAGCGGCGGCCTTGTCCTCGAACAGCTCGGGATAGTGGATGATCAAGGTCTCGAGCAGTGTGTTGACGGCATTGATCGACTCGAGATTGACGCCCTCAGTCTGCGAGTAGAGAATGTTGGGTCCGATGACCTTGGCGAGGTTGCTCTCGGACATGCGATTGACGTCTTGGTTCTGCGCAATGATGAACGCCAGCCGAATGAGGTGGCGCAGCAGCGTCTGGTTAGCCGGCGGCAGCTTGGCGTGCAGCTGCAGAAAGTTCGCGAGCATCTCGTCGACTGGCTTGCCGGCGAGCGCCATGAACTCCGAGTACAGCGCAAAGGTCAGGAGCGGGCACGGCAGGTCGCGCAGGAACTGCTTGACGAGGCTGCTGACGATGGCCGGGTTCTCGTCGCGGTGGAAGGCGATCGGCGAGCCCGAGTTGAGCGTCGTCACGAGCTCGGTCATGCGTGTCTTGGCGCCTGCGACACGAAAGATGCCCTCCAACTCGAGGCCTGCGTGGGCAGCGTGAGAAAGCGTCGCTCGAGTACGCGATGCTGCAATGCCACTAAACGAACGCACCATTGGTCAGGATCTGCACAAAGGTCTCTTGGCAGAAGATGGGCAGATTGCTTGTCGGTCGCACGAGTCGATCCGAGTCGAGCAGTTGCTCCAACGGTGCCGCAAACACTGGTTGGATTTTCGCTAGTCACGATGGATGAGAATTGGTGAGTGCTCGAGACAGGTTGCGAGTGAGCGAGTGGATAACATACGTTTGCTTGGGCGCTTCTCTCGCGCGCCCTTGTTACGCAGCGTGCCAGAAGAGGTTGCCGATATCGAGCGAGTGGGACTGCTGACGGGGCTGGCGTCCTTGTTCGAACGCTTCTTGAGGCGCCCGACGGCCTCCTTCTCGTCGACCGGGTTGCCGCGCAGCTTGAGCTCCTTGAGTGCGCGCATCGAGCTGAGCTCCTTGTTGGGCACCGAGGTGATGCGGTTGTTGGTGAGGTCGAGGATCTGCAGGTGGCGCAGCAGCGTGATGTCGGTCGGAATGTCGGCGATGAGGTTGTTGGCGAGGTCGAGGTGCACGAGGTTCGGCAGCTCGAGCAGCAGCGACGGGAAGAAGCGCAGCGCGTTGTTGCTGAGGCGCAGCTTGCGCAGGTAGCGGCAGTAGAGCAGCTGGTTGGGCACGAGCTCGAGCTCGAGCTTGCGGAGGCTCAGCTCGTGCAGGCCGCTCTCGGCCGTCTGCACCACCTTGGCCAGCATGCTCTCGCGGCCCGGGTGCGCCATAAAGTAGCTCGAGCTCGCGACCAGCCGCGCGAGCGCCGGCAGCAACGGCGCCATGCCGTCGACGTACACGAGCGCGCGCGAGAGCGCCAGCATCGACTTGATCTGCTTGGGCGCGATGGCCGGCGGCGCCATGGCCTCGTTGGCGGTGCTGAGGCCGACGAGCACGACCGGCACCGACGGCGCCGAGTCGAAGATGCGCGTGCTCGGCAGATACTGCGAGACGTTGAGCGACAGCGTGCCGATGCACGCGGCGTCGTGGAGGTCGAGCACCACCACGACGGCGGCGCCGTCCTCGGCGTTCTTGGTCGGAGGCGCCAGCACAAAGTCCAGCCGCACCGAGCGGCCCTCGCACACGACCATCTTGCTGGCGCCCTTGTCGGGCGCGAGCTCCTTCATGAACCGCTCGCCGACGCTGGCGTTCGGCGCCACGACCTGCACCACTGAGCCGCCGGTCGACGTCAGCTCCACGACCGAGCCCGAGCCGGCGAGAGGGATCATGCTGCTCGCTCCGCTGCGGGTCGCCGGTGTGGCAGCGGCGGCAGCCATTTGGTGGCGGCTGTCGGCTGACCGAGGCGGTGCGGCTTCGACGAGCTCCGAAGACGACGCCGCCGCTGCCGCCGCCGCTCGTGCCGCTGCTGCTACGACGCGAGGCACTCGCTTGTTGGAGGTCGTTGCTGCCGATGAGGCGCTGGCAGCGGAGGCGGCGTCAGAGGAGGCGGCAGAGTCGAGGTCCGACGGTGCGAGAGCGGCATCGGCATCGACGCTGGCACTCGAGGTCGGCACGACCATGATCTGCTCCTCGATCTGCTCCTCAATGTCGAGCTCAATATCGAGCGTATCTGACTCGGCTCCAACGTCTGTCGTTGTTGCTGTAGCTGCAGCTTCAGGCATGATGGCAGCGTCGCTCGAAGGTTCGGGCTCAAGCGCCACTCGTTCGCTCGCGGGTACTGCAATCGCATCGCCTGCTGCCTCTGGCGCTGCCGTCGTTGTGCGTGCAGCACCATCACCATCATCCTCGCCACCAGCACCACCAGCACCAGCAGCAGCATCGTCCACATCATCATCGTCCTCGTCGTCGTTGTCGTCGCTGTCGGAGCCGTCGCGCGACGAGGCGTCGGAGCTCTCGTCGCGGTACTCGTCGAGCAGGCTCTCGAGCGTCATCACGATCGACTTGCGCTTCTTGTGCCGCGACGCAGGAGCTCGCTCTTGCTCGGGCGACGTCGTCGTGGCTGCCGCGGCCGCAGCCAGAGCCGCCAATGCCGCGGCGGCCGCCGAGCTCGTGGTCGTGAAGATGCACGAGTCGGCGCGGTCCAGCATCGGCGCCACGGCCGACGACGCTGACGCCGCTGCGGCAGCATCAGCGAGCGCCTGCGCCTGCGCAGCGGCCTCGCGCTCCTTCTCCTTGGCGCGCTCCTTCTCCTTCTCGAGACGCAAGCGGTCGGCGATGTTCTGCGACGACTGGATGAGGCGCGAGGTGTCGAACAGCAGCAGCGAGGTCGAGGCGGCTCTCTGCGCGCGGTTGCGGCTCAGCAGGTAGCACGTGTACAGCGGATAGCCCGCTTGCGTGGCCGCCATCTCCCGCACTCGCAAGCTAGCTGCAGCCGCCAACTAGCTGTCGAGAGAGAGGGAGAGGTGGAGCGAGCACGAGCGAGGGATCGAGAGTGAATGGCGGTGCTCTCTCTCGCTCTCTCGCAGTGGCTCTCAGTGGCGCGGCTGGTGGAGGAGCAGAGAGACACTGAGAGGCTCAGAGAGAG
>Ga0209935_1002685_pt1 | contig 20723 bp, 12 predicted proteins | sample ThiBio_1000_plan_2_FD_183958 | JGI IMG/M metagenome (GOLD analysis project Ga0209935, IMG submission 183958) | Wastewater bioreactor microbial communities from Cape Town, South Africa - Thiocy_cont_1000_plan (SPAdes) | ecosystem: Engineered > Bioreactor > Thiocyanate-remediating >...
TTACGAATGAATATAAAGCCTTGTGCCAAAAATTTCCAAACTGGATAAATTTAATGAATGAAGCTATCAAAGATATGCTTTCTGATGTGCGAAATTTCGAATCTCATCATTACGTTGTTGCACAAGATAAAATAGGCTATATAGAACAGGATAATATTGTTTTCGACGTTGTTTATGGATACAAAACTTTATTTGCTTACTATTTCGAAAATGAAAACAATCGAATAAGTGCAAAGAGTTTAGAAGAAAATATCACTGTGGAAATCAAATGTGGCAGTTTTTCGTATGCTGAGATACCGCTTCAATTCCAAAATATTATGGGAGTAACAGGAACATTGAAGACTTTGAGTGATCCTGAAAAGAAAGTTATTGAAAGTGTGTATAAGATTAAGAAAAATACATTTTCGCCGTCTGTTTTCGGTAAAAATAATTTGAAATTTGTAGAAAAAGATGATATCATGATTGAGACTGGTGATGATTATTTGAATGTTATTCGACGAGAAATTGATACAAGACTACGTGGAAGATCAGGAGAGAAACGTGCTGTCTTAGTTTTTTTTGAATCGGAAAAGAAATTGAAAGCATTTTATGATTCACCTGTTTTGACAACGATCAAAGAATCTGTTTCTTACGTAACTGAAGAAGCAACGCTTGAAGAAAAAGAGAGCTTAATTAAACGAGCAACGGGGTCAGGACAAATAACTTTGTTTACTAAAGTATTTGGAAGAGGAACTGATTTTGTATGTTATGATGAAACTGTTGCTTTGAATGGTGGTGTTCATGTTATTCAGACGTTTCTGTCCGAAGAATTATCTGAAGAAGTTCAAATAAAAGGTCGAACGGCAAGACAAGGCGATTTCGGTTCGTACAGCATGATCCTTTCCTATGATGAGTTAGAGAAATTTCAAATCTACCAAGAAGATATCGAAAATGTTAAGAAAGGTAGCAGTGCCTTCGCTCGAGCTGCTAGCGCTATTGGTTTCAGTAAAGTCTATAGTAGTCTATATGAGTTACTGAATGAAAGACGTATTGATTTATTCAAAATGCAGTATGAGGCTAATCGAAAATGTGTAGACGAAGCGAAAGAAAAGCATACAGCTACGGCTGCATTCTTATCGAATCTCTATTTGGGAAAAATCGATCTTGTTCGACAGTTTTTAATACAAGAAAATAAAGGAACCGAGGGTAACCTTCAGTCTCGAACTATTTGCCTTATGGATGCGACTGGTTCAATGTTCCATTTATTGCACAGTTGTAAGCGAACCGTCGGTACCATGTTTCACCGTATCACTAAAATTCTGAGAGATAATAATATTAATTCCGACTCATTTGAAATTCAGTTTGCTATTTATCGAAATTACAACAGTAGAGAAAATGACATTCTACAGAGTTCTCCTTGGGAAACTAAACCAGACAATCTGCGTATTTTTATGAACAATATAGAAAGTGATGGAGGTTGGGGTAATGAAGCAATCGAAATTGCTTTATGGCATGCAAATAGAGAAAATGAAAGAGAACCTATAACACAAGTAATACTGATAGGCGACGCACCTCCAAATACAAGACAGGAAATCCAGGATAAGCGAAACAGTTTCGGTAGCCGTTATTGGTCAAAGACGAAGTTTGCTCAACCTACTTATTATCAGAATGAATTAGAAAAACTTCAGTCGAATAATATTCCAGTACATGCTTTTTATGTTGATGAGCGTGCAAAAAAAAGTTTTGAAAATATTGCTGAGTCGACAGGAGGTAGATCGGAAATGTTAGATATCAATTCACCTACAGGCTCAGAAACACTGACTCATTTAGTGACAGAAAAAGTTCTGCAAAACGTAGGAGGAGCTTCAAGAGGTAATGCTCTTGTCCAAGCATACAGATCGAAATTCAAAGACGCAAAAGATAAGCTCAGTACTCCATCTGAAACACAACCCAGTACGAACAGAGTTACTACTACTACTAAACCTAACTGAACTATTAACATATATTACAAAATGATGTCAGCTGAAATTTAAGCGCTTTACCAAAACAATTATGTATTTTTCATTTTACTTTTGTATTGTTTTACTATTTTTAATCATTTTACATATAACCTCGATTTTATGTCTTGAATAAATTCATAAAAATAAAAATTATTGGCACCTTAGAAAATAAATAGCTATTTATCTTTGATCAAATCAAGGGGGAAACAATAGACTTCAAGATATCAAAGACTTCAAAGGACTACAAAGAGACATTGATGGACTTCAAAACCATCGTGGGACTTCGAAAGATCTCATTGATTCAGATGGATTTCATATGATTTCAGACACAAAGTCTCAGTTGTTTCCCCCTTGCTCAAGACATAATACTAATCGTATATTCGCTATAGGTCATCATCTGACTTTGCTTTCTTTAAGAGAAACACTAGCGGATGGCAGATCGACAGATCAACGAACGTCTATCATGTTAGAATTTAGGGTGTTAATTGAGAGCCAGTTTATCTTGGCTCTTATTTTCGCTTTGTTTCAAATTGATGTCAGACTAATATGCAGTAAATAGTTCCGAATTGACTTGACAAGTCCCTTGAGCAAGGTCGAAACCGGTCGTAAGCATTGCCTGTAATCATTCTTTTCTTCTGTAAACTCAACACCCTCAAGCCACCCTGAAGTAAGTGCAAATTTTTTTCGAAGATATCACTGAAGAAATCATAAGTTATCCTCGCAATACTTTGACTGATGGCTAAAGCAATTACTGTACTACCCAGTAAGAAAAAAAGTTGTCTGGTTCTATCAGTCAAATCCGAACCCTTTCGATCTAAACGAGACAAAACAGTGGGAATGGTACTCAAACTTCGAAAATGATTACATTGAAGAAGCTTATCAACGAAAAGAGCAGGAAATATACATTTAAACGACTATGTAATCGATTTCACGCATCAAATTCAATAGAAAACAAATGAAAAAGACAAACAGAGACTAATAAAACGTGGAGACATTAGTCTAAGTCAATATGTGAGAGCAACACTTTCCTTCAACATTAGTGGTGATTATTTCAGCGGTTTTATTGAGCGATGGAGAGATCAGAATACAGGAATTTGTAAACCGGAAGATCAAAACTGGTCAGCTATAACATAACAAGTAGCTCAAGGCAAAGATTTCCAAACGAGATTTGTGACACTTCAGCAGATCCTTATTTTCACAGGTATTTTGAAGGAAGCTAAACTGTTCAATCGAGATTTCGATGCTCAGAGAATGGCGAAACAGCTAATGCAATGCAGAGATCCAATGCAGTTGCAAGGGTGTGTTGCACGCCTCTACTCTGCCGAGGGTGTTTGAAGTGTATTCGTATTATGTATGTCATTCATAGAGATTGAAAGATATTTTCTAGTGAGCGGCAATTAATATATCCACTGTTATTTATGACCGCGCACAAAAATATTTCGATCGAACAACTCATGTTTCATTTCAGTCGGTCTTTGAGAGTTTTTGTTCATCAAATTTTCATTGAACGAAAATCAAGATTACGTAAAACAATGTTATCTTTATTTGAAATTTAGACTAATTTGTATTTTATTAAAAACAGGCAACAACTACATATTTCGTCCAACAATGAAATAGAACATCGAAAGCAATACAAAGTGCACTTCCCATTTCTGTTTATTCATACAAATGTCAACGTAGTTAAACATAAGTATTATTTTCCGATCCAAAAATACTCAAAAACATTTAAAGTTTTCTGAAAATCCGAAGTTTTTGTTAGGTGATACATATATGTACCACCGGGACTCTTGAGGGTTAATCGCTAATTTCTCGAATGTTTTTATTGTTAATTTTTCACCGGCTTTCACAAATCTACGAATTGCTTTTAATGTACCCTTGATCGATGCTTAAGACTACTTTTATATTCATAAATTCAGTTTATAAAAATAATCTAACTGTCTGATGTGCTTGTCCACGTGTTTTTAATCACATGATAAGGAAAGAAACAGAGAGAATATTTACGATTTCGTGTCGTATATAAAAACAAAACAAAACATTTCTATTTATGTTTAGTATTGTAAGAGCCATCACTGATGACAGAAACAACTTTAACCGATTTACCTGTTGAAATACTCTATCATGTCTTTCGCTATTGTGATGCTAAAACAATTATATGTAGAATTGGTGCTGTTTGTAGAAGACTTCACAATGTTGTTGATCAATATAAGCAGATTGAACTTAAATTCGAACTTGACTGGGAAATGTACTGGGCTATTAAGAAGATATCCCGTGCCAATCATCCAGATGCTGTGTCTTCTTTAAGTGTATTACATAAAAAGAAAGATATTTCTCATTACACAATAGATTCGTTTATTTCTGCTATTGGCCAATTTACAAACATTCGACATTTATCACTTGGTTACATCGAAAATAAGGAGTTGCGTAAGTATTTAAAATATGCAAGTACCTTACAATTAGTATCACTATTAATCCAGTCAGGAGATACACTAAATCGTGATACATGTTCTTATATTTCGGTCGTGATTGAGAAGTCAAATCTTCGAAAATTACATCTATCAAACTTTACTAACGAAATACGATATATTTCATGGCCTCGTGGGTGCCAATTAACGCATTTGACAATAAAAAGTTGTAATTATAATCAGCATATTGCCATACTTCAGCAACTGCCCAATTTGCATACATTCCAATTGAATACTGTTGACCTTACTCAAGACAGCAACCCTGATGCCCGATTAAATTCACAATTAGCATGTCTTATCTTGAAAGATTGTTCATTATCGATAGAACAATTGAAGTTACTGTTATCAAATACGCCTGAACTTCGCGATCTTAGACTGAACTTACGTTACAAATCACTTGATTCTATTGGTCAAATTTATAATTGGGAAATAGTGGTTCGAACTGAACTAAATTTTCTTGATAAATTCAAATTCTTTATTTCCTACGATAATTCATCTATTAATGGCATAGATCTTCATTCAGTTGTGCTTCCATTTCAAACACCATTTTGGCTCATTGAAAAGCGCTGGTTTGTTGCTTCTGAATATTTATTCAGTAACAGTTACAGCCGTATAATTTCATTTTATACAATGCCAGCTATTGGCATACGTTATTGTGCTTATAATAAATTGACAATAAATGGAGTATTATTCACAAATGATAAGTATTATGGAGTTAAACATAACGAAGGCCGATATATAGATAAAATTGAAAGCAATGTAAGTAATGGAATTCTTCAATGAAAATATAACACTTGAATTTTAGACACTTGTTAATTTGAACATTGACGATGTGAAGTTCAACGATTTAGATGTACAATATCTTTTTCACATACTAAAAGATGCTCGAGTACGTAATTCGTCTAACTCTGTATTATTTTATTTTGAAATTTAGGCGCTCCTAACATTAAAATTAAGAAAAAATAGTATCACAGAAATTGGTATAAAATTGATTATGGATGCTTTGACAATAAATAATACGGTAATTATCATTTGTTGTAGTATTATTCGAGGTCTTTGTTCTTTTTTAACAGCAGACACAGACACTAGCTGTATTGGATCTAGAAGAAAATAAAATTGCCGATAAGGGAGCATATCATATATCTAATTTTTTACGAAATAATCAAGTAATAACTTCGATTATATGAACATGTTTTCCTATTTGATGTTTCGTATATAGACACTTACAACATTAAATCTTGGTTCGAATAGTATCACAGCTGAGGGCATCGAACATCTTACACAAACTTTACAGAATAACAAAGTGTGTCACATTGTCTCAAGATCTATTGAATATGCATCCATTTTGTTGTTCACAGACTCTTACGACATTGAATATTAGCGGTAATTTATTTGGAGATAAAGCTGTCGAATACATAGCTGATATGCTGGCAATGAACAAAGTATATCACTCATTCTTTTCTTTCATTTATTTCTTTTGTTTTCAGACATTGAAAGAGATAAACTTGCATAAAAACCAAATTGGAAATGATGGAATCAAATCTTTAGCTCAAGCATTGCGAAATAACACCGTACATAATCTAACTTGAGTTTTTTTGTTTGTGTTGTATTAATTATTTTTCTTGGCATTTAGGAACTTGAGACAATTGATCTTTCAAAAAATTGTATTACAGATGATGGTGCACAATATCTTGCTTCAGCATTAGGAAAGAACACTGTAAGTTTCACTCGGGATAAACATCGGGATTATATTTGTCTTCTCTTTTCATTGAAAGACTATCAAAATCGTTAATTTGAACGATAATAAAATCGATATTCGTGGAGGACAATGTCTTATAAATGAATTGCAAGAAAATAAAGTATGAAATTGAATATATACGTTTTCCATCTTCAGTCGTGTATTCTTTTATCTAATTAAGACTCTGATTCAATTGTCTGTATTGAACAACTTGAATGGCTACTGTGAAATAATTGAAACTTATATAAAAATAAAAAATGATCCAGTAATTTCTAACTTCATTTTATATCTAATCGTTATATATTCGTTTTATTTGATTGTAGTCAATAGTAAAAATGTCAACACATAGTCGTATTCCTATGGGTGACGGTGGAGCTATGCTGATTGCTGATATCTTACGAACAAATACAGTTATTAGAATAATCTTTGGTCATGCTATTGTCAAATCATCTATTCTATATTTAGACACTTAAAGAATTTGTTTTAACTGGCAAGGGTCTTAACGAGCAAGGAGCAAAATATTTCGCTGATGTATTACGAGAGAATAATGTAGTCATAATCAATTATTCGAATTATTTCTCTAAATTTCATTTCCATTCTTTAACAGACATTAGAAACACTGGTGTTCGATTGTGATGAAATCGGAGTAGCAGGAGTTAACTATCTAATTCAAGCTTTGCAAGCTAATAAAGTAATTGTGCTTCTATTTTACTTCACTTTTTTTCTTATTGAGCTTTCATTTTAGAAAAAAGCACTCACCAAACTGGGTCTTTATTACAATCTTGGCAAATGGGCACCACCATCTCTTTTTACAGATAATAATATGATTTCTGCCTTATGTAATGCGAAAGTAAATTCGATGAATGTTGAAAAAAGATTTTTTAAAAACATTATTCATTTCTATATGTATAGATCTTATCTACACTGAACCCTAAAGGATCTGCAAACTTTTATCTTGAAGCTTTGAAAGCGGCTGAAATGATACGAAATAACGAAGTAATACATTTGTCTAATAATAAAATGTCTTTTAAACATATGATCGTTTAATTTATGTAGAAGTATATTTATATTAATCTTCGATATCGATGTTTTCAACCCGACGGTATACAACAGATGATTGATGCTATGCGTTCGACTACAGTAATTCTTGTGCACTAAATGCAATTCAAATTTCTACATATATACTTTTTTCTATCAAACAGACGCCAAAGATGCTAGATATGGATCTGAGCTGCATTGGATTGCATGGATTTCGATATTTCCTTGATGAATTCAAAAATAATACAGTGAGTTTTAAACAAAATTCTAAATATAATTTTCAAATACCTTTGTAGACACGAGTTGGATTGTACTTACATGGAACAATATTTGCAGAACATTTCTTCTCTGGACTGTAAATAGTTTTTTTAATTGAAACTTTTTATGCTCTCATATTAATAGATTCTATCGAGGATCAAGGAAACCGACTCAAGATGAACGCTATTTGTGTCTTAATACAGTCAGACAAATATTGGGCCGTCACGTAAGCGATTATTCTTAGTAAATATCCTATTCTTCTATTTATAAATTAGACAAAAAGGATCGTAGGTGTATACCATGAAATATCCACAGATGGATTCATATATCTTAGCCATATGATTGCGAACCATGCAGTAATATGTCCAATGATTATCGAAAATAGTTGCATATATATACATACTATTTTTCACTTATAGTCAGAATCATTGACTACATTAATTCTAAGTGGAAATCAAATGACATCACATGCACCAGTCCATTTGGCTAAAATAATAACAAATAATACAGTAATTTCTATGATCTTTATTCATTTTCTTTTAGACTATCATAATTTCTCATCAATAGACATTGACAACATTATATTTTGAAAAGAATCCAATAGATGATGATTCTATAGCAGTAATTGCTGCTGCATTGAAAAATAATCAAGTGCGTCACGATGTTGAATTCGCAATTAAAAGTTTAGAATCTATTGAATATTTATATAGACACTAAACGCATTGATTCTTTCACAAAATGGAATAGGTCCTGATGGTGCAAAGTATTTAGCTGATGCTTTAGAAATCAATACAGTATATTCATTTTGTTGAATTTTCAGTCTTCATTTTTCTACAAATAGACACTAACCATACTGAATTTAAAAAACAATCAAATTGGAGATAAAGGTGCACAATTCCTTGCCGATAGTTTATCTACGAATAAAGTTGTTGATTTTTAATTTTGATCTATTTTCCATTATATTAATTATAGACACTAACTGCACTAAATATTCGACAAAACAGAATAGGATCAGAAGGTGTCTATTATCTTGCACAATTATTGATGATAAACAAAGTATTCTTTCATATAATATTCATATTCAAATAAGCTAATCTCTATATGTCGATTGAAATTTGTAGACACTTCAAAAATTGTATCTTGTGTCTAACAAAATTGATGATCAGGGTGGGCAGCATCTGATCACGGCTCTGCAGAATAACAATGTAATTTTATTTTATTTAATTGATTACATATTTATTATACGTATATGTTGCATATAGACACTTATTCAACTTTCTATCGGACGTAATTTAATGGCTCATGAAACGAAAAAGCGTCTGAAAGAAATCATGCAAATGAAAACAGTAATATTTCTCATGTCTTCGTATTTTTTGTTTGCATTTTCTTTTATAGAAACCTTGAGTGAAGAACTATATTTGATTTATACTTTTAAATTCATTGTCAGTTTTTTTTTATTCTCGAATATTAATAAAATATACTATGAACAACAGTTTTGTAGTACAATAAAGAAATATTTTTCAATTCAAATAGTCTACTTATACTTCCTTATGCATCTTCAACATTCTCACCCTCACCCTCACCCTTCCATTCAGGAACTATAGGATTCAGAGAACAGTAGATGCTGATTTCATACTTACCTATGGATGATGCACGAAAGCCATTAAGATAAATACTACTAAGTGGATCGAAACTGGGGATGCCAACAATATTTTCGTGATTATAATCTCCACAAAATTTTTGCTTGATGCGTTTTTCGTTCCATGAAAAGCTCTGTATTAATTTTCAGGATGGTTGAATGATTCTAACCATCTAGTACTATCATCAAATCTTGTCCAACCTGCAGGTTGAGTATATAATTTAGTGTTATGAAATTCACCAACTTCAAAACTATCAGGTAGAAGAGAAAAGTTTTGTTTTAAGACATCAAGTGAAACAAAATGGCCTACTCAAAAACTGTCAAGATCGACTTTTACTTTGTTACTTCAATCGTACTAAAAAGTTGTAATTTGTATATATATATATATAGTTATTCGAACATCTTTTCTCATGCGCACATCATGTTCCGACATATCCTCTCGTACTTGAAAGTAGAAGTGAAAAAACAAAAAGAAGCATCACAGCAATAGGTTTGGATGTACATCATGCTAAAATTAAATCACAAGCGAGCGTTTAAGACATAGTTAATGCACCATAACAATGACCAGATCCAACTATGCCTGATTTACTCAAATCATACACGACTGTATTGCCATTCTTTGTAAGCTTCAATTTCATTGTATAATAATCAGCATAAGTGTGCCATTCAGCAGCTAGTTGTGTTGCTAGTTCTTTCTGATTCTCTGTGCTTAGAGACTCATAAATTGTTCTAGTTTCGACGGACATAAAATAAGCAGCCATTCGATATGTTGAAGTCCAATCGCCGTTGTCAGCTGTCCAAGCTGTGCCCCTATCATAATCATAAGCTGCCGTTTCATATGTTTCTACTAGTTCAACACTGCATAGATGTATTGTTTTTTTCAGGTAATATTTCTTGTGCACGATGTTTAATTTATAACCCATTTCGGTTCAATGATTCTGTTAAAATTAGTTAAACGTTGATAAAAAGATTCAAGCTAAATTCAACTAAAGTGCGTCTTTTTAATTCCAATAAAATCTATTTATATAGAAAGCATGTATATAAATCAAAGTTGTTTTTTTTAATTTCACAATGCAGGATGGCACAAAAGTCATCTTACTGAAAAAAAATTAATTGTCTCCGCTACTACTCGAGCAAACGATCTATTTTATTTATCAATAGTATAGACATACTCACAATCTATATCCATAAAAACATGATTAGAGAAATTCTCTCGTAAGTACCATTATTGATCTTAGCACAGATGATTTTAGCTTCTTTTTATACAGATAAGAACAAAAACATCATATTTAACGAAATATTCTTTATGAATATGAAGTCTGAAGGTGCTTCTGTTAACGATACAAAAATCAAATCATTTGCTCGATGTGCCGTAGTAAAATGATTGCAAATGTTGTCGTGTGTCTATTGAAGTTGAGACTTACTTTTTTAACTTATTATACTAAACTTAGTTAATAAGCGATGAGCTTATAATGAAGACTCTAAAAAATCAAAAACAGAATATAGAATGCTTTTATACAAATAACAATGATTATATGAATTCGTATACTTAGAAAGATCTAAACATAAGTTCAAGAAGAACAATAAATCATGCTAGAAGATATCTGCGTAATATTAATACAAGAGAACGTTAGAAATACACGAGAAAGTTGGAAATTTCGACATTAATAGTCAAGCTTTTTTCATTCTCTTTTCGATGTTGGAAACTGATAACAATTCTTATCGTTTGCGAGTTAGATAAAATCGACATATGTTGGCAAAAGTAATGAAGTTGAAATTTGAATACTAATTATCTAGAAATTCTTCGCTTTGAAGAAGAATGTTGGTAGCATTACTTTTTGATATTTTAAATTTATCAGCTATCTGACGAATTGATAAATCATTGACATTTTGATTATCCATGATCAATGAGATTTTTTCTTCCAACGTTAATGCCTTTTGATGAAACACTATAATCTTTCTGACTTCTTGAGAGTTAGGTGTAAGAAAAGCGAGACATAAAAAATAAGGTCAGATCATCATTATTCTCTTCTTGATTTTCCGCCGATTCAACAAGACTGACGATTCCTTTTTTCTTTCTTATATTCATCATTGAAGATTATCAAAGCTATACTATGTCTTTGATCGTATTTTTCACAAATTTTTCTGTTAATTTCAATTACTTTCCACTATGAAAGGTTTCACTGTATTTTAATTTACTATTCCACAATGTTGTCAAGATAAAATACCGCATATAATATGAAAAAATAACACATGTAGAGTAGAAACATCAATAGTTGAAAAGGAGTTTGATAGTCAAAAACCAGAAATGATAATTGAAAAAAGAAAAAAAAATTCATATACTGGTTCGGTTCAGTTAAAATTTTGAAAAATGCACTATACGAGAATAAATCAACAGAATCCAATATTTATAATTCTAAAGCAAGTTGTCTATACTATTTTTTTTTCATATGACCCTCCTTACAGTCGAGAGAATAACATTGCCATATCAATATCATTCATTGATTTGTAAATTTGAAAAATTTGATAGTAAATATAGATCATGTTAGAACGATTTTCAGTTGGTTGTTTTTGTGCAATTTCTAGTGCTTTTTCAAACAATTGAACACTTCATTGCGTTTTGTGTTTTGCTGTTTTTTTGACAGCACACATAAAAGGATCATAAATATACGAGAAGTTATCAAAATATAGCACACAAACATAGAGTCAATTGTACTTAACAAAATGAGCAAATATGAAAAAACTAAGTAAAGCCAATAAAGAGAATTCTGCTTGCGATCCTCTTGTTTTGTTAGTAAAAAAGATTCTACCAAGTTTAGATAAGGATTTTGCTTGCGATCTTCTTATTTCGTTGGTAAAAAGATTCTACTAAGTTTAGATAAGGATTCTGCTTAGCTATCGTTTTTGTTTTGTTGGTAAGAAAACTATCAAGTTTGTAATACAAATATACTTGTGCTTGAAACAGATTCGAATTTGCCAAACAAGTTGGCTTAATTTCTCTATGCCCAAATTCTTGAGGATTGAGTTCATTATGGCTGAAATTCCTTGCGCTGTTCAGATGATAAAATTTTCACGTTTGATTTTTAGAAATAAATTGAGAATACATGCTATTCCTGAATCAAAATAACATTGATTGAATATCAGTAACTACACAAAGAATTATATCTGCAATATATTGACGACGTTTTTATGACATTCAATCTATCATTGGATCAAATATATACATTACTCGATCATCCCAATAGTAAAGATCCAAATATTCCTATTACATCATCGATTGGAACAATATTAACTTCCTTGATGTCAATGCAGTGAATAATCAAGGCGAATTACGAACAAGAGTCTTTCGTAAATCAGCAGCTGAACCATACGTAGTTCCATTTTTATCAGACCATCCACGTTATGTACACCGTAATATTATTCAAGGCGCACTTTATCGAGCAGTGCGTGTCTGTTCCAATATTAATGACTTCAATCGAGAACGTTTGACTATTGAACTGACTTTACTCCTCAATGGCTATCCACCAAGATTTATTACACATAATTTCAAACGATTTTTTGTAGAACATAATGCTATTTCGCTGATCAAAGCATCTAACAATGATTTGTATACGAACGTCCATCTCGAACTAATCCATCAATTAACAGGAAGTGAAAAAAGGCAACAACAACTCCTATTGAACAAACATGAAATTCGAATACCATTTACGTTCGAAACTGGTCCGCTACTACACATCCGACGTGAATTACATCAGTTATGGAAGAAATCTTATGAAAATCAAGGCTCATCGAAAAATGACATCCTTTTGAAACTTCAAACAAAAACAAACAAATCACTTAGCCAGATTGACCGCGCTAAATCCATCAAGATTATTATTAAAATAACTTTCTTTTCTTACTTTTTCATAGTATCATAATTTTCACTTCAATAACTCAAACAAATATAAACCATATATCATATTCTCAGTTTATTTTTTAGATTACTTCATCAACTAAACCATTTTATTAAACCATTTTCAACGCATCTTTACTTTCCAACCTGAGATTATTTAATTCATTCAATAACTACAATCATCTACAACTACAAAACGCTGATCTGCAACTATGGTAACGCCTGTCATGGTACACACCAGTGGAATTCAAAGAGAGGAAATCCGGATCGTGGTAGCTATTTATATAAGCCTCACCCTCAACACCTCTTCAAGTTGATAAAAACCACCTTTTTTCATAGTTGACGTCAGAGCAAAGATAAACGCCCATATAAGAGCAGCATACTCGTTGTAATAAACATTTTCATTTCAAATTCCAATCTGTAAGTTTTTCGTGCGTTTTTTTTTCTATCAAGATACTAGAACATTACATTATTCTGAAAAAGTCGAATATAAACCACAATTTAGGAATTAACAATCAGTTAACGACGCAACTCAGTTCGCATTCTCATCCCGATCTTCTGACACCACAGGAGCATCCAAAAATAGATTTGATGTTGAAACCTCCTCCTCTTCCAACAAAACCTAAGCCGGTTAGGGTTCAACTAGGGATATACCAAATCTGAATATTCGGATCCGAATGTGTTTGGATTCGAATGGGTTCGGATTCGTTGGATGCGGATTCAAAGGTTTGAGTTCGACAAACCCAAGATTCGAAAAGATTTGAAAAGATTCGAAGATTCGGTCGAAAAATACTATCATAATAATTCAGGATTAAGAGGGGGTGTCCTCACCATAAGCTACCCTGATATTTTACCAGTTTGTAGGAATTACCTCCAATAGTAAGGTGCCGGCAATGCGAAATTTGAGCAAATTTTTTTTCGTTTTTTTCCTCATAGATCGGTAGAGTAAGTCAAACTGTATCTAGAAATACCCTGTTAAACTTTTTTGAACATTGCCTTCCATAAAAAATTTCGAAAACACTATTAGTCAAAAATAGTCTTCGAGATCACAAATCCCCGTGACACTTTTTGACTGGTTCATGACTTTTTTCATCAATTAACCTTAGTTTTATGATTTAAAGGTTTTCAATCACTTTTTCCAATAGAACTCGATATAAAAATAATCATTTGAATCAATCCGAAATACAAAATCAATAATTTTCATAAAATGCTTCTTCTTAATAGCTATAATCACATTGTACTCGAATTTATATGCACTGGGATGTCTCATTGAAAAATTATTTCATTTGACGTTTATGTCGTCACTTTTGACCTGTTGTGTCATTCTACCATTAATCTTATACGAGCTATATCAATATGTGTTGATCTACTTGAAAATACACCGACTCTAAGAATCTATAACCATATAATCCCAATGCGAATATTTGATTTTTACCATCAAAATCCTAGGAAATGTGAGTTCTTTACAAGTTTTTCCGTATATAAATGTTCAAAGTCACACATTTCGATCATTAAATATCAAAAACGATAGTAAAATTAGTCGTAAAACTTGAAAATGATGATAAAAACAATGATATTTTGACTCAAAAATATAGTGGGACATGGATATACAAGACTCAGTTTCTCTATGATAGAAGGGGTCTATTCAAAACGCATACTAGGAGTTTTTAAGACATATATGATGATTACAATTATGAAAAAAAAATTCGAAAATTATGAACTGATCGTGACTTGATGTCATTGGCAGGTACCCTATCCGAAAGGCATATATATGCATACATGATCTCAGACCAAGTGGAGCCCACTATTCAATGATTTTGTATTTGGGATTGATTCAAATGATTATTTTTATATCGAGTTCTATTGGAAAAAGCGATTGAAAACCTTTAAATCATAAAACTAAGGTTAATTGATGAAAAAAGCCATGAACCAGTCAAAAAGTGTCACGGGGATTTGTGATCTCGAAGACTATTTTTGACTAATAGTGTTTTCGAAATTTTTTATGGAAAGCAATGTTCAAAAAAGTTTAACAGGGTATTTCTAGATACAGTTTGACTTACTCTACCGATCTATGAGGAAAAAACGAAAAAAAAAAATTTGCTCAAATTTCGCATTGCCGGCACCTTACATCGTTCTTTTTTTTGTCGAAGTGTATTCTTCATAATCGCAAAACCAAAGCATCGATATGGCTGCATCTCGTGAAAATGATAGATCCGTGGAAGTGGAAGAACTCCCATTGATATTTTCGTTTGCATGGTTGGACAAAGATGATAAGCAATATAATAAGTTCGTACGATCGTACGGAAATCAACTTGGTATCAATGAGCGGTTGTGGACGTATTGCAAAAATAAAGAATCGTTGTTCGATTACCTGGAAAACATTCAATTACCTGAGAAAGCTATTCTGATCTCATCGGGTGCTTTAGCAAAAGAGATCATAGAAGATGTTAAAAATATGACAACATTATTTTGCATATATATCTTCTGCTGGAAAATAGAAAACTATATACCATTACAACAACAATATTCAGCAAAAATAGCTGATATCGTCAATGATTCGAAAGTTCTATATGAAAGACTAAAAGAAAATCTTCAAGATCTTCGAACGATGAAACTTGGTATGCCATTATATTTTCTTGTTTGTCTTCTATATTGTTCGTAAATCTTTTGAATTTTTTAATATTAGTTCGAAATGCTGGAATACCACCGAAACATGATCGTACTAATGTAGTTCTTGGACAACCTGATAAACATTGGTGTCCATGGAATTCGAACACTTGTTCGAACAAATTACCGTTAACTGGCAAAGGCACTGTTGAAATCATGTTAGAGAAATCGATGCCTTTCGAATTACATTTGTCTAATCGAGAAAAGTCAGCTGCTGTAGATGCATACATCATTTCTCTTTCGGTTGACAATACTGAAGCAAGGCTTAGTGTCAATGGAACAGCTCGTGATTCATCAAAATTAATTCAACATATTCTACACAAAAACGATGGTAAATGGCATACTTATTGGTTGAGTATATTCGATTCAACTATAAAATATGGTGTTGGTGAAGTACGAGATGCATTTACTATTTTTAATATAACAGTTCCTGAAACTGAAAAAGGTATGTTGAAACAAGTTTCGTATTTACATGTCAAAATGAATAATAATGAAAATATGCTCGGAGAATTGAAGGATATCAAGGGCAATGTTCGTTTCTTTTTTGGCAAGGAACCAGTTGTTCGTGATCCAGCCATGTTTATCATACCACAAGATAAATATTCAATTCAAATTAAATCTGCTATTCCTCCATCGGAATTAGAAAAACCATGTCAATCATTGTATGCAAGTGTTGTTAATTTCAGTTTGAATACACCAGATTTTCCTGAGTTTGTCGAAGCTATTGAACGCAGTATAAAAAATTCAAACGGATGGTGTCATAAAAAACTCGAAGAAAAAGCAAATCGATTTGGTCGACCAAATCCAATGGCAACTTACTTGCGAATTACATACGGTCAAAAGCTAGGAACATCGCCTGGCCATGCCTATGTTATTGAAATATGGCCTCCAGGACATTTCAGTCCGATACATAATCATAGTAGTGCTTATGGTATCATTCGAGTACTTCATGGTCGTCTTTTAGCAAAAGTCTATCCGGAATTAACAATAAAACCATTTCAATATGCGCCAATCGAACAAATTTTAGAACAAGATCAAGTAACATGGATGTTACCGAAATTAAATCAAACTCATCAAATTCGTAATCCAGATTTGTATGGTTCATCTGCTATCAGTATTCAATGTTATCAATATGGAAAAGAAGATAGTGTTCATTATGAATATTTTGATTATCTTGCAAATGATGGTGGTTCGATTGCTCAATTTAATCCAACATCGGATATGGATTATGATGAATTTAAAGATTTAATGAAAAAAGAATGGGATCAATTTAAAAAGACATAAGTTTTCTTTTATTCATTGAATTTCATTAATAAAGTAGAAATAGAAAAAAATTCTCATTTTCGAATTGATACTTCTACTCCATCGCGAACATCTTCACTGTATTCAATATTTTCTTCGTGTAATGTTGTTGTATAATTCGGACTATTACGAACATATGCTAAGTAATCCGGTGCACCAGGCATAATAACATTGTCAGCAACAATCATTGTTCCCGATGTAATTAAACCGAGTTCTTCGAGCATTTTTAAATCACGTAAATAAATACTTCCGAAATGATCCATGAAGATGAAATCAAATGATTTGATATTAGAATCTTGTTTCAATCGTGGAAGAACATTTTCAGTATAACCATTAATGATTTTGATACGATCTCCTACGCCTGCATATTCATGCAATGATCGAGCAATTTCAGCTGATAGAGAATCAGCTTCGATTGTTACGAAAAGTGCATCTTTGGGTAGTTGATTAACGATTCTCAATGAACTGTAGCCAAGAAAAGTACCTAGTTCAAGAACAGATTTCGGTTTTCTTGTTTGCACAGCTTGATCAAGAATTTGTCCTTTTCTATCACCAATATTCATTAACCATTGTTTTGTCCAACCAAATTTATCAATTGTATCAATGATATTTTGAAGACTATTTTGTTGAGCATTTTCCAGCACATAATTCTTAAGATCCACTCGTGATGCGAGCATTTTTTTCATTACATTTGCATGAGAATCATCTTTGATCGTTGTCGTCATTGTTATACGATTGAAATAACAATTTACCTTGACGTGTTATATATATATACGCGATTCTTATGCAAATAACAACGAATGTTCTTTTTGTTCTTTCTGTTCTAACTTACCTTTGACATCGCATATCCACTAAGAAATTTATTTATGAAAAATGATCAATACTACTACGTATAAGCAATGAAGAAAAAAAAATGTTATCCAAACCAGGCTTGCCAAATCTCCTGATTTTTTAACTTTTCTTCTGATCAAAATTCTCCTGAATTCAGGAGCTGATTTTAAAGATTTTCTACTGATTTCTCCTGATTTTCGAAATTTCGAAGAATTTTAATTTTCTGGCTATATTTTCAAGCAGCGAAGGAGATTTTAGATGATACTAAACTGACCATAGTGGCAGAAGATTGTAAAGTCTGAAATAATTTTCTTCTTTATCTTCTAAGTATAGAAGACAATAACTCAAATGAGTTATACGAATAAAAAGAACTGAATGATCATGAGCAATATTGAATAATGTTGAAATTCTAATACAAGAGTATTTTCGCTCAGTAGAACAAAACGAACATTGACTGGAAACTGTTTGATTGAAATGAATTCTTTCAATTTCGTGATTATATAAAGAGTTAAAGTCTGAAAATCCACAAAAGTGAAATTATTTAAGAAAACATCTAATTTTTACTCTCCATAAAAATGGTTTAGTCAGTTTAACATTATTACGTATTTATCATAGCTACTTCCTCTCATGATTTTCTCTAACGGAAATGTTTTCAGTAGTGTTCAGTTCGATAAAATTAATGTTTTACAAACACAAAGTATTTCTTTTAAATAAACTTAATTGTTCTTGAGAAAAGATTGCATATGTACCTACCTATCTATGTATACTCATGAGTAGATTTCTGTTTGTTTTTTTTTCTGAAGAGAATATAGTGATCTTTAATTGGAATCAAAAATAGATTTGCTAAATATGGTTGTTTTCGAGCGGTTCACAAAACTAGCAAGACTACAAGATTGTGTATTGAAACAACTTAATTTGATCGAAATTCACAAAATGATTTGATCTTATGAGTGTGTCTTTGACAAAAAATATTTCGATTAATTTTTAGAAAAAAGATGATAGGCATATCCGTGTTTTCGAGACGTAGAATTGGAATAAAATGATTGATTTCATTCGAAAGACGCTCATTTACTTCGTAAATCTCAAAAAGAAAACTTCCTGATTTTTCGTAAAGAACTACTGATTTTTAAATTTTGGATTTGGCAATCCTGTATCCCACTGATCTAGCATTTGACCGAGAAATTACCTTTTATGCTGCTGATTTATGGGCTCCAGAATTGAAAAATTCGAAATTGATTTCGATTAAATATTTGTTAGATTAAACACAACTTTTTGATAAATAATCAATTTTTCTAGAACAATACCAATAAATTACCTGTAATATTTGAAATAATAAAATAAAACGCATTTTCTCTTCTTATCCTATAATGTTTTTTGGATGATATTCAAAATGTCCTACGTTAATTGATACATCTATTTGATAAACAAGTATAAAATTGTGTTATTAATTTACGTTGAAAAAAAATGCTGGGCATTTTTTCTGTTGGACTCTTTATGGTTTAACTGGCCTTCTACACGTTTCAATGTTGAATTAATGATAAGATACCAAAATATTTCTCCATAGAATATTCTTATCTTTTAACGCAGTTTTTTCTTTGTTCGCGTTAATCAACATTCACAGAGATATTTTCATATTGAATTAACATGGAAAAAAAACCATTACCTACTAATAAGGCAACATCATCTGTCGCTATAAATCCATCTGCTAGTACAACCACTGATAATGCAAATAAAGAAAGTATAACACTTCTTTGGTTTGATCCAAATATTGGTTCAAAAGAAGATACACAACAAACAAAACAACAACTTCGACAAATTAATGATTATGTCAAGTTTCATACTGATCTTGATCAATGTCTTACTTCTATTCGATCCACTGATCATGAGAAAATCTTCTTAATCACATCTGGATCAAAAGCATCACAAATTCTTCCTTCCATCTCTTCTCTTCGACAAATTGATTCTATCTTTATCTTTTGTATGAAAAAACAAAAATATCAACATTTAATTAATGAATATGTAAAAATTATTGGTATTTATGTTAATCTTGATGAACTTTGTCAATCTATTCAACAACAAATTGATCTTGTTGATAAACAATTACAAACATTTAGTTTCTTTGATAAACAACAAAAATCAACTAAAGATCTTTCAAAAGAATCAGGTGCATTTCTTTGGTATCAATTATTTAATTATGTCATTACTCGTTTTCCACAAAAACAACAAGCAAAAAAACAAATGATAGAGATGTGTAAACAATATTATCGTGGAAATATAAAAGAACTAGCGAGAACCTGTGCATACTGCACAGTGCGCATTTCGTTTTAAATGTATCCTATGTTCTTGTATTTTATTTTTTGTGCAATTTCACCGTACTTCACATGTATGCTGCCATTTCCTATGCTTTAACATTTATATATCGAGTAGCTAACTCAGTTTAAATTCTGCATTCACTCAGCTTTGACCTGGTCAGTAAAAAAAATGATAGAATTTTCTAGAATATTCTAGAAAGTAAATCTCCCTCAACCTAACTTTCCATTTTCGCGTTGATAACACTCTTTTCCAATTGTTCTCGAAAGATCTAGAAAGTGCGCGAACATTCTATGGAAATTCAGTGTTTCTATGATACTCGCACGTTCTAGAAAACTCGATAATCATTCATCTTTGATCTTTCTTGTCTTTAATTTTTTGAAACAAACTGGACACACAGACGCACACACGCTGAACATTATAATATAGATTATCCAAATTTTCGTTATAGAACATTCTCATCATCATATTTTATAAGGAATTATCCAACACATCATTTTTTCTTTTCTTTTTCTTTTTTACTTCACTCCTACACGTACACATATATAGAATGTATACATGTATATATTTTATCGTTCTTCGATCTATAACCTCGATTCATTTTTAA
>Ga0209935_1002687_pt1 | contig 20710 bp, 20 predicted proteins | sample ThiBio_1000_plan_2_FD_183958 | JGI IMG/M metagenome (GOLD analysis project Ga0209935, IMG submission 183958) | Wastewater bioreactor microbial communities from Cape Town, South Africa - Thiocy_cont_1000_plan (SPAdes) | ecosystem: Engineered > Bioreactor > Thiocyanate-remediating >...
CATGTCGGAGGTCGACCTCGGAGAGCATGATCTGTCGCACTCGAATCTTGGCGATTGCGTTCTCTCGGGCGCGCGTCTTCCACTCGACTTGTCGAGGACCAATCTCGCAGGAGCGGATCTTCGAGGAGTCGATCTCTCGAAACACAATCTGTCGCATGCGAATGTTCGAGGCACTCTCTTGAGTGATTGGCTGGTCTTGCGCAAGCTGGTCTCTGAAGAATCACCAGACGGCCAATTCATCAGGCCTTCTGGAGTTGCGGTCGATCAACAAGGCCGCATCATCGTCGCAGATAGCGTCAACAATCGAATTCAAGTATTCTCGAACAAAGGACGATTCTTGCTCAAGTTCGGCTCCAAAGGATCAGACGATGGTCAATTCGATGATCCTTGTGGAGTTGCGATCGATCAACAAGGCCGCATCATCGTCGCAGATAGCTTCAACAATCGAATTCAAGTATTCTCGAGCGAAGGACGATTCTTGCTCAAGTTCGGCTCCAATGGATCAGACGATGGTCAATTCAATGGTCCTTCTGGAGTTGCGATCGATCAACAAGGCCGCATCATCGTCGCAGATAGCTTTAACCATCGAATTCAAGTATTCTCGAACGAAGGACGATTCTTGCTCAAGTTCGGCTCCGATGGATCAGACGATGGCCAATTCATTGATCCTTCTGGAGTTGCGATCGATCAACAAGGCCGCATCATCGTCGCAGATAGCTTCAACGATCGAATTCAAGTATTCTCGAGCGAAGGACGATTCTTGCTCAAGTTCGGCTCCGAAGGATCAGACGATGGTCAATTCGATGGTCCTTCTGGAGTTGCGATCGATCAACAAGGCCGCATCATCGTCGCGGATAGCGTCAACGATCGAATTCAAGTATTCTCGAGCGAAGGACGATTCTTGCTCAAGTTCGGCTCCGAAGGATCAGACGATGGCCAATTTGATGGTCGTTCTGGAGTTGCGATCGATCAACAAGGCCGCATCATCGTCACAGATTACTACAACCATCGGGTGCAAGTATTCTCGAACAAAGGACGATTCTTGCTCAAGTTCGGCTCCAATGGACTTGAGGATGGTCAATTCATTGATTCTTCTGGAGTTGCGGTCGATCAACAAGGCCGCATCATCGTCACGGATAGCGACAACGATCGAGTGCAAGTATTCTCGAGCGAAGGACGATTCTTGCTCAAGTTCGGCTCCAATGGACTTGAGGATGGTCAATTCATCATTCCTTCTGGAGTTGCGATCGATCAACAAGGCCACATCATCGTCGCAGATAGCCACAACTATCGAGTGCAAATATTCTCGAGCGAAGGACGATTCTTGCTCAAGTTCGGCTCCAATGGATCAGGCGATGGCCAATTCATCATTCCTTCTGGAGTTGCGGTCGATCAACAAGGCCGCATCATCGTCTCAGATAGCTTCAACGATCGAATTCAAGTATTCTCGAACGAAGGACGATTCTTGCTCAAGTTCGGCTCCGATGGATCAGACGATGGCCAATTCAATGATCCTTCTGGAGTTGCGATCGATCAACAAGGCCGCATCATCGTCGCAGATAGCGACAACCATCGGGTGCAAGTATTCTCGAGCGAAGGACGATTCTTGCTCAAGTTCGGCTCCGAAGGATCAGACGATGGCCAACTCGACAGACCTTCTGGAGTTGCGGTCGATCAACAAGGCCGCATCATCGTCTCAGATAGCGGCAACAATCGAATTCAAGTATTCTCGAGCGAAGGACGATTCTTGCTCAAGTTCGGCTCCAATGGATCAGACGATGGTCAATTCAGTTATCTTGGTGGAGTTGCGATCGATCAACAAGGCCGCATCTTCGTCGCGGATAGCGGCAACCATCGAATTCAAGTGCTTGCGATGCCACAACGACAACAACAACAACAATAACAACAACCATGGATAGAGCAACAACAACACCAACAACAACACCAACAATAGCAGCACTCGTTGCTCGTGTTTATCTTCATGCTCCTCTTGTGATCAATACATTCACACAGTATCGATCAATCGAGCAATCTCACTCACGCAGATAGATAGGAAGTGCTCGATGCTTCCCGCCAAATGATGGGCTTCGCTGTTCATGTGTCGCTCGATTGTTGTTGCTTGTTGGCTCGCTCGCTCGCTGGTGCATCGTCGTCACTCTCACTGCTTGTGTGAGGTCGTTTGCATAGCTGCTTGCTTGCATGCGCCATGGTGGCTCTCTGGGAGTTCGCTCTCGTGTGCGCACCATTGGCGCTGCTGTCTGGTGTCGCCACTGGTGCTGCGGCCTCGTCAGCCTGGCGTACGTGCTCGCTGCGACTCCTGCGCATGACTTGAATGAATGACTGACGTTCATATCGAGACCCGTACGACAGTGGTCTTGGTACCAGTACTATTGAACGGCTTCGAGCTCGATGTGTTTGAGAGCTTGTTCATCGCCGCCAGTGTCGATATGATGTCGTCGAGCGTCGTTGCTGCGGTACACGCTTGGCATCGCAAGACGCACGTCGCGGTGGCGCTGGCATTCGGGCTGCCGGCTGCGTTCTTTGCGGCCTTCATGTTCTACTTTGTGCCTCGGTATGTTGCAACGCCGCGGCCCTGGTTGCAGCGCCATCAGGCTCACGAGAGTCGAGCATATAGCGCTGGGTCGTTCATGACGTCGAGCCTCGAGGAGGTGATACTCGGCTCGGTGACGATCGTCATCGGCTCGGCGATCATCATCTTTGCTGTGATCGAACGCAACGAGCTCGAGGACCAAGATCTGGAACACCAACAAGACGGCAGTGGTGGTACGGCAGCGGCTGGCGCTGCTGCTGGTGCTGCCGGTGGTGCTGTCGGTGTCGATGGCAAGCCGTCAGCGTCCGAGAGATACTTGATCAATCCAGGCATGCCACGTCGCTGGGTGCACACGACACTCGAGCAACCGGACCACATGTTCACGAGCGAGATACCGATCTTTGGGGTCGATCCAACACACACCAAGAGACCAGTGTTGTTGGCGACCGCGTGTTGTTTGGTGATCTTTGCCGGAGAGGCATTGGGCATGTTGAGTGGCATCTTGTGCATAGGTGCGTTGGATCGCGAGCGCGCGAGGTATCGACGACCGCTGACTCGGATGCCTATCGATCGTTGGACTATCGATCGTTCGACGCCATGTCACAGGGTGTGGCACGGTGTTTGCAGTACTATTCTCGTTGGCGTTCAACTTTGAGCTGCGTCTTGCGTTGGGTACGAGTCTCGTGATCCAAGCGCTGCTCGGACTCTCGGTGTCGTCGGTCATGATCGGCACCGTATCGACGCTGCAGAGCGCCTTTGTATCGGAGGTTCTACCACGTCTGGCGATCACGGCAGTACCGTCCATCATCGGTGCCGTGATCGGATTGACGTTTGTGACCAAGCTACGCAAGGCGGTCGTGTTGTACTTTATCGGAGCGCTCGTGGCGATGGTCGGAGTGTTTGGCGTCGTGCAGTCGTTGGTGTACTATGTCGAGTGAGAGTGAGTGTGTGAGAGTACGGCTCTACTAGCGAGTTCGATAGATTGATAGATAGATAGATCACCAGTGTCATCATTCCAACATTCAATAGTATAGTATTGATCAATCGAGTATTGATTCAAGGTCACATTGATGTGATATCGAGTATGATCGAGATATCGATCGAATCATTCGCTTGCTGCCTCGCTCTCATACGCATCTCTCCCTCTTCGATATCAACATCGATACCTCGTTCCACATCGAGAGAGTGAGAGAGAGAGCGCCGAGAGTGTACGATAGCGATAGATCATGAAGAGATTACTATCGACGCGTGGGCAGAAGGCACAAGCACCTCGACGAGATGCGGTCGTCGTGGCTGCGAGCTCGATCGATGTCGTTCGTCAGAGCATCAAGAGCCTCGATGATGTACCATCGAGCTGCATGAATACGATCGTATCAGCGTTCGAGAGCTTCGCAGCAGCATCGCCGTTACCTGCTCAAGTTGCAGCTCTCAAGAAGTTTGGTATATATCGATCGTATACAAACGAACGTGGATATCTGAACTGATCAGCTATGATATCGCTCTCGCTTTGAGTAGTTCGAGAGGTGGATAGCGTTCGAACGAGAACATCAGATACTGCCACATCATGGAGTATACAAGTCGAATGGCGGCCATTGGCTCTTGCAGCGGAGGCTGTGATCGTCGCTGGAGCATCGCAAGCCGTACCTACGACCGACGTTCGCGAGGCATCGATGCTGTTGATGCAAGCACTCCCTCGCACAGTTGCCTCGTATCTCGAGGAGCTCTTCCACAACCGTGTGCTTCATGATGTGCTGCGACTCGAGCCACTCACGAGCGAATCGGATTGGATCGCGTTGCATCTGTTCGATCTGTTGACTCATCTGTGGAGCAACGACGATGCTGCAGCATCACATCGTCAGCAAGATCGCGTGAGCACGGCTGCCATGTTGCAACTGACAGCTCGTGTATTGGCTCGAGCGAGCGATGCCATCGAGTCTCCGAGCTTCTCCACATGTATCAAGAGGCACTCTCCGTCGGCAGTCATCGACGAGACCGACGCAACGTCGACCTCCTCGTTCTGGCTTGCTGGTCAATCGAATGCGACATGGGAGTCGCTCGTGGATCACATCTTCTTCTTGGTGCTGCGACTGCTGTCGCGATGCAGCACGTCGATCGGACCGATCCTACGCTCGATCCTTGCTCTCGACAAGGACGATGACAACACGCCATCTTCCGCTGCGTCGTCAGCGTCGATCACTATCAACGACCAGCACTACGAATGCGATGCACGAGTGGCAGTTCGAGCGATTGTGCAGCAGTTGATCCGAATGATGCTCGGACCCAAGAGCCACTCGGACGCCGTTGCGAGCAGTGCTCTGTGCCTCTACTACATACTGAGCAGCGTCACGCAACATGCCTCCCACAGCGAGGCACTCGCCCGCGATACGATGACGAGCATCTTTCCTGAGCTCTGTGGCTCGGGAGCGCAGGGTGCGAGTGGATGGATCGACTCGTTGCTGCAGCTCGATGGCTCGCACGGTGCCACATTCTCTCACTTGATCCAACGAGACTTTACTCCGATGATGAAGCTGGCGCTCTACCGTGGCGTCGCGATCAGCTTCGAGTCCGAGACACTGTCACTCCCTATCTCGTGGGCTGACGAGCACGCAGGCCTCACGTTGCTGCTCGATTGTGTACTGCCGTCGCTCTACGATCTGTGCGAAGCAAAGCATGCGACGGCGGTTCGTGTCATGGCGTTCAACAGCATCCAGGGTCTGCTGAACAAGATGTTGCAGCGACTCGGAGCCAGTACCGACTCGGTGAGGGTCGTGCTTGGCCTGCCGATCGACAAGCTCGTGCACACGGTGTTGCGCCAGTTGCTCTCGTTGATCTGGCGCCATCTCGAGTCCGTCAACGACTCTGTCGAGGTCCCGGTACGTTATACACGATTCAATCTGCACATACTACGCGTGTCGAACCTCCTCTCTCATCATGCGGCATTGGCAACAGGCGCAAGAGCTCCTCGAGAAGCTGCTCAAGCTCCATGCGGCGCTGTCGGTTCGGTGTAGACTCGACTCGAACGACGGCGAGCTGCTGCAGTCGTTCTTGGACGACGCGCTGCTGCACATGCTCGATGCCGAGTGGCACAGTCGCAGCAAGTACGCGACCTTGCGTGTGGTGCTCGAGCAGATCCCGGCACAGGCATTGCTCAAGCTGCGTTCGAGCTTCGTGCTCGAGTTGTTCCGCGCCTTTGGCGACTTTGCCATGACGAATCGAGCGGCGTTGTTGTTGCAGCAGTTCCTCGCGAGCTACCAGAAGCAAGCGACGATCGATCTCGGTGCCGGTGCGTCGGAGCAAGCGATCGAAGAGGCTTGTCGAGGCGCGTGGTTGCCGGCCTTTCTCTCGAGCGTACTCGACGAGCCGAGCGAGCAGCTGCAACGCGGCGTGCTGATCTTTGCCGTTCCTTCGATCATGCGCGTCTTTCGAACGTGCACCGTGCCGCTGGTGTTGGCACTCTACGACGATGGCGTTCAATCACACTCGGCATTGCAGCCGGACCACCTCACGGCCATGTTGTATGTAATCTACAACGCGCGCAAGGTTGGCTTGCTTACGCCCGCAACTCTACCAACTGTGTTCGCCGGTACGTTCGGCTTTGTTGTTGGGAACACTCTTGTGACAGCAGTGGTGTGGCGTGGCGCTCTGACCTACGTGAGATCGGCGATACAGATCGTGCGCCAATGACGACCGAGTTTCTGCTCGAACGAGGCATCATGCATCTCGACGCTACGGTGCAGTTGGCGGCACTGCACGCCACGTGCACGACGTATGCCGGCTCTGAGTTGCCAAGCCGCTTTGAGATGGCGATGGTCCGCGCCTTCGTGCAGCGCAACGTCAAGGCAGCGAGCTCCTCGATGCGCAACAAGTCCTCGAGTCTGCTGCTCAAGTTCATGTGGCGACTGCGCGACTACAGCCGCAAGCTGCTGTTCGAGAACCGACGCATCCGTGAGCGCCAAGCCACGATGCAACGAGCCGCCGACGCTGGCACCGTGCCTCAGCCTGGCGAGCTCACGGATGCCGTACGCAAGCGACAAGCCGAGCAGCAAGCGTTGTTGGCGCATGCGACCGAGCACGAGACGATGTTGGTGGCCTATCTCGACGTGCTGGGCAGCCACCTGGTCGGCAGCCTCTATCCGGGCAACGCGTTCGGTCGCTCGTCGATGGCGCTGCAGTTGCTGCACGACCTCGGTCTGCGTCTCTGGGGCGAGAAGACCGAGTTTGGAGATTCGATCGCCGCCGTGCTACCGCCATCGACGCTGGGCATCTTCTCGGACCAAACGGCGCTGGCGCTCTTGTTCTGTCTCTGGGAGTCGTACGACCGCTCGCGACAGTATCTGTTCGAGCTGCTCGAGCACTACCCGCGATTGCCCGAGGCGCTATTCACGGCGGCACCGAGCATCGGCAGCAATGCCGAGAGGCTGCTTCGAGCTGCCGTGCAACTGTTGTGCAGCTCTCGCATGCGCGAATGCGACACGGGAGCTCTGTACCTGCGGCTCCTCGCACGACAGGTGCATCGAGGCCACGATGGTGCACGACTCGATAGCTTGCATCTACCGTCGTTGCTGGCACTATCCGGTGCCGTCGAGGAAGCCAACGCCGCAACGTCACAGCATTCGTCGTACTCGTCGGTGTTGTCGTTGCTCGAGCAGCTGCTGGAGCTCTTTGCGCATCACGTGACGCAAGGCGAGCGCGACATCTTGGTCGCAGCCAAGCGTACTCCGATGCACGGCGTGCTGCTTGCGATTCGATACGTGATTGTCGATTGCTCGTTCAAGGACGAGCGGCGGCGCTCGCACGAGCACACGAGCCTCGAGCAGTGGCGATCGTTCTTTGTGCGGCTGCTCAAGCTGATCGATCGGGCGCTGTTGATCGGCATGAAGGTCGTTAGCGACATTGCTCCCGAGGGCTACAATCCCGCGAACAATGACACCGACGACGCCGACGCCGACGCCAACGACAATGATGATGACGATGGCGACGGTGATGGTGGTGAGGGCGGCTTTGCACATGGCGAGGGAGCCGTGTTCTCGGCACTCGGCCAGATGGTGTCCGTGTGCTCGTGGCTCGTGGTCAAGGAGTGCAGCCTCGTGCTCGGCACGCTGACGCAAATACTGTCGGTCGGCCAGCGCGAATGCTCCGACGACAGTGACAACGATGCCAAACGCCGTCGGGCCGAGACATCCTCTGGAGCGAGCTCGTCGTCGGCTTGGCTGCTGACGGCAGACGATATGGAATGGATCGGAGAGCGGATGGTGGCGTTGCTGCTGTCGACCAAGCACCGTGGCGCGCTCGAGACCACGTACGCAGGCTTTGAGCTCGTGTGCATGAGCCTGTTCAAGAGCGGCGTGCAGCGACTGGTCGAACTGCCATCGCGATGGATCGACCGACTGCTCCACAGCGTCGCCAATCCGCAGAGCGTCGTGACGCGTCGCAGTGCCGGATTGCCGTACGCCTTTTGTGCCATTCTACGAGCGTTGCGCAAGTTTGGAGCGCGAGACGAGAGCGTACCTGCCGAGGCGCCGGTTCGGCGCTCGCTCGGCGACGAGGGCGAGGGCCTCCAGGCGCGAGAGTGGCAGAGCTTCGGACAGGTGTTCCGAGCCTTGCTGGCGATGGTGACGCTCGACTCGATCGAGGCGCATGCCGATGTGTATCGATGCGTTCACGCGCTCAACATTGTTCGTGCCATCATTCGCGACAAGGCCCTCGGTGCCGAGCTCGAGGCGCCGCTGTTCAGTCTCGCGTTCGTGACGGTCATCCGCGGCCTGCGATCCAAGAGCTGGGCCATTCGCAACAGCTCGTCCATGTGCTTCACGGTGTGTCTGATGCGCTTGTTGCGCACGAAGCGCGAGCGAGACGACCATTCGCGCAAGAACGGCACGACGTTCGCACAGTTCTTCTCGCGCTGTCCCGAGCTGCATCCGTTCCTTTTGCAGCAACTCGATGCCACCTCGACACAGCTCGTTCAACGCCAACGCAAGAAGCTGCAACAACAACGACAGCAAGCTGCCTCTGGTGCTCCTCACGCCTCGAGCGAGGCCGATGATGACACGGCCGTCGTGCAAACGAGCCTGTTCTCGATCTTGGTGCTGCTGTCCAAGTTGTATCCTGCGGCGTCGGCACTCGCCGAGTCGAACGAGACGCACCTCGATGCAAAGCCGTTCGTGCCGCTCGTGACACGGTGTACGGGCCATCCGGACCTCCAAGTCCGAGCCGCTTGCGCCAGAGCGCTCGTTCCGCTGATTGACAGCTCCCGCGTGCTGGCGTACCTCGGACGCTTGGTCTCGAGCCTTCCGAGCAGTGTGGCTCGCGTGCAACACAACGTCGTGCACGGCTTGTTGTTGCAGGCGTTCCATCTGGCGCACGACCACCTCCTCAGCACTGCGGTGCCGATCGAGCTCAACAGTGAGTTCGACCACCTCGTGAACGCAACGATCGAACGATTGTGGCTGTTGAGCGACTGCCAGTGTCTGCCGATCTCGTGCGTCTATCTCGACTTGGTGCAGGTGCTGCTCGAGGCACCCACCGTGCACCAGCACTATCATCACACGTTGACTGCCAGCGCCGCCGAGCGTGAGCAGTTGCTCTGCCGCCTGCGCTGGCAAGTGGTTCAAGCGTGTCGGCAGCGACTGGCGCACGCAGCCACCGGACCTACAATCCAGCGCAGTGCCACGGATGGTAGCGATGTTCATCGCTCGCAGCTGTTGGAGCGCGCAGCGCGAGTGTGCTTGGACCATGCCGTTCGGTATCCGAGCTTGTATGGCGAGCATTGTCAGCACGAGAGCGCGAACCAATTGATCGGATCGCTGGCGCACTATCGCGACTACGAGGTGCGCTTGGTGTGCCTCGAACGAGTGCAGGCTTCACTCGCGCGACACCAACGCGCTGCGAATGGCGAGTCGGTCGTAGCATCGATCGACATTGCCGCCACGGTATCGCAGCTCGTATCGCGTCTGCGGCTCGAGACTGACCAGGAATGCTGCCGTGTATTGCTTCGGCTCTTGATTACGTTGCGCTCAAGCATCGCCGGCTGGGCGCCCAACACGACAGCGGTAGTGTCGACACCAGACGAGAGCCCGGTGCAACTGCTCGAGCGGCTGCAGAGCATCTACTGCACCTCGGCATCGGTCGACGTTCGTCAGGCGGCTCTCGAATGCATGGGCCACGTGCTTGGCAAGCTGTACGCCGCTGGCGCGAGCGGCATCGAGCAACATCTCGTCGCGTGGGTCGACACGATCGTTCCCTTCCGCGACAATCAGTGCCACGTCGAGGCTCGCAAGTCGGCAGCGCAGTCGCTGTGCTTCTCGGACTTGTTGCCGCTCGATGTGTCGCGCCGTTCGAGCTCGACAGCGCACGCAGCCAACGAAGCGTACGACGAGCTCATGGCGCGACTCTGGATCTTGGCCTTGGAGTTTTTGCAAGATGACGAGGAGGACATTCGTGCAATGGTGGCGGCGCACATTTCGGTGCCGTTGATGGGTGTTGCGACGGCGGCGACAGACGACGCTGTTCGACAAGAGCAATGGCGTCGCCTCAGCGGCGCAGCGCAGGCCACGACCTTCTCGCAGTCGCTCGAGCTGGGCTTCGGGTTCTTGGCCAAGTACTATGGCGCTCGCTCTGCCGCCTTTGTGCGAATGCTGCAGGCGCTGTTGTTCGCGCCCGAGGCACCGGCTGCCACGTTCCCGCTCCTCGGGATGCAAGCAGCGTACGATGACATTGACGTGCTGTTCCCCAAGGAGCCCGACAATTACTGGGAGGAGCCGATCGAGCTCGTCGAGCTCGCGGCACGATTCGTGCGCGAATGCTTTGAGCATGACGATGGCGATGCGTTGTGGCAACCGCAGCAAGCAGCGCAGTGGCGCAACGAGCTGTGGCAGCATCTGCGCGAGAGTCTGATACCGGAGCTCGTAGCTTCGCACCGTGCCGATGCGAGCTTCATTGGTGCGGTGGACATTTCGCTCTCGACGCGCTTGTTGCGTCGGGCTCATGCGCTGTATGCGCTCTCGGGCCCAACGTCTGCAGCTCGCTGCTCGAGCCAAGACCGAGAGCACGTTCGCGAGCACTTTGAAGCGATCGTCGCAATGTTGCACGAGTTCCGCCCTGCTGATGCCAGCAAGCCGTCACAACATGGCCTTGCGCTCGTACTGCATCCGGCCGTGTCGCATGCGCTACATTGCGTCACCGAGCAGCTCCAGCTGTACTGGCATGTGCCTCGAAGTGAAACGCCATTCGTGGCACTCGCTGCATTGCCGGGACCAGCAGTGCTGACCTCATACGAGAAGCCACCAGTCCGATCGTAACACAATCCATCACCACTCTCAAGAGCATCTGCGAGCGAGAGTGTGAGTGGTTCATTTTTGACATGATACTGGCAACCACGACAATGACAACAACAACAACAACAACAATACGAAGATGTGCGAGAGTAACTTGTAACACGAGCCAGTGTGGAGAGAGATTGAGAGAGATTGAGCGAGAGACTAAACAGTAAATGAGCGCGCAGACCATATGGCATTGGAGGTGAGCTCGCGCATGTTATGGTGGTAGTAGTAGCAGTGCGGCGAGGTGAGGAGCTTACAAGGCACACTCGGACAAGGCTTGCATCGCACCGAACGCCACGACCGATGGGAGGTGGTGCGTGACAAACACAACATCAGCTGCGTTGTGGAGCGATTGGAACGGCGCCGCGTAATCCGTGTAGATGGTGATTGGAATCTGCGCCCAGCCAGGTGTGCTGCGCAGTCGACGAATCAATATGCTACAGGCCTGCGGATCCATGCCGAGTGTTCGGAAGCGATTGATGATGATACGCAAACCGCCTTGCTCGACCACTCGTGCCACAATTGGCCCGTTCGACTCGAGCCATTGCAGGAGGACTTGCGAGTTGGTGACTCGAAGAACAGTAACAAAGGGACTACTCACAATCGAGTGAGTTATTCGATACCGAGACACGCACGGCAAGAGAGTGTGTGTGCAGGACAACGTACTTGGTGCTCTTGATGGTGGATTGGATGTCCTGCGAATCGTCACTCTCGAGGGTCAGGAGAATCTTGGAAGGAGGCATCTCGAGCGATTGACGCAGCCCCGCGTCGGCGGCGGCCGGCATCGGATAGCCCGGGAAGGCACCAAACGAGCCATAGGCCGAGGGCGACATCATTGGAGCGGCCGTAGGACCCATGGGCATCTGGCTGAAGTAACGATAGTAATCCATCCACGGCGCCGCAGTGCCATCGGGAGCGTATTGCAGAGGGAATCCAGCGGTCGGGAACGGATAGCCGGCAGCAGGAACACCGGGTTGAGGTTGTGGCTGTTGTTGCTGTGCTGGCAAATACGATGGCGGTAGTTGAGACTGTGGTACAGCAGGTTGTTGTTGAGGTTGAGGTACAGCAGGTTGTTGATGAGGTTGAGGTTGTTGATGAGGTTGAGGTGATTGAGCACCAGCAGCCTTGGACGGAGGAACAGGGAGCTTGCGACTCGGTGGTTGCTCCAAATCAGCAGCAGCAGGCTGCGCTTGATGATGGTGATGCGAGGGCTTCTCATCGTCCAACGCGAGGTCACCATACGACTCATGGTGGCTGTCGTTGGCGCCACCAGTAGTGCCGAGCTCGTCGTCGTCCTCATCTTCGTCCTCTGAGTCTCCGACGATCGCTCGCCAGCGCTTGTATCGAGCCACGGCCTCTGCGAGAGCCTCGGGACCAGGTGCACTCTTGATGAATGGATGCTGGAGCAGCTCGTCGGCGGTTGGACGCTGTAATGCAACGAGCGATCAAGCGAGCAGTTCAAGCAATGGTGTGAGTAGCTTGCTTGAGATACCAATCTCGAGCATCCGACGATGAGGCTCATACATCCTTGGGATCCTTCTTGAGACAGCTGTTGACAAAGTCCTTGATCTGGGCGCTGTACTGATCGCCCGTGAGCGTCGGAGGCTCGTTGTTCTGGATCATCTTGGCCAATCGCATGGGATTGATATCGGCACCCGGCGGCAATCCGGTCGCGAGCTGAATGGCAGTGATGCCAGTCGACCAGATATCTGCCTTCTGGTTGTATGGCGTGCCCATGATGACCTCGGGCGCCATGAAACACAGCGTCTAGATTGATAGATAGATCGATAGATAGATGCAATCTCGGTGAGGCAGGCGATCGAGTTATGTAGACGGATCGAGCTCGAGTACATACGCCGACCACGGTCTGGCGATAGGCTTCGACATCAGTGAGCTGGCCAGCGACTCCAAAGTCCGCGAGCTTCACATCGCCATTGGCTGCCAGCAAGATGTTCTCGCCTAATATCATACGATTAGATGGATCACGATCGATAGATTGATAGATCGATCGAGCAGAGATGATAGCTGGCTCATACACTTGACGTCGCGATGGAGTTTGTTTTGGTGATGGATGTACTGCAACGCCTGTAGCAAGCCCTTGATGATAGAAGCACACAGACCCTCCTCCAAGGGCGCTGGTTTGATCTATTATAGATCAAAGCCACGAGAGCGACGGCGCTGCGTTCAGCGAGCAGCAAGAGCGAGCGCACGCAGCGGCGCCTCGAATGCACGAGACCACGACGTACGAGATCCTGCGCAGAGCCGCCGGCCAGGAACTCCATCACGATCCACAGCTTGTGTCCGACCTTGAACGAGCCATAGTATCGAGTGATGTGCTTGTCGTGGCACTGCGATAGGATCGAGATCTCCTTCTGGATGTCTTCAATGTCTCCTGCGGCTCGTTTGAGATCGAGCACCTTGATGGCGACCTCCTGTTGCGTCTGCTTGTCGATGCCGCGAAACACCTCGCCGAACGAGCCCTTGCCGACTCGTTCGAGACGCTGATATCGATCGGTTGGATGAGGCTTGCGTCCTTGCACTGCTGCTGCCGCCATCGTCACTGACTACAGACGCTATCAAGCAAGAGAGTCGACTCTGTCTATCGATGTGGCGAGGTTGCTGGTGCTGCCTAAGCAAAGAAGCGAACAAGCGAATGAATCAATGAACGAGCTCGTCTGCCTCAACTCAACCCTCACTCACTCCCCAACTCTGATGGATTGCTTGAACTCCGGGTCGATTGGATTCGTTTAGTAATATGATACTCAAGTACATGGTCAAAAACCGATAGATCGAAGGAGATAGACAGAGCGGAGAGCGGAGGAGTCGAGAGCGAGAGGTAGTAGAGTATTGATAGAATAGTGCGAGTGAGTAGTGTGCAGGAGGAAGAGAAGAAGCGTGCCGCGAGTGAGTGAGTGAGTGAGTGAACAAGAGAGAGAGCCATCACGATAACTACAACGCATGTCGTGATGGGTCTCTCATAGTTGCGCGCATCTTGTCTTTAGAAGAGCACCGCAGCGAGCACGATCGCCGCAAGCACGGCGAACGACGGCACGAGCGCGATGGCCGACGACGAGGAGGAGCTCTTGGTCTTCTCGCGACGGTGCGAGATGAGCGTCTCGAGCGTGATGAAGCGACGGCAGGTTCGCTGCGGTCGGGTCGAGAGCACCTCGCCGACCTTGGTGGTGGTCAGGACAAAGTGGCAGCTGCTGCCGAACTGCGTAAAGTCGATGGGCGAGTAGGACTTGGGCGCGCACCAGTAGAACGACGTGACGCCGTTCGCCTGCTGGAGGTGCAGCACGTGGTAGTAGACCTTAAAGTCCGAGATGGAGTCTTGCCAGACGGCGCGGCCCGTGGCGACTCGGCCGCCCTCGTACAGCTGACCGTCCTCGAACGACTTGCCGGTGAAGAGCTGCGTCTTGTTGGCGACGTACTGGCCCGAGCTGAACCAGTCGTTGCGCGTCGTGTTGCACGAATCGATCGAGATCGAGTTGCTCGAGTCGTTGAAGTGGCCCTGGAAGAACAGCGAGCTCGCCGACAGCGCGCCGCAGTTGCCGCTGCCGAGCGCGAGATTCGTCGTGCGAGTCTCGCTCACGGGCACCACGAGGAACTCGCACACCTTGAAGCCAGTGAACGAGTTGCCGTCGTTGCTGAGCGTAAAGTTGAAGGTGCCGTAGGCGCACGGCTGGTGGTGGCCGGCCTCGTAGTAGTTGCCGCTCGCCCGGTTGCCGTTGACGCTGCCGACATAGACGCCCGCCTCGCCGTACAAGCCCGAGAACGACGAGCCCGAGACACAGAACACTTGACCCAGCCCACTACGAGCGTCGGTCCATGAGCCAGAGAAATCAGCCGCTAGAGTGAGGCCAGATACACATATACACAGGCGAACGAGAGAGTGAGTCAGAGAGAGTGAGTTTGGTTTGACTTCGCGTGTGATCGAGAGCGGGAGAGACGAACCAGCAACGGCGAACAAGCACGTGAGAGCAATCAACAAGTGCGAGAGCTGCATGGTGTATGATGTATCTGTCAATGTGTGGATGATGTATCTATCGAGCTATCAATCAAAATCGATCTCGCGAGTACAAGCCAAGGGCGCCTCGAGATAGATAGATCGACAGAGAGATCGATCTTGCGTGTGCGCGAGGAAGGAGAGAGTAAAGGAGAGAAGCACAGCATCGCACCCATCCGCAGAATAACCGCCCCGTAGAGCTTCTCGAGCCCCTCACGCGCCTTATTCCTTCCATTCGCTTTACATCCGTAAAACATCATACCCCGCGAATCGAGGAACAGCAGGCTTAAACTAAGCTCTCTATTGCGGGTAGTCGGGGTATGATCGGACAGTACTAGGCTTAGTCAGGAGCTCGAGTACGCTCTACGGCCTCCTTGTTGTTTCGTTGCTTCCGCCCCACACACATCGATCTCGATCATCGCGTAGATTGCGTAAATGAAGCGTTCGGGGCAGGGATCCGAGAGCAAGAGGTCGAAGCGTAGTACGCCTCGTACAAGTACTACGCCGCGTAAGGGCAGCCTCACGGGCACCGATGGACCGACTTCCAGCATCCAGAAGAGCTCCAAGGCCGAACCCAAGCTCTCGCTCGCTGCTCACGTATGTCTCTCTCCCAATATCTCTCTCGCGCGAGCGCATTGCAACCAGCCAGCTCACTCGAGTGGCATCTCTATGTCCAGGTGGTACCGTTCGTTCCCGAGTCTAAGCTCCTGACCGAGCTGTTGGAGCTCGAGCACCATATCGACACGATTTACACGCGCAAACACGCCGAACTCACGACGCTGCCGACTGTGGTATGTCGGCTCGCTCTCTCGCTCTCGCTCTCCCAGGCCCCCACTCACTGGAGCATAACCGCAACTGCTTCATCGATATTGCACCGATAGCCCCGCACGCTCAAGGTCACGATCTACAACACGTACGAGAACCAAGGCGCCGTGTACCAGCCGGACGACACGGCGCAGTTGCTCGGCCTCGAGCATCCGACGTGGACCTTGCGCATCGAGGGCTCGGTGGCTCCGAGTGCCATCGGCGTGTTGCCGCCGCGAAAGTTCACCTCCTTCTTCAAGAAGATCTACGTGCAGCTCGATCCTGCTGTAGCGCCACAGCACAACACGATCGAGGTACCTGCCATGCTCTCGCTCTCTCGCTCTCTCGTGTGCGATATCTCGATTGACACCGACCTTGTGGCGACAGTGGCATCGCTCTCAGTCCGTCACCGAGTCCGATGGCTTCGAGATCACTCGCACGGGCGACACCCCCGTGCAGGCGCGCATCTTCATGCACCTCGCGTACTCGCCACCGCGCTACCGCCTCTCGGAGCAGCTGCAGCGTACGCTGGGCGTGCACACCGACACGAGGCCTCGCATCCTCGTCGCCCTGTGGCAGTACATTCGCCGCAATCGTTTGCAGGACCCCAACGACCGCCGCATCATCCACTTTAACGCCGACCTCCAGCGAGTGTTCGGCATGCCGAGCACGCAGTTCATGGCGTTGCCCGAGTTGATTCGTGAGCACCTCTCGCCCCCTGATCCCATTGAGTTCGTCTACGACATTGTGTACGCACCGCCCCCTGCTCGTGAACGAGAGAGTGAGAGGGGCGACTCACCACGAATCGAATAGCACGTCGGGCGATCCACTCGAGCACGCACGAGCTTGGGAGATTACGATCCACGAGGATGCACCTCGGCAAGAGCACACGTTCGCGACGCAGCTCAAGCAGATCCATGCCATCGACACTACGGTACACAGACTCACAACCGATTCATCACTCTTGTGGCGCTGCTGCTCCTCTGGCTCATACCTGCGTCTCGGTTACACAGCTCGCTGAGCGAATGGCTCAACTCGAAGCAGCTCGAACACGTCGCGAGTTCATGCGTGGCTTCAGCGACGCGCCAGTGAGCTTCCTCAACGCATTGATCGCATCGACCGTGCGCGATTCGCGCGTCAATGCCAGCACCATCCCGTCGCAGGCCGTCACGTTAGAACACACTCGTGACTCGGATTACTTTCATCAACCGCTGGTGCCCGAGGCCGTGTCGATGTATCTCTCGAGTCGCGGCTCTCGAAAGGAAGAGGACCCTCCGAAGCTGCAGTAACCAACCAACCAATCAACCAATCAATGCCAGCTTGCTATTCATATTGATATCCAATCTATCTATCCATCCATATCATATTCTGATCTATATCCAATACAAAGATGAATCGATTCGACTTGAACTCGCTCTGATCGATTCGAATTGGATCAGTTGATTGTTGACTCGCTCTCTCGCACGCTCTCGCTCTCATTCGAGCTCGCCAATCAACTCCATATCCCGCCAATCAACCTGGAGATTGGTATGCTTGGTTGCGTCGATGATTGGGTCTACAAAGCCGAAGGCGCTTGGCACATCGTAGCCTCGTATCGCGGTGCACTCCCTCGCCTGGTACACCGAACCCACCCGATATCACGCGAGATATCGTGATTGCTTTCGCCTGACATCGCCAACGTTCCAGCAAGGGTGTGTACTGCGAATACCAAAGAGAGTCGTTGTTCAACAGCAACCACATGGTGTCGGTGGATCGATAGCGACGACCGCGAGCAGTCCGAGCGGCTCGGAAGTCCAACGATATGCAACGACGGTCGTGAGGCCATTGCTATCACTACCCGAGCTTCTAGGCACCAGTGTATGTTGCTCTATTCGAATCCACATGCTCGAGATCGATTGATTCATTCGATTGAGGAACGAACCCAATGAAGGATGCCGTCACGTGTTCGATGGATTGGCTGCGTGAGCTTGGCGCGAGACTCGAGCCATTCAGGCCATCGAGTCGACGATCCAACACGCAGATCGACTACTCGCATCAATCGATCGAGCTCGCGCCTGATCTCACCATGTCGATCACGCAACCAACCAGTGAGTTCACCGTGTGTGTTGAACTCAAGGTACTGTTGCTGAGACTCAACACGATGCTCGAACGATTGATTCATTCGATCGATGGATTGTGTAGCCCAAGTGTGGATTCGTGCCGCAGAGTCGATTCATTGCGAGCAGCAACACGATCAAACGATCATGTTGTCGATACTGCATGTCGCGAGCTGTCGATATCCATCACGGCCATCGTCAAGTGGCTCTCGCTGATACGACAACACTCACAAGCTCGACCCGACGAATGCCACTGCCTTCATTCTGTCCCGTGAAGCTCTTCTCTCGACAATGCGCCGAACGCGAGAGTGCTCTCGCGGCATTGCTGCTCGATCCGCACAACAATCTCAAGGTCTTTGTCAATGGCGAGCTATCGTACACCGGACACAAGGGCGGATCTCGCGCCCATGGCATGCTCGATCTCGAGAGCCTGCTCTCGCTCGTGGCACCGCTCGTTCCTCAAACACACGACAGCCTCGTGGCCTATCTAGCTCACATACTCGATCGTTCGCAAGTGCTCGAGGACATTCTGCGTGTTCAACGTCTCGATCTCTTGGATATCGAAGCCATCGCGGTCATGTATGATCACGTATGTGCACAGTCGGACGATACTCTCGAGCAACTCGAACTCTACTGTCGAGAGCCACTGCCTGTGAATGCCACACAACGACTCTCTGATCTGGGTTCGTATCGAGAGACACTCCTATTGCGCATTGAGATTGTTTGATTGATTGGTTGACTGATCTGCACACAGCACGAACCATGGCACATCCACTCGATTGTACAATGGCCGATATGTTCCTCGCGATCAGTGCCTTCCTGCTTGCCACGACTCTCAAGGATTGCTCGGTCATGATCACGCTCTCGCCAACTACCACTGCAGCCATGTCGAACGAACGTGTGACGATCGTAGACGTCGATCCGCGTTCGCCGACTCGAATACCCAAGTATCTCGAGCAAGATCAAGAGCTGATCCGAGAGTACCAGAACTGCTGTGCTCCGAGCTCATGCTTGTAGCGCCGTGGCAATAGAACCATTGTTCCTTGTATAACTATCTTGCTCAACCTATGTACAATCTCGCGCGTGACCACGTTACGGTATCTCGGTCACCTGATCGGGGACGTCAATGTTGCGTTGTGGCCACAACAGTTGGATCTCGGCAATCTCTCGCTTGACCATGTCGATCGTACGCTCGATGATCATCTTCTCGACCAAGCGGACCGCCAATGCGTTGTACATTGGTGATCCTCGCTCGGTACTCGCGAGTTGGTGTCGATCAGCCGAGGCGCTCGTTGTGAATAGCTTCTGACGGCGCTTGCACATGTTGAGTAACGTCGTGTACACGGCATTGTCGTTCTGAAGACTCGCTCCTGCATACTCGCTCGTGAGTCATTGGGGACGCTCGAGCGACAGAAGCGGGAGTGGCTCGCACGTACGTTGATCTCGCTTGAGTAGATCGATGAGTCCGTCTTCGTACTCGAACTTGGTCAGATGGAACACCCGCAAGGCATAGATCAGGTTGCGTGGCAGCTCTCCAGTCAGCTTCAAGCCATACTCTTGTCCACTACTCGAGCAACAATGATCTCAGTCACCATGTGCTGCTGCTCGAGAACGAGTAGTTTGTTGGTACCGACCTCGACAAGAAGCGCTCCTCGAGGAGGCTCTTCTTCCATTGGTACAGCTCGTCCTTGGTGCTAAGTCCGACGCCGACGGGGAAGCTCTCGTGCGGGTTCGAGTACGGCTCGTTCTCATCGGCCGCCCACACGTAACCGTAGTACTGCACCATGTCGCTGTTGCTGAATGTCATGGCGTCGCTTATCACGACCTGTGCGCCTTGTGCGAGATCCTTCTCGGCTACGAGCTCGTTGGTCGATGCTTGGAACGCTACATTCGCCTGATCCATCAAATCGATTCAATCAGCAGACGAGTCGAGCCGAGCAATGAGCATACTCGATCCCGAACGCATTGACACATACTGGGAGATCGTATCGAGCCAACAACAATGCCGGTAAGATGCACGACGTGCCGTCGGTCGGATTGGTGCTGCTGGCACACGTCGAAGCCAAGGCGGCCCACACCGAGTACGCCCACTGGAAGCTCGCTGCATCGAGGCTCTCGCTCGTGAACACACTCGGTACGGCCTCGATCGCCACCTTCGATACGACCTCCAAGTCCGACTCGAGCTCGGCTTTGAGTTGCTTGACGGTTGCTGCACATATGATGTCCCCAACATCAATCATTCAATCATTCGACCGCATTCAATCGCTTGGTCGCAATCGACATACAGTGTAGTTGAGTGCCTCGGAGTTGATCGAGCTCCTTGCGCGTCCAATACAACGGCGTGTTGAACCGATCCGGGAGAGCTCGAATGAACGTGTGCCACTCGTGAGTCGGTGCCGTCGTCGCATCAATGCTCGTGGCATCGCTGCGAATCAACAGTAGATACAGCATCAGGAGGTGCTGCTCGGACAGCATCGAGTTGCGTTGCATCACGAGCTTCATGCGCTCGTCGTTGGCGACATGGCGCTCCATCGTGATCGAGGAGCGAGAGGCATCGATGACGCACAGCCGCTCGCCTGATTGCACCGCACGAACGAGCGTCGGGTACACGGCGTGTTCGTGGCTCGAGGGGGAGTCGTCGTGGTACGCGAGTGCGTCGCTGCAGCCGAGCCAGGCGATGAGGTCGTTCTTGGCGCTGGTGGGAGGTTGCGTGCGTGTGAGCAGAGCCTGGGCGTGCAGTGTCAGGAGCGCTGTTATCACCACTAGGACTGCAGTGGTCGCGGAGGGGCGCATTGAGGAAGGAAGGAAGGATGGATGGATGGATGGATGGATGGATGGATGGATGGATGGATGGATGGATGGATGGATGGATGGATGGATGGATGGATGGATGGATGGATGGATGGATGGATGGATGGATGGATGGATGGATGGA
>Ga0209935_1002688_pt1 | contig 20694 bp, 32 predicted proteins | sample ThiBio_1000_plan_2_FD_183958 | JGI IMG/M metagenome (GOLD analysis project Ga0209935, IMG submission 183958) | Wastewater bioreactor microbial communities from Cape Town, South Africa - Thiocy_cont_1000_plan (SPAdes) | ecosystem: Engineered > Bioreactor > Thiocyanate-remediating >...
AGTCGCTCACGAACTGCTGTGCATCAGGCGCCGGCCTCGATGCGCTTGATGCTCGAGGCTTCGGAGCGACGGCGATCTCCGATCCATGGCCGAGGCGCAGACATGCAAAGCCGGCCGGTTGCATCGACTCCACTTGCAATCGAACGACCGTGTTGTTGTGCAAGTAGATTGGAAACGTCTGGCCGTGGCTCAGCACCGAGATCTGGTTCAGTATCTGGCCCTCGAGGTAGTCGGCACTCAGCTCCTATCAATTCAATCATCAGTCCAATCCAATCATCAATCCAATCGTCAATCCAATCATCAATCCAATCATCAATCAATCATCAATCAATCCAATCATCAATCCAATCATCAATCCAATCATCAGTCCAATCCAATCATCAATCCAATCCAATCAGCAATCCAATTCAATTAGCAATCCAATCCAATCATCAATCCAATCAGCAATCCAATCCAATCATCAATCCAATCAGCAATCCAATCCAATCATCAATCCAATCATCAATCCAATCCAATCATCAATCCAATCATCAATCCGATCATCAATCCAATCAGCAATCCAATCATCAATCATTCAAGGCAACGAGCAGCACCGATGGCACGTACGAGTATCTCCCAGTCGTCGGAGGTCAGCGGGTGCACGCACACGAACGACGCCACGGGCACCGAGCTCTTGGCGATGGGCGTCACGGTCACGTCGTACAACGCCCCTTCGATGCCGCTGTTGCTGTCGTCGTCGTCGAGCAGCGTCAGGCCCGAGCGCTCGATGCCGAAGCCCGAGAGGCCCTTGAGCGCGTACAGCGGCGCGGCGAGCACCGACGACAGCAAGCCCAGCATGCCGCGGCTCTCGGACTCGAGGTCGAGCTCGTGCTCGTGCTCGTGGGCGGCAGGTGGCGGCGGTGGCGGTGGCGATCGATCATCGGGTGTCGGCAGGTTGCGCGCGGCATCGACGTAGAGGCCGAGCGCCGCCGCGAGGTCGGCGCCCAGCAGCAGCACGCCGGCCTCGCCGCTCGAGCCGCCGCTCCAGGCCACGAAGGCCTCGCGCTCGCGGGTCTCACCGCCGCGACGCTCGCGCCATCGAAGCTGCAGCACCAACGAGGCTCGTTCGGCCTGTTCGCGAGCGGTGAGCAGCAGCAGGCCGGCAGCGAGCAGCCAGCGAGCCGCGGTACAGCACGTACGCCGTCGCTCGCTGCGCGCAGCACGATCGACTGCACCAGCGCCGGGGGCAGCCCCACGAAGCACTCGCGGACGTCGGGTGACGCCCGCACCTGCAGCTCCATCACAGGAACAGGGACGGTCGGTGTTCCCAGCAGCAGCGGCAGCAGCGGTGGCGACGGCGGCAGCAGGCAACAGGCGCCGCCGACCACGAGGCCGCGTCGAGGTCGCTGCCGCCGCCCTTCGTGCTCGCGCCCTCCTCGCTGCCGCCACCTCCTCCCACCGATGGGCCGTCCGCTGATCTACGGAGCCAGCTTGGCGATGCTGGGCGTCTCGGTGGCCATGGCTGCAAACGCCTTCGTGGCGATACCGCCTGGAGGTGCGTGGCTGCCTGCTGCCGACGCTGTGAGTCGAGCGAGTCGCGCGCACATCTCACGCGCCGCTCGCGCGCAGGCATCAAGCTCTACATGCTGCACAAGTTCGGCAAGCCCGACGACCCCGAGACCATTGCCATGAAGCGCCAGCTCGAGAGGGAGGTCGGCGCGTACGTCAAGGAGCAGCAGGAGCGCGAGCTGCGCGAGCAGACGTCGCTCTCCTCGCTGCGGCAGCTGCCGCACCTGCTGCCGCTGCCGTCGCAACAGCAGCAACAGCAGCAACAACAGAAGCAGCCGCCGCCGCCATCGTCGTAGAGCTCGTGCTAGCACTGTACACTTTATTGTTGCTGCTGCTGTTGTTGGGGCTGGTCGGCGAGCTTGGGCAGGCCCAGGCCGACGCGCCGCGCCGAGCGCTCGATGCGCGTCCGCTGCTCGATGTGCGTGCCGATGCAGTACCGCTCGAACAGCTCCTGTACATACACGCGCGCGTCAGGCACCGCGCACCCCACCCTCTCCCTCACGCGCACAGACCACGTACGCGTTGTGCTACGATCGAGCGCTGCAGCTCCGAGTACTCGAGCAGCAGCTGCACATCGGCCGGCGAGCCACTGCGCACGTCGGCAGCGAGCTGGCGCACCTGCCGCTGCATCGTGGCTGCCGTGCCGGCTGGCGCGTGACGCCGTGCATGCCGCACCGCCGCGCGGAACGCGCGCACTGCACTCACGGAACTACTCGAGGACGCCATCAGAACGACGTGGCGTGTGTGTGTGTGGGGAAGCAGGCAGACAGATGGGCGGTCGTGACGAGCTGCTGCTGCTGCTGCGATGCCGGCGCGACGATGAAGCAATGACGCGAGGCCGCTCGTCGAGCTCGAGCTCGAGGTCGCGCACTGCTCGCTCGCCCGCTGGCGCACGCACCGCACGATGCTCGGACACAGGGGCCTGTTGGCGCCGCACCAAGCGCCGAGCACCACCGACGCCTTGTGGTTCCCGCCTGGCCCGGGCGTCAAGGCGCCCGAGGCACCGCGCTCGCTCACCGACGAGCTGGCGCTCTACAACCACCACCTGGCCTCGCTGCTGTGGCCCGTCCCGTCGCTCAGCGGGCCGCAGCGCAGCGACAACTCGCGGCGCCAGACTGACATCCGCCCCGATGGGCCCGAACCAGATGATGACGATGATGATGATGATGACGACGATGAGGTCGATGACGACGATGAGGTCGATGACGACGACGACGACGAGATCGACGGCGGCGACGACGCCTTGGACCTCGCCCTCAGCATCGACGAGGACAATGATGACGACGACGATGAAGAGGAAGAAGACGACGACGACGACGATATCGACGCGTACATCGCGCTGCCACACCAAAGGTTAAGCCAGCTCGCGATGATGATAGACATGGTGCGAAGTGCGCGCAGCCAGCAGCCCGACGATGGCGACCACGACGGCGACGACGGCAGCGACATGTCGGACGACCTGCCGTACATCTAGCACACCCATGGCCCAGCGCGAATGTGAATGTAAATGTATATCTCGAGATGTGTCTCCATACAATGCCGTGTGCCAGAGCGATGTCTCGATGTGGGGCAGAGTGGGCTGCAGCGCTCTTCCAGGTAATGCCAATGCGATCGATGGCGATGGCGCTCGTGGTGCTGCTGCTGAGGCCCATTGCCCTCGCTGCCTCGCTCACACCACACTACCTACCACATCACCACCACCTACCTCGCTCACCCTCACAGCACCATGGTGGTACGATCCACACCACCCGCAGCCAGCCTTCCTTCGCTCCTGACGTTGCGTGCGTGCTCGCGTGCGTAGTTGGCGCCGCTGGTAGCAGGCCTGTCGCTCGCCGGCCTCGCGTACGGCGCTCGCTTCGCCGTGCTCGCGTTCAAGAAGTACCGCGCTCTGCCGCAGGCCATCATCACCAAGCACTACATCAAGAACGGCTTCCTCAAGGAGATGACGCGCGGTGAAGCCGCCCAGATCCTCGGCGTCAGGTGCGTGTGAGAGCGAGCGAGCGCGCGTGGCATCGTGGCTGACGGCGTGCCGCCCCGCAGACACAGCGCCAGCGTCGACAAGATCAAGGCCGCGCACCGCAAGCTGATGATCATCAACCACCCGGACCACGGCGGCTCCGAGTACCTCGCCTTCAAAGTCAACGAAGCCAAGGACCTGCTGCTCAAGTACGCGTGCTTGGCGCCGGTGTGCGTGTGCCGCTGCTCGCTGACACGGGCTGTCGCAGGGACCACATGCCGTGAGCCACGCTCTCCATCATCACCACCATCACCACCTGTTCCGATACCTTATACTATGATGGCGACGCGTACACCTCGATGGAGAGTACGAGAGCGTGTGCGTCGCCCTGTTGCAGCATCATCGTCATTGTTGTTGTGTTGTTGTTGTTGTTATTGCTGCAGCTACGACCTTCAACGACGATCGAGCTCGAGAGTTTTGTGCATTGCATCGTATCTCATCTCGTGGCAACCGAGTCGCGCGCGCGCGAGAAACCTCACTCTCGACGTCGGCCTTACCACACGAACGGAATGACGGCCTTGCGGTGCGCCGGATAGTTGGGGAACTTGGCGAGGTACCACTTGTGCGACGCGGCTCCGCGCGGCGCCAGGTTGCAGAACGTAAAGTAGCAGAAGGCCACGGCGGCCAGCGAGTCGCAGCACAGCGCCCAGCCGCACCACTCGAGTATCTCGCCAAAGTAGTTGGCGGCGCTCACCAGGTTGAACGCTCCGCCGTACGGGATCTAGAGAGCGCGAGCCTCTCGAGCGTCAGAGCGCGCACTGTACACGCGTCGACAATGCTCTCACACGCGCCTCGAGGTACCTTGTAGGTCTTGGCCTCGCCAGGCTTGCGCAGGTTGGCGAGGATCGTGTCCGAGTGCAGGTTGATGGCCCAGCCGAGCAGGAACACCGCCACGCCCGCGAGGAAGCGCGGCGATTGCCATTCGTCGGGCGAGTAGCGCGCAAAGTACGAGATGTACCGGCCCTGCGCGCGGCGCGCGTGTCAGCCACTCGCGCCTGCTGTGTGGCGGTGGCAGCGGCGACGGCGAGCACGAGCTGGCGGGTACCTGCAAGTAGCCATTGAAGGTGCAGAAGATCCACGCCATGGCCATGATCGAGAACGGCATCTTGTTGCCGCCGCGCGTGCGGAACGGGTACACGAAGGCCCTGCGCGCCACGCCGTCGCGCACCCGCGCCGTCAGATCGCAGAGACAGTGATGCCCAAGTGTGTGCGTGTGACGGGCTGGTGCCGCGGGCTGGTGCCGTACCGGTTGATGTAGTGCAGCTGGAACAGCGCCAGCAGCACGACATTGGTCGGGTTCGAGGTGCAGTGCTGCGCGTCGCCCGCGAACACCCACAGCGCCAGCGACACGAGCGACGCCGGCGACTCCATCACGATCCACGCCACTCTCGGCGGAATCAACGGGCCCCACGAGCCGGGCGCCACGGGCGTGACGGCGGCGGCCTTGGCCTTTCCGGCGGCGTCGTCGGCCTTGGCGTCCTTGTTGTCGGGCGAGAAGCGGCCGTACGGCGCCGCGACGAACAGCAGCGACACCAGCGTCACGCTACCGCTCAGCACCATGGCCCACGCCACCATCTGGTGCACCGCCCATTCTGATACCATGTCCGAGAACATTTCCTGCTGCTGCTGCGCGTGCGACGAGGGAGCGAACGAGAGAGTGTTGGTTGATGTCGTTAGCTTCATCGTCGTCGTCGTCAGCACCATCGCAGCGCCGCGGCCCGCGCATCTCCTCCTCGCGCTCTCGCCCTCGACCTCCCCCGCCCACCACGGCCATGGCCGAGGTCGAGTTCCTCAACCCCAAGGAGGCGTACCTCTTCTCCGCGCCGCCATCGTCCTCCTCGCAGCCGCCGCCGCGCTCGTCGCTGCTGGCGGTGGCGGCGAGGTTCGGGCTGCTGGCGCTCGCGGCGCCGTCGTCGTCCGAGCTCGTGCTGGTGCGCGCCGAGACGCTGCTCGCCGCCGCCGGCTCGGTCAGTACCGTGCCTCGCGACGCGCTCTGCCAAGTCGAGGCTCGCGTGCGAGTCGTCGGCACCGTGCGGGCGCTGGCGCTGTCGCCGTGCGAGTTGCTGCTCGCGGTCGCGACCGACGCGCCGTCGGTGTTCGTCGTGTCGCTGGCGCACGCCGTGCACAAGAGCCCGAGCGCCATCATGGGCTCGCTCAACCTCGACGCCGCTGCCATGGCCTGGCGGCCCAAGTCTCAGACCTTGTTACTGGTCGATGCCGCCACCGGCTCGTTGCTCTCGAGCGACTTCTCGTTCTCGAATGCCGACGGCCTCGCGCCGCCTGTGCCGCTCGTGCCTGGCCTCGCGAACGTGCAGCATCGTACGTCGCCCGCCGCCCGCCCGCTGCTCGCCGCATCTCATACCCTCCCCGCCGACTGATCGAATGTGTGACGTGCAGTGGCATGGTCTGCCAACGGCGAGAGCCTGGCGTGCGGCTGCCTCGAGGGCGACGCGGACCTGCACCTCAAGCTGTACGACTTCCAGGCGCCGGCGGCCTACACGCTGCGCGCCTCGCTGCCTGTCGCTCGCTCGTTCGCCAACGACGGCGACGATGATGACGGAGGCCATGGCGGCAGCGAATCAGACGATGATCCTGAAGGTGGAGACGACGAGGACGACGAGATCTCGGCGGCACGCTTCTCGAGCATCGTGTGGCAGGGCGAGCAGGTGTACTGTGCCATCGTGCTGAACGACTCGAGCATTCGCGTATCGTGCGTCGCAATCGTACGTCTACGTCTCGAGACCCTTACACACACAATCCACTGACTCATATGCCAGCAGAACGCCCATTCCTCCACCGTGGTACTCGAGCTCGACGAAGACAACATCGAATACGAGCAGCCAATGCAAGCGCTGCTGTTCGGCGTCGCTGCGTGGAGCACCGTGTTCGTCGGCGCGTGTGCCACGCGCTACCTGTCTGTGCTGACCGATTCTCCTGACGAAGGACCTACCGAGGTCGAGAACACATCCGACAACATCGCCTTCCTGCCCGAGAAGCATGGTGCGCCGTGGTTGCCGCCTCTGCGTGCATGTGTTCTGCCTGCGAGCCGCGCCTTACCATTGCGCACGCTGCGCGCAGGTTATCCACGTGGCACTGTCGTACTCTTGCTCCCCACCGAGTCGTACCTGGTAGTGTACGGCAGCCAAGGTGCGGTGGCGATCTTCACAATCAAGGGCATGCCTCCGGTGCAGCTCAGCGTCGAGCCGGTGCCTCAGCCAGCAAGCATCCCTCCGCGCAGCTCCGCCACCTCGTCCAAGACTGCTCGTGCTGCTTCAGCAGCCGAGTCAGCTGCGGTCGGAACGAGTGCGCAAGCCCCATCGACATTTGGCGGATTCGGTGGTGCACCTCAACAATCTGGTGCCCCATCGACATTTGGTGGATTTGGTGGTGCACCCAAGCAACCTGGTGCCGCCGCTCCTACAGCAAGTGGATTCGGTGGTGCACCTCAACAACCTGGTGCCCCACCGACATTCGGTGGATTTGGTGGTGCACCCAAGCAACCTGATGCCGCTGCTCCTACAGCAAGTGGATTCGGTGGTGCACCTCAACAACCTGGTGCTCCACCCACATTTGGTGGATTTGGTGGTGCACCCAAGCAACCTGGTGCCGCCGCTCCTACAGCAAGTGGATTCGGTGGTGCACCTCAACAACCTGGTGCTCCACCCACATTTGGTGGATTTGGTGGTGCACCCAAGCAACCTGATGCCGCTGCTCCTACACTCGGTCTTCCTTTCGTACCCAAATCACGCGAAACACAGCCTCCGCCACAACCAGAAGCGCTTCCCACTGGCGGAACGATTCACCATCATGATCAGCAACAACCTGACCAAATACAGGAGGCCGCGAGCCAGGAAGTACCTCCTCCATTCCAGGAGCTAACGCAACCTGTGTTCGAGAGGAAGCAACGAGCATCCAGCAACGCTGCCATACAGCCCAAATCCTTCAAGTCCGCACACTACATTGCAGCCGCTGACTCGGAGCTCGAGCAGTTGTTCAACCAGCAACTGAGCACCTTCGACGCGAGCCTGTCTCATGTACGGCTAAGCCCTTCACTGACTGACGTTGTTGAGAGAGAGAGAGAGAGATCTGCTGCAAGCCTGACCGCCTTGGCGCACCATTGCGTTGCACAGTTACATACGGTTTATTGCAAGACGCAAGAGTTCGTCGACAAGTCGTCGATCGATCAAGCGCAACGCATGAGTGAGTACATTACCGAATTCCTTGCCGCGTGTACCAAGATCCACGAGTCGGTATCGCGCACACGTGAGGCCTATCCCGTGCAGCTACAACAGCACCTTTCCTGTACGTGAGCGCGACTGCTGATCTCGCACGACTCCGATGTTGACCGACGCCACCCACGCATGCACCCACACGCAGTGATGCGAAAGCTCGAACAAGCTCGTGGCCTCGCCAATCTCCTCCAGGACGATCAATACGCTGAGCTGGCCGAACAGCGCGAGCTCGATCCCGAGTCCAAGCAACAACGCCAAGAGTTTGTACTGCGCATCAAGGTGCGAGCTGTTTGCGTGGTCGTGTACTGCTTCGTCGTGGTGGCTGACAGACAACCTCGGGTGTAGACGCTCCGCGACATGGTATCGACTATCGCCGATGATCTCGCCACAGTCGAAGAGGACTACCTGCTTAACAAACAAAAGCGACGACGACAGTATGTACATTCTGCCTGTCTCCTTGTATCCTCTCTCTCTCTCTCTCTCTCTCTCGTTGTTGTTGTTCACTTGGATTGGTTCCTTCAGAAAATCCAACATGCAATCGCCAGTTGCCGAGCTATCGCAAATCATGAGCGACCAACAAAAGAGTGCGCAAGCGTACATGGCTCAAATCAAGCTCCTACGGCGCCGACTCGATCACCTGCGCCTGCGCTTCGGACACGGCGTGGCGCCAAGCGAGCCAGGAAGCCCGAATGCCGTCGTACCAACCGGCACGTCGGCCAAGGTCGCACGCACGCCACCACGAAACGCCGCAGGAGCGCGCCTGCTGGATGCGTCGCCGCTCGCGCCTTCGGTGGCATTTCCGGTCAGCCAACCGCGCTCGAACGATCGAAGCCGCTTGGCAATGTTGGAGCGCGAGCTCGAGTCGCGCTCGCGAGAGCACGGCCTCGTGAAGCGAACGCCGCGTGCGGCCAACAACAACGCCGCCAAGGGCCGCACACCGTTCGCAGCCACGCAAGCGCCGGCAGTGGCACTCGCTGCGTCGCCACAGGTACTGCTCGCGCGCAAGCAAGGCCGCCCGGCGAGCAGTACCGGCACCGCCGAGCCGCCGGCCATGTTCCTGTCGCCGAGTGTAGGTTCCACACCACCGGCCAAGTCGTCGACCTTTGCAGCGTTTGGCAGCGTCACGCCTGTTACCACCAAGTCGTCGCCTTCGTCGTCGCCTTCGCCTTCGCCTTCGCCAGCAGCGTCGTTTGCACAGCCGACGACGCCATCTCGCACACAGCCGCCTCAGCCATCTGCCCTGAAGAGTCTCGGCGCTCTTCCGGTGCCGACCACGCCAACCACGCCGACGACCTCAAAGACCACGAGCAAGTCTGTTGCTGCGCCAGCCTTCGGTGGAGCAGGTGGATTCGCAGCCAAGCCGGCTGATGGAGCTGCTCCAGCCTTCGGTGGATTCGCAGCCAAGCCGGCTGATGCTCCCAAGACAGCGACCACGAAACCCGAAGGAGCTGCTCCGACATTCGGTGGAGCAGGTGGATTCGCAGCCAAGCCCGATGGCGGAGCTGCTCCAGCCTTCGGTGGATTTGCAGCCAAGCCGGCTGATGCTCCCAAGACAGCGACTACGAAACCCGAAGGAGCTGCTCCGACATTCGGTGGATTCGCAGCCAAGCCGGCTGACGGAGCTGCTCCAGCCTTCGGTGGATTCGCAGCCAAGCCGGCTGATGGGGCTGCTCCGACATTCGGCGGATTCGCAGCCAAGCCGGCTGATGCTCCCAAGACAGCGACTACGAAACCCGAAGGAACTGCTCCAGCCTTCGGTGGATTCGCAGCCAAGCCGGCTGATGGGGCTGCTCCGACATTCGGCGGATTCGCAGCCAAGCCGGCTGATGGAGCTGCTCCAGCCTTCGGTGGATTCGCAGCCAAGCCGGCTGATGGGGCTGCTCCGACATTCGGCGGATTCGCAGCCAAGCCGGCTGATGGAGCTGCTCCAGCCTTCGGTGGATTCGCAGCCAAGCCGGCTGATGGGGCTGCTCCGACATTCGGCGGATTCGCAGCCAAGCCGGCTGATGGAGCTGCTCCAGCCTTCGGTGGATTCGCAGCCAAGCCGGCTGATGGGGCTGCTCCGACATTCGGCGGATTCGCAGCCAAGCCGGCTGATGGAGCTGCTCCAGCCTTCGGTGGATTCGCAGCCAAGCCGGCTGATGCTCCCAAGACAGCGACTACGAAACCCGAAGGAACTGCTCCAGCCTTCGGTGGATTCGCAGCCAAGCCGGCAGGCGGAAGCGATGCACTGTCAAGCAGCGGCAAGTCTCGCTCTGGCTCGACTCTCGGCGCTCCTGTGGCGAGCGCAGAGCCAAAGACACCAAAGGCCAAGACCTCGAGCAATTCCGTCGCCACCGAGCCACCGGCCGTCCGGTCCGGTAGCAAGCGTTCAGCATCGAGCATCGGTGAGGGAGCTCCCAGCGCATCGGCGGCAGCAGCAGCAACAGCAGATCGGCCGCCGAAGCAGTCAGCGTTCGGGTCCGTGAGTCCGTCCGCTGGCTTTTCTACAGCCTCACCCGCAGGTTCGGGCTTGGGTTCGGGCTTGGGCTCGGGCTTGGGCTCGGGCTCGGGCTCGGGCTTGGGCTCGGGCTTGGGCTCGGGCTTTGGTGGAGCAGCCGCTGCATCTCCGCAGCAGAACCCATTCGGCGGAGGTGGTGGTGGTGGTGGTGGTGGTGCCTTCTCGGGCGCCTCGGGCAGTTTGTTCGGCGCCTCGGGCGGCCTCAGTTCGCTCTCGGCCAGCTCCCCATTCGCCGCCGCGGCGCAGGGCGCCTCGAGCCTGTTCGGCGCCTCGGGCGGCCTCAGTTCCATGAGCAGCACCAAGCCTGCGGCCACATCGCCGAGCGCCCCGATTTCTGGTGGCTTCGCAACGTTTGCCTCGGGCGGAGGCGGTGGCTTCGGAGCGGCGGCTGGTGGCACAAGCACCGGCGGCTTCGGCGGCTTCGGTGGAGGCGCCGGTACTGGGGCCGCTAGCACGGGAGGCTTCGGCGGCTTCGGTGGAGGCGCCGGTACTGGGGCCGCTAGCACGGGCGGCTTTGGAGGTGCAGCAGCGCCATCGGGTGGCTTTGGAGGTGCCGCAGCATCGGGCGGCTTTGGAGGTGCAGCAGCGCCATCGGGTGGCTTTGGAGGTGCAAGCTCTACCGGCGGCTTTGGAGGCGCGGCAGCATCGGGCGGCTTCGGAGGTGCAAGCTCTACCGGCGGCTTTGGAGGCGCGGCAGCATCGGGCGGCTTTGGAGGCGCGGCAGCATCCGGTGGCTTTGGAGGTGCAGCGCCATCGAGCGCCTTTGGTACCGGCACATTTGCGCCTCCATCATCCGGTAATCCAGCCGTGTGGGCTCCTCGCAAGTAGGGAGCCGAATACCAGTTTGAGAATTGTGAATGTACCGTATCGAGTAGTAGAATATCGTTGTACGCGAGAGAGAGAGAGAGAGAGAGAGAGAGAGAGAGAGTGCGCCATTGCAATACACACACACTCCAGCAATCCCAAGATTGATTCCGATAGAGATCGAGATCGAGAGATCGGTTGTGTACTGGTACATCGAGAGATGAGTATGAGTCTACAACGCCTACATGGGATCGTGCAACTGTGCAGCTGTGGCGATGGCGTGCAACTGATCAAACTGTGCAAGCTCCACGCTCGCAACCAGCGGTGTTGTCTCGCCAGGCTCATACTGCGCCTCCTTGTTGTAGAGCAGCAAGTAGCACGTGTCGGCTTGGTACTGGTGAATCTGTGCTGCGGCATGGAAGCCCTCTGGCGTGCAGGCGTGTACGTCCAGCGGCAGAATGGCGTGCTGGTTCGCAGGCACGCCTCCGATGGCCGCGCGGGTTTCGGCAAGCTTCGTATTGCGCCAATAGAACCTAGCGAGCGCGCAACACAAGGCAACGCAACGCACACAACATCAGCGCCACGTGAGGCAGAGAGGCTGGCGCACAGAGGCTGGCGCACCGAAACTCGGTCGAGCAATCGTAGTAGAGGTGACCGCGCCAGGCAAGCAGATCCAACACATAGTAGGTGGCCGATGGCTCGTGGTAGACGCAGTCGAGGATGCAATCGCCGCTCGAGTGCACGCCGCCGGCGTCGAACGCACCGCCGGGCAGCGCCGACGCGAAGCGCTCGAGCTTGGCGCCGCTCTGCGCACGGCTGATCGTGGTGCCGTGCGAGGCGATAACGAGACACCGCTCGCCACGCGGAACCACGACCATGAGCCACTGTGACGCAAGGTCTTCGGGCACCTCTTGCAGGCTCTCGGGCAGCATGAGCAGATTGGCGTAGAAGCTTGGCTTGCGCAGCAGCGTGGTAGTTGGCGTGGTCGAGCTCGTGATCATCGCCTCACCGTCGTCGACGACGACGGTGCTTATCGGTACCGACGCAGAGGTGGACATGTGTGCAGCGGCATCGATGGTAGAGCCACCAGCTTCAAAGCAGTGAGGTGGCATCAGGGCAGAGGGCGGTAGCGGAGGTAATTCTTGCGACGACGACACCATGTCATCAGCGTCGGTGGCTTGCTTGGCGATGAGGTTGCGCGCGAGGTCAGTGAAGGTGCGCCGCGCCGTGCGCTGTCGCTCGAGCTCCTGTGCACGTCGGCGATTCTGGCTCGATTCCATGGGCTTGGCCTTGTACAACAGCCGATGATTGCGTTCATTCGAGGAGGCCATATGGACGCAGGTTCGTTGCGTGTGCAAGCGAGCGCGCGAGAGAGTGAACGAATGAGAGAGAGGAGTTGTGCGTTGCTGTTCGTCAGAGGGAGAGTACGACGAGCGATTTCCCGCCATTTCCGCTCGCTGTGCCACATTCGCTTGTTGGCTCGCTCTCGCTCAAACCTCAAACCTCGAACCTCATGACGTCTCGTTCCAGCTCACCTCGTATGCTTCGAAAGCGTAAACACAGCTCGGGTTCTTCTCCGTCGGCAGCGGTACACGAGCCGAATAGCAAGCGAGCACGGCGAGAGTCACCCACGCCGCGCGAGAGCCGTTCGCGTCGCTCGTCGGCAGGCGCCACGCCTCCCGCTACTCCCACTCCTCCCAAGAGCCCACGCGCTGTTGCAGCCGTGACGCCATCACCACCTCGCCAGAAGAAGCAGCCCACCAGCAAGTCTCCAAAGCGGAGCAACGAGAGCATCGCGTTCGCCGTGGCTCGCAACTCGCTACGACCCGTGCTGCCCGATGGCGACGTGGCCCTCCTCGCTGGCGCTGCCGACGCCGCCTCGCAGCTCGATGATGACGAGAGCCCGACGAGCGACGTGGTCTCGATCACAGCTCTCGTGTCACGCGAGACCGAGCACAAGCGCGTGAAAGACTTTCTTCAGTCGGCGCTGCGTCGCGCTGCATCGAGCAAGGGCGGGCACAGCATGTGTACGTGAGCGCCCAGATGGCTTGTTGCTGCTGCTGCTGCTGCTGCTGCTGCGTGAGCACTGACGATGCAAGTGGATCGCAACAGACATTGGCGGAGTACCGGGCACCGGCAAGACCTCCACGGTACTGCAGGTCATTCGACAACTGCTGAGCGATCATGCATCACGCGCCTCGTCATCGTCGTCGTCGTCGTCGTCATCGTCGAGTGCCACGCAGCAACCACCATTCGACTACATACTCATCAACGCACGAAAGCTCTCGCGCCCGGTCCAAGTGTACTCTGAGCTGTACCGCAAGATCACGGGCAAGAAGGCCGGTGCCGACAAGGCGCTGCAACAGCTGCCGGCGATCTTTACATCGCCGACGCGCGAGCGACATTGGGTCGTAGTGTTGGATGAGCTCGACTACTTGCGCTCGCGCAAGCAGGAGGTGCTGTACAACATGTTCGAGTGGCCGAACCGCGCCAACTCGCACTTGATCGTGATCGGCATCGCCAACACGATCGACCTGATCCAACGTTATCTGCCTCCCAAGATTGACAGTCGCATCGGTACGGCGTTCGTTCGTTTCGGTGGCGCTTGCTCACGGGCTCACAGGCTCACTCGCTCGCGCGCGTGTGGCAGGAAACGATCGCGTCGTCTTCCTGCCGTATACCACCAACCAACTGCGGGCCATCATCGAGCAACGCCTGCACTCGGTGCCGGCGGCCATCACACAAACCGATACGCTCGCCAGCAGCAGCAGCAGCACGACGTGGAAGCTGTTCGACGACGATGCGATCTTGTACGCTGCCAAGAAGATTGCAGCCGCGTCAGGAGATGCTCGGCGAGCACTGAATCTCTGCCGGTATGAGCGAGAGGGAGCGAGAGGCCGAGGGTTCGTCGAGTGTGCTGCGGATTGACGCCATTGATGAGTACAGCCGCGCAGTCGAGATCGCACAACAGCGACTCAGCACCGATCCAAGCAGCGCGCGGTGTGTCACGATGCACGATGTTGATGGCGCGGTGGCCGACACGATCTCGAGCACGTCGACTTCCTTCCAAGCACTGCAGCGAGCCTCGTTCCACGAGCGTATGCTACTTTGTGCCATCGTCGAGGAGCAGCGCATCTCGTCGTGCCGCAAGTCGGCCCGCATCAGCAGTGCCGCAGCAGGAGGAGGAGGCAGCGGCGGCGGCAGCGAGGCGGGTACCGAGCTCGGCAAGGCGTTTGCGCAGTACGAGCACCTGCTGCTCCGCTACCACGACAAGTTTCCCGAAGCCGCACGCACGATGCCGTCGTTCAGCCAGCTGGCGCGTGTCGGCCAACGACTGGCGCAGCAAGGCCTGATATCGTCAAGTACGACCGAGTGCTGCTACTGTGGCTGCTGCTGCTGCTGCTGCTGCTGCTGCTGCTGCTGCTGCTGCTACTGTGGCTGCTGACATGATTGCCGTCGCGCTCTGCGTGCTGTCCAGCGAGCGAGACGCAAGAAGACGGCCCCTTACAGCACGTACACCTGCGACTGGCGCCGGAGGACGTGGTGATGGCATTTCGCGACGACGACCAAGAGCCGATGAAGACGATTCTCGCGCGAGTTTGAGCCTCGGCTCTCGCTCCCTTGCGAGCGAATAATAAACTCGACCGATCGATCGATCGATCGATCGGCCAGCCAGCCAGCTCCGCGCAATGACGCCAGCGCAGTCAAGCAGAGAGCGAGAGCAGAGAGCAGAGAGCAGAGAGCAGCTCCGATGCGCATTTTTGATGGACACCGGAGCGGAACCGGAGCGGTACTTCGCGCCAACTCCTCTGCTCCAGCGCTCGATTGCACCTGCTCGCGTAACTCCGATCGTCCAACTTTCCTGCTGGCGCTGTTGCTGCCACTACTGCTGCGCCGCCCGATCTCGTGCATCTCTGCCTCCCCCTTCCCTCCCGCGCACCTCCTCGTGCTCTCGCTACGTCTGCTGCTGCTTGTGTCCCGCCAGCGCGGCATGTCACCCCGGTCCCAAAGCCTCCGCCACAGCCCTCGATGGAACGAGAACTTGATCAGTTGCCGAGTGAGCGGTCAGCGTACGTTCCTCCTCCTGCGCGACCCTCTCCTCTCGCGCTCTCTCGCTTGAGAAATCTGGTGTGGAGGAGCGAGGATGCCCTTCCTTCCTCTTCCTGTGACGCGGTCTCACACCGAATGTGCTTGTGTCTCGCTCCAGCTCCTCGGATAGCTCGGGCACAGGCCAGCCCGGCGACTACGATGACGCGAGCCAGCCGCTGAAGCGCAAGCAGCGCTTCCTGCGCGCTCTCAAGAACCTGCCGCGCGACATCCTCGACTTCTTTGGCATCTACCTGCTGATCGTGTTCGCGTACTTTACGTTCGTCTCCATGATGGCGAGCTGGATCTACTACGTGGCCGAGCCGCCCGGCTACCTCGACAGCCTCTTCACGGTCGTGTCGGCCATCACGTGCACGGGCCTCATCACCTTCGACACCAGCAAGGTGCCGTTCGGCGGGCAGTTCATCATCTGGCTCCTGATCCTCATCGGCTCGACCGTGCTCAACACCGTGTTCCCGCTCTTCTTGCGCCTCTACCGCTTCCAGCGATTGCTGTGGAGCTCGACCAAGACGTGCGACACGCGCTGGGTCGTCATCCAACGAAACGCAATCCTGCTGCTGCTCGCCAGCGTGCTCGGCTACTTTCTCTTCGTGCAGCTCGGCACCGCCATCTTCTTGATCAGCTACTCGCGCGCCGATCGCGACATTCTCAACGTCTACGACGGACAAGGCGTCAACTACGTGTGGGGCGCCTTCTTCTTCACGGCGAGTGGCTTCAACAACGCTGGCTTCAGCCTGTTCGCCACGAACTTTGTGCCGTTCGCCAGCGAGTGGGTGCGTTCTAGTCGCTGTCGTTTCGGCTCTCTCCTTCATTCCTTCATTTCTTCATTCATTCATTCGTTCGTTCGTTCATTCATTATCATTGATACTGATCCTATTCTTGGCGAATCGCAACAGGTGATGCTGACGACCTTGGCGTGGTTGATCTTGGCTGGTTCGTTCTGCGCTCATTCGGCTCTCGTCCCGCCTCCTCTCGTCAACTCTTGTCTCACCTCCTACACTCTTGCTCGTGGACACAGGAAACACGTGCTTTCCGATCCTGCTACGGCTCTGGTTCTTGATTCTGCGCGTCATCACCTTCGGCAAGAGCCCGGTCGTCAACCTGCTGCATCGCAAGCCTCGAGCCTACTACACGCATCTCTTCAGCTTCAAGCAGACCTTCGTCGTGTTGACCTTCATCCTCAGCTCGTTGGCTCTCCAATTCATTGTCACGACGGCGCTGGACTTTAACTACGGCAACGGAGAGCTCACGGGCTTGTCGGGATTCTACAAGATCTGGAACGCTGGCTTCCAATCGATCTCGACAAGGTACGCTCACTCAGCCACGCAGCCACTCATCCAACTGGAGGAGTGAGTGAGTGAGTGAGTGACCGATTGACTCAGAATTGTACGTGCGCACGTAGGAATGCTGGATTCAACTCGGTCAACATTGCTGCGAGCTCGAGTGCCGTGTTGTGGATCTACGTCGTGATGATGTTCATTGGCGCCTTTCCGGTGGCGGCCTCGATTCGGAGCACGCGACGAGCAGCTCGCGTGTCGGGCAAGGAGGCATTGATGACGCTCGTGCTGCGAGACCTCATCTTCTGCTCGGTGTGCCTGCTGCTGTTGTTGATCGTGCAGTACGAGAACATGAGGAACGATCCGAACTTTACGATCTTTGCACTCTTGTTCGAAGGTATGCGTGAACCTCACTCTCTCTCTCTCTCTCTCTCTCTCTCTCTCATACTCACTTGGTCACGTGTGTCGATGATGACAAAAGTGATCTCGGCCTTTGGAAACGTGGGCTTGTCGCTCGGATACGGCAGCGATGTCACGAGCCTCAGCGGCCGTTTCAACACGCTCGGCAAGTTGATCATCATCGCCGTCATGATGGCCGGCAAGCACCGCTCACTGGCCACCAGCGGAGATATCGCTCTTGCCGGCGAGCGAGAGACGCTCGACCAAAACAAGGCCTTGATGGAGGACCCGACCAAACCTGCCGAAGACTCGATCAACGAGCCATGAGCAGCACTCTCTCTCTCTCTCTCTCTCTCTCTCTCTCTCTCTCGTAACTATCTACGGACGACTACCACTACTACAAGTTGTCGATTCACATGATCAATCAATGAATACCGTTCGTGTACTCTACCACTCGGTCGAGACCGCGTGATCTTCCGACTTTTCGACCGCTCGGTACTGCGTGTGTAGCAGCTTCTGTGCTAGTGGGCCTCCGATACCGTCGAGCCACGTTCGGTACAGCTCCAGCACCGCGAGGTTCTGACTCGGCTCCTCGGCCGCCACGATGCCACTCGCGTACAGCTGGCTCACGCGCTCCAGCAGCGCCTTGGGCGTCTCGGGCTCGGTGGCGCGCACCTGGCCGCCGCCGTTCAGGCAGCCGGACGGGCACGCCATGACCTCGATGTAGTGGTACTTGCACTTGCGCTGCTTGATCAGCTGCACGACGTTCGCGAGGTTTCGGAGGCCGTAGGCCTTGGCGAAGCACAGCACCTCGGTGCCGTCGACCTCGAGCGCGATCTCCTGAAAGTTCGGGTCGCGCGCACGGCGGCTCTTGTACACGAGCTGCGCCGGAGACAGCTCGCGCCCGAACAGCTCGCGAGCCGCTGCACGGAACACAAAGTCCGAATAGCCTCCCGAGCTCGCTGGCGAACCCGCGAGCTGTCCATCGACCAGGCGCGTGAACCTATATCATATGCGGCGTGTGAGTTTGATCTCGAGCGTGGCAGCTGTGGCATCGCGCTCGCGATCGCGCGTACTGTGCGTACTCGCCTAGTGGCACACCACTCTCGTCGGCGACGCTCGCAAAGTCGATGCCCCTCTCGCGTATGAGATCGACGACCTCGAGCGACGTCAGGACGCAATCGACGTCGCGCGTTCGGAGCTGCTGGTTGTAGAAGTCACTGCGAGACGCCTCGAGCTTCTTGTCGTAGCACGGCATGATCGACACGTGGTATATCTTGTCGGCTCTGTGTCTCGTCATTCACCGAATTCGATCGGTGAATGACGGCGTCGGAGCGAGCTTGCAGCGTCATCATCATACGTACGGCACGTTGATGAGCGACGACCAGTAGTTCTTGACCAGCGAGCCCATGACCTGCTGAGGCGATCGGACCGTGCTCATGTGCGGAATGATGTCGACGCCATAGCGCTTCTCGGCGTAGCACACCCAGCCGGGACACGCGGATGCGATGAGCGGTAGCGGTTGTGTCGGAGAGCGATCTCGGAAGCGGCGCACGAACTCGGCGGCGCTCTCGAGCAACGTGAAGTCGCGCGAGAAGGTCGTGTCGAACACGTGAGCCACGCCCAGCTGCTTGAAGACGCTCACGAGCTTGCAGAAGGTCTGCGCAGACCCGAATCACGCACGCCGCACGAGCCGTGTGAGTGGTGCGAGTGTGTGTGTGTGGATGGAGTGGTCGCTCGATCAATCGTACCGGCTGTTGCTCGAGGTGATAGTGCGCTGCGATCGAGACGCGAGCCTGCGGCGCGATCGATACCACGAACGTCTTGCTGCCATCAGCGAGGTTCGCCAGCATCTCGTCCTTGCTCTGCTGTGTGATGAGCACGCTCTCGGCCGATGTGATGCAGCCGCTGCACGCCAGGCAATCGTTGAGCGAGATCTTGGCTGCCTGCAGCACGGTCTTGGTGCCGTCGGCAGCTGTCTCTGTGTAGGCGCCGTCGTCCTCGAGTGAGATCTTGACCTGCAACGCCATTGCCATCATCATCATCATCATCATCATCATCATCATCATCATCATCATCATCATCATCATCATCATCATCATCATCATCATCATCATCATCATCATCATCATCATCATCATCATCATCATCATCATCATCATCCTCATCATCATCCTCATCCTCATCCTCATCCTCATCCTCATCCTCATCATCAACGAGCATCATCCAAGTATTCGAACCTTGGCACCTCTCGTTGGCTTGGCTGCAGATATCAACGGCTTCACACAATGCTGCGACGGAATGATATGGTCGGTACCCGCCATCTGCAGGGCTCCCGAGAACTTCTGTGCCCCCGCCATCTATCTCACCACTTTCTATCTCACCTCAACAAACAAACAAACAAACGAACGAACGGGAGATGCGAGCACCGAGAAGCAAGCAACCAACAATGCGTGAAGAACGTGTGTGGCTCCGGAACAGCAACCGCGCTGACAGCTCCCCACATCACACGCGACTCGCATCTCGCACAGCAGCTGGTCTTCCACGAATCGATAATTGTACGAGAGTATGCGATGCGCTCATTGGTTATGAGCATTTGTTTAGTAAGGCCACGACCTCGGTGGCACGGGCACGCGTTCGAGCGATACACTCGGTCAGCAGCTCGAGCGATATCGGCTGGCCGCCGTACTTGTCGGCGCTGCACACGACGTTGCTGTTGGCGAGCACGATCACCGTCACGCCGGCTTGCTGCTGCTGCTCCTCGTCGGCCGTCGGATCTGCCAGCATCTTGCTGCATCGGTGGTGGCACGCGTGTGGCGGCGTCAGAAGCAGGAGTCTTGTGCTGTGCCGTGCCGTCGAGCGCCAAAGAAACGTACCCATTGATATACGCGAACGAGAGCGGTACAAGGAAGTTGGTGTTCACCAGCGGAGCCAAAGCGATCGGCCGTTCGGGAGTGGCGTACACGCGGGAGCCATCCTCTGACAATGAAGCGACTGGCAGGTGCGCTGCTCGTTCGAGAGTCAGTGAGTCAGAGAACACGAGCACGCCAAATGGGTTCAGCTGCCTCTACTTTGGCGAGAGAAGGGCGTACTGTTACGCAGCGAGGCGACGAGCGCCAGCACACACGCATCAAAGAGGCTGCCGTCGTTGTCGAGACAGTATAGGTCGACGATGACACACCACACGAGGAGCTTGCTTCCCTTGGCGCTACGCACACAGAGCTCTTCCGTATCCAGTAGCTTGGCTCTGTAGTGACACCAACCAAAGCCGATCCAAAGCCAATCCAATCCAATCCGATGCCACCAAATCAACGTTGATTCGTGTCGAGATCGAACAAGGCCGTGGCGCGGCGGCGTACGCTTTGGCGAGAGTATTGATGCGATGGCACAGCGACTGCTGCAGTTCTGAAGGCTTGCCCGGTCGAAACTGTGGCGAGCACAAGGCCGGGAGCTCGACGTTGATGACTACACGATCACGATTACGATCACCATGCCATACACACGCGTGCACCGTCGATATGAGAGGCCTCGTTCTCGAGCGTGACAGCGGTTCGTCGAGGAGCCACCAAGACGCACCGAGTTGTGGCAGTGATGCGTCCGAGTCATGTCCTCGATGGCTGCCGTCGAGCACGGTATCGTTGTGCTCGTCATGCTCGTCGTCGGCATCGTCACCGTCTGCGAGGTCGTCGCCTTGCGAGAGGGCCTTGCAGGGCACGAGCTGCGCTTGCACGCCGCCGATGATGCTCGTGCCGCCGAGCTTCACCATCGCCGAGCCGTACGCCGTCGTGATCGATCCTGGTGGCCGCGCGC
>Ga0209935_1002693_pt1 | contig 20666 bp, 20 predicted proteins | sample ThiBio_1000_plan_2_FD_183958 | JGI IMG/M metagenome (GOLD analysis project Ga0209935, IMG submission 183958) | Wastewater bioreactor microbial communities from Cape Town, South Africa - Thiocy_cont_1000_plan (SPAdes) | ecosystem: Engineered > Bioreactor > Thiocyanate-remediating >...
CATGTCGGAGGTCGACCTCGGAGAGCATGATCTGTCGCACTCGAATCTTGGCGATTGCGTTCTCTCGGGCGCGCGTCTTCCACTCGACTTGTCGAGGACCAATCTCGCAGGAGCGGATCTTCGAGGACTCGATCTCTCGAAACACAATCTGTCGCACGCGAATGTTCGAGGCACTCTCTTGAGTGATTGGCTGGTCTTGCGCAAGCTGGTCTCTCAAGAATCACCAGACGGTCTATTCATCAGGCCTTCTGGAGTTGCGGTCGATCAACAAGGCCGCATCATCGTCGCAGATAGCGTCAACAATCGAATTCAAGTATTCTCGAACAAAGGACGATTCTTGCTCAAGTTCGGCTCCAAAGGATCAGACGATGGCCAATTCGATGATCCTTGTGGAGTTGCGGTCGATCAACAAGGCCGCATCATCGTCGCAGATAGCGACAACAATCGAATTCAAGTATTCTCGAGCGAAGGACGATTCTTGCTCAAGTTCGGCTCCAATGGATCAGACGATGGCCAATTCAATGGTCTTGCTGGAGTTGCGGTCGATCAACAAGGCCGCATCATCGTCGCAGATGGCTTCAACAATCGAATTCAAGTATTCTCGAACGAAGGACGATTCTTGCTCAAGTTCGGCTCCGATGGATCAGCCAATGGTCAATTCAATGTTCCTTCTGGAGTTGCGGTCGATCAACAAGGCCGCATCATCGTCGCAGATAGCGGCAACAATCGAGTGCAAGTATTCTCGAGCGAAGGACGATTCTTGCTCAAGTTCGGCTCCGATGGATCAGGCGATGGTCAATTCAATGAACCTTCTGGAGTTGCGATCGATCAACAAGGCCGCATCATCGTCGCAGATTGCTACAACGATCGAGTGCAAGTATTCTCGAACAAAGGACGATTCTTGCTCAAGTTCGGCTCCGAAGGATCAGGCGATGGTCAATTCGATGGTCGTTTTGGAGTTGCGGTCGATCAACAAGGCCGCGTCATCGTTGCAGATTACTACAACAATCGAGTGCAAGTATTCTCGAACAAAGGACGATTCTTGCTCAAGTTCGGCTCCAATGGACTTGAGGATGGTCAATTCATTGATCCTTCTGGAGTTGCGATCGATCAACAAGACCGCATCATCGTCACGGATACCTTCAGCCATCGAGTGCAAGTATTCTCGAGCAAAGGACGATTCTTGCTCAAGTTCGGCTCCAATGGACTTGAGGATGGCCAATTCAACAGACTTTCTGGAGTTGCGATCGATCGACAAGGCCGCATCATCGTCACGGATAGCTTCAGCCATCGAGTGCAAATATTCTCGAGCGAAGGACGATTCTTGCTCAAGTTCGGCTCCAAAGGATCAGGCGATGGTCAATTCAATGATCCTTCTGCAGTTGCGATCGATCAACAAGGCCGCATCATCGTCACGGATAGCTTCAGCCATCGAATTCAAGTATTCTCGAGCGAAGGACGATTCTTGCTCAAGTTCGGCTCCAAAGGATCAGGCGATGGTCAACTCGACAGACCTTCTGGAGTTGCGATCGATCAACAAGGCCGCATCATCGTCGCAGATAGCGACAACCATCGAATTCAAGTATTCTCGAGCGAAGGACGATTCTTGCTCAAGTTCGGCTCCAAAGGATCAGGAGATGGCCAATTCATCAATCCTTCTGCAGTTGCGATCGATCAACAAGGCCGCATCATCGTCACAGATTGCGGCAACCATCGAATTCAAGTATTCTCGAGCGAAGGACGATTCTTGCTCAAGTTCGGCTCCAATGGATCAGACGATGGTCAATTCAGTTATCTTGTTGGAGTTGCGATCGATCAACAAGGCCGCATCTTCGTCACAGATTGCTACAATCAGCGAATTCAAGTGCTTGCGATGCCACAACTACAACGACAATAACAACAATAACAACAATAGCAGCACTTGTTACTTGTGTTTATCTTCATATTCTTCTTGTGATCAATACATTCACACAATATCGATCAATCGAGCAATCTCACTCACGCGAGGAAGTGCTCGATGCTTCCCGCCAAATGATGGGCTTCGCTGTTCATGTGTGTGTCGCTCGATTGTTGTTGCTTGTTGGCTCGCTCGCTCGTGCATCGTCGTCACTCTCACTGCTTGTGTGAGGTCGTTTGCATAGCTGCTTGCTTGCATGCGCCATGGTGGCTCTCTGGGAGTTCGCTCTCGTGTGCGCACCATTGGCGCTGCTGTCTGGTGTCGCCACTGGTGCTGCGGCCTCGTCAGCCTGGCGTACGTGCTCGCTGCGACTCCTGCGCATGACTTGAATGAATGACTGACGTTCATATCGAGACCCGTACGACAGTGGTCTTGGTACCAGTACTATTGAACGGCTTCGAGCTCGATGTGTTTGAGAGCTTGTTCATCGCCGCCAGTGTCGATATGATGTCGTCGAGCGTCGTTGCTGCGGTACACGCTTGGCATCGCAAGACGCACGTCGCGGTGGCGCTGGCATTCGGGCTGCCGGCTGCGTTCTTTGCGGCCTTCATGTTCTACTTTGTGCCTCGGTATGTTGCAACGCCGCGGCCCTGGTTGCAGCGCCATCAGGCTCACGAGAGTCGAGCATATAGCGCTGGGTCGTTCATGACGTCGAGCCTCGAGGAGGTGATACTCGGCTCGGTGACGATCGTCATCGGCTCGGCGATCATCATCTTTGCTGTGATCGAACGCAACGAGCTCGAGGACCAAGATCTGGAACACCAACAAGACGGCAGTGGTGGTACGGCAGCGGCTGGCGCTGCTGCTGGTGCTGCCGGTGGTGCTGTCGGTGTCGATGGCAAGCCGTCAGCGTCCGAGAGATACTTGATCAATCCAGGCATGCCACGTCGCTGGGTGCACACGACACTCGAGCAACCGGACCACATGTTCACGAGCGAGATACCGATCTTTGGGGTCGATCCAACACACACCAAGAGACCAGTGTTGTTGGCGACCGCGTGTTGTTTGGTGATCTTTGCCGGAGAGGCATTGGGCATGTTGAGTGGCATCTTGTGCATAGGTGCGTTGGATCGCGAGCGCGCGAGGTATCGACGACCGCTGACTCGGATGCCTATCGATCGTTGGACTATCGATCGTTCGACGCCATGTCACAGGGTGTGGCACGGTGTTTGCAGTACTATTCTCGTTGGCGTTCAACTTTGAGCTGCGTCTTGCGTTGGGTACGAGTCTCGTGATCCAAGCGCTGCTCGGACTCTCGGTGTCGTCGGTCATGATCGGCACCGTATCGACGCTGCAGAGCGCCTTTGTATCGGAGGTTCTACCACGTCTGGCGATCACGGCAGTACCGTCCATCATCGGTGCCGTGATCGGATTGACGTTTGTGACCAAGCTACGCAAGGCGGTCGTGTTGTACTTTATCGGAGCGCTCGTGGCGATGGTCGGAGTGTTTGGCGTCGTGCAGTCGTTGGTGTACTATGTCGAGTGAGAGTGAGTGTGTGAGAGTACGGCTCTACTAGCGAGTTCGATAGATTGATAGATAGATAGATCACCAGTGTCATCATTCCAACATTCAATAGTATAGTATTGATCAATCGAGTATTGATTCAAGGTCACATTGATGTGATATCGAGTATGATCGAGATATCGATCGATTCATTCGCTTGCTGCCTCGCTCTCATACACATCTCTCGCGTACCTCTTCGATATCAACATCGATACCTCGCTCCACATCGAGAGAGTGAGAGAGTGCGCCGAGAGTGTACGATAGCGATAGATCATGAAGAGATTACTTTCGACGCGTGGGCAGAAGGCACAAGCACCTCGACGAGATGCGGTCGTCGTGGCTGCGAGCTCGATCGATGTCGTTCGTCAGAGCATCAAGGGCCTCGATGATGTACCATCGAGCTGCATGAATACGATCGTATCAGCGTTCGAGAGCTTCGCGGCAGCATCACCGTTACCTGCTCAAGTTGCAGCTCTCAAGAAGTTTGGTATATATCAATCGTATACGAACGAACGTGGATATCTGAACTGATCAGCTGTGATATCGCTCTCGCTTTGAGTAGTTCGAGAGGTGGATAGCGTTCGAACGAGAACATCAGATACTGCCACATCATGGAGTGTACAAGTCGAATGGCGGCCATTGGCTCTTGCAGCGGAGGCTGTGATCATCGCTGGAGCATCGCAAGCCGTACCTACGACCGACGTTCGCGAGGCATCGATGCTGTTGATGCAAGCACTCCCTCGCGCGGTTGCGTCGTATCTCGAGGAGCTCTTCCACAACCGTGTGCTTCATGATGTGCTGCGACTCGAGCCACTCACGAGCGAATCGGATTGGATCGCGTTGCATCTGTTCGATCTGTTGACTCATCTGTGGAGCAACGACGATGCTGCAGCATCACATCGTCAGCAAGATCGCGTGAGCACGGCTGCCATGTTGCAACTGACAGCTCGTGTATTGGCTCGAGCGAGCGATGCCATCGAGTCTCCGAGCTTCTCCACATGTATCAAGAGGCACTCTCCGTCGGCAGTCATCGACGAGACCGACGCAACGTCGACCTCCTCGTTCTGGCTTGCTGGTCAATCGAATGCGACATGGGAGTCGCTCGTGGATCACATCTTCTTCTTGGTGCTGCGACTGCTGTCGCGATGCAGCACGTCGATCGGGCCGATCCTACGCTCGATCCTTGCTCTCGACAAGGACGATGACAACACGTCAGCGTCGATTACGATCAACGACCAGCACTACGAATGCGATGCACGAGTGGCAGTCCGAGCGATTGTGCAGCAGTTGATCCGAATGATGCTCGGACCCAAGAGCCACTCGGACGTCGTTGCGAGCAGTGCTCTGTGCCTCTACTACATACTGAGCAGCGTCACGCAACATGCCTCCCACAGCGAGGCACTCGCCCGCGATACGATGACGAGCATCTTCCCTGAGCTCTGTGGCTCGGGAGCGCAGGGTGGGAGTGGATGGATCGACTCGTTGCTGCAGCTCGATGGCTCGCACGGTGCCACATTCTCTCACTTGATCCAACGAGACTTTACTCCGATGATGAAGCTGGCGCTCTACCGTGGCGTCGCGATCAGCTTCGAGTCCGAGACACTGTCACTCCCTATCTCGTGGGCTGACGAGCACGCAGGCCTCACGTTGCTGCTCGATTGTGTACTGCCGTCGCTCTACGATCTGTGCGAAGCAAAGCATGCGACGGCGGTTCGTGTCATGGCGTTCAACAGCATCCAGGGTCTGCTGAACAAGATGTTGCAGCGACTCGGAGCCAGTACCGACTCGGTGAGGGTCGTGCTTGGCCTGCCGATCGACAAGCTCGTGCACACGGTGTTGCGCCAGTTGCTCTCGTTGATCTGGCGCCATCTCGAGTCCGTCAACGACTCTGTCGAGGTCCCGGTACGTTATACACGATTCAATCTGCACATACTACGCGTGTCGAACCTCCTCTCTCATCATGCGGCATTGGCAACAGGCGCAAGAGCTCCTCGAGAAGCTGCTCAAGCTCCATGCGGCGCTGTCGGTTCGGTGTAGACTCGACTCGAACGACGGCGAGCTGCTGCAGTCGTTCTTGGACGACGCGCTGCTGCACATGCTCGATGCCGAGTGGCACAGTCGCAGCAAGTACGCGACCTTGCGTGTGGTGCTCGAGCAGATCCCGGCACAGGCATTGCTCAAGCTGCGTTCGAGCTTCGTGCTCGAGTTGTTCCGCGCCTTTGGCGACTTTGCCATGACGAATCGAGCGGCGTTGTTGTTGCAGCAGTTCCTCGCGAGCTACCAGAAGCAAGCGACGATCGATCTCGGCGCCGGTGCGTCGGAGCAAGCGATCGAAGAGGCTTGTCGAGGTGCATGGTTACCGGCCTTTCTCTCGAGCGTACTCGACGAGCCGAGCGAGCAGCTGCAACGCGGCGTGCTGATCTTTGCCGTGCCTTCGATCATGCGCGTCTTTCGAACGTGCACCGTGCCGCTGGTGTTGGCACTCTATGACGATGGCGTTCAATCACACTCGGCGTTGCAGCCGGACCACCTCACGGCCATGTTGTATGTAATCTACAACGCGCGCAAGGTTGGCTTGCTGACGCCCGCAACTCTACCAACTGTGTTCGCCGGTACGTTCGGCTTTGTTGTTGGGAACACGCTCGTGACAGCAGTGGCGTGGCGCTCTGACCTAAGTGAGATCGGCGATACAGATCGTGCACCAATGACGACCGAGTTTCTGCTCGAACGAGGCATCATGCATCTCGACGCTACGGTGCAGTTGGCGGCACTGCACGCCACGTGCACGACGTATGCCGGCTCCGAGTTGCCAAGCCGCTTCGAGATGGCAATGGTCCGTGCCTTCGTGCAGCGCAACGTCAAGGCAGCGAGCTCCTCGATGCGCAACAAGTCCTCGAGTCTGCTGCTCAAGTTCATGTGGCGACTGCGCGACTACAGTCGCAAGCTGCTGTTCGAGAACCGACGCATCCGTGAGCGCCAAGCCACGATGCAACGAGCCGCCGACGCTGGTACCGTGCCTCAGCCTGGCGAGCTCACGGATGCCGTACGCAAGCGACAAGCCGAGCAGCAGGCGTTGTTGGCGCATGCGACCGAGCACGAGACGATGTTGGTGGCCTATCTCGACGTGCTGGGCAGCCACCTGGTCGGCAGCCTCTATCCGGGCAACGCGTTCGGTCGCTCGTCGATGGCGCTGCAGCTGCTGCACGACCTCGGTCTGCGTCTCTGGGGCGAGAAGACCGAGTTTGGAGATTCGATCGCCGCCGTGCTACCGCCATCGACGCTGGGCATCTTCTCGGACCAAACGGCGCTGGCGCTCTTGTTCTGTCTCTGGGAGTCGTACGACCGCTCGCGACAGTATCTGTTCGAGCTGCTCGAGCACTACCCGCGATTGCCCGAGGCGCTATTCACGGCGGCACCGAGCATCGGCAGCAATGCCGAGAGGCTGCTTCGAGCTGCCGTGCAACTGTTGTGCAGCTCTCGCATGCGCGAATGCGACACGGGAGCTCTGTACCTGCGGCTCCTCGCACGACAGGTGCATCGAGGCCACGATGGTGCACGACTCGATAGCTTGCATCTACCGTCGTTGCTGGCACTATCCGGTGCCGTCGAGGAAGCCAACGCCGCAACGTCACAGCATTCGTCGTACTCGTCGGTGTTGTCGTTGCTCGAGCAGCTGCTGGAGCTCTTTGCGCATCACGTGACGCAAGGCGAGCGCGACATCTTGGTCGCAGCCAAGCGTACTCCGATGCACGGCGTGCTGCTTGCGATTCGATACGTGATTGTCGATTGCTCGTTCAAGGACGAGCGGTGGCGCTCGCACGAGCACACGAGCCTCGAGCAGTGGCGATCGTTCTTTGTGCGGCTGCTCAAGCTGATCGATCGAGCGCTGTTGATCGGCATGAAGGTCGTTAGCGACATTGCTCCCGAGGGCTACAATCCTGCGAACAATGACGCCGACGACGCCGACGCCGACGCCAACGACAATGACGATGAAGATGGCGACGGTGATGGTGGTGAGGGCGGCTTCGCACATGGCGAGGGAGCCGTGTTCTCGGCACTCGGCCAGATGGTGTCCGTGTGCTCGTGGCTCGTGGTCAAGGAGTGCAGCCTCGTGCTCGGCACGCTGACACAAGTACTGTCGGTCGGCCAGCGCGAATGCTCCGACGAGAGTGACAACGATGCCAAACGCCGTCGGGCCGAGACATCCTCTGGAGCGAGCTCGTCGTCGGCTTGGCTGCTGACGGCAGACGATATGGAATGGATCGGAGAGCGGATGGTGGCGTTGTTGCTGTCGACCAAGCACCGTGGTGCGCTCGAGACCACGTACGCGGGCTTTGAGCTCGTGTGCATGAGCCTGTTCAAGAGCGGCGTGCAGCGACTGGTCGAACTGCCATCGCGATGGATCGACCGACTGCTCCACAGCGTCGCCAATCCGCAGAGCGTCGTGACGCGTCGCAGTGCCGGATTGCCGTACGCCTTTTGTGCCATTCTACGAGCGTTGCGCAAGTTTGGAGCGCGAGACGAGAGCGTACCTGCCGAGGCGCCGGTTCGGCGCTCGCTCGGCGACGAGGGCGAGGGCCTCCAGGCGCGAGAGTGGCAGAGCTTCGGACAGGTGTTCCGAGCCTTGCTGGCGATGGTGACGCTCGACTCGATCGAGGCGCATGCCGATGTGTATCGATGCGTTCACGCGCTCAACATTGTTCGTGCCATCATTCGCGACAAGGCCCTCGGTGCCGAGCTCGAGGCGCCGCTGTTCAGTCTCGCGTTCGTGACGGTCATCCGCGGCCTGCGATCCAAGAGCTGGGCCATTCGCAACAGCTCGTCCATGTGCTTCACGGTGTGTCTGATGCGCTTGTTGCGCACGAAGCGCGAGCGAGACGACCATTCGCGCAAGAACGGCACGACGTTCGCACAGTTCTTCTCGCGCTGTCCCGAGCTGCATCCGTTCCTTTTGCAGCAACTCGATGCCACCTCGACACAGCTCGTTCAACGCCAACGCAAGAAGCTGCAACAACAACGACAGCAAGCTGCCTCTGGTGCTCCTCACGCCTCGAGCGAGGCCGATGATGACACGGCCGTCGTGCAAACGAGCCTGTTCTCGATCTTGGTGCTGCTGTCCAAGTTGTATCCTGCGGCGTCGGCACTCGCCGAGTCGAACGAGACGCACCTCGATGCAAAGCCGTTCGTGCCGCTCGTGACACGGTGTACGGGCCATCCGGACCTCCAAGTCCGAGCCGCTTGCGCCAGAGCGCTCGTTCCGCTGATTGACAGCTCCCGCGTGCTGGCGTACCTCGGACGCTTGGTCTCGAGCCTTCCGAGCAGTGTGGCTCGCGTGCAACACAACGTCGTGCACGGCTTGTTGTTGCAGGCGTTCCATCTGGCGCACGACCACCTCCTCAGCACTGCGGTGCCGATCGAGCTCAACAGTGAGTTCGACCACCTCGTGAACGCAACGATCGAACGATTGTGGCTGTTGAGCGACTGCCAGTGTCTGCCGATCTCGTGCGTCTATCTCGACTTGGTGCAGGTGCTGCTCGAGGCACCCACCGTGCACCAGCACTATCATCACACGTTGACTGCCAGCGCCGCCGAGCGTGAGCAGTTGCTCTGCCGCCTGCGCTGGCAAGTGGTTCAAGCGTGTCGGCAGCGACTGGCGCACGCAGCCACCGGACCTACAATCCAGCGCAGTGCCACGGATGGTAGCGATGTTCATCGCTCGCAGCTGTTGGAGCGCGCAGCGCGAGTGTGCTTGGACCATGCCGTTCGGTATCCGAGCTTGTATGGCGAGCATTGTCAGCACGAGAGCGCGAACCAATTGATCGGATCGCTGGCGCACTATCGCGACTACGAGGTGCGCTTGGTGTGCCTCGAACGAGTGCAGGCTTCACTCGCGCGACACCAACGCGCTGCGAATGGCGAGTCGGTCGTAGCATCGATCGACATTGCCGCCACGGTATCGCAGCTCGTATCGCGTCTGCGGCTCGAGACTGACCAGGAATGCTGCCGTGTATTGCTTCGGCTCTTGATTACGTTGCGCTCAAGCATCGCCGGCTGGGCGCCCAACACGACAGCGGTAGTGTCGACACCAGACGAGAGCCCGGTGCAACTGCTCGAGCGGCTGCAGAGCATCTACTGCACCTCGGCATCGGTCGACGTTCGTCAGGCGGCTCTCGAATGCATGGGCCACGTGCTTGGCAAGCTGTACGCCGCTGGCGCGAGCGGCATCGAGCAACATCTCGTCGCGTGGGTCGACACGATCGTTCCCTTCCGCGACAATCAGTGCCACGTCGAGGCTCGCAAGTCGGCAGCGCAGTCGCTGTGCTTCTCGGACTTGTTGCCGCTCGATGTGTCGCGCCGTTCGAGCTCGACAGCGCACGCAGCCAACGAAGCGTACGACGAGCTCATGGCGCGACTCTGGATCTTGGCCTTGGAGTTTTTGCAAGATGACGAGGAGGACATTCGTGCAATGGTGGCGGCGCACATTTCGGTGCCGTTGATGGGTGTTGCGACGGCGGCGACAGACGACGCTGTTCGACAAGAGCAATGGCGTCGCCTCAGCGGCGCAGCGCAGGCCACGACCTTCTCGCAGTCACTCGAGCTGGGCTTCGGGTTCTTGGCCAAGTACTATGGCGCTCGCTCTGCCGCCTTTGTGCGAATGCTGCAGGCGCTGTTGTTTGCGCCCGAGGCACCGGCTGCCACGTTCCCGCTCCTCGGGATGCAAGCAGCGTACGATGACATTGACGTGCTGTTCCCGAAGGAGCCCGACAATTACTGGGAGGAGCCGATCGAGCTCGTCGAGCTCGCGGCACGATTCGTGCGCGAATGCTTTGAGCATGACGATGGCGATGCGTTGTGGCAACCGCAGCAAGCAGCCCAGTGGCGCAACGAGCTCTGGCAGCATCTGCGCGAGAGTTTGATACCGGAGCTCGTAGCTTCGCACCGTGCCGATGCGAGCTTCATTGGTGCGGTGGACATTTCGCTCTCGACGCGCTTGTTGCGTCGCGCTCATGCGCTGTATGCGCTCTCGGGCCCAACGTCTGCGGCTCGCTGCTCGAGCCAAGACCGAGAGCGCGTTCGCGAGCACTTTGAAGCGATCGTCGCAATGTTGCACGAGTTCCGCCCTGCTGATGCCACCAAGCCGTCACAACATGGCCTTGCGTTCGTACTGCATCCGGCCGTGTCACATGCGCTACATTGCGTCACCGAGCAGCTCCAGCTGTACTGGCATGTGCCTCGAAGTGAAACGCCATTCGTGGCACTCGCTGCATTGCCGGGACCAGCAGTGCTGACCTCATACGAGAAGCCACCAGTCCGATCGTAACACAATCCATCACCACTCTCAAGAGCATCTGCGAGCGAGAGTGTGAGTGGTTCATTTTTGACATGATACTGGCAACCACGACAATGACAACAACAACAACAACAACAATACGAAGATGTGCGAGAGTAACTTGTAACACGAGCCAGTGTGGAGAGAGATTGAGAGAGATTGAGCGAGAGACTAAACAGTAAATGAGCGCGCAGACCATATGGCATTGGAGGTGAGCTCGCGCATGTTATGGTGGTAGTAGTAGCAGTGCGGCGAGGTGAGGAGCTTACAAGGCACACTCGGACAAGGCTTGCATCGCACCGAACGCCACGACCGATGGGAGGTGGTGCGTGACAAACACAACATCAGCTGCGTTGTGGAGCGATTGGAACGGCGCCGCGTAATCCGTGTAGATGGTGATTGGAATCTGCGCCCAGCCAGGTGTGCTGCGCAGTCGACGAATCAATATGCTACAGGCCTGCGGATCCATGCCGAGTGTTCGGAAGCGATTGATGATGATACGCAAACCGCCTTGCTCGACCACTCGTGCCACAATTGGCCCGTTCGACTCGAGCCATTGCAGGAGAACTTGCGAGTTGGTGACTCGAAGAACAGTAACAAATGGACTTTTCTCTCAATCGAGTGAGTTATTCGATACCGAGACACGCACAGCAAGAGTGTGTGTGCAGGACAACGTACTTGGTGCTCTTGATGGTGGATTGGATATCCTGCGAATCGTCACTCTCGAGGGTCAGGAGAATCTTGGAAGGAGGCATCTCGAGCGATTGGCGCAGTCCCGCGTCGGCGGCAGCCGGCATCGGATAGCCCGGGAAGGCACCGAACGAGCCATAGGCCGAGGGCGACATCATTGGAGCGGCCGTAGGACCCATGGGCATCTGGCTGAAGTAACGATAGTAATCCATCCACGGCGCCGCGGTGCCATCGGGAGCATATTGCAGAGGGAATCCAGCAGTCGGGAACGGATAGCCGGCAGCAGGAACACCGGGTTGAGGTTGTGGCTGTTGTTGCTGTGCTGGTAAATACGATGGCGGTAGTTGAGACTGTGGTACAGCAGGTTGTTGTTGAGGTTGAGGTTGAGGTTGAGGTTGTTGATGAGGTTGTTGATGAGGTTGAGGTGATTGAGCACCAGCAGCCTTGGACGGAGGAACAGGGAGCTTGCGACTCGGTGGTTGCTCCAAATCAGCAGCTGCAGCTGCAGCTGCAGGCTGCGCTTGATGATGGTGATGCGAGGGCTTCTCATCGTCCAACGCGAGGTCACCATACGACTCATGGTGGCTGTCGTTGGCGCCACCGGTAGTGCCGAGCTCGTCGTCGTCCTCATCTTCGTCCTCTGAGTCTCCGACGATCGCTCGCCAGCGCTTGTATCGAGCCACGGCCTCTGCGAGAGCCTCGGGACCAGGTGCACTCTTGATGAATGGATGCTGGAGCAGCTCGTCGGCGGTTGGACGCTGTAATGCAACGAGCGATCAAGCGAGCAGTTCAAGCAATGGTGTGAGTAGCTTGCTTGAGATACCAATCTCGAGCATCCGACGATGAGGCTCATACATCCTTGGGATCCTTCTTGAGACAGCTGTTGACAAAGTCCTTGATCTGGGCGCTGTACTGATCGCCCGTGAGCGTCGGAGGCTCGTTGTTCTGGATCATCTTGGCCAATCGCATGGGATTGATATCGGCACCCGGCGGCAATCCGGTCGCGAGCTGAATGGCAGTGATGCCAGTCGACCAGATATCTGCCTTCTGGTTGTATGGCGTGCCCATGATGACCTCGGGCGCCATGAAACACAGCGTCTAGATTGATAGATAGATCGATAGATAGATGCAATCTCGGTGAGGCAGGCGATCGAGTTATGTAGACGGATCGAGCTCGAGTACATACGCCGACCACGGTCTGGCGATAGGCTTCGACATCAGTGAGCTGGCCAGCGACTCCAAAGTCCGCGAGCTTCACATCGCCATTGGCTGCCAGCAAGATGTTCTCGCCTAATATCATACGATTAGATGGATCACGATCGATAGATTGATAGATCGATCGAGCAGAGATGATAGCTGGCTCATACACTTGACGTCGCGATGGAGTTTGTTTTGGTGATGGATGTACTGCAACGCCTGTAGCAAGCCCTTGATGATAGAAGCACACAGACCCTCCTCCAAGGGCGCTGGTTTGATCTATTATAGATCAAAGCCACGAGAGCGACGGCGCTGCGTTCAGCGAGCAGCAAGAGCGAGCGCACGCAGCGGCGCCTCGAATGCACGAGACCACGACGTACGAGATCCTGCGCAGAGCCGCCGGCCAGGAACTCCATCACGATCCACAGCTTGTGTCCGACCTTGAACGAGCCATAGTATCGAGTGATGTGCTTGTCGTGGCACTGCGATAGGATCGAGATCTCCTTCTGGATGTCTTCAATGTCTCCTGCGGCTCGTTTGAGATCGAGCACCTTGATGGCGACCTCCTGTTGCGTCTGCTTGTCGATGCCGCGAAACACCTCGCCGAACGAGCCCTTGCCGACTCGTTCGAGACGCTGATATCGATCGGTTGGATGAGGCTTGCGTCCTTGCACTGCTGCTGCCGCCATCGTCACTGACTACACGCTATCAAGCAAGAGAGTCGACTCTGTCTATCGATGTGGCGAGGTTGCTGGTGCTGCTGAAGCAAAGAAGCGAACAAGCGAATGAATGAACGAGCTCGCCTGCCCCAACTCAACTCTCGCTGTGCCCAACTCTACTGGATTGCTTGAACTCCGGGTCGATTGGATTCGTTTAGTAATATGATACTCAAGTACATGGTCAAAAACCGATAGAGCGAAGGAGATAGACAGAGCGGAGAGTCGAGGAGTCGAGAGCGGGAGGCAGTAGAGTGTTGATAGAATAGAGCGAGTGAGTAGTGTGCAGGAGGAAGAGAAGAAGCGTGCCGCGAGTGAGTGAGTGAGTGAACAAGAGAGAGCCATCACGATAACTACAACGCATGTCGTGATGGGTCTCTCATAGTCGCGTGCATCTTGTCTTTAGAAGAGCACCGCAGCGAGCACGATCGCCGCGAGCACGGCGAACGACGGCACGAGCGCGATGGCTGACGACGACGAGGAGGAGCTCTTGGTCTTCTCGCGACGGTGCGAGATGAGCGTCTCGAGCGTGATGAAGCGACGGCAGGTTCGCTGCGGTCGGGTCGAGAGCACCTCGCCGACCTTGGTGGTGGTCAGGACAAAGTGGCAGCTGCTGCCGAACTGCGTAAAGTCGATGGGCGAGTAGGACTTGGGCGCGCACCAGTAGAACGACGTGACGCCGTTCGCCTGCTGGAGGTGCAGCACGTGGTAGTAGACCTTAAAGTCCGAGATGGAGTCTTGCCAGACGGCGCGGCCCGTGGCGACTCGGCCGCCCTCGTACAGCTGACCGTCCTCGAACGACTTGCCGGTGAAGAGCTGCGTCTTGTTGGCGACGTACTGGCCCGAGCTGAACCAGTCGTTGCGCGTCGTGTTGCACGAATCGATCGAGATCGAGTTGCTCGAGTCGTTGAAGTGGCCCTGGAAGAACAGCGAGCTCGCCGACAGCGCGCCGCAGTTGCCGCTGCCGAGCGCGAGATTCGTCGTGCGAGTCTCGCTCACGGGCACCACGAGGAACTCGCACACCTTGAAGCCAGTGAACGAGTTGCCGTCGTTGCTGAGCGTAAAGTTGAAGGTGCCGTAGGCGCACGGCTGGTGGTGGCCGGCCTCGTAGTAGTTGCCGCTCGCCTGGTTGCCGTTGACGCTGCCGACATAGACGCCCGCCTCGCCGTACAAGCCCGAGAACGACGAGCCCGAGACACAGAACACTTGACCCAGTCCACTACGAGCGTCGGTCCATGAGCCAGAGAAATCAGCCGCTAGAGTGAGGCCAGATACACATATACACAGACGAACGAGTGAGTGAGTCAGAGAGTGAGTGAGTTTGGGTTTGATTTCGCGTGTGATCGAGAGGGGGAGAGCGGGAAGGGAGACGAACCAGCAACGGCGAACAAGCACGTGAGAGCAATCAACAAGTGCGAGAGCTGCATGGTGTATGATGTATCTGTCAATGTGTGGATGATGTATCTATCAAGCTATCAATCAAAATCGATCTCGCGAGTACAAGCCAAGGGCGCCTCGAGATAGAGATCGAGAGAGATCGATCTTGCGTGTGCGCGAGAGGGAAGGAGAGAGCAAAGGAGAGTAGAAGCACAGCATCGCACCCATCCGCAGAATAACCGCCCCGTAGAGCTTCTCGAGCCCCTCACGCGCCTTATTCCTTCCATTCGCTTTACATCCGTAAAACATCATACCCCGCCAATCGAGGAACAGCAGGCTTACACTAAGCTCTTGATTGCTGTTGTTTGGGGTATGATCTACCAGTACTGGGCTTAGTCAGGAGCTCGAATACGCTCTACGGCCTCCTTGTTGTTTCGTTGCTTCGCGCCACACACACATCGATCTCGATCATCGCGTGGATTGCGTAAATGAAGCGTTCGGGGCAGGGATCCGAGAGCAAGAGGTCGAAGCGTAGTACGCCTCGTACAAGTACTACGCCGCGTAAGGGCAGCCTCACGGGTACCGATGGACCGACTTCCAGCATACAGAAGAGCTCCAAGGCCGAACCCAAGCTCTCGCTCGCTGCTCACGTATCTATCTCTCCCAAGATCTCTCTCGCGCGAGCGCATTGCAACCAGCCAGCTCACTCGAGTGGCATCTCTATGTCCAGGTGGTGCCGTTTGTTCCCGAGTCTAAGCTCCTGACCGAGCTGTTGGAGCTCGAGCACCATATCGACACGATTTACACGCGCAAACACGCCGAACTCACGACGCTGCCGACTGTGGTATGTCGGCTGGCTCTCTCTCGCTCTCGCTATCCAAGGCCCCCACTCACTGGAGCACAACCGCAACTGCTTCATCGATATTGCACCGATAGCCCCGCACGCTCAAGGTCACCATCTACAACACGTACGAGAACCAAGGCGCCGTGTACCAGCCGGACGACACGGCGCAGTTGCTCGGCCTCGAGCATCCGACGTGGACCTTGCGCATCGAGGGCTCGGTGGCTCCGAGTGCCATCGGCGTGTTGCCGCCGCGAAAGTTCACCTCCTTCTTCAAGAAGATCTACGTGCAGCTCGATCCTGCTGTAGCGCCACAGCACAACACGATCGAGGTACCTGCCATGCTCTCGCTCTCTCGCTCTCTCGTGTGCGATATCTCGATTGACACCGACCTTGTGGCGACAGTGGCATCGCTCTCAGTCCGTCACCGAGTCCGATGGCTTCGAGATCACTCGCACGGGCGACACCCCCGTGCAGGCGCGCATCTTCATGCACCTCGCGTACTCGCCACCGCGCTACCGCCTCTCGGAGCAGCTGCAGCGTACGCTGGGCGTGCACACCGACACGAGGCCTCGCATCCTCGTCGCCCTGTGGCAGTACATTCGCCGCAATCGTTTGCAGGACCCCAACGACCGCCGCATCATCCACTTTAACGCCGACCTCCAGCGAGTGTTCGGCATGCCGAGCACGCAGTTCATGGCGTTGCCCGAGTTGATTCGTGAGCACCTCTCGCCGCCTGATCCCATTGAGTTCGTCTACGACATTGTGTACGTACCGCCCCCTAGTGTTGTGCTTGTGAACGAGAGAGAGAGAGTGAGAGGGGTGACTCACCACGAATCGAATAGCACGTCGGGCGATCCACTCGAGCACGCACGAGCTTGGGAGATTACGATCCACGAGGACGCACCTCGGCAAGAGCACACGTTCGCGACGCAGCTCAAGCAGATTCATGCCATCGACACTACGGTACACAGACCCACAACCGACTCATCACTCTTGTGGCGTTGCTGCTCCTCTGGCTCATACCTGCGTCTCGATTGCACAGCTCGCCGAGCGAATGGCTCAACTCGAAGCTGCTCGAACACGTCGCGAGTTCATGCGTGGCTTCAGCGACGCGCCAGTGAGCTTCCTCAACGCATTGATCGCATCGACCGTGCGCGATTCGCGCGTCAACGCTAGCACCATCCCGTCGCAGGCCGTCACGCTAGAACACACTCGTGACTCGGATTACTTTCATCAACCGCTGGTGCCCGAGGCCGTGTCGATGTATCTCTCGAGTCGCGGCTCTCGAAAGGAAGAGGACCCTCCAAAGCTGCAGTAACCAATCAACCAACGAATCAATCGATGCCAGCTTGCTATTCATATTGATATCCAATCTATCTGTCCATCCATATCATATTCTGATCTATATCCAATACAAAGATGAATAGAGTCGACTTGAACTCGCTCTGATCGATTCGAATTGGATCAGTTGATTGTTGACTCGCTCTCGCGCACGCTCTCACTCTCATTCGACCTCGCCAATCAACTCCATATCCCGCCAATCAACCTGGAGATTGGTATGCTTGGTTGCGTCGATGATTGGGTCTACAAAGCAGAAGGCGCTTGGCACATCGTAGCCTCGTATCGCGGTGCACTCCCTCGCCTGGTACACCGAACCCACCCGATATCACTCGAGATATCGTGATTGCGTTCGCCTGACATCGATGTATGTGCCAACGTTCCAGCAAGGGTGTGTACTGCGAATACCGAAGCGAGTCGTTGTTCAACAGCAACCACATGGCGTCGGTGGATCGATAGCGACGACCGCGAGCAGTCCGAGCGGCTCGGAAGTCCAACGATATGCAACGACGGTCGTGAGACCATTGCTATCGATACCCGAGCTTCTAGGCACCAGTGTATGTTGCTCTATTCGAATCCACATGCTCGAGATCGATTGATTCATTCGATTGAGGAACGAACCCAATGAAGGATGCCGTCACGTGTTCGATGGATTGGCTGCGTGAGCTTGGCGCGAGACTCGAGCCATTCAGGCCATCGAGTCGACGATCCAACACGCAGATCGACTACTCGCATCAATCGATCGAGCTCGCTCCTGATCTCACCATGTCGATCACGCAACCAACCAGTGAGTTCATCGTGTGTGTTGAACTCAAGGTACCGTTGCTGAGACTCAACACGATGCTCGAGCGATTGATTCATTCGATCGATGGAATGTGTAGCCCAAGTGTGGATTCGTGCCCGAGAGTCGATTCATTGCGAGCAACAACACGATCAAACGATCGTGCTGTCGATACTGCATGTCGCGAGCGGTCGATATCCATCACGGCCATCGTCAAGTGGCTCTCGCTGATACGACACCACTCACGAGCTCGACCCGACGAATGCCACTGCCTCCATTCTGCCCCGTGAAGCTCTTCTCTCGACAAAGCGCCGAACGCGAGAGTGCTCTCGCAGCATTGCTGCTCGATCCGCACAACAATCTCAAGGTCTTTGTCAACGGCGAGCTATCGTACACCGGACACAAGGGCGGCTCTCGCGCCCATGGCATGCTCGATCTCGAGAGCCTGCTCTCGCTCGTGGCACCGCTCGTTCCTCAAACACACGACAGCCTCGTGGCCTATCTCGCTCACATACTCGATCGATCGCAAGTGCTCGAGGACATTCTGCGTGTTCAACGTCTCGATCTCTTGGACATTGAAGCCATCGCTGTCATGTACGATCATCTATGTGCACAGTCGGACGATACTCTCGAGCAACTCGAACTCTACTGTCGAGAGCCGCTGCCTGTGAATGCCACACAACGACTCTCTGATCTGGGTTCGTATCGAGAGACACTCCGATCGCGCATTGAGACTGACTGATTGGTTGACTGATCTGCACACAGCACGAACCATGGCTCATCCACTCGATTGCACAATGGCCGATATGTTCCTTGCCATCAGTGCCTTCCTGCTCGCCACGACTCTCAAGGATTGCTCGGTCATGATCACGCTCTCGCCAACTACCACTGCAGCCATGTCGAACGAACGTGTGACGATCGTAGACGTCGATCCGCGTTCGCCGACTCGAATTCCCAAGTATCTCGAGCAAGATCAAGAGCTGATCCGAGAGTACCAGAACTGCTGTGCTCCGAGCTCTTGCTTGTAGCACCGTTGCAATAGAATCATTGTTCCTTGTATAACTATCTTGCTCAACCTATGTACAATCTCGCGCGTGACCACGTTACGGTATCTCGGTCACCTGATCCGGGACGTCAATGTTGCGTTGTGGCCACAACAGTTGGATCTCGGCAATCTCTCGCTTGACCATGTCGATCGTACGCTCGATGATCATCTTCTCGACCAAGCGGACCGCCAATGCATTGTACATTGCTGATCCTCGCTCGGTACTCGCGAGTTGGCGTCGATCAGCCGAGGCGCTCGTTGTGAATAGCTTCTGACGGCGCTTGCACATGTTGAGTAACGTCGTGTACACGGCATTGTCGTTCTGAAGACTCGCTCCTGCACACATTCGCTCGTGAGTCATTGGGGACGCTCGAGCGACTGAGGCGGGAGTGGCTCGCACGTACGTTGATCTCGCTTGAGTAGATCGATGAGCCCGTCTTCGTACTCGAACTTGGTCAGATGGAACACCCGCAAGGCATAGATCAGGTTGCGCGGCAGCTCGCCAGTCAGCTTCAAGCCATACTCTTGTCCACTACTCGAGCAACAAGGATCTCAGTCACCATGTGCTGCTGCTCGAGAACGACTAGTTTGTTTGTACCGACCTCGACAAGAAGCGCTCCTCGAGGAGGCTCTTCTTCCATTGGTACAGCTCGTCCTTGGTGCTGAGTCCGACGCCGACGGGGAAGCTCTCGTGCGGGTTCGAGTACGGCTCGTTGTCATCGGCCGCCCACACGTAACCGTAGTACTGCACCATGTCGCTGTTGCTGAATGTCATGGCGTCGCTGATCACGACCTGTGCGCCTTGTGCGAGATCCTTCTCGGCTACGAGCTCGTTGGTCGATGCTTGGAACGCTACATTCGCCTGAACCATCAAATCGATTCAATCAGCAGACGAGTCGAGCAAACAATCAGCATACTCGATCTCGAACGCATTGACACATACTGGAAGATCGTATCGAGCCAACAACAATGCCGGTAAGATGCACGAGGTGCCATCGGTCGGATTGGTGCTGCTGGCACACGTCGAAGCCAAGGCGGCCCACACCGAGTACGCCCACTGGAAGCTCGCTGCATCGAGGCTCTCGCTCGTGAACACACTCGGTACGGCCTCGATCGCCACCTTCGATACGACCTCCAAGTCCGACTCGAGCTCGGCCTTGAGTTGCTTGACGGTTGCTGCACATGTGATGTCCCCCAACATCAATCATTCAATCGCATTCGGCCGCATTCAATCGCTTGTTCGCAATCGACATACAGTGCAGTTGAGTGCCTCGGAGTTGATCGAGTTCCTTGCGCGTCCAATACAACGGCGTGTTGAACCGATCCGGGAGAGCTCGAATGAACGTATGCCACTCGTGAGTCGGTGCCGTCGTCGCATCAACGCTCGTGGCATCGAGGCGAATCAACAGCAGGTACAGCATCAGGAGGTGCTGCTCGGACAGCATCGAGTTGCGTTGCATCACGAGCTTCATGCGCTCGTCGTTGGCGACATGGCGCTCCATCGTGATCGAGGAGCGAGAGGCATCGATGACGCAGAGTCGCTCGCCTGATTGCACCGCACGAACGAGCGTCGGGTACACGGCGTGTTCGTGGCTAGAGAGAGAGTCGTCGTTGTACGCGAGTGCGTCGCTGCAGCCGAGCCAGGCGATGAGGTCGTTCTTAGCGCTGGTGAGAGGTTGCGTGCGTGTGAGCAGAGCCTGGGCGTGCAGTGTCAGGAGCGCTGCTATCACCACAAGGACTGCGGTGGTCGCGGAGGAGCGCATTGGATGGATGGATGGATGGATGGATGGATGGATGGATGGATGGATGGATGGATGGATGGATGGATGGATGGATGGATGGATGGATGGATGGATGGATGGATGGATGGATGGATGGATGGATGGA
>Ga0209935_1002697_pt1 | contig 20634 bp, 17 predicted proteins | sample ThiBio_1000_plan_2_FD_183958 | JGI IMG/M metagenome (GOLD analysis project Ga0209935, IMG submission 183958) | Wastewater bioreactor microbial communities from Cape Town, South Africa - Thiocy_cont_1000_plan (SPAdes) | ecosystem: Engineered > Bioreactor > Thiocyanate-remediating >...
TCTATCTATCTATCTATCTATCTATCTATCTATCTATCTATCTATCTATCTATCTATCTATCTATCGTGATCTATCTATCTATCTATCTATCGTGATCTATCTATCTATCTATCTATCTATCTATCAATCTATCTATCTATCTATCTATCTATCTATCTATCTATCGATCTATCTATCGTGATCTATCTATCTATCTATCTATCTATCTATCTATCTATCTATCTATCTATCTATCTATCTATCTATCTATCAATCTATCTATCTATCTATCTATCTATCTATCAATCTATCTATCTATCTATCTATCTTTCTATCTATCTATCTATCTTTCTATCTATCTATCTATCTATCTATCGTGATCTATCATGATTGTTGGCTTGGCATCTAACTCTCAAATTGCAACTCGTGCAGGATGCACTGTGGATTCTCTCGCAAGATGAGAACATCGATATCGTGCGAGGCTACTCGCGTTGTATCCTGACGCCGAACCATGCCGAACTGATGCGACTCGTTCGATGCGCCACCGCTGCTGAGGGTGCTCGCAAGCTTGCTGAAAGGTACACCCAACAACGATCCTCTCCACAACTCCATTCGTCGTGCTGTTCTATGATGTTGATGATGATACACGCACGATTGAAGCTTGGGCAACGTGACAGTCGTCTTGAAGGGCTCGACTGATATCATCACCAATGGCATTGAGTGTACGTCGAGAGTATCAAGCGAGAATGTGAGCGTTGGGGTTGAGGCATTGGGCTCATGAATGGCTTGGTGCCGGGGAGCAGCTCTTGAGTGCAAGACGGCATCGAGCCCTCGACGATGTGGCGGCCAAGGCGATATCCTCGCTGGTGCCGTGGCGACCTTTGCGGCGTGGGCCTCCAACGTGGCTCCGTACGTACTCGCAATCCCTTGTCGAGCGCCACGAACGAGTGAGAGCGACGCTGATGCATCGAGCAGGTCGAACGAGGTGACGCTGCCACCAATGCTGGATGCGTGTCACGCTGCGTGCCAGCTCGTGCGCCATGCCAGCTTGGCGGCGTTCACCAAACACAAGCGAGCAACGACGGCGGTCGAGGTCTTGCAGGAGGTCGGCCCGTCGTTCTATGAGCTGTACGACAAGCTGCTCGAGCAGGAATCCGCCTCATAACTCCCACCCACACGCGCACGCACAACCCCGCTCTCTCTCTCTCTCCCGCTCTCTTGATTGGTGCCATCATCATTCAAGCGAGTTTGGTTCTATCTATCTCTATCTCTCAATCAACCTCAAGATCCCGAGTATTTCTATACATACACTCATTCATTCTGATGCATTGATCGATTTGAACCAAGCAAACAACGCCCTACGAGAAGGAAATGCAGAGGCGCGTCATGTTAACCGAGTACCGAGCCAGTTGCTGACTGTAGGAGTTACGTACCGTTACTCAAGGTTCTCCCACCAGTTACTGGGGCCAACGGTATCGTTGGCAAGGAGCAGCTTGCGGTTGCAACGAAGGAACAACCACTACGGGACGCCCTTGAGAGTTTCTTCTGCGGCCTTGAAATCATACTTGCATCGGAGGACACGAATGAGTTCCATGGGTACCTCTGGCGAGCTTATCTACATTTCAGGAGGGAAGTCCTCAGGAGGTGACGAACGATTGCTTTACGAGCGTTGGAAAGAGTGTTCATTTTCGCTCGCCCACTCAAACTCCAAAAGCTCAAGGCCATCCTGTACTGAGGGAAAAACGAGAAACGCATTTTTTCAATGTCTTTCCTAAGGACCGAGAGTCCTCAAAGGCCGTCCCGTAGTGAGAGTGTCCAAGGCCACCCAGTCGAGGGATGAGCGGTCTTCGACAATGATGCACCGTGCCTGGCTCCATACTCGCTCCATCGAGGCAGCCGAGCAAGGGAGAGCAAGAACACGACGGGCCAGAGCCTTGAGCAGCGGCAGCTCTGCAGGCGTCTCGCGCCACCACTGCAATGCAGACTCGTGGCTGGAGGGCGTACTGCGAAGTGCAATGAACTGCGCAACCTCACGCTCGAGAGAAGCCTGCTGCGGAGGCTGTGGCGGGTCGCTTGCATGTCCGGAGAACCACTGCACGAGGAAGCCGCACTCGGCACGGAGCATCGGCCGCTTGGGGACTGGCTCGTCATCAAGCCGCGATGGCGAAGCTGGTCGTCGTGAGCCCACTGGCGGAGAATCGATCTCGGATGGCTGCTGCGACGACGTTGATGACGCCGATGCCACGAACGACGACGGTCGAACGAGCCCATCGGAGCGGCGTTCGTCAGCGCCGAACGGTGGCGCTGGCTGTACGGCCCGCAAGTGAGTGAGGAACTCCTGGCTGGCCACACGGCAGGGCACGTTGATGTCGAGAATATGTGCAGCCACCGCAGCGGGCGTGCAGAGGCGCGGTTCGCACTCCTGCAGCACACGCAGGGCCGCAGCACAAGCACCGTCCATGCCTGGGCGCTGCTTGAGCGACAGCAACTGCGACAGGGCAAGCACGAGCCCAGGCAATAGGCCCATCGATGGGCACGTATCGGATTGCACCAGGTCGATCGCGAACGATATCGCAAGCAACAACGATACCAACGACTCGAGTTGTATCCACTGCGGTGCTTGGAGCGTCGGATGGACCTCGTTGGATCCGGATTCACTCACGAACGTGATGGCAAGCTTGACGTCGAGCAGTCGCTTGTAGGCATCGACGCGGTTGCTCAAACGAGTGGTTGCGGGCTTGAATACATCCAAGAGCCGGAGCTGGTGCCGCGTTTGAACCTCGGCGAGGGCACGAGCGCCCACGGTGCTCGTGTAGTGCTTGATGAGCGTCTTGAGTCTGGCGAGCAGCGGCGCTACCTCATCGTGCTCGAGCAATGCCGTGACCATTCGATGCAGCGAGTGCGCGGCACAACTGGTACCAAGATCGCGACGCTATGAGAGCCTTGCGACCCAACTCCTGATAGCATGAGCATGCGTTCTCTCGCTCGTACTGAAAGTGTTCGATCGGAGAGCCGAGCATCGTGCGCAGCTGCGCGCACACTGACATCATGTTGCATCTGTCATTGGATACGATCGCCCAAACACACTTGCCGATCGCGTACGAGTCGATGCAAGCCGCGAGGGCCTGCGCCAACGCCTCGGGTGTTTGGTCCTTGAGCTTGAACTCTACCGTACGCAGCAGCGCGTGTCTCATGTGGTTGTCCGCGTCACACCAGTGTGCCATGATGCTGACATAGTGCCCGCCACTCGCAGAGGTCCACGCATCAACGACAAGCGCCACCTCACCGGCTTCTTGCATGGCTTGCGATACCATTGCACGATCTGATCGATGGATGGATGGATCTACTCCATCAGCGTACGTACATTCGGAACAGTTGGCCCGAGAGGCCACAACGTACACTCACGAAGCATATCAGAGAGCTCCTGCTGCAGGGTCGCTCGCTCGGGCGCATGCAACGCCGTCGCAAGCGGACCATCGAATAGCCTCAGCGGTATATTGCCTTCGACTGCGAACCACGCCCAACGACGTTCATTGGCGGTCGTGGAGCTTGTCGATTGTGCTGCAGACAGGGTGGGTGACTGAGTCGCCTTGTTGCGCCGCAGGCGCGTTGGGGTTGGGGCAGCCATGATGATGGTGGTGCTCCAACCCAATCGAGCCTGACGACCTTGACGACATTCAGCATCGAGCAGGTCGAGCGAGGTGACGCTGCCACCAATGCTGGATGCGTGTCACGCTGCGTGCCAGCTCGTGCGCCATGCCAGCTTGGCGGCGTTCACCAAACACAAGCGAGCAACGACGGCGGTCGAGGTCTTGCAGGAGGTCGGCCCGTCGTTCTATGAGCTTTACGACAAGCTGCTCGAGCAGGAATCCGCCTCATAACGTCCACCCACACACGCACGCACAACCCCGCTCTCTCTCTCTCTCTCTTGATTGGTGCCATCATCATGCAAGCGAGTTTGCTTTTATCTGTGTCTATCTCTCAATCAACCTCAAGATCCCGAGTATCTCTATACATACACCCATTCATTCTGATGCATTCATCGATCAATCGATAAGAACCAACCAACTCACCTTGTCAGACAACGCCGCCTAACAATCGATCACTCATTCGCTTGCTGCCTGCCTCCCTTGCACAACTCTCATGAGCGATTGGCGCACATTGGAGCGAGCTCTCCCATCAAACCACAATGGCCCAGCTCACTTGATCACTGCAGCAAACGATAGCGCGCCACACGATAGCTTCTACCATTGCATCAGTCAGTGTGTACCTGGCCAGAACGTCCGGGCACTGCGGCAGTTGGTCCACGACTACCTGCGCCAACACATGCACTTGATACGCGACAACTTTGCGTCGTATCTGCTCGATGCCAACGCCACTCGACCCGCCCACAGCATCATTACGACGCCCGACGAATACCTTGCTGCAGTCGCCACTGACTTGTGTGCAGGCACACCCGAGATACAAGCCATCTGCAACACTCTCGACTTGCAACTCGAGATATGGTCACTCGATCAACATGGAGCTGCCGTAGGTCAGCTCCATGGCACTACTACTTCTTCTACTACTACAGCAGTAGCAATAGCATATCATGAGCAACAATATCGAGTCATTTCATGGGATGTTGAAGAGTATCGATTCGAGATATTCAAGCGATTCGTACACGAGGTTCCTCGTGTGTATTGGACTGACGATGGAGTGCGCGAGTTCATTGTCAAGCATGCGCTCGACGAGAGATACTTGGACGACGTGGCTGCTGCTGTGCGAGTGCGTCTCTGCAGCGAGGTCGAGCTTGGATCGTCGTCGCTCGATCAAGCGCACACGCCGCTCTCGGCTCACGTGTATCGCCAAACGACTTGCTGCACCGAGCAGCAAGCGCTGGCGTTCCAGGCCGACGAGCAGGCAGGCCGAGCGAGACGCGAGCTGCCGGGCGCCGACTTTGCGATTCAAGTCGCGTCGTTGAATGCAAGCGGCCGCACGACGGGTCTCGGGCCGGGCACGGCCGTCGTCAAGAAGCAAATGATTGCCGCACACTTGCACACGTTCGTGCCGAGTCTCATGGTGATGCAAGAGTGGGGCTGGACGGCCTTCTCGACGATGCTCGAGGACTTTGGCGGCGTGTCGTTCGACGGCAGCTTCTCGTGTCTCGAGGGCGGCTCGAGCAGCAAGTACTTTGCCATGCTGTGGAACTCGTCGGCCGTCGAGATTCGAGGTCTGCCGTCGTCGTCGTTCGCGTGGCCGACCGTGAGCGAGCGCGCACAAACGGGCGTATGGCGGCAGTTGCGAGATCGCTGCTGCGTGAGGCTGGCGTACGTCGAGCGCCAGCCGCGCTTCATGGTCGTGGCGGTGCATGCTCCCTACAAGGTCAAGGCAGCAGGCGACTTTTGCGTCACGCACTTGCGCCTGCTGGTCGAGCACCTCCAAGCGTGGTGCGCGCTGCCAGTGCTGCTGGCCGGAGACTTTAATGCCGATCTGCGAGAGTGCGAGGTGCCACACGGCTGGACCGTGGTCGTGCCGCATTGCGACGAAGCAGACGAGCCGCCGACGGGCCTCAAGGACTTTTTCGTGCTGGTCAACAGCGCGACGCATCGGTGGATGGCGTCGAACGCACACGCCTTCTGGGCGACGCAAGACTACGCCGTTCAAGACGAGCACGATCGTACCATCATGGAGAAGGTCTCGGAACAACAACAGCTCGCATTGGACCATCCGCTCGTGAGCTGTTTCGTCGGACTGTATCGATATCAATTCGGTGAGTGTACCATACCTCCTGATGCGCGCTGGTCAGCAAGAGACACTCTGAATCGAGTCGGTTCGACGAGATGCGACATTTGTACGAGCGCACGGCATAGTGTGATCGATCAACTGGTCGATGCATTTGCTGGATTGTCAGTTGAGACTCAGGCTGCTACTGCTACTGCTACTGCTACAACCACTGCTACAACCAATGCCGTCACGACAAAGTACATTGCAAGCAACACTTCAAAGGTCTTTCATCCCAAATACGGATGTTATAAGGCTATGCTGCCACTCTCCTCAGATGTTGGAAATAGGAGGCCTTGTGGCAAGTGTGCTGGTCGTTATGTAAGGTAGAGTTCCCAGAGACACGGCTGGCGATCGCCTCGAGCTTCGAACTCGCGACCTGTCTCTCGTTACTTCACTTGCGGTTAAAAATCAACCAATCACTTTTACTCCTGCGGTCGCACCACCCAATCAACTTGCGAACCTTGTCCGCCAAGGCGGACACCACAGCCCTTGTTTGTTTGTTTGTTTCTCCTCTTCCTCCTCCAGCACGCATCATGAACCACTGGGCGGCGCTCTGCCACGAGCGCTTTGCTCTCGTGCACCTCGCCGAATCTTTTTGCGTGTACGCCAACAACCGACGTGATGATGTTGCTCCACCTGAAGAACGGTCGCTCTCGAGGCTACGCGCGAGCATTGAAGCGATGAACAGCGTGCACTTTGAGGTGTTGGTTGTGGGCGAGCGCGGCAACGGCAAGTCGACGTTCGCGAGCGCTCTCTTGGGACTTCCAGTGTTTCCTTCGTCGACGCATCCAGGGCAAACAGTGTTCACCAAGCTCGTGCATGGCGAAACTCCGACACTCACCGTCGTGAAGCAGACTGGACCTCCCGAGGTCATTGATATCTCGCAAGCGTATGATCGACTCCAAGCCGGTGATCCCGGAGGCTGGAACGAACAAGTTCGCCCGCGAGTGATCCAACGTGACGAGCAAGGACGTATTTTTCAGGAGGCACGCCAAGTGAGCGAGGTGTTGATTGCTCTTCCTCTTGAGACACTGCGCGGCGGCCTGTGTCTTGTCGATACTCCTGGACTCAACGAAACCGAAACTCTGACTTCCCGTGTGGTGGAGCGATGCAAGACCGCGACGGCGGTGCTGTTCGTGTGCTCTGCCACTCGCGGTATGGTCTCAGAACAAGAGCAAGGCGTTCTTCGACATATGAGAGCCGCAGGAGTTCGCGAGGTGTTTGTGATGTTCAATCACTTGGATCGGCACCGAGAGAACTGCTCCGATAACGGCGACGATCCCATCGCGACTGAGCGGAATCTTCGTCTCCGAACCGAGGAGATACTGCGCTCCATCTTTCGAATGGCCACTGCGACACGGAATGTGTTTCTCGTGGCTTCTCGTCCGCTGCTTCGAGTCGCCGGAGAGAACTCGCTTCGAGGCTCCGGTGGGGAGAACGAGTTTGTTCGAGGATTTCTCGAGACGAAGGAGACTCTCATGCGAGAGTTCTCGCAACGAGGTCCTCTTGCCACCATCAACCGATTCTCAGCAGTGGTTCAATGGATGTTGGCCCATAACAAAACCCAATGCTCGCTGCAACTTGGAGGCAAACTGGTTGGCGAGGCGCCAATCGCTGAGCTCCGGACCGTTGTGGGTCAATACGGTGAGCTTGTGGCCGATGCCGAATCTTGGTGCGCCAATAATCGCAACGTGCTTGTGAGACTACTTGCAAAGTACCTTCTTCGCGCCTTGAGGAACCTCTTGAGGTTCGACTCCTGGGAGGGCAAGACTGACATTCAAATCAAGGCCCGATTGGTAGAACTGCTGCAAAGTCTTGTTCACAAGGAACAAACCAAACTCTCGTATGAAGAGGCCGAGTCCTACAAGTCAGAGCTATTGGACGCGATCTCGACGCGCTTTTCCGAGATTGTGAGGGAGTTGATCGATTCGCCCGAGTTTGCCGAGGATCTGCACCACGAAATGGAATCCCTTCACTCTTGCGTTGCTCGGCTTGAGAGGCGCGCGCTGGCAGTGTACAACCACGCCGAGTTGATGGTTCAGTATGGAGGAGACGTGGCAGCGATACCCGTCAACTTTAACCATCTCTTGTCGTTGCTGGAGGCGCGCCGAGAGGTATCGGCACACTTGGCCGATTATTCTTTCTTTTCAAGGGTTGTCCAAGCCATCGTTGCCGTGTTTCGAAAGCTCGGACGCTACCATGTGAACGGCATCCTGGACGAGGTGGCAAAGGCTCTCTTTACAAGCTTGCGGCTCGGTCCGGAAGCTCGTACTTGGTGGGAGCATCCGAACAACGAAGGCAACCATACGTCCTCGGAGCTGCTGAGGCAGTCCTCCGACGCTCTCTCCAGTGCAATTCGCACCTCCATCATCGCCGAATGGGAGACACGACTGGCACGACATACTGAAAACCTTCGATTGTTGGAGTCTCCGGATCCCGAAAAACAACAACGAGTCCAGCAAATGCTCCAACTTTGCAATCAAGTCCACGAGGATGCATCGCGCGTTGTATTTTCGATGCTCTGCAAGATCAGGGGTCTGGAGCAATTTGGTCTTTACGGCAATCCATCACATTCCATACAACTCGCTGCCTTGATCGCCGCCAGCTCAGAAGCAGAGCTCTTCGACTTGTCGGAGAGCCAGGATGAGCGCTTGCAGGCGTTGCTCAGCCGCACGGCCCAGATGTTCAATTCGCGAAAGAGCGAGCTCCCCGCTCAGTCCAATCCCAAGTTCGCACAATGTAGTTGGCACTTGCAGTTGCACTGCTTGGCACAAGAGCTGGGAAAGACGCTCTACGTCGTTGGTTTCACTTCTGTCACGAAAGTTTCACCGAGAGTTGGCTTGGCCGAGCGTGTTGTGTCGAGGCACTCGTTGTCACACTTTGCTGAAATCGACCTCTCTCCAGCAAACAGCATCGTGCTCGTGTTTGATGGCGTTCAGCATTTCGACGCTCTTGTTCCAACTCGCGTTCGTGACCAATTACGACGCGTACTCTTCCAGAAGCTCCAAGCTGTCAAGCTGTTGATAATGCGAGCCATGGAGACCGATGCACCGCCAGTGACTCGCGAGGAGTTCGATCGAGAGTTCAACGGCCTTCGCCGACTGCTTTGGCCTTTCTCTCTCAAGAATGCCGACGTTCAATTCGAAGCTCCTCTCGGAGGAGCTTCGGCGAGTGCCTTTGGAGCTCTCTCGAAGGCAGAGGTCTTTCATCGTTCAGTGGCAATCAAGCGACTTCGAGAGTCGAGTTTGATTGACCGGTACATGTTCTATGTTGAGGCAGCCATCATCTCGATGCTCCAGTCTCCATGGATCGCTCGCTCGCTGGGTTTGCTCTTGGAAGACGACTCCGAAGCCATCGTTCTCGAGCTTGGCCATTGCGATTTGCAGAGGCGCCTTGGTGAGCTGCGGAACAGCTGCAGCGAGAACGATTGGTTGCCTTGCTTCGTTCAAATGTGCGATGCCTTGTTCGCGATGCACCAATCTGGCGTGGTGCACGCCGACATCAAGCCTGCCAACATCCTATGCTCGGTGAACCAAGACTCTCTCCGAGATGCCACAATCAAGATGGTGGACTTTGGAGTGTCGGGTTACTCTCCCGATCCTGCCGCAGATCTGGTGCGCCAGACCTTTGTCGGAACGCGTCTCTTCATGCCAGAGGAGCTTCTTCGACCCACAAGCGGAGAATACCTCGCAGCAGCGGCCGACATATTCTCGTTGGGCGCGACTATGCTGTGGTGTCTCGATCAGCAAATGAGACCCAGAGTGATCGTCTCAACGATGGATCGGCAACGGCTGTACGACTGGGTTCAAGAGAGCGGCTCAATCTCCACGGAGCTGAAGGCGGTGTTGTTGCCCACGATGCACATCGATCCAGTGCAGCGACCTTCAGCAGCAACTCTTCGGGAGCAGATTTGGAACTTGTTCTGGCAACGAAGGCAGTCTTCTCGTTGAAGCTGCAGAACCAACAGGCACCGCATATCGCAGTTCTTGTGAGCGATATCTCTCTTTGACTCATTCTTGTTGTTTGCTTGCTTCGTATCTCACGCTCCTTCTCTCTCTCAATATCTTGATCTCTCTGTCTCTTTGTCAATGTGTTCCCTCGCATTTGCATGACTCAATGAACCGACTACGAAGCCGTAGATGCAGTTGTTGATGATGGGTAACGCTTCGAGGGCACGAGCGAACCACTGGTTGCGCGCAACCTGTGGTTCGATCGATGGTCCCCCTCGTCTTGCAAGCACGGAGCAGCGGAAGAAAGGTGTATACGCCCTGAGACGTACGCCTTGTGATGTGCTACGTGCGACGTACGCTCTGTCATGTGCGACGTACGCCCTGTGATGTCCTATGTGCGACGTACGCCTTGTGACGTCCGACATTACCACCGTACTGATTGTTGGACGGCACTCGGTACATATCCAGCTCCACGCACTTGGCCTCACTCACTCGCTCCTCTCTTCCACCACCACCGTGCCACTCGTGCTCACGTGATGGATCCTCCTGTTCTTGATAGCGACTCTGTTCCTGATGACTGGGAGGCTTATGACGATGACGATGCCATCCCGATCCCGATCATCGCACCTGCTCCTGCAGTTGCAGAGGCGCCGCAAGTTAATGCTGGCGCAGCACGCGACCTCGCTGCTGCACTCTTGACTCTCGGCGTTCTCCAGCGCACGTTCCCAGACTTTGCCGAGGACCCCGATATCGATCGTGTGCTCGCTCCTGTTCGCGCGTTGGCAACGGCGGAGCGCGCCTTCAAGATGGCGTATCAACTGCAGCAAAAGTTGCTTCGTGCCACCGTCTCTTTGATGGAGCTACCGGCCTTGGACGATACGATCCGCGCACTCAACAAGGCCCTCAAGATACCACTCAGCGAGTTTGCTCGCATGCTACACGAGGACAACGATCGCTACGGAGCCCTAGACCTGATGTTTGAGAGCATCCAGCCGATTTGCTCCAAGTTCATCAAGTGGCGACAACTGGTCCGCGACCAATGGAACCGGGCGTTGCAACTGCGCAAGTCAGCTCGTGTGACTCTGCTCGACGAGTGGGAGGAGCTCCATGCAACACCCGATCACCGACCATCGCTCGAACCACTCGAGCATGCCATCCAACTCATTGTGGATGCTGTCATCGAGTTCAACGAGCATGCCATCAACACGCCACTCAAGCCCACTCGAGATCGACTCTGCTCGATCCAATGCCCGCTTCTCGATTCGGTTCTTCCCGTCAAGCACGACACCTCAACGACCCCGTCTGACCCAGTCGAACTCGAACATCGACCCTCGCTCGAACAAGCTCTCGGTACCCACTCACACTTGGTCACGAGCCACATGTCGGTGTTGCAACAAGTACTCGAGCACACGAACAATCTTTGGCGCACTCGATACGGCCGCTTGCAGCGGCTCTTTGAAGACTGGGGCCACTATCACTCCAACACGCCCATCACGTCGACCCCACCCGACCCGTTCCTGCAACTGTTCTTGCACCATTTCTCGCAGTCGTTCGTCAGCTACCCGCGATGCCCACGAGACTTTTCCAGCGAGTTAGCTGTCGAGATTGCCTCTCAATCGACCAAGCAACCGACCTTGGCCATACAGTCACAAATCGTGGCGCATTTAGTCGAGAACATTGGTAATTGTGGTCGTATCGTGCGACGAACTGGTGATTGGACCATCTTGGCCAATGGCCTTCTCGCACGGCTGCAACATTGCGAAGCTGCCTCTCTCGATGCAACGGCGCTCGTACCAGTGAGCGACGAGGATCGCGCGTTGATCTTTAGTGTCGTACGAGACCTACTTCGCTATCCCGAACTGCGTCAATCCTGGGCCAACGACACGAACCACCTGGCAAAGCTCTTGAGCGTATGCCTGCAACGCAACGTTCAAGAGTCTTGCTTGGACCTGATTGACAATTACCAATCGCCTCGATTGACTCGTTCACACGAGACTCTCGCATCGAACGAGTTGTTGGCACTCGAGTACTCGATCAAGACTGCCGCCACCACCATGCAGAAGGATGCAACTCCAGTCTCGTTTCCCGTGTGCGAGTTCCACCCCGACCAATGGCAAGTGCAAGTCCTCGCCGAGATCGAGGCCGAACGCTCCTGTTTCGTGGTGGCACCGACCTCGCTCGGCAAGAGCTTCATCGCCTACGAGGCGATTCGAAGTGTCTTTGGCTCACAACGTCCGGTCCCCTCAAAGTCGCGCGAGTTCGACCAAGTGGTCTTGGTTGCACCAACCAGTGAATTGGCACTGCAGATGCAAGCCGAGTGTCGTCGCCGTTTCCCCAAGCTCACGATCGGAGTCGCAACCATGGCTGCACGCTCGAACGAAACCACCGGCCACGTGCTGATTTCAACGCCAGCCTTCATGGACGTGTTGATGCTGTCTCCTTCGTATCGCTGCAGTGTTCGCATTCGCTACATTGTCTTTGACGAGGTCCAAGCAGCTGGAGACAGCTCGGGCGCCTCGGATGATGAGGAGGCAGTCGAGTTGCAAGAGAGCTACACTCGTCTCATCCAGACGGCCGCCGTCGCGTGCCCGTTCATTGCGCTCTCGGCCACCATCTCGGACCCCAATCGAGTGCATCGTTGGTTGTGCTCGTTGAGTCACCCCAAGGCGGTCACAATGATCATTCCTGATCAACTGCGTTGGAGTGACTTGATCCCGTATCGCTTCGATCCTTCCACGAGGCAATTGACTTGCTTCCATCCTTTGGCCTTGGTCCCGATCGACACCATCGACGCTACTGAGACACGAGAGTTACTCGAGCGATTCCGTCAGGGCCGAGTCCTTTTGGCTCCGCAGCATGTGATGGATCTTGCGGTAGCACTCCAACAAGAGCTCCAAACTGCTGGATTGCAAGATTCCGAGTACTGGACTGAAGCAGCACTGCCAGTCGATTGGCGACTCACTCGTCGGCAATGCTACGAATGGCAAATTCGATTGCTGTCGGTGATACTCTCCTTGTTGGACTCTCACCCCTCGGTCGTTCGAGAGACGCTCAACAGCCTTGCCAACAATGCCAAGCCTTGCTCACCTCCTGCAGAGGCTCCCCTCAAGTCATGCGCTGAATGGGATCTGTTGGCAACGATGCGCGATCAAGGAATGTTGCCTGCGCTTGTCTTCTTGAACGGACCCACGGAAGCTGAACTCGCAGCAGCCAACATTCTCGAGGCCATTGATTGTGAACTTGTTGCGCCAGTCAAGCCACCTCCCAAGTCGCCGCCTCCAACACGAAGCTCGCAAACCCTCGAGGAAGAAGAAGATTGGAAGCTCAGTCAAGTGGTATACTCGGACCCACGAGAGCTTCAAGCCTACCAAGTCAAGGAGCACTTGCGAAGCCTCCTTGGAAAGCCGACCTTGGCTCCATTCCTCGGCCTCGAGGGCATGCGCTCTCTCCTTCTTGAGGACACTGAGCTCACGTACTGGATCGAGCGTGTACTCAAGCAGACTGGATGGAGCGTCAACCATCCAATCTTGCAGGCATTGTACTGCGGCGTCGGAGTGTACCACTCAAGCTTGCGCAAGGGCTTTCGCGAGCTGGTTTCCTTCTTGTTCCGCCGTCGGGCGATCCAAGTCATTGTGACAACGCGCGCCCTCGCGACTGGCGTCAACGTACCGGCTCGAACGAGCGTCATTTGGGAGCGTGAGCAACGAATCGACCCCATGTATTACCAGCAGATGGCCGGCCGCGCCGGGCGTCGTGGCCTCGACGAGATCGGCCACGTGGTCTTGGTGGGTTACTCTCGTGCCACCGAGCTGCGCCTCCTCACTTGCCCCGAGTTCAAGCTCGAGTTTGCTCGCACCGACAATCCGGTTGCCATCCTTCGCCTCTTGTCGCTTGCTGCCTGTCTGGCGCGCTCTCGGGACGATCCCAAGAAGCCAGCAGCAGCCCATGCTGAGCCCTTGTGCGGGCCTGCGCTCAGCAACATTCTCTATCGGCCATTCCAAGACATTCCCGCGATCGATGCCGAGCTCTCACTTCGATTCTCGGTCGAAATGATGTATCGCATGGAACTGCTGAACCGGCGTGGTGCTCCGATAGGCGCTGCGCCTCTGGTCCTGCGCACGAACGAACTGTCAGGAAACGCTGGCTTCCTACTGGCGTTCTTGCTCCGCATGGGTGTACTCGATCGCTTGTGTTTCAACGTCGCATCCAAGGCCCCAGTCGATCAACGAGCCCGACCTGACCCAGAGGCGCACTCGAGGATCATGGACTTTTTGGCTTGGCTGTTGTATGCGGCTCGTGTGCCAAAGGGTCGCATATCGGACAAGGCCAAGAGTGCAGTCAAGTTGTACCACCGCTTTGTCGTTATTGCCACCGTTTCGATCCTGGCCCAACTGCAACCAGTGCCAGAGGGATGGAGCCCGCCTGATTTTGGGTTCAAGCCAGCTCCACGCTCGTTCGGCAAATGCCCGCTGCTCGAGTTTTACCAAGGCCAAGTACCCTCGTCGAAGATCGACAATGTGACCTATTTGTTCCTCGGCCAAGTCCGAATGATGCTCTGGAAGTTGGCCACCGCCATGGAGGTCATCTACGGCGAGGACTACTTGTCGTTCACCGTGCCGATGGTGTTCCTTGAAGTGGCCCAGCGCTTTCAAGCTCGATGGAATCTCGTGTAAGACTGGTTCAATCCCATCCAGGTCCTTGTGATTCATTCACTCCTTCATTCAGTAAAGATCAGCAGCCCTCGAGAGATTCTCCGCTACCTCGCTGTGTGAGTCAGAGTAACGCAACCACGGGCTTATTTAAGCCTGCCATTGAGTGTAGTAGAGTAACCACAAGCCTTTCTAAGCCTATCATTGATTGTGTAATAGCTATGAAGGGCTTTTCATCGACCTTATTGGAGTAGCTCGATCGTGAGCTTAAGTGCTTCCTTACTTTCCCGTATCCTGCGCCTGAGACACGTGTGAAATGCGGTTGTTGCTTGGATTGTGGCAGGAATATCGAGGGGATTGATCTGAAACCCACCGAATCCTGCGCAACATACCTCCATCTCGGATCAGATGAGTTATTGGAGCTGGCAAAAAATTATGCCACGAGATATCGATTTGTTAGCGATTTGCGCTCGTTTCCTGCACTGCCGCACCAGCAAAACCTGCAATATCATCAATATCGTCCTGAGTCGATCAAATCAAAAATCCCAATCCATCGATATCACGTACAATATGACAAATGGCTCGAGGTTTCAGGTGTTTCGGCTTGATGGATCGATCGTGAGCAGCAGCTTGGAATATTTCTTCCTTTTTGCACTCAACCACTGCAGAAACGAGTGGGTGACAGGAGAATATCGATGGTGGCATTGATGTCGTTGGACCAAGTAGCAATAAAATCACTAAAAGAAAGTGGGAAACCACAAACCTACGAAAAGGTGAGGCAATGGTGAACGTTGGATTGTACGGTGGCTGAACCAGCGTTGGTCGATGGTGGTTGCCACTGCCCTCAGTACTGGAGGCCACACATACCACTGAAGGCTTCAGGCGACTCGCGCCGAACATCTGCCCATTGACTGGAGCTGGGTTGTTCTGGCGCAGGTGATCGGAATATATTGGCTGGGTGCTAGAGACATGATGGTGGCGCTGATCAAGCATATTCGCTCGTTCTGGTCGCGCAGGAAGGCGTTCTCGTCCTTGAGCGTGGCAATGTACTCAGCCGCCGCTGGAACACAGCCCTTCCGTGAGCGAGATTGCGAGTGGGCGCATCTGACCGACACATCGCACGCACCATCGTCTCGATGAGAGTTGGCGACTTGCACCGACGCAAGCACCTTGTCGAGTTCGGTTGTTTTGAGCGCATTGAGGCGCGCATACTGTGCCTGCAGCTTCTCGTGCTCCTGAGGCGAGTGAACGAACGAACGAATGAGTGAGTTACAATGCGCCAGCCCACTTGCACCTCGATTCCTCGACCAACCAATACCTCGACAGGCACCATGCGCGATTAAGAGAGCACCAACGATCGTGACGGCGAGTGTTCCTCGACAGGGGCGGCAGCAGTGGCGTGGCTCGCTGGGCGGCGCTTCTTGGTGTTGGCGTTGGAAGAGGAGGTCTTGGCGGCGACGAGCGAATGGCCGCGTCGCACACATTGAGCGACACGGGCGAGATGCGCAGTGCCATATCGTCGTCATTCTCTTCGATTGACGAGCTCTTGATCGATGTGCGCTTGTGTGCCATGATGAAGATGAGCGAGCAAGCAAGAGAGACAACGACAACAAGAAGCACGAGAACGAGAGGAAGGCAGCGAGAGAGGAGCAAAAAGGCGCCAACGAAAGAAGGAAAGCGCGGGAGAATGCAATCATGAGCTTACTCTGCACCTGCCATTGCTTTACCTCTTGTTCTGTTCCTTTCCTTCGGTCTCTGCTTCGTTGTTGTCTCGTCGTCTTGTTGCTCGCTGCTGCTCTGTTCTCGCTTCGTCATGGCTTCGCAAACACGACCTATATCTCCTTGAAAGGGAGCTGTATGATGCGGCAAGTCGAGGAGTCGCTCTCGATCAAGGCGCGCGAATCGGTTGGCGCAACGCAGGCGAAAGCGTGGCAGTCACCACGGTTGTGAACCACCATCACAGAACACACCAACAGGTACTGTTGTCGGTAAGGCAAGGGCCCTTGCTCGTGATGCAATGGTGCCAGCTCGTGCTCTGGCTCAAGCCACCAATCGCCGACCAGAAGCGACGAGTGTTTGTGTGCGGCCACATCCTCGCCGCCGCCATGAGCACCGTGTTCAGTCGCCGAGCAGCGGCCGTCGTCAACGCAGTGTGCACCTTCGGCTGCCCGCGATGCGGGGACACGCAGTGGGCCGACTCGTTCCCGCTCTCGAGCGTGTTCCGCCTCGTGCACAACCTCGACATCGTGACTCACGCTCCGGCGTGCGTGAGGCCGGCGTTCCCATACAAGCACGTCGACGAGATGATGCTCATCGACTCGCTCGGACAGGTGCACGAAGGCAGCGCGGCGCACGAAGGCGCGCAGGCCGTGTTCGACACGTTCTTGACGGCGCTCCACCATCCGAGAGTGGTGCAGCCCAACACGGTCGCCAAGAAGCTCGACCAGAACGCGGTCACCGATCACCAGCCAGTGTATTACGCGGCGTTCTTGTGGAATCAGATCGTCGCCAACTCCAACGACACCAACAAGGACAAGAAGCAGTAGGTCGTTGGCTGGGTCGGTCGGTCGGTCGGTCTTGGTTCGGTTCTCTCTCTTGTCGTTTGTGTGATGAAGAGCTCCGCTCTCGAGTATTGATGATGATGATGATGAGGTCTCGAATGAGAGTCACTAAAACTCGGTGGCATCGATCAATACATACACGTGTCTTTCACGTGTCTCTCGCGGTCGATATCCTTCCAATCGCCAACACACAGAGCAGCCACAGCAACAATCCACAAGAGGCGGACAGCAAACGAAGAGCTTGAGCAGCAAAGCAGAGGAGCTCAAGGAGTTTTGCTGTCGTCGTTGCCAGCAAATCGCCACCAAATCGTCCACCAATCACCATCGAGCTTGGTGTTTCGTTTCCGCCTCTTCTCGTTCATGGTCGCGCTTGCGGTTGTTGGCGTCCAGCACTCCTTGGTGGGCTTGCTCTTGCCCATCCATCTCTTGATATTCAGATTGGCTGTTCCCTCTTTTGGTTGCTTTGCGAGAATGGCCACTGCCACCACGACCATCACCGACGACAACGAGGCGCTGTGGGCCCGCGCTCAACAGCTCCAATCATCAACGGGACTCCTCCATGACCAACTCAAGACCGATCTTCCTGCATTGGCCTCCTCGATCAAAGATCGCCTTGGCGCCATCAAGATTGGAGGCATCACAATCGATTGGGAGTGCAAGATCACTCTCGGAGACAACCAACCAGCAGCGAGCCTGTCGGACGTCGAAGCTCTCGTGATCTTGCGTCCTCGTCTCGCGGGATACTCGGTCGTCGTCGAGCTCGAGTCATCCAAGTGCTGGCTGATGCTCACACCCACCTCGCCGTCGTCATCGTCGTCATCGCCGAGGACGATTCGAGTTCCAATCGGAGACAACAGTCTCTCGAAGATCTGGCAATCGTTCGAATCATCGATCAAGAACTTCACCGAGCAACACAAGGGCCTCCTCAACATCTCCGAGACCCGAGCACGAGAATGGGCGCAGCTCGAAGACAATCCAACTCGACCAATGAAGGCGTCGTTCTGTCTTGGAAGCACATCAGTGGAGGCTCGGCCAGTACTCTGCACAGACACCGATGTGTTCTTGGCGTTGCTTCGGAGCTGCAAGGACGACGGCTCGAATGCCGTCAAGCTGTTCTCGAACCTTGGAGCGAGACGTCTTGGGTCTCTTCCCGACAAGGCGCACCAGCTCGTGTGTGCGTTGAAGCACGTCGTGAAGGAGGTCCATGGCATCAAGACACCAGGATCGTTGTTCGAGAGCGTTGTGGTGGAAGTGTTCAAACAACGAGGCTGGATCGGAGATCTCGACGAGGTATCGTTGGCATCGATCACGTTCATCGAGTCGTGGCGCGCTTGCTGGCGTCGCATCATGTCATGGGAGCCGATCTCGTCTCTGTTGGAGGAGGGCGAGGAGGATCTTCTGTCGCACATGGACAAGGCATCGATGAGTGCTGTGGGCGAGGCTCTCTCGTCGATGGATGAACGATCGCTGCTCGATGAATGCTTGAATGGTACTCACAAATCACTGGCCTGCTTGCTCGAAGCGCACTTGGAGAAGGCCAATGTCACAACCAACAGCGAGGAAAGCTGGGCATCACTGCACTTTGCTGCATTGAATGGCTACCAATCAGTTGTTGGATTGTTCCTCGAGAGAGGAGCGTCCATTGATACCCCAGACAAGTCTGGAATGACGGCATTGCACCTTGCTGCTCAGAATGGTCACGAATCAGTTGTTGGATTGCTCCTCGACCGACGAGCCTCCATCAATGCCACAGACAAGGATAGGCAAACACCATTGCACCTTGCTGCATTAAATGGTAACGAATCAGTTGTTGGATTGCTTCTCGACCGAGGAGCCTCCCTCAATGCCCCAGATAGGCAAACGCCATTGCACCTTGCTGCCCGGAGAGGCCATGAATCAGTTGTTGGATTGCTTCTCGACCGAGGAGCCTCCGTCAATGCCACAGATAAGGATAGGCAAACACCATTGCACCTTGCTGCAGTAAATGGCAACGGACCAATTGTTGGACTGCTTCTCGACCGAGGAGCCTCCATCGATGCCACAACCAAGAAAGGGCAAACACCATTGCACTATGCTGCTCGGGCTGGCTATGAATCAGTTGTTGGATTGCTTCTCGACCGTGGAGCCGACACCACAATCGTATCAGTGCGTCCATGTCTTTTTGTCGTTGCCGCCCTTGTCGCCAGCAAATCACCATCACTGATGGTTGTACTTCGCCAGATTTTCCCGCAAGCACGAGGAACAGCAGCACAAGTTGCCCAAACACCATCACTGAAGCAATTTATTGGTGCGCATTCCATTCTCTTGTTTGCACTCTTGACACGTCTCTCTCTCTCTCTCTCGCTCTCTTGTATGATTGACTCACAACCACCAATACTCCATCTCATCCACCAATCACAACCAGATTCATACACGATCGTCGTGATGGTCGATCGATCTCTGTCCCTCGGAGGCCGAACGCCAGTCAGTATCATCATTGTCACTGTTGTTGTATTGATGTATTGTTGGTATTCGATTGAATGATCTCATTCTTGAATATATATATCTCTCTCTTAGCACTTGGTCGAGAAGCAGCATCGATACAACTCCAAGATGCACTGGATCGAGCATCATCGAGCGAGACTCGAGCAAGAGATGCCGAGGAGAGACTTGTCACCGAACAAGCTAGATATCATGCTCTCGAGGAGCAGCTGAATGCTTCTCAGACTCGAGCAACAGATGCTGAGGCTCAATCTCGAGATGCTCGCTCACAACTGGACCTCCAAACTCAAGGTACCTTTCCCATCCTTCCATCGATCGATTGGCTCACCAAACAGCTCCCCACCAACTCACGATTGATACTTGTGATGATCGTGCTCGTGTGCGATCAATATCTCTCATATCTCCAACTCCAACTCATGTCGACGCCGATCAACTCCAACAAACCAGCACGAACCGAGCTCGAACATCGCCTCACTCGAATCGAACAAGCATTGCACCGAGCAAGAGACGAGATCTTCGAGCAACGATTCATGTCTGCTGCTTGTCGACGATCCGACGAGTTCCAAGTGTCTCGAGTGCTCGGCCGAGGAGACAACGGCATGGTTGCTCAAGTGAAATGCACGACACCAGGCTTCTTGTGGAACGACAAACCCTACGCTCTCAAAGTGTGCTTCAACTTTGATCTCGACACGAATCAAGCTCGCAACGCATACCTCAACGAGTTCATCGAGCTCGTGAAGCTTCCATCTCATCCGAACATCGTTCGGTTCTTGTGTGAGTTCGTCGACGAGATCCACGACAACATTCGACCTCATCTCCCTGATGCTGCTCGCGAGAACTCGACCATCACACATCGAGACGGCACTCAAACCAATCGAAAGACTCAGTTCTTCGTGTTGGAGTTCGTCGAAGTGAGTCTCTCTCGATTGTTGGAGTCGAGGTTCGCACCGCCATCGATCGTTCCTCATCGAATGGTGGCGACGATCATCTCTCAAGTTGGATCAGGTCTCCGACACCTTGATCGTCATCGATTGGCTCACCGAGACATCAAGACCGACAACATCATGGTCGAGACTCGATTGGTCGATGCAACAACCAACGAGATCGAGATCACTCGATGTGTAACGTAATGGTATTACGTGGTGGGTTGCGGAAGCGTGTGGTATGGGCGTGGGAGCGAGCGGGACAGGGTAAAGACACAGTAATGAGGGGGGAAGGTGAAGGTGGGTGTGTGGCCTGCCTTCCCT
>Ga0209935_1002699_pt1 | contig 20626 bp, 14 predicted proteins | sample ThiBio_1000_plan_2_FD_183958 | JGI IMG/M metagenome (GOLD analysis project Ga0209935, IMG submission 183958) | Wastewater bioreactor microbial communities from Cape Town, South Africa - Thiocy_cont_1000_plan (SPAdes) | ecosystem: Engineered > Bioreactor > Thiocyanate-remediating >...
CCCCCAAGCCCCGCATCCATAACAAGTGCGCCGACCCGCCATCTCCATTCCCCCATATTCGCCAGCCAGCAGCATCCCCCACCCGGTTCTCCCCCCTTGAAAGCCCGCAGATTTGAGGAATCGCGATTCTTCTATTGCGTTTTCCGGAAAACGCGCTTGAATGCAGGGCTCGTCACGCGCGGTTAGCTCAGTGGTAGAGCACTACCTTGACACGGTAGGGGTCACAGGTTCGAACCCTGTATCGCGCACCATTTTAAAAGACCCTCTTTCCGCCCGCGGAACAGCTTAAATACAAGCCCTGCGGGCTTTTTAGTGCCAATTTCGAGAAGGCTGGAAAAACCGGCAAACGCTGGTCCCGCTGTCACGCATTGTCACGCAAAAAGCAACATCTTGACTGTGCGTCCCTGTCAGAATCGAACGTTTGCGCGAATGTCCGTCGATCCCCCCTCGGCACCACGAACGATCGTTGAATCGCGGATCATTACCGAATCGGCGGAGCAGGACTCAAAGCGGGCGATTGATGCCAAAAATGCGAAAGTGCAATTCGGGAGCGTTTTCGCAGAAAGTTTGTCACGCTGAATAAAAAGTCAGTCGTGTGTTGGAAGCCTTCCCACAAGAGAGCGCTCGTCCAAGACTCGTTTCTAGCGCGGGTGGAATATGACACACAGAAGCAGAATGAACATGAGCATCTACACACCCTATCTCGGAAGCCGACGCGTCGTCTGAGAGATCCAATCTCACCCTTTTCTCCTATTGGCGACAACGGTTTTGCCGCGCCTACCAAGAGGGTGCTGAAATAGTCTTGGAAAAACTTCCTTCTCATACAAGCCGACCGAAATTCAAACTGTATGTCTATCTGCCTCATGCTCAAACGCTCTGCTGTCAGGAATGCGTGACCTCCCGTCGGGCAGCATGATAGCCTCTCGGGTTTATGTCTATGTTGGCTGTGCCACACATCCAATTCAAAGTGACTTACCGAGACCACCAAAATGAAGGCTTTTGTTTCTTACTCCCATCACGACGCCGAGTTTTTGACGGCACTACATGAGCACCTTTCCGCCCTACGGCGGCAGGGGTTTATCGACACCTGGACGGACCGTGAAATCGATGCTGGTGGGGTCGTGGATCACGAGATTTCAACCGCCATGGCGGAAGCTGGGCTTTTCTTGCTGCTGGTCAGTTCTTCCTTCATCAACTCCGATTATTGCTACGAAAAGGAGTTCAAACGAGCCCTCGAAAAACAAGCGGCAAGTAAAGCCATCATTGTTCCGATCCTCGTTCGCCCATGCGATTGGCAGATTCCAGAACTCAGGCAATTCAAAGCGCTCCCAGAGGACGCTCGGCCTGTTCGTAGTCAGCATTGGCACAGTGAAGACGAAGCCTTCGCTAACGTGGCAGCTGGATTACGCTCACTTTTGGACAAGCGCAGGAAGAAAAAGGCCAAATTCGTGCCGGACGACAGCCACGTCACTCAGGATCAACGCAAAGAACTGAACAAGGTTCATCACGAGATTGTCGAGCGGTTGATTGCCAAAAAATCCCATATGGACGACGAGAGGGTCAGGAGGGAGTTTGGCAAGTGGGCAGGAATAGTTTGGGATCAATTTAATGAGACCTTCGGCACCAAAGAGAACGGACTTCAGTCCCTTCCTGTAGAAAAGTTTGAGGAAGCCAAGCAATGGCTGACTCAATACCGGGCAAGCAAGGATTCCAGTCTTAAAAGGGCAAAACCTCAGCAGTACAAAAACGCTCTCACCAAGACCATTTATTCGGTGGGCGGCGGTCTCGGATGGACCAAGGAAGAGATTTACTCATTCGCTCGGGATATCGTCGGCTATTCCACGCCGATTGAATCCCTGAACGATCTTGGCAACAGCCAGCTGGAAAAAGTCCGAGACAAAATTCGCTACGAAGCGAGCAAACGTCGGACAAAATCAGCTCAGGCCAAAGCCAAAAAAGCTCCCGTCTTTCAGCATCCTGTTGACGATCTCGCCAAGGAGTTGCTCAAGTTGATTTTAAATCACCCAGTAGCTGACGAACGGGGCCTTACCGAAATTTTTGAAAGTCCGACCGGACCTCTTTACCGCCATTTCATTCCCAATACGACCGCTGGCGGCAATGCGTATTCGGCGAAGAAATCACAGTTTGGCCCCGCAGTCGCGGAACTTATGCGGCTGGGATGGTTGCTGCCACCAGAAGGCGATTTGAGTATCAGAACTTACGAATTGAATCCTCAAGCTTCACCCCTTCAGTAAGAGGAAAAGACTCCATGCGTGCACTATAAGGAGGAATGGAGAAGGAGCCTTTGAGCAATGATATCCGATTCATTCATTGTAGAATTGATGGGACGTGGACTTGCTTCAAATTTAGCGGAACGCATTGCGTTTCGCTTTCCCGATTGGGAAGCACTGTGCGCCGCAGACATTGCACAACTACAGGAGAGCTTCGCAGCAGAAGAATGTGCTGCAATAAAGAAGGCAAAGGCACGCCGACCGATTTCTCAACAAACCATAAGCCGTCTGATCGACGAATGTGCCTTCAGATGTTGTCTTTGTTGGAATATTGATTCCGATTCGGGGGTCATAATCCATCATATTCATGAGCATTCAGCCTCGCCGGATGATCGCTATGAGAATCTCATATTGCTTTGTGCGGATCACCACGACAAAGTCCACACCACCCGCACGCTGACACGACACCCATTTCCACCGAAGCTTCTATTGCAGCAAAAAGCGGAATTCATAGCTGCCATTGCGTCATTCAAATTGGGCCAACGTGTAGCTCCTGGCCGTGAACAGAGATCAAAGTATGGCATTCTTGTAAGCCCGCCCCTTCCACCTCCACATTTCGTCGGTCGCTCCGTCGTGGCAGACGACATCGCAACGGCATTGGAGCGGCAAAATAGGCGGGCAGCTATCGTGGGTATGGGTGGGGTTGGAAAAACCGCGCTGGCACTGAAAATCGCGAATGACCGACGGTCGGATTTTCCGGGGGGTATACTGTGGCATGAATTGACGGTGGAGTCAGGAGGAATTGGGAATATGCTTCGAAGTTGGATCAGATCGCTTGGCCGCGATCCCAGCGGCTTGGAGACAGAGGAGCAATTTGCACTTATTTCTGCGCTTTTGACGCAGCGAACTTTCGATGATGGCCGCTTGCTTCTTCTACTCGACGATGTCGATGAGCGTGTCCTGGAAGAAGTAGTGAAGCTGGCTTCGTATGTGCCTCCTACAATTTCTATGTTGGTAACCACCAGAGAAGTCACCGTAGGAACATCTCTTCAAGCAACCCTATTCAAAGTGGATCCTCTTGAGCGTCTACATTGCCGGGAAATGCTTGTTGCGATTTCCAATGCTGCTCTGATTCAGACTGAAGAAGCACCAGCAAATGAGCTACTTTCCTTACTCGGAGATCTGCCTTTAGCGGTTGAATTAACTGCACGGCAAATTGCGATCCGAGCCGACAAGCCGGGATTCAAAATATCAGAGCTTTGCCAGCGACTCAGAGAATTTGACGATCAAATACTTTCATTTCCAGGACACCGAGGCGTGGCCAGATCATTCGCCTTGAGCTATGAAAATTTGACGTCTACCGAGCAGGAGCTTTTCCGTTCACTGGGTGCTTTTGCGGCCGGGCCACTTTATTGCGAAAGTATTGCTGCTGTCGCTGGCATGAACGAAAAAATGGCTGTGGAGACGCTAGATAGGCTCGTAATGGTTTCAGTTCTGAACTGGGGCTTCGCTGGAGTCGACTACCGTATTCACCCGCTCCTACACAAGTATGCCCGACTTCTCTTTTCACGGGACGACATGGACGAGCAAAATCTCGTTCGTCGGCGTTTTTACAAACATTACACGTCGACTGCAATCGCTCTTTCAAAGGCTGCTCCCGCTGATCTTGAAGCGATTGACCTCCTGCTGCCGAATCTGAAGGAGGCGATTCGTTTGGCCGCAGACTTTGGCGATCATGCGGCGGTTTGTGAAACTGTAATTGGTCTTTCCAGCACTATAGGTTATTTCACATCCCGAAATCTCGACCTAGATTCAATACCATTGCTGCAATTGGCAATTGATGCGGCAAAGCACCTGAATGATCGAAATGCTGAATCTGCTGTCACAGGTCATCTTGGCACCGCTTTCGCGCGCACTGGAGAGATTTCACAGGCTATTTCAAATTTTGAACATGCTGCTACCATAAGTAGGGAATGCCACAACGACTATGATCTGGCCTGCCATCTTCAAAATCTTGGAGGAGCTTTGCTTTCTGAAGCAAAAGATTTGCCGAAAGCAGAACGGGTTCTTCATGAGGCATTAAGACTGGCTGAACGCACGCAAAATACCGATACTTCAATAGGCTGTCTCTCAACGCTCGGAAGCCTCCATCGTGCGACAGGAAACCTTGCTGAGGCTGCTCGAATGTACAAAGGGGCGCTGGAAATATCGCGGCTTGCAAAGGAGCGATTTTCCGAGGGAAACAATTTGAGCAATCTGGGTCTGGTAATGGATCAACTTGGCAGAACGGAAGAAGGCGAACAGATGATTCGGGAAGCACTCGCGATCGCAACGGAAATTGGTGACAAACGTGGTGAAGGAAATCGCACAGGTCATTTAGGCGGAATTCTCTTTAGGAAGGCAACGGCGCTTCCGCCTGGACCGGAGCGGGTCGAAACCTTCAAAAAGGCTCGCGACCAGACCACTGCAGCGTTGCATCTTGCACAGGAGGCTGGAGATGCGGAAAAAACGGCGTGCTGGTTAATGAATTTAGGCCATATTGACGTCTTCGAAGAAAGGGATGAAGCGGGACTCGCTCGATATGAAGAGGCCTTGAATATAGCGAAAGCATGTGGGTTCGCTCAGATAGAAGGGCAGGTGCGCTTCAATCTCGGTTTGGCTTTAGTTCCGCTAGGGAATTTGGACGCCGCCCTGGATCATTTCCGCGTTTCGAGTGACTTGCTTCATAAAATGCATTCTCCAATGGCCGTTAAAGCCGACGAGTGCATCTACCGGATCAACCGTATGATGATCGCCAACGTCCCGCCCAAGTAGTTTTCTGTGCAAATTTAGTCCCTAGTTCGAGGCTATAGAACGATCCTCCTGCTAATTCTATTTAATTGATAGACCCGCTTTACCTAGTTTACGGAAGATTATCGGAGTTTTTAGTTCGAACTGCCATATGCGGACGACAATCCAACCGCGGTCGCGTAGCAACCGATTCTGGAGTCGATCACGGGCCCTGTTACCCTCAATCTTCTTTGTCCACCATTCCGTGCGCGTTTTGGGTATACGGGCCTTGGTGGGATGGCCGTGCCAGAACTCGCCATCGATGAAAACTGCGATTTTTAATGTCCGAAATACAAAATCCGGCCTGATAGTTACTATCCGTTTTTGGTTCGGATGGCGGATATTGATCTTTATACCCCGCCTCCAACCGTTGATTCGATGAATCCGGAGAATCCGAATTGCTTCCATTTCAGTCTCTTTATTTCCGCGAGAACGGATCGCAGCCATTACTTCGCTACGCTTAGCTATGGTGAAGACATCAGGCACTTTGTCTAGATTTTATAGCCCCTGGGGCTTGCTTGGCTTTCTGGTGTTTGGACCGACTGGAATTTATGAACTTCAAGATAGATTCTGCAAGGCTATGAGCAAGCTTACAGGGCACGCCGTTCCCTATAACCTTGAATTTTGCGGAAAGTGATATTCCTTCCGATATCACATAATCGTCTGGAACCGTTTGGAGGCGCAATGCCTCACGGACAGATAAACGCCGCTTCTTCCAGGGATGCAAGTGAACCTCATTGTGCCCATACCAGGCAGTAGGACTGTAACGAAAACGATGGAGCCGCTTAAAGGACTTACCCGACACATCCCCCTCCTTGATCGTTCCAAATTTCACAGAATGCGGATTAAAATAGTCCTTTCCGTTAGGGAGTGTTTCCGGATCGGGAAGTTGGCTTACAGCGCGCTGTACGCACAACTCTAGTGGCACCAATTCTGGCTTTTCTGGATTTCCACCAAATGCGAATGTTGTCGGCCAATTATACGAGTTCTTGGCGTCCGCATGGGTTTTTTTTGGCCATCGAAAGTTGTTCTGTAGTGCCCGCTTCGGAAATGATTCCTCCGGATACCATGCCGAAAGCAATTCACGTCGAAATCCAATTACAAAAAGACGAAGACGGTCTTGAGGCACCCCATATTCAAGAGCATTAAGCTTTGTTATCAGACACGAGTAGCCGCCTGCATCCAGGCTTGAAAGCATTGAAAGAAATTTCACTCGATGCTTTTGATTTGTTTCGAGATGGGGAACATTTTCGAGCACGAAAAATCCCGGGCGTAAGCCTAGTAGCATTCGAACGTAAACGCCCGTCAATTTTCCGGCGTCGCCATTGTGACCAGCATGGAGACCTCCAACGCTAAAATCGGTGCATGGCGGACCGCCGATGACACCAAAAAGCTCCGGCAGACTTTTACCAAAGGCCTCTGCAAGCACGGTTTCAGCGTCAAGGTCTACGACGCTCTTCGTGTTGCTGATCGTCGCCTCCGGAGCATACTTGTTTCGAGCTCGCCGCCATGCAGTAAATCCCGCTGCATAAATTTTCGCGAATTCCGCGTTATACTCGTTCGTCCAGCGCACGTCGAAGCCTGCCGTCTCAAAGCCGAGATCAAGAAAGCCACCTCCTGTAAAAAAGCTGAGTATCGGAATTTTCATTAATAATCACTATACAAATGCGCGGCCGTAAAAGCTGATGAATTAAAATTCACTTACAGTTGCGCTGCGAGCGTTTGATACGCATGGCTCATGCGCCTTACGATGTTAAAAGTATCCAAGAAAAGCGGCAGAGGAGTTGTGCAAACTGCGAGAGCATCAGCGAGTCGACCATGCGGACTTTGGGTATTCCACAGCGGATGAACGATGATTATTTCCCTCCCCCGCAGTGTAAAACCTGGAAGTTCGGCGAAAGGTCTCGGCGCACATTGCGGAAACGCGCGGCAAAACGAATCTCGAAGACGCTCAGCGTTTGAAATCCAGCTTTGACCTCCGTTCGGCCCGCGGAGTTCCGGCACGTCAACATCGACTAGACCGCTCTGATAAGATGAGTCTGCAAGCAGCCGAACGACTCCCAAACCAAGGCGCCAGTCGAGTAGTCCGTGGTAGGCCATGTTGCGATAGTGGCGCAAGCAGTCGGGGCACGATGTTTCGCATCGCCGACGATGAGACGCTGAAAGCATCGTTCTAACAAAGCCATCTCGAGATGCCTGCAAAGTGGCGCGCAGCAAGTCGCTCCAGTTCTCTGAAATCCAAGCAACGAATCCTGATCCGTTCGGCAAAAAATCGTTTAGAACGATTTCGCCGACACGCTCGCCCGTCGGCATCGGTCTTTGGCGAACATTGCTTACCACTATCTCTTCGGCATCGATATCCATCAAATCGGCCGCAACCGAACGGATAATAAAGGCGGCGGAATAAAATGCTCCCTTTACGGAGCCGCCTGTGACGAGTGGATCAAGCCTCAGTCCCAAAGGAATGTGCGCCGGGCTGATTCGGAGTACATCTGTTGTTTTTGGAGCCACTAGTGCAAAATCGTTCAAATCATTTGCGGAGGCAGTTCGAGTAAACGTGACTCCCGGCAAAAGGGCTCCCGCCGCTGGTTGTTGGGGGTTTTGGAAGCGGTGATCAATCCACTGATCATCAAATGCCCAATTCCCTTGTGCAGCGGAACCGTGTCCCCCCTGAAACATCTTACGGTTCCGATCATTCATCCGGTAAACCATTCCATTGCGGTCTAGGCGAACTGCGGTGTTCGTGTCTGCAGGTTGAGTTGCCGACGCATTTGACTCTTCACTGAGGATTGTTGCGCTTCCCAAATTAAGTTCGCCATCAACTCTGGCGTCTTGTCCACGATCGAACGATGTCCTAAATGCTGCGGGTGCTGCTACTAGAAACACCGTGAAAGGCTGAGGGTCATTTGCTGAAGCGCCACAGAATGGACAGAGCGTATCCGCAGGTTGTACTGGAGCGGTAGCGGTATAGTGGCACCGCAGGCAATGCTGCATCCATCGACGCCACGGAAGCGGATTGTCGCTCGCCGGCGTCAATCTCCCGCGTCGAAGCAGAAGAGGCGCAGTAAAACCAATCGCAGTGTATATCCGTTTGTCCTTGGTTTTTTGGGAACCGGGAGCAAACTCAGTAATCGCCAAATCAAGATCGCGGTCTATCGTCTTAGGCTCTCGGTTACGGTCGAAATCGAAACCGTGGTAGAGCTGGCGCGTACGGCTTGGCATCCCAAACATAGGCAACACCGCACCTTCTGCGAGCCGCTGAGCAATGCCTTGGCCTCCGAGCGCATCATTTTGCACGCATTCCGCGACGCGATTAACCAAGGATGTCCTGACGTAGTTTCGAAGGTTCGCCTCTAGTCCTGGCGCATTGGTTTGTGGAATGAGCGCGGAAATAACCTCGTCAACCTCCGGGCTGCTCACCAGCCACGCTTGGAGCTGATCCCTTAGCTGATCAGTCCAAAGTTGAACGGCACCAAACTCGCCGTGAGAGTCTGGCGGAACTGGAGAATCCCAAGTCGTTATGCCGACCGCAGCAAAGGCGCGCCGCAGACATTCTTTCGCTACAAGACGCTGGGCAATTTCGGGCCGGTCGAGAGACAAAAACGGCACGGGCGGCTGGTCGCCGGTGATGCGGGCTGGTGCATTGTAATAATGCTCGTCATGGCTGCGGCCTCGGCAGACAGTCAGCACGGCTGCAAACGCCTGGCCTCGCCGTCCGGCGCGTCCTACGCGTTGCTGGTAGTTAAATCGCATCGGCGGCATATTTGCGAGCATCACTGCTTGGAGTCCACCAATGTCAACACCGACCTCCATTGTCGTAGTGACGCTCAGCAAATCAATCGTATCAACAGCTGCAACAAGCCTCCGACGTTGATTGGAGCCGACATTGATTACAATGTCGCGGAATAGACGCTGGCGCTCCGGCTGGTCATCGGTCTGAGCCGTCAGTTCCTCGCAGTGCATTCGCAGTGGCTGTCGGCGTTGTGTAACCTCTGCCGCATAATAATTGTTCTCACGAAGCGACTCGCAAGTTGTGTCGGGATTTTCGTCAAGACGCTCGTTGCACCACGTGCAAACTCCACCCGCGCGATGGAGATGCGGCCTGCGGCATGACCTACAGGTCCAAACCGATTGCTGGGGCGTCGCAATCTGAATGTCGAGTCGTAGCAGATTCAGAATTGCATGACTGTTTTGGCCGTAGCGAGTATCCGTTACCGCAGTCCACACCGTATCTCTGAGTCGTTGCGCATCAAGCGGTGGGTTTGCCGCAGCCACTTCTTGAAACCAAATTTGGATGCGGGCCCGCGCGTCTGCAGGTGCAGTCCACTCCTCAATACGCCAGGCGCCGACGCTGTTATCCACGTATCGAAATAGGTCCCCTAGAATGCGGATGAATCCGTTGCAAACCTGCAAAAACAAATCAGACGCGCAATTGCATTCGGCAGCAAGCGTGGCCGCCTGTTCCTCCGTCAAGCGAATGTGCGGGAAACCAAGGCCACACGATTCGAAGCTGAAATAATTCCTGCTGAAGAGTACCCCTGAAACCTCCGCCGCAACCTTGGGAACTAGATGATTAAGACGGCGTTCAACGATGGGAGCGTCAACTCCTTCAATTTGCCAACAAGTGTCCGGTCGGCTGAAATCGAACAGTTCAGTCCAGCGGCGCCAGTCGTTCGTTGCGTACTTGAACTCTTGATAAAGCACATCTACTCCGGCTGGGTTTACACCCAGAGATTTAAGACGTTTGATCAGAAGTCCAGGGCCGCGGTTATCGTCACGATCAAAAAGCAGAATTTCAGCAGGAATCCGTCTCGTTTGTCCGCGGTGGCGTAGAGCAGCGAGCCGCGCGCAAGCAGCATTTTTAGCGTCATCCAACAGCCTTCGCTGCACTTGCGGCAGCGCATCAGGAATCTCTGTTCGCTCAAGCAGCAAATCTTCTTCGATACGCGCGCGGGTTGTCGAATTGCGTGCATCGCAGGCAATGGCTTCGGGGCTCACTGGCCGGCCATCGTTGGCAATATCTTCAAGCAAACTAAATTCACCAAAGGCTTCGTGCATCAACTCGTCATAGACGACTTCTCGAATCAGATCGTCGTAATGATTCCGCTCGATGCCATTTGAGACTCCAGCAGCGTCTTCACGACTATCGGAAAAAACAACGAGTTTGCGGTCGATGCTCGGAAGTTCATAGAAGAGTTCTTTTGCGAGAATTTGAGATACTTTCGAAAAGCCCGTCCGAAATCCGCGTATCGGAGATTTTCGCGAAATTCTTCGGGTGTAGTTGCTGGCGCAACATGGGCACATCGACGGCAGCGCTGACAACTGTGATTGCTCGTTGCCGTTCAGAGTTCCAGAGACAAAGAGGTAACCGGGAATAGCGTCGCCTGTAGCGCTTCCAAGCTGCACCCTTCCGTTATACGGATTGAGGGCAGCCGGGCGCCACCTTGCTCCGGCTCGCCAACTGGCGACTTGGCTCCCGGCGGCTTCGTCCTTGAGCAAATGCTGGGTCCAAGTTCCAGTAGCATCCGGATTTATTGCCCGGTTTCCAGTGGGCCAAAAAATTCCATACTCTGCAAAACTCCGGCGATCTACAAACCGGGCCGCCTGACGGTCTGGAATTCCTTCAATGTCATGGTCGGTATTTAGAAGCTCCCAACCGCCATTGTTCAGAATCGGGAGCTTGCTGCCTCCAAAAAATGATGTTCCGCAAACCTCGCAGTATAGTAACTCAAGCACTCGGCGAGCGTCACCTTGTTCGTCGGCGTAGAATATCCTGCTCGAACCAAAAAGCTTGCCTGCCGTTCGGCTATCATTTGGATCATGCTGTCGCCCGTGATTCGGCGCCACGCAAGCCCATAGCCCTTCAATATTTCGGAAAAACCAATGAAAGCGAAAAGCCGGCAGGTCTGCTCCTTGAGCGGCCATTCCTCTTAGTATAAAGAGGCCCCGCAGTCCCTTTACTCGCAGTGCTTCGTCCGCGGTTGCTGAAAAAAAGCGGTTTGCAATTTGAGATAAGGCCGCCGCGCGCACGTTCTCTTGCGAGCCATCGCTTGAACATGAAACAATTGCATTGGTCGAAATTTGACTGAAAGCGCGAGCTGCTGCCTCGCGCGCATCCCCGCCTGTTGCTGCGCCCACCGCCGCACATAGGTTATCGACCGCCCGATTAATTACTCCACTTTCTCTGGAGTCGAAAGCATCGCAAAGCGCCGCGAACTCATCCGCGCGAATTTGCTCCGTTCTGGCAGGAGGTAGAATTCGATGTCGTCCAACGACAATTTGTTCTGCGGTCCATTCGCATCCGAAGAAACCATTCAAGAAGGCTAGACTTTTGGGATTTCCAGGGTCGAGCGAGGCGCTGGACGCTAGCAAGCGAAGTTGAGGACTCTCTGGAGAGAGGCCTAGACGGTTAATTAGCAATCGGACTAAAAATGCGACTTCCGTGCCGGCAGTCCCTCGATACAAGTGAAGTTCATCCAAGATAAGGTGAAAGACATTGTCGGGCGACTCAGCGAGCCATTCGCGCGTATTCGTAAATATTCCGTCGTCATCAGCACGCATCAACATGATGCTGAGCATGCTGTTGTTGGTAATGAGAATATCCGGCGGGGCGTCTTGCATGTCCCACCGGCATCTCATTTCGCCTCCGTCGAGCCGTGGGAAGAAGTAACGCGCCTCCTGAGAGCGCTCGTTTGCTCGGTTTTCTTGAATATGCTGATCGACGACTCTCACCGCTTCGTCCGCCTTTTGCAGCTCGCTGATTAGGTCGCTGATTTTTTGCTCGTTCGGCGTTCCGTCTTGTTTGAATTCGTGTCCTGGAACTGGCGTGCCTCCATTGTAGCGGCCAAGATAAATGCGATTGCGATTGCAGTTCTCGTGAAGCCAATCGCGAGCTCGCTGAGAATCGAGCGCTTTGCGAAGCCGCGTCATTTGATCTTCCACAAGCGCATTCATCGGATACATGATGAGTGCTCGAACCGCAGCTTTGCGGGTTTCGTTCGATCGTTGTGAAACGCGCGGAGAAAGCCCGTTGGCATCTTGCTGCGCGCGCCATGTTTCATTTGCTGGCGTCCACCAATCATCTTGATGCGTTTGCCTTGGGCCCGGCGCAGGCCAAGTAATTGCTTCCCGCGCCAAACTGGCAAAGAGCGGAAGCAAGAATGATTCTGTCTTTCCCGAACCTGTGCCAGCGGTAACAACTGCATTTCGGCCACAAAGGCTTAACTGCAGCATTTCAAGCTGGTGCGAATAGAGTGCATAGTTCCCAACCAATCCGCATTGCGCAAGTTCCTTGAAAGCCGCCGAAGTATTTGCATCCAGCCCCGGCAAATCTTCCGCCGTGAGATCCTGCACGGGCCGTGCTTGTTGATACCGAGGAAGCGGCTCAATCCACGGATCTCGGTAAAATATGCCGGGTTCATTCTCGGCAGTAGCGCGCAGAAGCGTTTCGCGTTCTGTCTCAAGCGACGGATACTGCGTTCTAAATGCCGTCTTCACATACAAAATAAAGTTGTCGCGAATCCGATTAAATGTGCCGATGGGATCGTTCATAGCGCGCGCGGTGAAGTGCTTGTTCTTAGAAAATCATCTGGAATGTGAAGAGGCAGAGGTGACTGCCCAAGCTTTAAGAAAACAATTTCCGCCACCGACGAAGGAATGCCGGTATAGATGTGGTAGCCGTTTTGTTCGGGAAACCTCCATTGAACATCGCGCGCAGACAGCCAGGCTGGAGGCAGACCGCTGCACAAGGCGAGCGCTCTGCCTAAAAGGCGGGGCAATGGTGCCGCTGCGGGCACAGCCACAACTTTCCCTCGAATATCGTGAACCAAACAGTTCTGACCATGAGCACGCAGCACGGCATACACGCCCCAGTCTCGATCTGTGCGTGTAGCGCACTCACCATCGCGAAGTTCAACGTAAGATGGCAGCCTTCTCGGAAAATATCTAAGAAGCCGCAGACCAGATTGCTGCCTCTTGCATTGTGATTCGAACCGCATAGAGGTAAGCGCAAACTCGCTTGAAGAAAGCGCGGGTTCCGGTTCATGCCGCCAGGAGCGAGCGGACAAATAGCTGTCAATATCGGCACTTCCTTGAGCGAGCAGCCAAGCAGGAGGCTTTGGGGAAAATTGAATGCCGACAGCATGCGCAGTACTTCGTAAGTTTGAAATATCTTCTGATTCTAAAAAAAGGGCGCGCGGGGCAAAATTTCGTCCAGCTGTTAAAGCCACTGTTTTCAATAGAGCAGAATTGGCGGTAGCCGCTTCAAACAACTTGCGCTCGGTTTGTGGTGACCTGCCGCCGCAAATTACTCCAATCGGCAGCCCTGACCGGGGAAGCATAGCAAGCACGGCAGGTGCAACTGCCACTTTGAAGTCGTGATTCTCCCTGGTTAGCTCAATGTGTGCCAAGTTATCCAGCGTGCGTGCGCCATGCACAGCCGAAACTCCGAGCCCGTCAGCTGATCGACTCATGACTGATTCGTATGCATTCCGCCAATCTTTCCACGCAAGAACACCGCGCGCAGTTGCAACGTGCAGCATCAGTTCGAGAAATGGAAATTCAGATGCCACGGGCCACCTCTCGATAAGCACCAAGCAGTTCGCGAACGCGCGGATGCTTAAGTGGCTCGGCAACTCGCCGGTTTACCCAAATTACTTTTGCCCATCGTTTTGGATTACCTTCCCGCTGATTTGGCTCAGGTCGGCACGCCTCGATAGCGGAACCGCAGTAGGCAAACACAACGCGCTTGCGGCTGGTGCTGACGGCCCACACTGCCGACCAATTCGGCAGAGAATCACCCCTGCGAATATCTGCGATCTGGCCAGGAACTCGCCCTAGCAAGACAGCACAATCTGTTTCTTCCACCACAGATTCGGCGTCTGCATGAAATTCAGGTGCACCTGGGGCGTTCACTGCGGCGCCTCGAACGGAAAATGTGTTGCCATCTCCTTGCAGTTTTTCTCCAAATTGATTTACCATCGGACAGTCCGCTCCCTCACTCCATGTCCATCCGTCGGATCTAATAAACAAGCTCGCATGAAGCTGTTTGTCCGTAATTTCAACAACAATTGAGTTTACCGCCCGCAGTCCATCCTGCGAGAGAGTATAGCGAAATCCATCGGCTGTCTCTAGAGTGCGCTCGTCGCACATCACTTTTGTTGGTTTTTCATGCCAGTCCACGACAACGTCAGGAGGAGCAAACGGAAAATAAGCCGCTCCGTTCCCGCTTGAAACGCCGCCCTCAAAAAGAATCCTCGGCGCAGCTGGACGCGCTAATGCTGGAAACCGTCCCGCCAAGTTTCCATCGCTTGAAGGATCCGCGCCCTCAAAAATTCTCCAGCCAGTCGGTAAACCGCTCGGCGAATACACCTCTTTCCATGAACCGCAGCAGCGACTCCCCCATTGATCCATCTCCGCGCCTATAGTTCCATAGGCAGCGATAAAGAAGCTCCCTTGAGCTGGCACCTTTTTAGATTCTACAAAGCCAGCCATTTTAACGCCACCGTTCGAAAATATCCGCAGAAGCGCCGCCGGAAAAATCAATCTAGTTCCTGTATGAACACAGCGGAACTCAGACCGGGCCTGCCAGCTCAGTTCGCTCGCTTCGAACTCCAGATTGGTTGCGGTGTCTTTCAGCGCATCCGTTATTCTGCCCGAGCCCTCCGCACACTCAAATTTCCGGCCATTAAGGGCTCTCGATTCAAGAAGCATATCGCTCGGGTCCATCGAATCCGGCAAAAATGCTACAAGCCTGCTTGCAATAAAACCGGCAGGATCGATTTCTTTCAGCCACAGCCGAAGACCTGCGCGACGTTCCGAAACCTCGTCGGCTCCGGCGGGAACGCTTCCGTCCCACTCAGAAAGCTCGCTTTGTATAATCTCCAAAAGTGAGGAGCGGTAATCAGAAGTTTCAGAACTTGTGAGCAGCTGAATCGTACGCCGTCGAAGCCGTCTTTCGGCAATCGGCGCCAAAACGGATGCTAACTGTCCCTCAGGAAGAATTGCACCAGGTTCAAGGTCGGCTTTTTCGAATAGCTCTGGCAAGGCCGCTCGCTCCTCTTCAGTCAGAATCGTCTGTGCTATTGGCAATCCAACGTAAACCCAGTCCAATGCGCTTTGGAATTTGAAAACACCCCATTCGCCCTTCTTGTCGGCGTGCGTCCATACCTCCAAGTCCCGCCAAAGTACATCGGACATTGAGCGAAATTGGGTGGGCGCTCCCGTCTGCGAGTCACCCAGGAGGTCGTGCACTCGTGGATAGTAAGCATGGCGCGGCCAGTCGCCGTCATGAGCAGCTGCGAGCGAAAAAAAACAGAGATAAGCAAGATACGGCGGATATTCTAGATTCCGGCTTCGCCAATTTGAACAAACCCGCATGGCCTTGACACACATCTCCCCGTGGGCGAATTGACGTGGCCCTTGCTTGATTGCTGCAATAAAATCTTGAACGCCATCCGGAGTGTCTGAAAGCTGACAAAGAAGCTCCCGCGTCGTGTGCAAATACACCCGCTTCCCAGCGTGGCCCTGGTTAAAAAACGTCCGCGCTAGGGTCGCATTCCATTCTTCGAAAGTCATGGATACAGAATTCCAATGCAGAAAACGGCCGCTGCACTCTTGGCTTCGGCTAAAAGCTCGTCTCGGGATCGCACGACCCAGCCAAAAGAATGGAGCATCCAATTGATCTGCTTTCGTGTCCTACTCTCTGAGGTCAAGCCCGACATGGAAAACGGTCAATTTACAAGTCACGTGCTAACCAGTCGAGAGTAAGATCATCCCAGCTTTTACAGATTTAACGGCGGAACCCGCGACGTTTCTGCCATAAACTTCCGTGAGGAGAATGCATGCATGCCGCTGATTAAGAATCTGTTGCATAATCACGGCTATCTTCAGAGAAGCTCGTGACCATGCTCACGCCAGCGACATCCCTGGCCTTTCAAGAGTTTGAGGCAAGTTGCGACAAGCGAGGAGGGATTGCTGTTCAGCCCTGAAATAGCCCGAGCATTTTTATCCAAATTCGGAGAATAGGCCTCGGTTTTTCCCGCCACGATGGCCGGGATGAAAGCAATCTCTGTCCTTCCCGAAAACGACATTCGCAACTCCGACCGCCGTCATCCGGTCGATTTTCTTGAACCCATTCCGACCCGGGAGGACCACCTTCAGCGCATCTGCGAAGTTCTGAGCCGAACCTTCGGATGGGTGGCCGAGGCGGACACCGTTGAGCAAAAAGGACTCCGGGCTTCCGTGGTCCTGTATTGTGTCCGGGCCGATCTTCTCGGGGCGGCGGCCCTTGAGCAACTCGGCGCGACAACCGGCACACCGCAGGCTGTCGTTGACGAACTGGTCTCCGACTTCTGCCACAGCATCGGATGGTAACATGAGCGCGGCGACCCAAAAGGCCGCTGACCAGGTGCGGGGCATCCCGCTGGGGGAACTCCTAAACTGGCACGGCTTCAAGATCACGAAGGAGGGCGTGAGCATTCGCGCCCGAAGCAAACATCACAACATCGTCGTCACCGGAAACCGATGGTTCGACAACAAGGCTGGCGTGGGCGGAGCGGGAGCCATCGATCTGCAAATGCACCTGTGCGGTGGGGATTTCCAAACCACCTGTCATGTTCTGGCCGAGGGTTTCCGGCCCACTGGAGCCGGGTTGGTCTTCCCTCCCAACAGAAATCCCTCTGACCGGCGCAGGCCTTTCGAGGAACTGGCCGCTCAATATGCCGTGCCAAGCGTCGGCAATTGGCCGATAGCTCGCGACTATCTGGTGGAGACGCGCAAAGTCGATCCCGTCATCGTGGATGAACTTCACGAGCGCGGTTCGATCTATGCCAACAATCACCGCCCGAATCCCGGCCTTGTTTTCCTGCACCGGACGTCGCACGGCAAGGTGGAAGGCGCGACTTTGCGGGATACCCGTCACGAATCGACTTTCCGACCCTGCCTCGGAAACAAACTCTCGGCGTGGTTTTCCATCGGCGATCTGGCCAGCGCGCAGACGATAGTGGCCGTCGAGTCACCCATCGAGGCGTTGAGCTATCACACCCTCTTCGCGGGGCGCAATGATCCGCTCGCCATTGTCAGTTGCTCCGGCTCCTTCGTGCCGGAAGATCTCATGTTTCAGGCCTACGACCGCCGCCAAAGCTTTGTCGTGGCCTTGAATAATGACGAAGCTGGGGAACTCGGATGGCAAAAGGCTTGGGACGGTACGACCGAGTGGACCGGCTTCAAAATCTCTTCCGCGTGTCCCCAATGCAATGACTGGAACGCTGACTTGGTGGCTTCCCGCCGCGTCCCCAATGGCCAGCGAAACGGCCTTCACCTGTAGTCCTCACCCTCGTACTCCCTATGGATCTCACCGCAACTTATTCCCCCGAAGACAACAAACTGCGTCTCTACGCCAGCACTCGCCTCGATGCCGAAACCTACGCCCAAGTAAAAGCGGCGGGATTTTCATGGGCACCGAGGCAGCAACTTTTCGTCGCTCCCATGTGGACGCCGCAACGCGAGGACTTGCTTCTCAAGCTCTGCGGAGAGATCGGCGATGAGGACAAATCACTCGCTCAGCGTGCCTCAGAGAGGGCTGAACGCTTCGAGAACTACAGCGAGAACCGGGCCAAAGACGCCGAGCAAGCCCACAAACAGGTGACTTCCATCTTGGAGCACATCCCGTTCGGACAGCCCATCCTTGTCGGCCATCATAGCGAAAAACGCGCCCGGAAGGATGTCGAGCGTATCGACAACGGCATGCGCAAAAGCGTCAGGATGTGGGACACCTCGAAGTATTGGGCGGGTCGCGCCGAAGCCGCGATCCTCGACGCCAAATACAAAGAACAGCCCGACGTTCGCGCTCGGCGGATCAAAAAACTGGAGGCCGAGGAGCGCAAGAAGCAGCGCACCAAAGCCGAATCCGAGCGCCTCGTCACCGCATGGAGCAAATCGGGGCTGACGATGGAAGACGCGGCCAAAATCGCCAGTCGCGATCACGGAACCTTTCTGAGCGCTCGCCAAAGGACGGATGGCAAGACTTGGCCGGTGTCCTTGTGGGATGCGACCCAGGGCCGCTACGAGCCCCAGCCAAAGGTGGAGGAGATTGTGACCAAGGCCGTCAAAAATCATCAGGTCACCATTGCTTGGGCCGACCGCTGGCTCGGGCATTTCTCCAATCGGCTGACCTACGAACGGACCATGCTCAAGCAGGATGGTGGCATCGTCGCCGATCAGAAAAAACCGGAAATCGGAGGAGCCTGCCAATGCTGGGCCTCGCCGCGAGGCGGTTGGTCGATCATTCAGAAGGTCAACAAGGTATCTGTGACCTTGCTCGATAATTGGGGCAATGGTGGGGAGGATTTCCGACGCACGATCCCTTTCGACAAACTTCGCGCCGTCATGACCAAGGTCGAGGTGGATGAAGCCCGGCAAACGGGCCGACTGCTTGGGGAACAACGCCTCGGCTTTATTTTGGCTCCCGAGCCCAGCCAAGCCGAAGCTCTCGCCGAGGGCAGGCAAGCAGGGCCTGAACAGGCGGCAGTGTCCGCCGCTCCCGTTATCCGTAGCGGCATCGAGACACCGCGAGGGCCGCTGACGCGTAAGGCTCCTTCACAGGAGGATCTTTTCAAACCACAGGTCAGGCAATCACCCAGGCAAGGAATCGGTCTGTGAGTTCACAATATATCCACATGGCGCATCCGCGCAGGGGATCCGCTCATTGGCCGGAGCCGCCAACGGCATCGGGGACGGCAGTAGCTCGCCCCTCATGCCTACCATCTCTGGCCAATCAGCTCACCTTTCAGGCCGATCCACGCCGAAGCCGCCCATTGAAGCAAGGCCCCCGCTTCGCCCCCTGCCGTGTTTCAATCGGCGGTTGCACCCGAAGCCGACCGACTGGCCTTCCATCCTGTACCCTGGCAATGGGCGCGCTCATTGGGAACCGCCTCGCCGGTGTGCTGGGGCTTCGACCTCTTGCCCCGCTTCCCTTCATGGCGGTTCCCAATCAGCATAACTTCTCCGACCCGCTTGGCTTCGCTCGTCCATTCCATCCGTCCTCGCCGAGCCAAAATCCTCGGCTCCGGGCGGAACGAATCGGCGGATGGACCTCGTTCGACCTCTTTTTCGGAGTCCTCGGAAACGTAGTTCCGGGCCTCCTCCGAACAACTGCGCGGTTGGCCGGGCTCTCCTATCTTTGCGGTCGTTTCCCTATATCCAACGACCGACAGGATAGCACTTTCCCTAGGGAAAGTTCGGGGCGGGCCGCTCTCGCTATTTTCCCGCCGTTCTTCCGCGTGTCAGGCACGCTCCAGAGGGCACTCGCCTCCGGCTCGTTCTTCCATCGCATCCGCTCAATCCACCAATCCTGAATTCCCATGCCACGTCAGCCACAACCCGGAATTGTGCAGTTCGCTCTTGATATCCCGATCGACGCTAAATTGCGTTTTGAAACCCTTCACGCTTCGCTGGGTTTCAAAAACAAAGCTCAAACCTTCGAGGCCATTCTTTATTACGTGTCCACCCAGGACAAAATTGATCCCGCTGCCCTCGGACGTATCGAGGCGGGCGTCAAAGAAACTCTGCGCTTGCTGGAATCTTTCCAATGAAGAACGGCCAGATTTTTGCGCACAAGTCCACCGCCCGCGGGCGCCTGGATTTGGAATATCTCGATGAAACTTCCGGACGGAAAGTTTCTCTGCGCGAGCATGCCAAGATGGAACAACAGATCGGGCGAAAGCTCAAAGGCTTCACCGACTACGCATCAAAGGAAACGCTCGGCCAGGTTCATGTCGGAGGATTTTTTCACGACCTCATTCGCATCAACCCTGACGGTTCCAGTACGGCTCCCTCGCGTCTTTCCAACGACGAGCGCAAGCACCGCACCACCGAAACGTGGCAGAGTCATCTCGGAAAATTTCCCTCGCAGGGAAAGCGTCCGGTCATAGCGCATCGACTGATCTTTTCTATGTCCACCGAGCAGCACAACGCGCTGGTTTCCGCCGGAATCAATCCCGATCAAGTGCTGCACGCCACCATGAAAAAGGTCATGCGGAAGTTCGCTGAGTCGTTTCATCCCGGCGACTCCATCGGCTACGCCTACGGATTGCATCACGACACTGCTCATCTTCACATTCATGTCGCACTTTGTCCCCGCACGGAAAGAGGGTGTTATGTCGGATGCAGTACCTCCCGTTTCAGCCAAACCAGACACAAGCGGCAGATGGATCGAATCCGCTCTTGGTTCGAGCAGGAAAACCAACGGTGGGAGGTCATTTTGAGTTCCCCGCAAAAAATCGAGCAAGCCATTGCGCTCCGGCTCGACTCGGATCGGTTCGTTTTTGCTCCTCGTCTCAACGTCGCTCACTTGCAAGCCCTCCGCAGCACACAAACGGCGGAGGCAATTCGGTTGCAGCAGCTCTATCAAAGCATTCGAAATTTGGAGGCGGCTATCCTGGCCACGAGGCAACAGCGGACCGTCCAGCGCAATGCCAACTATCTTTCGAGGTTTCTTGGACAGCGCAAGTCAAAGTTCGCGCGCACGATTGAAAAAGTTGCGGCCAAGGTGGAACAGCGCTCCCTCC
>Ga0209935_1002710_pt1 | contig 20518 bp, 32 predicted proteins | sample ThiBio_1000_plan_2_FD_183958 | JGI IMG/M metagenome (GOLD analysis project Ga0209935, IMG submission 183958) | Wastewater bioreactor microbial communities from Cape Town, South Africa - Thiocy_cont_1000_plan (SPAdes) | ecosystem: Engineered > Bioreactor > Thiocyanate-remediating >...
ATAGATAGATAGATAGATAGATAGATAGATAGATAGATAGATAGATAGATAGATAGATAGATAGATAGATCACGATAGATAGATAGATAGATAGATAGATAGATAGATAGATCACGATAGATAGATAGATAGATAGATAGATCGATAGATAGATCACGATAGATAGATAGATAGATAGATAGATAGATAGATAGATAGATAGATAGATAGATAGATAGATAGATAGATAGATAGATAGATAGATAGATAGATAGATCACGATAGATAGATAGATCGATAGATAGATAGATAGATAGATAGATAGATAGATAGATAGATAGATAGATCGATAGATCGATAGATAGATAGATAGATAGATAGATAGATAGATCAGTACCGAGGCAGGATGCGCATGATAGTGAGCGTGGTCATATCGAGGGCCACGCGAGCGCCGGGGGTCAGCTTCTCCTTGGCGACCTTGGTGCGGCAGCCGACGACGTAGCGCGGTCCCGCCGAGGCCTTCACGATGACTACACGTCGTCGCAACAGCCATCCGGCCGTTAGAATGTAAGCGACGGCCTTGCGGTGAGCTTTGTAGGGTACGTACAGCGCTCTTCGTCGAGTTGGCGCAGTACCTCGCCGATCATCTGACCGACCGACTGCAACGACTTGAGATCGTCCTCGGACTTGTCGTACTGCTTGCGCAGCTCCTTCAGCTCCAGGCGCTCTACACCAATCGATCAATCACTAGACTCTCGAGCAATCAAGGTCACGAGTGGACGTACTGGCCGTGAGCTTGGCCTCGACCAAGCGAGCCTCCATGAGCGTCTGGCGATACTGCGCGAGTGCCTCAGCCTTCGCAGCGTCCATATCCTTGCTTGCTATCTCGCGCTCGAGTCCTCAGATAAAAAACTGCAAAAAAATCCCACGTCGATAGGACCTTCGAGTCTACCACGATCCTCTCTTCCCCTTCACAGATCCGACTGCAGAACGCAAGCACAAGCACACGCACAAACACGAGAGCGAGAGCGAGAGAGTATGAGATGCGAGCGACACAACGACGAGAGACGAATGACGCACCGTACCCCAAACTCTACTGATTAAGGTCGCTCTGAGGCTTTTTCGCTTCTCGTCACTGTGACGAGTTCAGTTTATCGCGATATCGCGAAAGTGCGAAGACGCAGCAACCATTCGTCTCGTTGCTCACACGTCGATACCACTCACTCTCCCTCTCTCGCTCTCTCCCAAACCATGGTGCTGCCATCGATGGTACAGCACTCGAGTGGTAATGGGATTGGAGGAGGAGGAGGCAGTGGTGGTGGTGGTGGGAACAACGCGGGCATATCGGCGTCGAGATGGAGGTACCGCGTGATGGTGTGGGCGTCGGTGATGGCGTCGGCGGTGCTGGTGTGGCGGCTGTGGGTGCTGGTGTCGGCGCCGTATCCGCTGCCGTCGAGGCCCGAGCCGCTGCCCGTGTCGCTCAGTATCATCGGCGAGGGCTCCGATCGAGATTGGATGCCTGTGCTCAAGCACGGAGCCATCTACAAGATCATCCATCATAACCCGTATGGCTTATCGGAGAAGGTCTGCCACTGGTGCTCCTGCTGTTCTTGCTCTCGATGGCGCGGCTCTCTCGCTCTCTCTCTTGGATGAGAACGACCTTGCCTGACACAAGACTACCTACCTGCCTGCCTCTCCGTATATGCAGTTCAAAGTGGTGTTTGAGAATGGAATGTCAGCATCGGTGAAGGTCATCGAGCCGTTCTCATTGTGGCCCAAGGAGTTCGACGTGATCGATGCTCACACGTACAAACCAACCCAAACCAACCCCAAACCAACCCCAAACCACCACCAACATCAGCGCCAACTCTGCGCGAACATACCTGCCGAGCACTGGATCTGATACCTATGCGATATCTAGTGTCAATACCACCGTGTTGAATCGTGTGCGACGTGCATGGGCGATCGAACAAGGTTGGAACGAGCTGGCGGCCTTCTACGTCGATCGTGCGCTCGATTGGTATCTCAAGCCGCCGACTGCTGGCCGCTTCATCACCAACAAGGAGGTATGACTCTCCGCTCTCAAACACCAAGCTCAAGGAGAGAGAGCGGAGCTAATTGCGTTGATCGACGATGGCAGTTGTATGCACATGATGATCGGTTCTGGAGTGTACTCAAGCGAATGCTGCCGACCTATCGCATCCCTGTGACACTGATAGCATGGCTCGATGGTACCATTCGATCGCTCTTCTTCCATGCACGATGCTCAATCGATCACTGAGAGTGCCAATCTCTCTCTCTTTCTCTCTCTTTGTGAATAGGAATGAGGATGCTGCCACCGTCGCTCGACGTGCAAGATATGATGACGCAACACAAACCATTGCCAAGCAACGATACCAAGTTGACCGAGATGCTGTCGCAAGTATCCGACGTCTTGGTGTTCGATTATTTGCTCGACGACCACGATCGCATCGAGGAGCACAACTGGTACAAGGATCGTCGTGGCAGGTACATCACATGGGACAGTGGCCTTGCGTTTCGACATGGACCATTCGGCCGCGAGTCGTAGTGCGTATCAATGAGCGAGAGCTCGAGAGAACCAGCGAGTACGGGAGGCAGACGGATGCTGATTGATTCATGTGTGCGTAGTGATCAAGACATTTGGTGCGGCCGAAAGGGTTGGGTGGCCAATCGATTGCCCGATGCCACGGGTCGAGGTTGCCGACGCATCTGCATGTTCCGTAACGATACGATCAATCAACTGCTTGCATTCAGTATGTATTCCGCCTTTCGAGATGGAGGGAGGGAGGAACCACCAGCCGTGGCTCACATTCTGAGTGCGACTCGCATAGTGAATCCCGATCCTTCTGGCTTGACGAAACGACTGCGGCAGCTGATACGCGACGACCTGTTAGCGCCCGTCTTCAACTACAACATTTACCACACGTATCTACCGCGCTTCGTCAAGGTGCGGTATCGAAACGAGGACTTTTACTACGGCATCGAGAAGCGACTGCGAGAGATCATCAAGTATGCTCGTCGATGTGCCAAGGAGTTCGGACCCGAGCGAGTGTACCTGTAGCACCACCAGACCATCACGAAGAGCAATCGCAATTGGATTGGATGGCTTGATGCAATCCAATCAGTCGCTGTATATTTATCAAAGAGAGCCCGAATTATTCGCACGGAAACTGGCTGTTCTATCGATCTGTGTGTGTACCTTTCGAGTGATCAAGTACTGAGGCCGACCGATGACCCTCTGGTTCGGCATTGAGCACTGTCGTCCTGGCCGTATGGGTCTTCAGCGGCGGGCAGGAAGGGAATATCGGGGGCTTCCGCCTTGCAGCTTGGGTCGGGAAATTATTAATCCGGGCGGGCTGTGAGGATTGAGGGATGGAGGGATGGAGAAGGCCGCCAAGCAACTGGAGCCAGCGTGGAGGGAACAACAGGCGCGGCGAGATGCAAATCTCGTCGGTGGGGATCGGTAAAGCAAAGCCCGTATGCAGCGCAGAGAGCTGGCGAGCTTATACCGCCGCTCAGCGCTCTTGGTGCTGTTGCTGTTGTTCCTGCTTTTTCCTCTCGTCGCCTGCTCGCGCTCACACGCCTCTTGTCCCTCCCTCTATCACTCTCTCACTCTCTCTCGAGCTCGCCATGTCGCTCGTACGTGCCTGCTACTACTCTCTGCCACTATCTCCTTCCTTCCTTCTCTCCTCCCTCTCATGGTGCCCTTCGAGATATCCTTCTCGTGTCTCCCATTGATTTCTCACGCACAACCTCGCGAACGATATCTGTGCTTGATATTTCTCCCCTCTCCCTCTCTTTTTGGGCGCTCTCTGGTGTAGCTGCCTGCTGACGCTCTGGCCCGCATCGAGGCCAACGATGCGTCGTACACCTCGTGCGATTTGTCCGACTCGGCTATCTTCACCGCCAAGCCCGACGAGTGGGCCGTGCAGTTCGCTGAGGTACGCGCCGCCGCCGCCACCATCACCGCGCCACCGCGCCGCCAATGAAATGAAATATCTCGCCCATCCTCGAGCCATCTATCTCGCCATCTATCGATCTCGTACCCACGCGACCGTATGGAATCGTGTAGGCCATCAAGAACAACACGCACTTGACGTCGTTGACGCTCTCGAACGTCGGCATCTCGACCACGGGCGCCACGGCCATCGCTGAGGCCTTCAAGGTCAACCAGACCATCACGACCCTCAACCTCGAGAAGAACAACGTACGATATTGCTCTCATATCTGCTACTACTACTGCTATTGCTTTTGTTGCGGTGGTTGTGGAGTGTGGGATGTGGGGGTGCCTTTAAACCAAGCTTCGAGAGAGCGCGTTCTTCTATTGAATGAGAAGTGCCAGTCTCTCTCTCTCTCGCGATGGTGCTGATGGTATGATTGTGTGGTTGCTTTGGTCGGTGGCAGATCGACTCGAATGGCATCCAGGCCATCGGTGAGATGCTCCAATTCAACAAGGGCCTCGTTGAGCTCAACCTCCTGAACCAGGTACGCACGCACTCAGGCACTCGTCTTCTCTCGCGCAAGCACAAGCATGCACAAGCAGCGTTGCTCGATATTTAATAATCGTGTGTAGTCTTCGGGAGCTCCTGGCGAAGGTGCCTTGACGACCTTCATCAACTCGTTCGAGTACAACACCACCTTGTTGAAGATCATTTGGCGCCTGACTTCTCGTCAGTCGTTCAAGATCAACGCCTGCATCACCCGTAACAACGAGATTGGTACGCCAGCCATCTCACACTTCTCTCTCTCTCTCTCTCTCTTATTGACTCACGTTCAATATCGTTGATGACATTAGCTCGTCGTTTGTCGATCGGCAAGAGCATCGACGACATTGACCCCAACATTCGTCGCGAGACGGCAGCGCGCATTTTGGCTGAGCGCGAGGGCGGCAACCCGCCGGCCTTCGTTGCTGCTCCGCGCGAGGACGACATCACCGAGAAGATCCCGGCTCGCGGTGCTCCCTACTCCCTGAAGGAGCTCTCGGTGCGCCAGGACCTGCTCCCTGACGATGTCGACGCCAACCGCCGTGAGGAGTTCCTCTCGGACGATGACTTCAAGCAGGCGCTCGGCATGGACCGCGACTCGTTCGCCAAGAGCCCGGCCTGGAAGCGCAAGCAAAAGAAGAAGGAGGCCGGCCTCTTCTAAAGCCACTCACTCTACGCTCGTTCGTTGCTTGTGTTGTGGAGCTCGACTGCGTACATGACGCCCGAACTTGTTCACTCTACACCATTCCCTCTCTTTAATGCGCTCTCGCAGTCAAGCTAGCACTCACGCTTTTGTTATCGCACTCGTCATCGTAGTTGCTGTTGTTGTTGTTTGGCACGCCCTCCACGTTCGGTCTCTGGCCACGCACACACCCCACGCTCTTCCGCATACACCACCGCCAAGTCCCAATAATGAAATGAAACGAAATGCATCTCAAGCAAATAGATAACTACGCCGTGTGTCGCTCGCTGGTGGTACAATAATTATCCTTATTCGATTGTGCGGGTGTGATAGATAGGTGAGGCGCAGCGCGAATATTGCGTGTGGTGCTTGTGGTTGGTTGCTCTGCGTGCGAGAATCCGGTGAAGGGCGAGAGCCCCAGCGCAAAATCTTCGCACTTTCGCGTTATCATTTACTCACCTCGCGCGTGCGTCCGCGTCTCTCGTTCTTCGTCTCGCGCCTGTTGTGTGTGTGTGTGTGCGTGTGCGATGGCCTTCCACTGTACGCGCTCTCGCCTGATGCTTTTCCTATCTATGCTTGCGCGCAACTCATTGCTCGGCATGTTGATGCAGGCCAACTCTTGAATAGCTCGAACGTGCTGACGCTTCCAGCTCCACCGGCGAGCTTGGACGAGCTCACTCAGCTCCTCAGGCTTCACCATGGCGCCTCGTTCCGCTCCGCTGAGCAGGAGGTTCGATACTTTCCGTCGTCGGTGCCGCATCCACACTTTCGCGCCCGTGGCTTTATTCAATCACTTTCCGGGCTTCCCGAGACGTCGGAAGACGCGCCCCTTATCGCTGTTCCAAACCCTTGTGCGTATTCAGCAGAGAGACAAGAGTGTGTAAGCGATTGAAAGAGAGCCAGAGATCTGAGTGTGCGCGGTATAGGGTTCTTTGGCGAGCTTGATACCAAGCTACCACCGGAGCCCAAGGTGTTCCACAGATTAGAGCGCGCCTTGCAACCCAGCGAGTACCGCCTGAGCGCTTCGGGTGAGCTCGCGGTACCACTCCCACCCGATCAGATGTATGGCCCGTCGTTCTTCGTGTGTGACTCGAGCTCCGCTGCTGCCAAGTACGCCCACAAGCGAGCTGGGAAGAAGGACACCTGCCAGTGCTCGACGAACCCTCTTGAAGGGCCACCAACGGATGCGGGAGTCGAAATGATCCTCGAGAAGCGTTGGCCAGCATCGCAAGTCCAATGGTCCAAGTCTGGCCTCGCCCCAGACCAGATCGGTGGCTGGCATTACGTCGCTGCTCCGATGCGACCACCCGGCTGCCCAGTGGCAGTACTGGAGGCCGTTGCTCGGCGTGAGTACGGAGAATGGTTTCCTTGCAACTTCGCCGCCTCTGCAGAGCCGGCGGAAGATCTGCTCAATCGTTGCAGAACTTCCAAGGGCGCTGTTGCGGTACAAGCCCTCGAGTACATTGTCGCGGACGAGGAACGCGACCCAGCCGAGAGGTTCGTTGCCGCCATCTTGCAGTATCACGCTGCGGTGGCCGAGGCGCCGGAGGTGGCACTCTTCCACTCGACAGCCCTTGAGCTTCTCTACGACGGTGCCGACCTACTTCTCACACACCAAGGCGAATCAATGGAGTTCTGGGACTTGCAGGAGTTCCTCGATGATTTGAGCGCCCGAGCAACATATTGGAATCCTTGCTCTCCTGACCAAGAGATCACTGCTCACATTCCAGAGTATTATGTGGAACCGCTGGCTGCGTCTGAGGACTGTACTTCGGTTTTGCTGTTGCTTGACTCGGTTACGAATGAGCCAACTCGACGAGAAGAAACGAATGCAGGCGAGAAGAAGTCGGCGAAGCCCAAGTATTGCTCGTCGGATGGTCAACGATTCTTCCTTCGAGCTCTCGCGACCATCAACGCAGCAGGGCTTGCTCGTGTGCTACCGAAGCTGTGCGTGAACAACTGTGGCGCCTCCGTATTTTTTGTTATCTAATTACCAAGCGTCATCGTCGTTGTTGTTGTTGTGACTCGACAGGCACTCCGATAGCGACACCAGTCGACCAAATTATGAGGATATTGCCGACGAGTTACGCCAGATGCTGCGTACTGCTGGACCACCTGCTTGGCCAGCGTTTCACGAGTGGCTCGGGCACCGTAATGCTGCGATCTCGGTTCATTTCGCGTCGACGCTCTGTCAACTTCAGCATCTGCCAGCTTACATGGCACCTACCATCGCCAAAGAGTTGTGCTCAGATCCTCTACGGCTTGCTACCGTGGTACAGTTTCTCAATCAGGCTGCACCAACTCACGGCCAGCTGATTGGAGTGGCAGTCCAACGCGACGTACCGCTACAAGAATCGCAGCGACTGCCGCCTCCAGAATTCAGCAGCCCTTTCTTCGTACAGCTGTTCCAACTTCGCCAGGCAACGCCTCGGGGTGGCAACCAGCTTGCAATGGCTCTCTTCAAGTGGCTACGAGTGCTGCGTCAGAATGCATGGCGCATTTTTCGAAGCTTCCTGTTCTTATTTGTTCATGACTCTCAGCCGCTGCACCTTCGCAGGTTGTATGAGCGGCAGGAGTCTGATTCGTACGGTGAACGGAACCTCGTAGAGCGAGACGACACTGTTGCATGGATCCGAGCGGTGGAGCCGCAGCTGCGAGCTATCTTGCCTCCCGACTTTGTCGTGGCGCAGGGCTTTGCTCATGTTCCACGAGGAACTAGTGGCTGGTTCCTCGTGGCGTGGGACAGAGAGCTGTTGGCGCTGGCGACGCCGGAGGTCCTCCGATTTTGTCGGCGACTCGGGTTGTTCCCGGTGTCCCGATATCTCGGCAAGATTGGTACGCATCGAATGTCAGCCCCAGATTGATCCTATCGCTTGTACTTATCGATGGCAATAGAGGTGTGAGAAGGTGGTATAGGCATTGCGCTGGTACCATGAACTCCACGCTCACGTCTTGGCTTAGCGCACATATTTGTGCTTGTGAACTGGTGGTTCGACTTCAATACAACGCGCCACGACAGTACCGAACAACTGGAAAAAGTCTCTCCTCTCGCCCTAACTAACTGACGCCATTCGTCTCCTTCCTTCGTTCGTCGCGTGTCTCCACCTCTGTCGTAAGTTTATCTTGGTCCATCGTCCTCCTCTTTCTTTGTCCTGCGTATGATTGTGTTTGCCTTTCGCTACTCTATCGATTGGAATTAGTTTGAGAAATTGAAAGAAAGCAGTAGAAGAACTGAGTGATACTTGTTGTTTATGATGTCAAGCCCAAAGTCGCCTCTGCAAGCTGCCCTGGACGAGATGTGGGTATCAATCGACAGTGGAGCCTCTCCGAACATCCGAGAACTGTGCCGCAGGTTCAAGGGAGCTACAGGAAGTATCGAGTCGAGGAAAGGCGTATTGCTCGTTCGCGAGGGGTGCAGGCACCTATCATCATCGTTTACCATCGTATCACGACAATCCCAATTGACCTGTACCACCTCCACGCGTACTTGCGCACCACCTCAGAAGTATCCAGTAAAATCTTCCAAAAACAATACTAGGCTCTCACCTTGAGGATTTCCCAATGGTTAAAGCCCGACTTTGCTTTGTTGGTGGATTTGCCACCAGTTTCACAATTGCTATCACTCACGCCGTGTGTCGCTCGCTGGTGGTACAATAATTATCCTTATTCGATTCTGCGGGTGTGATAGATAGGTGAGTCGCAGCGCAAATATTGCGTGTGGTGCTTGTGGTTGGTTGCTCTGCGTGCGAGAATCGTGAAGGGCGAGAGCCCCAGCGAGAGAGTGAGTGCGCGCGCGAGAGAGAGCTTGATAAATTACAAGTGATATCGAGTCACGAGCTGGCGAACGAACTCGGCTGCTCGAATACTCACTTGACCTGTGCTGCTGTCGACGTGAGGCGCATACACTGCCACGCCGCCGAGGTTCGGAACGCGCACCAACACGATGCCCGATGATCCAGCCACGACCGTACACGCGCTCGACGACGATGCTGCACCCAACACTTGTCGTTGTGCCACGCTCTGTGCCATCGCCGTCACGACCGAATCGTTGTTGGCACGGTGCGCAAGAGCCATAGCCATTGCTGCTGCCTGAGCGACATTGGCTTGCACACTGAGCAGTTGCATCAAGAACTGGGCATTGTCTGCTGAAGGGTGTTTGCCACTCAATCGATCTTGCGATTTCTTTCCAACCCCAAAAAACCATCAATCAGTCAACCACACAATGTAACAGAGATTGATGAGTAAATGTGTGGGAGAGAGAGACATACCAAAACCGCAGCAATAGCATTGAGTTCATCGCCATGTTGGAGATACGAAAGATAGATTGGCAGATCGCAAGACACGCCAGCAAGCTGAGCTGTTCGTGCCAAGCGACTCAATACTGAATGCAAGCGCAACGGCAGCGGTGACTCGGGAACCATCAAGGTTGCAAGGGACAACGCTGTCGGCGTCTCGAACGCATGAGTCGTACGACGTTGCGCGCCATCGGTCACAATGGTCGCGAGATCGGTGCTCGCACGTTGCTCGGCCGCCAGATCGACGTAGCGGCTAGTGTTCGACGCTGCATCTTCGAGTGCGAACGCATAAACGAACGGGAAGACGGCCTGCTGAAGAGGGAATAGCGAGCCAGTGCTGCCGTGTGCAAACACGTGACCCTCGAGCGTGTGGACCGCAAAGGCAAAGTCGGCCGTGTTGGTTGTCTTGGCGTACAGTGCCGGTACGTTCGACACGACGCCCTTTGAGATTGGAGTCGACGAGATGACCGAGGTCGCAATGTCGACCAGCTCCTCACAGAAGCTCGAGAACGAGCCGCAAGAGCTACTTCCTCGCCATGAGACCTCTTCGGCAGCTGCTGGTGCTGGTGTGGCAACTGTCTCCACTACGGCGCTTGCAGGTGCTGGCTTGGGAATTGGACGGCCGGGAGATACCACACGCTCGGATTCGGCAGGTTCAGATGACATCGAACCTGTCGGCTTGTTGGCTGCCGGTGGTACTGGAGGTGGTACGGCAGCAGCGGGAGTAGGCGCAGGCACAGCGACGACGGCAGGTTCGGGAGGTACGGGCGCCTTGCGTGGAGCACGAGGCGGAGCAACAGGAACAGGAACGACAGCGGGTTCCTCGTCGACAGGAGCAGCGACAGCGGCAGCGGCAGACTTGCGCAAGAGACCGGCTCCGACGGCAGCCGGTGCAGGCTCGGGTACAGCCGCAGCGACAGGTTCTGCTGGAGCTGTAGATGGAGCAGCAGCAGTCTTGCGCAACAATCCTGGCCCGATCGGCGTTGGCGTCGGCTCGGTCGACTCGGCTGCTTCAGCCGGAGCAGACGACAGCGGAGGCCGCTTCTTGCGCAGTGCCGCCAACGCAGCAGCGGGGTCCTCTGGTACCACGGTCTCGGTGGTCGTGTTGGTTCTGCGACGACCAACCGGTTGGACGTCGTTGTCAGGCGCAGGAGGCTCGGCAGCAGCTCCGCTCGGGGTACCGCCTGGCGTCGGGAAGCGTTTCTTGAGGCCGCCAGCGCCGCGACCGAATGGCGACGCATCATCTGATTCGGTGCCGGCTTTGACTGGTACGATGCCGATCACAGTCGAGGTGCTCGCGCTTGGTCGCATCCTGCCGCGAGGAGAGCTTGTGCCCACCACTCCTGAGAGATCGCCGGCACCGCGACCGGCCAGCACGCGTGGGGCTGGCTCGTCGGCTGGCACGATGATCGGGTCCTCGTCTCGCAAGCCCGTGACGCCCTCGCCGCGCTTCTTGCCCCGTGTTGGTGGTCGGCGACCGGGGCTCACGATGCGTGTCGGCGATGCCAAGCGCGGGCCCGTGACGATCGTTTCGAGTTGCTCGGCGAGTGTGGGCTTGGGCGGCTCGACCACCTCCTCGACCTGCTCGTAGCCTCCATCCGCAGCAGCCGACTCGCCGTCACCAGAGGGCTGCTCGTCGCTTTGCGTCGAATCCTCGAGCGGTAGCTCCTCGACGTACGAGGCTGGGAACCAGCCCAGCACGCCGTTGAGGTCGCCTTGCCACCAACCCGAATCGTCTCGGTCGAGAATGATGATGATGTCGCCCTCTTGGAACTCGAGCTCGCGTTCGTTCTGCGCCTCGTTCTGGTACAAGGCACGACACTTGGGAACCGCTGGCTTGGCGACCTTGCGTGGTGCCGGTGGAGCCGGAGCCTTGCGCGGCGCCACGAGCGGTACCGGTACTGCTGCAGCCGGTGTCGGTACAGGCAGTGGCACCGGCACAGGAGCGACCAGTGGCTCGGGAATCGACGAATCGGTGGCCTGGCCAGCGCGACCTCCTCGTGCCGCCGTCGTTCCTCCACGAGACGACGCCAATCGACCTCGAGGAGATGCTGCCGAGTCGGTGAGCGCAGCAGGAACCGCAGCTACTGCTGGACGAACAGGCTTGGGAACATCAGGGACCGGCGGGGCAGCCACCGCGCCCGATGCAGCTGCGGCCTTCAAAGCCGAGGGCTTGGGCACCACGCCGCCAGGGAACATCATTCCAACGCCGCCAACCGGAGGTGGAACGGCGACTGGCGTCGGAATAGGCGCTGGTACCGGCGCTCCGGGCACAGCAGACTCGGTCGGCACGTCGTCGCGGCTGCGAGTTGTGCCGCCTCGAGATGCACCGCCACCACGAGAACCACCGCGACCGCGATTGGCGAGTTGCGACTTGAGCTCGGCCATCGGATCGGCACCTCCAGGTACAGCACCCATGCCCGGTGGCAATGTGGATCGTGGACTGACGAGAGATGCAGGAAGAGGGGCCGCGACTGGCGACACAGGTTGCGCGCCGACGATCGGTGCTGGAATGCCGCTCAGTGGTACTGGTATCGCGGCGATCGGTGGAGGTATTTCACCTATCACAGATGGATGGATGGATGGATGGATGGATGGATGGATGGATGGATGGATGGATGGATGGATGGATGGATGGATGGATGGATGGATGGATGGATGGATGGATGGATGGATGGATGGATGGATGGATGGATGAGTCGAGGGCATCCATCAATCAGCACATCAGCACCAAGAGAGCGGCGGCGGTACGTACCGCGAGGCGAGACGAGGGGCGGCGTGTAGAGCTCGACGAAGTTGGAGGGGAAGCGGCCGCTCCTGCCGTTGAGCTCGCCCTCCCACCAGCCCGAGTCGTCCTCGTACAAGACCGTGATGATGTCGTTGCCCTTGAGCGGTAGTTCCTCAGGGTCCGTACTAGATGCACATGTGTGTGTGTGGGTAGGTGTGAATAACCCCCATCGATACCATGGGTATCACGAGCACCACCATCATGATCAGCTGCTGTAGTTCCTTGAGAGAGCGAGAGAGAGCTTGATTCGATTCGAGAGAAATATCTCAAAGTATCTCGAATCGAAGGAAATATCTCGGAGAGAGAAGAATCTAGATACGTACGTATCGTAGTCCCATAGTGCTCGTACAAACTTTGGTGGGGAGGCTGGTACAACGGAGCCGCCAGCGGCGCCGCCTCCAGCGCCACCATCGGCGCCAGCATCGACGAGGAAGACGCTCGGCCACTTGGTCGGGGTCACCTTCTCGAGCGTCAAGGTCAAGCTGCCGTTCTTGCAACTCCACTTGGACTTCTTATCCTTGATCGCTGCGAATAATACACCCTAATACCACACACACACAGAGAGAGATACACGTGTGCATATGCATCCACATCAACGATCGAGTATTGGTATTGGTATTCGAATCGAGTCGTACGGTGCAGAGGGTCGCTTGGCCCTTGATGCCAGCAGCGATGGCCTTGGTCGAGATCACGACGTTGCAATCGGTCTTCTTGGTCGAGATCGGTACCGACACAACGACCGTGACGCTCGTTTGTGTTTGAGACCATTTGTAAGTCGTAGCCATGATCGACGAGGGTGTTGATTAGGGTGTTGTTGAGGCTGAGGTGTCGCGACTCTCGAGTCGTCGGTTCGATATCGATGCCGATATCGTCGAGCTCACTCGTGCTCGCTCGATGGCTGTTGGAGAGTATGCGAGGGATGATATACTCTCTCACAATCCAAGAACGGCAACAACAACAAGAAGATGATGAGCCTCGACTGGACACAGGCGGGTGTAGCAGCGTAGTGTGGTTGTGAGCGTGCGTGTGTCGAGAGAGAGCTGCAGCTGCTGAAGAGAAGAAGAGCAAACGAAGACCTCCGGCATCTCGTCGATAAAAAGGGCAAGCACCAACGAGCTCCTTGGGTCTCTCGCTGGGGTTGGTCACACCTGATTCGAACATCAACTAAGGACGTTGGTGATGTTCCAAGGTACGAACGGGAGAGGTAGTTGGACTGAGCCTGGGCCAGCTGGTGTCTTGTCCCGGGACTTTGGTTGGTTGATATCCAGAATATCCACAGCTCGACCTCATTGTTCGAGATTCGACGTCCTCGGTGTAGGATCTCAGTTATCCGTAGTCTGCGGGTATGGGATCCGACCACTCCCCCCCGTGTGGCAGATATCGAAGACATCCAGATCAGCAGGAGGCTCGAATCCATTGATCCAAGCTTCTCAATCCCGGTCCCGGACCCAGAGGGAGTGAGGCAGCAACAAGAAGCAAAAGGGCGGGAAAGCAGCTTCCTTCAGAGGCAACGAACCACACTCAGAGGCCGTCGAAATGATACTCGATCATCTGGCAGATATCGAAGACATCCAGATCAGCAGGAGGCTCGAATCCATTGATCCAAGCTTCTCAATCCCGGTCCCGGACCCAGAGGGAGTGAGGCAGCAACAAGAAGCAAAAGGGCGGGAAAGCAGCTTCCTTCAGAGGCAACGAACCACACTCAGAGGCCGTCGAAATGATACTCGATCATCTGGCAGATATCGAAGACATCCAGATCAGCAGGAGGCTCGAATCCATTGATCCAAGCTTCTCAATCCCGGTCCCGGACCCAGAGGGAGTGAGGCAGCAACAAGAAGCAAAAGGGCGGGAAAGCAGCTTCCCTCAGAGGCAACGAACCACACCCAGAGGCTACCGCAATGATACTCGATCATCTGGCAGATATCGAAGACATCCAGATCAGCAGGAGGCTCGATTCCATTGATCCAAGCTCCTCAATCCCAGACCCAGAGCGAGTGAGGCAGCAACAAGAAGCAAAAGGGCGGGAAAGCAGCTTCCTTCAGAGGCAACCAGAGGCTACCGCAATGATACTCGATCATCTGGCAGATATCGAAGACATCCAGATCAGCAGGAGGCTCGATTCCATTGATCCAAGCTCATCAATCCCGGACCCAGAGCGAGTGAGGCAGCAACAAGAAGCAAAAGGGCGGGAAAGCAGCTTCCTTCAGCAGCGACGAACGAGAGAGGCAGCAGCAGGTCGTCGGCCTCAGTCGCACGCCTTCCCTCTCCTACTCGCACGCACGCTCTCCTTCGCTCTCTCTCGTGCGCGTCGCTCCACTTTGGCCTGCCACTCGTGCTCCCATCTCTCACTCTCTCATCTACGCGCCTCTTGAGATTAATTGATCTTCTTAGCAACGATAATGAGTCGAAAGCGAGGAGCCAGTGTGCAGCTGACCAGTGAGGATGATGTCGATGATCTCCTCAACCGAGACGATGTACGTGTCGTCGCTATTGGCTCAACCTTGTACACTATCAGCCGTTGTCGTAGTATAGTAGTAGTACTAGTTGTAGTAGTTGTTGTTGTTGAGGGCCATATGAACTCATATCTGATATTCCAATCGATCCAGGATGAGGACGACTCGGTGCAGGATAATCCGGCACAGATATCGGCGCGCAAGTACGTGATCGAACTCGCGTCGTCGTACTCGCGATGCCGTCGATGCCGATGATGCTGCTGCTGCTTCTGAGCCACCGACCTCTCGATACTTACCACTAGACGTTCGCTATCTACCAGGAAGTTGGTGGCCCGCAGACCCATGGGCACCGTGAGTAGCGATAGCACGACGACGGCTCCCGCTCCCGCTCCCGCGACCTCGGCCTTCCAATGGCCGTCGCTGACGCCATCGACCTCGACTACCGCCCCCGCCGCCGCCGCTGCTTCGACACCAGCCCCATCATCGATCGCTGCGGCCTTCGAGGCAGCCGGAACTGCGGCATCAGCGAGTGTCGCTGCAGAGAAGGGAGCCGCTGATGCTCCGAAGACGGCGGCGCCTGTGCTGCCATCGTTCGGAGCGCCGTCGATGCCGATCAAGTGGTCGCTGCCCACCGCCGCATCGTCGCCCTCGACCAGCCTCGCTGACATTGTCAAGAATGCCTCGGCCTCCAATGCCACGGCCGCCGCCGGCGGTGCCACGGCATCCGGAGCAGACAAGAAGGATGAGGCCGAGAAGCCAGCAGCGAGCACGACGCCGTCTGCACTCAAGTTCTCGTTCGCGCCATTGCCCGCGGCACCGCCTGCCAGTCTCGTGGCGCCTGTCGCTGCCTCTGCCACTGGCTCTGCCTCCGATGCGCCCGCCAAGCCTGCGTTCTCTTGGACGTTCCCGGGCTTCTCGACTCCTGCTGCATCGAGCACGACCCCCGCAGCTACGGCTGATGGCAGCAACGGCTCCTCTCCGAGCAAGACCTTCTTCCAGGCAGGAACGAGCTCCTTCTCCTCGTTCGGCAGCGTCGGCGGCACGACGCCCAGTTCCACACTCTTTGGCGCGCCAATCGCTCCGAGCTTCTCGCTACCAGCCACCTGGAGTGCCACACCGTTTGCCTCCAAGCCGCCGGCTGCCGAATCGAGTGCCGATGGCGACGATGAGAAGGGCGATGGCCACGAGCCCGACGAGCCCGAGAGCACTGACTCGAAGCGAGAGACTGGCGAGGAGCACGAGGATGTGCGATTGGTGGTCGATCGTGCCAAGTTGTACAAGCTGATCGACAAGAAGTGGGTCGAACGAGGCGTCGGTGAGGTGCACGTCAACGTCGAACTCGAGAATAGCACTCGTGCTCGTATCGGTATGTCCGCTCCTCGTCGTCATCTTGACTCGTCTTGATACTAATGTGTGAGTCGATGAATTTGTTTGGAATCAAGTGATGCGCGCCGATAAGACCAAGAAGTTGCTGCTCAACGTCGCCATCTACAGCGCGATGGTGACGGAGCTGGCATCCGATACTACTGTGCGCCTCAGCGGCTTCGTTGTCGAGCAGCCGAACGCCCCTGCGACCAACTCCGAGTCGTCGACTTCAGACGAGAGCAACGCTGATGCCGGCAAGCCCAAGCTGACGTTCTTCCTGATTCGTGTGCGTGACAAGAAGGTTGCCGCCAATCTCTTTGACACTATCAACCGCATCAAGAAGACATTGCCGCAGCCTTCTGCTGCTGATGGTAGCTCATCGACGTCGTCGTCGTCCACGTCCACGTCGAGCACCACTGCTTCGAACGGCACGAACGAGAACAAGGACAAGAAGGACGACGCTACCAAGAGCAGCGCAAATGCCGTCGATGATGTGTTTGCCAACAAGGACCCGCTTCAGATCCAGTACATGGAGGAGAAGTGCATCGTCGTCAACGAGAACGATGAGTTCCAGTACTACGACACGAAGAAGAACTGTACGCATTTCATGAGCTCTGGGTGCACCCACGCAGTACCGTATGGGTGATACTGATACACATACATCTGGTGGTGCATCGTGATGCAGGCCACCTCAAGTCGGTCGTCAAGGATGGATTCCCGCACCGTGCCTTTAGCGTCTTTTTGTTCAACGACAAGGACGAACTGTTGCTACAACAGCGTGCCTCGGAGAAGATTACCTTCCCTGACCACTGGACCAACACTGTATGCTCGCATCCGTTGTACTTTGAGAAGCCAGGTATGATGGACGCACTGAGGCAACGAGCGAACAAGTGCTAACTAGCCTTCTTCTGGGTTCGTTTCGATTGTTTCGGAGAAGACGGCACGGCTGCTGAGGAGCAACCTGAGCTGGAGCTGGATCAACAGCTTGGCGTGAGGCGAGCGGCACAACGCAAGCTTGGACACGAACTCGGCGTACCTGCCGAGGACGTTCCGATCGAGAATATTGAGTTCATGACGCGCATTTTGTATCGCGCCTCGTCGGACGATGTGTGGGAGGAGTACGAAGGTACATTTTTGTGCAGCTACACGTTGTATCTATCTCACCGCGTGATGATGGTGGTGGGGAGAGTGCTCACTCGTGTGGCTTGCTTTGTAGTGGATTATTGCTTGATCGTCAAGCGCCCGAGTGTGCGAGTGACCCCGAACCCCAACGAGGCACGCGACACTCGCTGGGTGAGCAAGGAGCAGCTGCGCGAGCTCCTGGATACGGCGGGCGACAAGGGCTTGCTCGTGACGCCGTGGTTCAAGCTCATCTGCAACAAGTTCCTCTTCTCGTGGTGGGACTCGCTGGCTGATTTGTCGAGCAAGCGCGACCCTGATACCCTTCACCGACTGCTGTAGGTTGACTTCATTCCTACCGTAGCAACTGTAGCGACTATCGTATCTCTCTCCTTCTCTCGGATTCTCTCTCCATCTTGCACGTTGCACCTTAACCGCTTTACTCTGTTGCTGATCTGCCCACGGTTAGTGAGCGAACGAATGAATGCGCTTGTCTATGGGTTCATTAAATGACTGAGTGTCGTCAATGGAGTTCTTTAATGAGCCACAGTCCCTGCCGACCTGGTTCTTGCAGGAGCACCACGAACAGTTTATGAGAGTACCAAGCGAAGCAGTGGGCAACTATCCATCGAGGCACGACGAGCAATCGACGGTCTTGGATGCGAACCGAACCTCGGCGCCACCAATGTCGGGACAAGGATATTGTCGAGTGCAGATCGACAACGGCTTCGATGGTCCCGAGGTCGAGGCATAGATGCAGCAGTAGCTCGTGGTTGCTTGAGGAAAGCATGGAGCACATGCTCCATTGCCTCGAGGGTAGCTGTCGCACCAGCTCGGCAGACCCGAGCACGTCTGTCAACAACCACCACCACCCGACGGCATGTGTGTGAGTTGTGCAATTTCGTGGGGAGATTCGAGGGACGTACAAAGTTGTTGTTCCTCAGGTCGATCCTCTCGATAGATGGTGGTTGCGAGAGGAACGGTGGAAGCGGGCTCTGGAGTCGATTGTTGTTCAAGATCAACGACTCAAGAGGGAGACTCGACAGTGACTGAGGTACCGTTCCACGCAGAGCTGTGTTGATTCAATGTCGAGTCCCAAATCAATCGATTGACTCAATCAGCATGATAGTCGTTGTTTCCCTTTGTGTTTTGAGAAGATACAGTGTGAGAGAATCGTACAGTTGTCATGGAGCTGAATGGTCTTGAGCGCGCATGCTCCCGAGAGACTCGATGGGATGGCGCCGATGAGACGATTGCCAGGCAGACTCAACGAGATCACATTGCCGCTCGAGTCGCACGAGACGCCGAACCAGGTTTGATTGCATGGCAGTCCGGTTCCCCAGTTGGCCTTCGACTTCCACTCGAATCCTCGAGTCTCTCGATACAAGCTCATCAATGCTTGTGCTGTGTTGGACAACCAACCAGCCGAGCGAATGAGTGACACGCATACAGATACACATTCAAAACGACATGAGTAACACTGATACTCAACGTACCTTGATCTAAAATCGGGCAAGTTGGAGGAGCGGGTGGAGCAGTGGAACAATCTTGAACCACATATTGTGTGAGCGACCTGGTGTTGCCGCATGAGTCGGTGGCCTTGTAAGTCACTGCAGTGCATGGTCCGGGCCGAGTGCAGTTGGTCGATGTCTGAGTCGAGACCGCCACTCCCACTGCCGTGCAGCTGGTGAACGTGGGACTCGGAGCCGATGTCGGGGAAGCGTTGCACGGAATGATGACCGTCGGTTGCCATGAGGAAACGCTGATCTCCTTGCGATCGGTCACCGTGATGGTTTGGGTCAACACGTTGCCATCACCACTCCACGCTCGCGAGATCACTTGAATGGCGCCTCCAGGAGCCGTGCATCGTGGGTATGTGATCGTATCGGTGAAGGACGGAGTAGCTCCTGCGCACGTGCCACTGGCGATTGTCGCCATGCCCGCCGAGGCAGGAAATGTATCGCTGCCGCACAGGACGGTCGTTGAAGCTGGAGCGGATAGCGATCCCGATGATCCTTGGATGGCAAAGTACCCAGTGCTGCCTAATTGAACCACTTGAGAAGAAGGAGTGTAGGGGCAGAGGTTGGGGCCCGACACCGAGAGAGTGTACGTGCATCCGGTCGGCAGGTTCGAGAAGCTCACAGAGCCGGTCGCTGGCGTGCTCAAGCCCGTTTGACTCGGCGATAAGCACCTCGAGCCATCGACCGAGAGGGTAATCATACGTCCTGCTGCACGCTGCTCGCTCGTTCCAGGACGATAGCCATCGCAGCCGCAGTCGAGGTAGGCTGTGGCTTTGATGGTGCTCGTGGGGTTGATGAGGAACTGCACCAAGTTGAGGGAGAACTGGAGGTTGGCGGGCTCAGCCCAGGACATCTCGATGGCTCCCACGGTGCCAGTGAAGCGAGATCCAGACGTCCACACCGTCGTGTTCGAGAAGTTCAACGTGTACAGCGAGAACATTGGCACCGGACCGGTCACGACGACGGTGATCGGGTTCGATTGTGCCATTGTAGCTCCGGTGGGGGAGTACATGGTCACGGTTACTTGGTTGGGTATCACATCGCCCATAGCGCTGAACTGGAAGGCGTAAGCTCCGAGCGCTCCTAGGTCAAGATTGAGATTGTTCACCTCCTTGGTGATAGGGTACTGCGACTCACGGTTGAGCGAGCCCGACGAGCAGAGCGCCGTGTTGCCGTCGAGGCGATACAAGACTTGGAACGTCGGGCTCTGGAGGTTGAGGTTGCTTGACGCCACGCCATCTGGTGCCGCAGTCTTGCCGCTGGGAATGAACACGCCAAGGTGCACCGAGTTGCCGGTGAGCGTTCCGGCAGGAGCCGAAAGCTGAAGCTTTCGGATGCCGCCAGCGAGCGTCGGCGTGCTTGCTTTGGAGGGGGAGCAGTTGAACGTGCTCGCCGGACCAGCGGTGGAGAGCGCGATGGTTGCCTGCGGCACATCGAACACATCGAGAGTGTACGCCTGCTGCGCTGAGACACTCGCCACGAACGCCAACAGCAACACCAACAACACCGATGTGGGGACGCTCATCACAGTTGGGGCGACGTCGAGACGTGCCATAGACAAGGGCGTGAGAGAGGGAGGGAGAGAGAGGGGGAGAGAGAGAGAGAGAGGGGAGAGAGAGATGTGAGAGGGGTGCGCGTGGATAGGTTCGCTTTTATACCCCGAACCTAGCACGCCAGCAGAAAATTCACTTGTTTTTAGGGGACACGGAAGCTTATCTCCTTCCTCAATCCTCTCGACTCGACTCAAGACAACATCCAGAACAACCTCAAGTTTTTCGAACCGACTAGCAAGACAACATCCAGAACAACCTC
>Ga0209935_1002714_pt1 | contig 20478 bp, 34 predicted proteins | sample ThiBio_1000_plan_2_FD_183958 | JGI IMG/M metagenome (GOLD analysis project Ga0209935, IMG submission 183958) | Wastewater bioreactor microbial communities from Cape Town, South Africa - Thiocy_cont_1000_plan (SPAdes) | ecosystem: Engineered > Bioreactor > Thiocyanate-remediating >...
CGTCGATGGAGAGCGCGCGTGGGTTGGATCGTGGCGCTGGCGCATAGACGAGGGGCAACGAGGTGGCGCTGCTGGTGGCTCAGCATCGCGATGCCGCAGCGTTGGTAGCGCGGCAGCGTCGAAGCAACGAGTAGTCGAGGATGCATTGGCATGCGAGTGGATACGAGTCGAGATATGAACGCCATGGCGTGAGGAGCTATTGATGATGATATGATCGATATCAAAGGTTGATGATGGTATGATCGATATCAGTGGTTGATGATATGATCGATATCAGAAGTTGATGATGGTATGATCGATATCAAAGGTTGATGATGATATGATCGATATCAAAGGTTGATGATGGTATGATCGATATCAGTGGTTGATGATATGATCGATATCAAAGGTTGATGATGGTATGATCGATATCAAAGGTTGATGATATGATCGATATCAAAGGTTGATGATGATATGATCGATATCAGAAGTTGAGGTTGATCGATATGATCGATATCAAAGGTTGGTGATGATATGATCGATATCAGAAGTTGAGGTTGATCGATATGATCGATATCAAGGTTGTGGATGATGGAGGGCGACGAGGAGAAGAGCAGCGTGGCAGCGTCGTCGTCGTTGTGTCGTCGCCTGTCGCCGCGTGCCTCTCCGATCCCTCGGACTCGGTCGATCTCGCAACCTGTTGGTCTTGTCAGCGGATCGATTGATCGATCGATTGGATCCACGTCATCATGGGCGAGATATTGTACGGTGGCTTGGCGTCGATGATGGCGGCCATGTGCACGCACCCGCTCGATCTGCTCAAAGTCCGCCTCCAGACTCAGCGGCAACTCGCAACTGCGGTCGGTATCTCGTCGATGGGCCATGATTGATGGATAGAATGCGAGAGGATTGATTGGCTGGTGTGGATGCAACGCACGCACACCATGCATATGCACAGGGTAAGGCGCAGGGGTCGGTGCTCGTTGCTACGGTGCGCGGCGTCGTGGCCGAGCGCGGCATCCTCGGCTTCTATCAAGGTCTCTCGGCCTCGCTGCTGCGCCAAGGAACCTACAGCACCATTCGATTCGCGACCTATGATTACATCAAGGAGCAGATGGAACGCAGCAACGCAGGAGGTACTCATCATTCGATCGTTCGAGCGAGCGAGCGAGCGAGATATTTGGCGTGGAGGCTCGTGACTGATCGAGGGTTCCGACCATCGGAATCCATTGGTGCTGGATGATGGATGGATCGTGCGCCATGCTTGATGATGATGATGATGTACAACGAACCCAGCGCCATTGTTGTGGTGGCAGAAGATCGGCGTGTCGATGTTCGCTGGCGTCATGGGCGGCATCGCGGGCACGCCGGCCGACATCACCAACATCCGCATGCAAGCCGACACGCAGCTGCCGCCGCATCTACGACGCAACTATCGCCATGCGTTCCATGGCTTGTCGGTCATTGCTCGCAGTACGTTGAGCGGCTCGAGGACGCGAGCTCGCGGCACTCTCGGCCTGATATTCGGTCTCTCTATCGTGTGTGGTGTGTGTGATTATGTGTGATTGCGGGCGACAGCTGAGGGAGTGACAGCGCTCTGGACCGGTGTCGGCCCCAACATCGTGCGTGCGGCATTGATGACCGCCGGTCAGGTGGCGACCTACGAGCAGGCCAAGCAGTTCGCGCTCTCCAACAAGCTCATGTCCGACGGCCCGCCGCTGCACTTTGTGAGCTCGTTCGTGGCCGGCTTCGTGGCGACGCTCGTGACGCAGCCGGTGGACGTCATCAAGACGCGCGTCATGAACGCCAGCAAGGGCGAGACGACGTCGGCCCTGCAGTGCGTCATGTCGATCGTGCGACAGGAGCGACTCAGCACCTTCTTCAAGGGCTTCTGGCCGGCGTTCACACGGCTCGGCCCGCAGACCATCCTCACCTTCGTCTTCAAGGAGCAGCTCATCAACTTCTTCTCGCTCTTCCACGCTGGAAGCAGCAAGTAAGAGGCGGCGCTCGATCGATCGCTCGTGCTGTCGGTCTCGAGAGATATCGCTCACTCACCACACAACCGCAACCACACAACGACACCAAGCTGCAGCATCATTCATCATCCATCCAGCCATCCATCGCGATGAGTATGGGCGACTTGTCGATATGAAGCATCGGTGGTACCGCGAATGGGGTCGTATTGATTGTTGATCGTGTTGAACAGCAGTAGGAGGAGGGTGAAAAGGATGACGCGTGCCGTCAATTCGATGGTTACAGTGTCGTAGGCGAGCAGCCGAGTGACCGCGGTGGTGTCGCTCTATCCCAGCTTGTTGCCGCACTCGCTGCAGAACTTGGCGCCTGGATTGGCGGCGCCGCAGTTCATGCAGAACTTGGGCGGCGCGGCCGTGTGCGCCAGTCGCGTGGCGTTCGGCGGCATCGAGAAGCGACCGCGCGTCACGACCGACTTCTTTTGCGCTGGCGACAGGAAGGTCGTGGCCGCCGGCGCTTTGCTGAAGCACTCGAGGTGCCACAGCTTGCCGTCGTCCTCGAAGAAGCCTACCCAAGCAGCAGCAAGCAAGCGCCGAGCCGTCAGCACGGGGCAGCAGCAGCGAGGGGAGAGAAGGGAGTAGCGTGATACCGGTAGTGCCCTCGAGGTTGACCTTGCAACCAGCGCATTGGAAGCACTCGTTGTGCCACTGCTTGCCCTGTGACGAGACGTAGCGGCCTTCGATGCGACGACCACAGGCGCCTATGGGAGGAGTGGTAGTTGCAGTGCAAGGTAACGCGCAGTCATTCGTTCGTTGGTTGGTTCGAGCCATCGAGTTAGAGACGCAGCAGCTTGCAACCTGTCAGGGTCGAGGGTGTCGTACCGCACTCGGGGTTCTCCTTGTCGTTGCACAGCTTGCAGACGGGATAGCCGCCGCGGTTGAAGAACTTGGCGAACGAGAAGAGTCGCTGGCTGCACACGCAGCAGCTTCGCAGCAGCAGCATCATCGAACCAGGTGTGAGCGAGCGAGCGAGTGGGTGGCATGCGAGGAGGAACGGAGACATGCACACGTACTTGAAGCAGTCCTTGTGCCACTTGGATCCGAGCGCTGAGATGGCGTACTTGGCCGAGTCATCGGCGAGCTCGGCGTTGCACTGCTTGCAGACTACGCTCGAGAGTGAGAGCGAGAGCGATCTCTCGTAAGCGATGGCGTTCCGCGGCGGTAGGACTTGATATCTTGGAGTATTGGAGCTCGGGAGGAGACACGTACTTGGCGAGTCGCTAGTAGCCGCGGGGGCGGCAGCCGACGAGGTCGAGGTCGAGGAGGCCATGCGTGCGTGTGTTTGCGATGGTGTTGGTGTTGGTGGTGGTGGGCGGCAACGAAGCAACGAAGCAACAAGCCGGTATCGAAAGAGAAAACACGCTCGAGTACGGCGGCTCTTCAGCAGCCTCGTACTCGTGGTAGAAAACAGAAATCCAGTCGAGTAGGGAGAATTCCTCAGCGCTTCGCCATTTGATTCGTTGCTCTCGTTCGCTCGCATCATCGCTCGCTCGCTCGCGTCGATGCAGCAACTACGCAACCGTGGCTCTCGTGAGCTACGGTTCGAGAAGTTACGACAGGTACCTCCGTTGGAGAGTCAGCCGGCTCCTCGGAGGTACTCGTCGACCACGGCGCCGCGCGATGGCTCGTATCTGTGGGGCCACTACGTCAAGCATCTCTTCGCGTTCCAGCAGCAGCAGCAACAGCAACAGGTCGACGATGGAGGAGGCGCCTCGAGCTCGGGCAGCGATCTCAACAAGAACGTCGACGGCACGACATGCACCGACCCCACTCCGTGCAGTATCTCGACTCTCCGCACGCTGAGTAGCGAGGAGGTCTTGCAGCAGGTGATCGTCATGCAGCGAGCGTCACGAGCGTCGCCGCAGTTGCTGCTCGAGTTCGAGGCGCAGTCGCTGCCGAGCTGCCAGGTGCTCGATCAACCAGGCATCGAGTTCCCCGAGTTGGACTTTCTCGTACGTGATTCGATGCGGTCATCTCGATGGATTGGATTGTGCTGATTCATGAGATGCAAACGACCTCGCATTCGTTCACATGATCCACTCGCCTCATCGAACGGTTCAACCACAATGACGGCGACGATGTCACGACACCAACGATACGATGATATCTCGCATGTGGAAACATATCTCTCACCACAGCGCAACGAGATCACCAAGGAAGTCCAATCACACGCGTACTTTCCTTCGCGCTTCCTGATGCCCGTGCTGCGACCCGACATGTTCACGCGCGACGAGACCGTCGCCGAGTACCATCAACTGGCACGCCTGTGGCATCAGCGCCAGCAACAACAGCAATCGGGAGCACAGGCCTCGCACTCGAGTTCAAATCCAGCTCGAGTCATGTACATTCGAATCGTCGATACCGAGCTCGACGAACGACAGATTGTCGAGCTGCCTCATCAAGTACACTCGCCGTCGCTCATGGCAGCATCACATCCTCTTGGCGATTGTTCGCTGACGTGTGTGTGTGTGTGTGTGAGTGCCACTCGTGCAGATCTCGATCCACCGAGAGGTTGAGGTGTTGGTACTTCGCAACATTGGCTTGACCAGCTTGGACGGCATCAATCTGCCGAACCTGCGCTTCCTCGACGTGTCGCACAACAACCTCTCGAACCTCGAGAGCTGCATGAGTATGCTGCGACGCTCGCCTGCACTCGAAGTGTTGCTGATCCACAACAACGTCGTTACGCTCTTGCCGAGTTTCTACGATCGCGTACGTCGGTCGTACTCAGCGTCTCGCTAGCTTCTGGCGTGACCACTCACGCGTGACAATCGCTCCAGATCATCGTCGAATGTCGGCGTATCATGGCGATCGATCGGAGAAACATTGACGCCGATTGGTTGAATGAAGCGTACACGCGCTTCGGCGGTGCGACGCTCCACGAGCAAGAGGAGGAGCGCAAGTTCCTGGCGCTGCGCCTTTGGGACGTGGCATTCTGTAACCTTCCCCAGGTGCTTGGTACGGTTCACTGGAAGGCTACCAGTGAGTGAGAGAGAGAGAGAGAGTCAACACCCGCGCTCATAGCAATCTTGCACGATGGCACGATGGCACGTATAGCAATGATCGAATGGAACCCCGAGCTGATCACCGAAGTGACGATCAATCATGGGCGATTGACGGTCTTTCACGTGTCGGTGCTACCGAACCTGCGATCGCTCGATCTCGCACACAATCAACTCGCCTCGATCGCTGGGTGTGGTTTGGAGCGGTGTATGCAGCTCGAGCACGTCAACTTGTCGCACAACTTGCTCGCCAACCCAACGGAGCTGTCGCTCTTCTTGTACGTTGTGTTTGTCGTCGTCGTCATCGATTCGCAACGAGTCCGCCTGACCTGACGTGGCGGCGACTGTTGAATGACAGCTTCGTGTCGTCGTTGCGAACCGTGTGGCTCGTTGGTAATCCGCGCTTGCTCAATTATCGGTCAGCATTGATCTACTATACACGGTATGGGAGGCGATGATATTCTCATTCGCATGAGACATTTACTAACTCTCGTCGTGTCTCTCTCTCTCTCTCTCTCTCGCTCTCGCTCGCTCTCGTTGTGCAGCTACCACAAGGGCACCAAACGTAGTCCTGGCATCCAACAGATTGATGGCATTCCAGTGACGATCGAGGAGCGTGTTGCGGCGGTCGCTGAGCGTGTAGCCGGCAACCATAGCGAGATCAACAAGACGCGGTGGCGCTTGTGCGTCTACGAGGCGCTGCAAGGCGCCGTGTCGCCCAGCGCCCTCAACACCATCAAGTACCTGTCGCTGCCGAACTGCCACTTGTACTTTGTCAATCTCTTCTCGCTGCAGCAGCTCGAGTTCCTCGACCTCAGCGGCAACCCACTGCGCGAGGTGTACGGCGTGCAACGAGCCGAGAAGCTGCAGTACCTCAATCTCAGCGGCTGCGTCAATCTGCAACTCGACGACACGCTCAAGCGCTTGTCGCGCCTTCGTCGACTGGTCAAGGTCTCGTTCTGCCTCATCGATCTTCATCGTGAGTACAACGAGCTCCAAGGCTCGGCGTCCTTGGGCACCGTCGTGCGGCTGCATTCGTTGCCGCCGCGACATCCGTTGAATCCCACGTATCGCGCCGCGGTACTCGATGCACTCGCGGGACTCAATCGCAACTTTATGGAGATTGACAATGTACGTACGCGGGATCGTGCTGAATGATCGGGAGCGCGACTGACGTGAGTATATTGGTCGTGTGTGTGTGGCAGCTACCCATCACGCCAGCGGAGCGCATCGAGAGTTATGCACGCCGAGCATCGTCACAACGAGATGTCGAGCGCTACAAGTTTCACTTGTTCGTGTCACTCGAGTGCTGCAATGCTGTAGGTGCACGTCAATCAACCAACCAACCAATCAATCAGTCGGTCATGCAGCCAGTCGTCGTGTGATAACTCACGATTGTGGGTGGACGCATATGTAGGAGTCGTTGACGAGCTTACAACCTGAGGAGGTTGCAATCGGCAAAGCGCCGTTCGTGCCTTCCGAGGTGCTCGGCTTGTATCAACTCGCGGGCAAGGGCCTGATCTCCGATGTACGCGGCTCTATCGTTGTCGTAGCTGGGAGTGAATCACTCTTGCTGATGATGACATGACATGATGACACGACGATTCGGATTGGCAGGCAATCGATCTGCGGCCGTTCTCTCACCTTCAAGAGCTCGATCTCTCGCACAACGAGTTGACCGATGTGAGCACGATTGGATTGCACTCGCTGCCACTTCGTGCACTCGATCTCTCGCACAACCACATCACCAACTCGTTCGAGCAGCTCGTGGACCTGATCGGCAGCATGGGCGAGCTCCTGATCCTGGCGCTGCACGATAATCCGATCATGCCTGGGCGTGACGAGCGGTTCGCGTTGCTACAGCAGCTGTATGCCAAGTACTCGAACCACAACCTCAAGATCCTTGACCACCTGATCACCGAGAAGGAGCGCGTGTCGATCCTGGCCACGAGCGAGCAGATCGAGCTCTCGGACATGGAGAAGACCATGACGGCGTTGGCGCTCAAGCACCGTCTGCCGTCGAGCGTGCACAAGAGCCAAGTGGTCGACATTGACCTGCGCGGCTGCGGCCTCAAGCGCTTCGACGTGACGGGCTTCGTCGCACTGCGACAGTTGCTGATGAGCGAGAACTTTGTCTCGACACCGAGCGCGATCGTTGGCACCAACACGACCACCAACCTACAGGTGCTGGATCTCCGCAGCAACTTGCTCAACAACATCGAGGAAGTGGCTCGCTTCGTGCGACCACTCTCGTCCTTGATCTCTCTCGGTCTTGCGGTATGACTATTGCTCGAGTGAGTGAGTGAGTGAGATATCGTGAGTGAGATATCGCGAGTGAGTGACGTTGAGGATTGGCAACAGAACAATCCCTTCAACGAGAATGATTGGCGACAACGCCTCTTCAATGGCTTGGTCGAGTTGTTCAAACCCACGTACCAGCTGCGAGCCGTTGATGGTGTCGAGATTTCGATCGATGAGTTGGTTCATGCCTGGAGTGCTAACAATGCCACTGCTGAACCACCGCCGAATCTACAGTACCAACTCCGTTTGCAGCGAAATGTATGTCCTGACTGAGAGAGAGAGAGAGAAAAAGAGCGAGAGAGCTCGATAACTGACTCGAGAGCACAGATTGTAGCCAATCTCGACTGGCGCAGTAGCAGCTCGAAGCCCAATCTGACCATCACAGAGGAGGTGGTTACGGAACTCGACTTTACATCGTGCAACCTGCCGTCGATTCAGTTGTCCAAGTTCACGGCGTTGCGCAAGCTCTCATTGGCCTACAATCGCATCACATCGCAACAAATCCACCGTACGATTCCTCGGACATGTTTCACTTCAATGTCCTTGCGGTCGACTCATTGTGTCGTTGTAGAATGTGGATTCCCCAAGCTCGTGTGCCTAGAGTCCCTTGACATTCGCTACAACTTGCTCTCGGATCTACCGCCGTTTTGTGCCTTGATCTCGGACTTGGTGTCCAAGAACTTGACAGTACGAGCGAGCGAGAGCGAGAGAGAGCTGGCACTGCTGTAGCCGTCACTCAAGTCGTGTTTACCGTTGTAGGAGCTCTGGATCGAAGGCAACGAGCTGTGTCAATCGCGACAAGAGTTTCTGGCTCGACTGCAATGCCCTCGGCCCAAGTCGCTCGAGTGGCTCGATGGTAGTGCGCTCACTCTCGAGGAGAAGGCCATGGCGACCAAGTTCGAGCCGGGCGCTGTCGATGGCATCTTGCGGCACTGGATGCACTGGCTCGTGTTCTCGAAGCTCTCGCGCAACAAGCTGCCTGCGGGTCAGCAACAACAGCAGCAGCAGCAGCAGCGACGGCCACGCACGGCCAGCACGACTGCCGATCTGATTGGCAACTGTACGAGTCTGTCGTTGGCCAACAGCACACTGCACTCGCTCGTGGGGCTCGAGTCGTTGACGTCGCTGACGTCGCTCGATCTCAGTCACAACCGCCTCCAGACCCTTCATGTACGAGATGGTTGCACGAGGTTTGGCGTGTGGCGGCGGCGACACTCTCTCACACACGCGAGCGTACTTTTTTGAGCAGTTCTTGGTTGGAGGTGACAAGAGCGTCTTGGGATCGCTGCCGCATCTGTGTCAACTGAACATGGCACACAACGAGATCTTCAACGTGGCGCAGTCGCTCGTGTACCTCGCACAGACGTGCCACTCGCTCACTGACCTCACGATGGTGTATTGTTCCGGCACGCCGGAGACCGCGGATCCGAGCGCCTACGTCGCGACGGTGTTCTCGGTGCTGCCCGACACGGTGATGTTCGTCGATGGCTACCGCAATCCGCGCTTCTCGTCACTGGCACTGATGCCTCCGCCGCCGCACCAGCAGCCGGTACCGCAGTTGCACCAGCATCCGCATCTGCAGCCGTCGGCGCGAGCAGCAGTGGCGTCGGCGAGCGCACAGCAACTCTGCATGCGCCAACGCTTCTGGCACCGTGAGCTGGCCATGTACGTGTTCTCGGTGCCTCAACAGTTGTTACCGGTCGATCCGGCACTCGTGTAAGCTCGCTCAACGTTGTATCAATAACGAGACACATTCACATTCACATTCACATTCACATTCACATTCACATTCACATTCACATTCACATTCACATTCACATTCAGTGTGGAGCACGCACGCGCGATATCAGCCAATACCAAGAACTCGCACACGCACACGCATTCATTTCGCTCCTCGCTCTCACACACACACACGCTCCTCGCTGCTCGTATCATCATCTCCGCCTGCACACACCGAGTGAGGGAGCGCGATAGGATATGGAGCATCTCACAGAGCTCCTCGCGACCAATCCGTACTTTTCGGCAGGCTTCGGGTTGGTGGGCGTCGGTGCGGCGCTCACGGTGGCGCGGCGAGGCTTTCTGTCGGGTCTGGTGCTGGCGCGGCGATGGCTGTTCGTGTCGCTCGAGATACAAAGCAAGGACAAGAGCTACCAGTGGTTCTTGAGCTGGATGAGCAAGCACCAGCCGCGTACGCCGATCGTGAGCGTGCAGACGCACATGTACAAGCTCGCGAACGGCCGAGCGACGGCCGACTTTGCGCTGGTGCCGGGACCCGGACGGCACTGGATGTACTATCGCAACCGGCTGATCGCGGTCGAGCGCACGCGCGAGAAGCAGACGGTCGATCTGCAGACCGGCAGCGTGTTCGAGACCATCCAGCTCACGACCGTCGGCACCAACAAGCAGGTGTTCTACGACCTGCTGGCCGAGGCCAAGGAGGCGGCGCTTGCCGAGCAGGAGGGCAAGACCATCATCTACTCGTCGTTCGGACACGAGTGGCGGCCGTTCGGGCTGCCGCGACGTCGAAGACCGCTGCACTCGGTCGTGCTGCGTGAGGGCGTCGCCGAGAGACTGCTGGACGACGTGCGCGAGTTCCAGCGCAGTCGGCAGTGGTACATTGACACAGGCATCCCGTACCGACGAGGCTACTTGCTGCATGGTCCGCCTGGTTGCGGTATGCTGCTCGCTGCAAGGCAACGTGCCACTGATCTGTGCATGAGCACTCCACTCACTCCACTCATCATCAATCACAATTGCAGGCAAGTCGAGCTTTATTGCAGCACTGGCGGGCGAGCTCGACTACAACATCTGCATCCTGAGTCTCAGCGACAAGTCGCTCACCGATGATCGACTCAACCACCTCCTCTGCGTCGCACCGCAGCACAGCATCATTCTACTCGAAGATATTGATGCGATCGGCATCTCGCGAGCACAATCCGGCATGCCCGAGGCAGTAGCGGCAGCAGGCTCGCCGAACGGTGCCGCTGCCTCACCAGCGAGTGCCAGCGCCATGGCGGCAGCAGCGTCGCATGGAGCTCGATCGAGCGCCTACCAAGCCTTCAGCCACCTGACGTTCTCGGGACTGCTGAACGCGCTCGATGGCGTGGCGTCGTCCGAGGAGCGCATCATGTTCATGACGACGAACTTTCTCGATCGGCTGGACCCGGCGCTCGTGCGGCCGGGTCGCGTCGATATTATCGAGAAGCTCGACTACGCGTCGGACGGTCAGCTGCGGCGTATGTTCATGCGCTTCTATCCCGAGCAGCCCGAGAGCCGAGCCGAGGAGTTCCAACGCCAGCTGTCGGGCAAGCACATTTCGATGGCGCACCTGCAGGGCTACTTGATGCTGCACAAGAAGGACCCGATCGGCGCCATCGAGAACGCCCACCTCGCAGGCAATCAGGCGCTGCTGGAAGTGGCCCGCCCCGTTGTTCCCGCTGCTACTTCAACAACAACAACAGCAGTAGCCAGCCAAGTAACAACAACAGCAGCGAGCCAACCAGCGAAAGTAGCAGCGAATGCGGCCAGATAGGCCAGAAATACACACACGTAAACTACGGAACGAATCCGTAAATAAGGGCGCGCTGGGAGCTTGCAAGGCGCTACGCTGGAGAACTCACTGAAGCAGCGAGAGCGAAGGCGTTGTTGCTTCTTCTTCCTCCTTCGCTGCCATCAACATCATCATCAACACACCCATCGGCAACGCAACGTACAAGTCGATATACCATCGCTCGCTGCGCTCAAGACCATATCTTTGCTGCTACTCGGCTACTCGGCTACTCGTCTACTTGATCAGTTGCTCCAGCTCGTGGCATTGAGCGAGAGTATCAGTCAATAACACTCGTGCTGTGCGAGGCTGAGCAATATCAACGCCGCTCGCTGACTCTCTCCCAGCGCCGTCACACCAAGCCACCTGACCTCCCAACCACAGCACAATCATGTCCAAGGTCGACGTGAAGGTGGTGCTCCTGGGCCAGCATGACGTTGGCAAGACTTGTATGTGGCCGGGTTGCGTTGCGTTGCTCTGCTGTGTTGCTTGCGAAAGCGAGGCCTCTCTCTTTCGCTCGCTCTCTCGCTCTGTTGCCCTTGGTTCGCGGCAACGATTCTCATGCGTGGCGAGATGCTGGCGCTCGTTCACAGGTCTGGTGGATCGGTATCTACACGGCAAGTTCAAGCTGAATGTTACAGCGGTATGATCATGCCTTCGAGACAGCGAGAGAGATGGCGATGGCGATGGCGATGGCGATGGCGATGGAGATGGAGATGGCGATGGCGATGGCGATGGCGATGGCGATGGCGATGGCGATGGCCAAGCCAATGACGCGACGGCTGCTGATTGGTTGCGTTCGTTGCTCGGTGGTTATAGACTGTCGGCGCGGCATTCGGCGCCAAGAAGGTCGACGTGGGAACGCAGTCTATTACACTTGGCATCTGGGTACGTGCGGGAATCTTGCGTTCTGCGCCGACGGCTGTTGTGTTTGCCGCCACGCGAGACTGATCACTCGCGCGTGTATGGGGCTGATGGTCGGAGCAGGATACGGCAGGAGCAGAGCGATACGAGAGTATGAGCAGAATCTACTATCGATCAGCGCGGGCTGCCATCGTGTGCTACGACCTCACAAACGGAGCCAGCTGGGAGAAAGTCAAGTTTTGGATCGAGGAGCTGGTAGCAAACGAGGAGAAGTGCAGTATTTATATCGTCGGCACAAAGAGTACGTGTGTGTCTCGGCGTGGGAGGTTTCTACGAATCATACGGTCCTAACGGGATGGATAATGCAGAGGACAGACTCGACGAAGGCTCATCGCGCGGCGTCGACACCAAGACGGTCGAGGAGTTTGCGCTCCAGCACGACGCCGACGTGTTCGAGACCTCGGCCAAGACCGGCGAGAACATCAACGAGCTGTTCCTCAAGATTGCTCGCGACTACCTCAAGAGCAAAGCCTCTGGTGGCGGCAGTGGAAGCGGTCGTGGTGCGCCCATCGATATGAAGGCGCCACCAAGCGACCAACCAGGGCGAACATGCTGCTAGCGCCCTCACGCGCGCAAGTGGTCAGTCGCCACCGCTCACGTGCCCGTAGCCGTGTGCTCGATCTGAGTACACTGGCTTTCTCTCGCTCACTCTCACTCACTCTCCTGCATGCTTGCTTGCTTGCCGCGCCTGTTACATTTCGTTCGTGTATTGATTGATTCTCCTTGAATAGCGGTCTCTTCCTCATCTTCCTCCTATTCGCTGGCTCGCACTCTCCGCCACACACGTACCGTCGTGTGGCTCTCTCTCCCTCTCTGTACAGCTCCTCTCGCCTTCTTCTCCTATCTCGATAGCGCCACCATTACAGCAACAACAACAACAACAACATTGACTTGTCATCATGATAACCCTTCTGCTCCTGCAGTAGTAAAGTGTCATATGCTCGATCGATCGCTGTCGCTCGATTGTCGGTCTGTTACAGGCGGCTCAGGCACTCGCGCGCCTCGGCGGTGACTTGATGGTCGAGCTCACACATGCTCGGCATCTCGATCGCTATTCGGTACCACTTGCGCGCGTTGGCCTTGTTCTTGAGCTTGGTGTACGTGTGGCCGATCCACAGCGCGTTGCTCTTAAAGTGCTCCTTGCTCTTGTGGGCGCGCATAAAGAACGACAGCGCCTCATCGAACGACGACTCGGGCAACGAGGCGATCAGCGTCGCAGCGAGGCGCTTCTCGATCCAACTCACGTCGGCGACCGAGAAGCACCAGCGACCGAGTACGTGCAGCGTCGAGGCGTCGTCGGGCTGGACCGCGATGGCGCGCAGCGCGTACTCCTTGACCTTGTGTGCCGAGAGTATCTTCTCCTTGGTGCCCATGAACTCGCTCTGCTCTCACGCACACACACACACGAATACGGCTGAGTCCACCGAGAGCTCATATCGTCGCATCTCGGCCACGTTCGTACCATGGCCGACGTGAAGACCGCGACCCACTTGTTGGCGTAGAAGTGGTTGCCATCGAGCTCGAGACACCGTTGTGCCAGAGCGTAGCCGCCGCGCATCCAGCGCTCCTTCTGCTTGGGATCGCGTTGCTCTGTCATACGCGTATGAGAGCACGAGAGCGCGACGTCATCAGCCGTCGGGTGGTATCGATGGTGTGCGTGCGCACGACGAACCATTGCCGAGATCAAAGTACGAGCGAGCGAGCCGCCACAGCAGCTCGATGTTGTGCGGCTCGCGAGCTGTCGCTTCCTCGAGCAATCGATGGATCTCGGCATACTCCTTGCGCAGATGGCGCTCGTCAAGCTCCTTGGCGAGAGTCTGCCACCATGGCTCGGTTGTCGCGACGGTCTGGGAGGCGGTTGAGGAGCTGTGCGCGCTCGGTGTCGGTGTAGTCGCGAGAGTGCTGGTGCTGGCGGTGTCGCTGTGCATGGCGCCGAGCAACGAAACGAATGCGCGCTCTCGCCTGGTCCCATCGCACACGTTCGAGCGCAACCACGAAGGAATCTCTCGCTGGAGGATTGCTGTATTGTCAAAGTCGAATATACTCAAGATCAATACCAAGATCAAGACTAAGATCATCAAAGATGCGAGAAGATCTCGAACAACAGCTCGTTCGGAATCATCGACATCGCCGACTCATCGACCAGCGATCGAATCATCGTCATCGTCGACACTGCTTGCTTCATCCATGATGGTGCATGTCGATGACGATCTGGACGCCAAACGAACTTGGTGTCGGCAAGCCATTGATTGGCTCCAATCACATGCACTCGATGGCCTGCCGTGAAGGCGATGAGACCTCGATGCTCGTCGAACGCAATTCCATATGGACCCTCGGAGCCACAATCGAACGACGAGATGTGATGGCCTTCGTGAGTGAATGATTGCAATCGACGATTGCTGTAGTCGGCGACGATGATTCGGCCTTGATTGGCGATGCACACTCCATGCGGAACCTTGAACTGGCATGGTTGGTCGCCGGGAGAGCCGAACTCGAACAAGAACGAGCCATCGATCAACGACAATACTTGCACTCGATTGCTGCCGGAATTAGAGACGATGATTCGATGTCGATCATCATCGATCGCAATGCCTGTTGGGCGATCGAACTCGCCAGGTTGAGATCCTTTCTTGCCGATGGAGAACAAGAACGAGAGATCGATCGACGACAAGAACACCAATCGATGGTTGGAGGTATCGGCGATGACGATGCGGCGATGATGCTTGTCGATCGCAATGCCTCGAGGATTGTTGAACTCGAGATCTCCTGATCCGTACTGGCCGATGCACGACAAGAACGATTGCTCGCTCAATGACCATGATTGTACTCGATGATTCCAGCTATCAGTGATGAGGATGCGATCATGATCATGATCGATCGCAATGCCGGATGGATTCTTGAACTGGCCTGGTTGGTCGCCATACTCGCCGAACTTGGACACGAACGAGCCATCATCATCATCATCGCACGAGAATACTTGCACTCGATGATAGCAGTCGGAGACAAGCAAGAGATCTCGATGATGGTCGAACTTCAAGCCCATAGGAAGGTAGAACTGGCCATCAGCATCGCCTTGTTGCTTGGAGCCGATCGAGAGCTTGATTCGAGCATCACGATCAAGAGCATCGTCTCCCATCTCTTCCACTTCAATCTCTCTCTCTCTCACAACGACAAAGAGATGCTCCAAGCTCCAAACTGCTCAAACCCAAGAGATGAAGATATGAAGCTCTCTCTCTCTCACACACGAGACACGAGACACGAGACACGAGACACGAGAGAGACACCAAGCAAGCAAGCAAGCAAGCAAGCAACGAGCAACAAGAAGCAACAAGAACCAATCGATGAAGGAACAAAGAACAGCACCTCCCTCTCCAACCACTCCCTCACTCACACGAGCCTCTTCTTGATCATCATCATCATTCTTGAATCTTCTTCTCTTGGTCTTGGTATTGGTATTGGTATTGGAGAGAGAAGTTGATTGAGATTGATACAATGATTGATGAGAGAGAACAAGACTCATATTGAGCAACGCATTTGTGAGTGAGAGAGGCATTGATTGATATCTCGTTCAAGATTGCACACGACTTATCAATCATTCCTTCATCAAGACCATTGATTGATTGATTGATTGATTGATTGATTGATTGATTGATTGATTGATTGATTGATTGATTGTGAGTGAGTGAGTGTGCTGCACGATGAGAATGATGAGGATGAAGAGGAGGTGCAGGATACTATCGTCACATTATCGTGCTCTTCTTCTTCTTGGTGGTGGTGGTCTTTCGAGATCGATCACATGGCACAATGCGACCTGGAATGGACTCAAAGATGCGAGAAGATCTCGAACAACAGCTCGTTCGGAATCATCGACATCGCCGAAGAATCATCGACCAGCGATCGAATCATCGTCATCGTCGACACTGCTTGCTTCATCCATGATGGTGCATATCGATGACGATCTGGTCGCCAAGTGAACGTGTCGGCAAGCCATTGATTGGCTCCAATCACATGCACTCGATTGCCTGCCGTGAAGGCGATGAGACCTCGATGCTCGTCGAATGCAACGGCCGATGGATTCTCGGAGCCACAATCGAAGGATGAGATGTGATGGCCTTCGTGAGTGAATGATTGAAGCCGATAGTTATCAAAGTCGGCGATGATGATTCGGCCTTGATTATCGATGCACACTCCAAGAGGAGACACAAACTGGCGTGGTTGGTCGCCTTGAGAGCCGAACTCGAACAAGAACGAGCCATCGATCAACGACAATACTTGCACTCGATTGTTATCGGTATCAGTGACGATGATTCGATGTCGATCATGATCGATCGCAATGCCTAATGGTCGATCGAACTCGCCAGGTTGAGATCCTCGCTTGCCGATCTTGAACAAGAACGAGAGATCGATCGACGACAAGAACACCAATCGATGGTTGGAGGTATCGGCGATGACGATGCGATGATGATGCTTGTCGATCGCGATGCCTCGATGGCTTTTGAACTCGAGATCTCCCGACCCATACTGGCCGATGCACGACAAGAACGATTGCTCGCTCAATGACCATGATTGTACTCGATTATTGGCACTATCAGTGACGAGGATGCGATCATGATCGTGATCGATCGCAATGCCATATGGAAAGTTGAGCTGGCCTGGTTGGGTGCCTTGCTCGCCGAACTTGGACACGAACGAGCCATCATAATCATCGCACGAGAATACTTGCACTCGATGATTCCAGCAATCGACAACGAGCAAGAAGCCTCGATGATGGTCGAACACCAAGCCTCGAGACAAGAAGAACAGGCCATCATCACGGCCTTGTTTCTTGGTGCCGATCGAGAGCTTGATTCGAGCATCACGATCAAGAGCATCGTCTCCCATCTCTTCTTCTTCAATCTCTCTCTCTCTCTCTCTCACAACGACAAAGAGATGCTCCAAGCTCCAAACTGCTCAAAACCAAAGAGATGAAGATATGAAGCTCTCTCACACACGAGACACGAGACACGAGAGAGACACCAAGCAAGCAAGCAAGCAACGAGCAACAAGAAGCAACAAGAACCAATCGATGAAGGAACAAAGAACAGCACCTCCCTCCCTCAACCAACCACTCCCTCACTCACACGAGCCTCTTCTTGATCTTCATCATCATTCTTGAATCTTCTTCTCTTGGTCTTGGTCTTGGTATTTGTATTGGTATTGGAAAGAGAAGTTGATTGAGATTGATACAATGATTGATGAGAGAGAGAGAGAGCAAGACTCATGTTGAGCAACGCATTTGTGATAGAGAGACCTTGATTGATATCTCGTTCAAGATTGCACACGACGTATCAATCATTCCTTCATCAAGACCATTTGATTGATTGATTGATTGATTGATTGATTGATTGATTGATTGATTGATTGTGAGTGAGTGCTGCACGATGAGAATGATGAGGATGAAGAGGAGGTGCAGGATAGTATCGTCACATCATCGTGCTCTTCTTCTTGGTGGTGGTCATTCGAGATCGATCACATGGCACAATGCGACCTGGATGGACTCAAAGATGCGAGAAGATCTCGAACAACAGCTCGTTCGGAATCATCGACATCGCCGAGCACTCATCGACCAGCGATCGAATCATCGTCATCGTCGACACTGCTTGCTTCATCCATGATGGTGCATATCGATGGAGATCTGGTCGCCAAGTGAACGTGTCGGCAAGCCATTGATTGGCTCCAATCACATGCACTCGATTGCCTGCCGTGAAGGCGATGAGACCTCGATGCTCGTCGAATGCAACGGCCCATGGCTCGGCGATGCCACAATCGAAGGATGAGATGTGATGGCCTTCGTGAGTGAATGATTGCATTCGATTGTTATCAAAGTCGGCGATGATGATTCGACCTTGATTGGCGATGCACACTCCTTGAGGGTACTTGAACTGGCCTGGTTGATCGCCTTCGGAGCCGAACTCGAGCAAGAACGAGCCATCGATCAACGACAATACTTGCACTCGATTGTTGTAGCTATCGGTGACGATGATTCGATGTCGATCATCATCGATCGCAATGCCTGATGGAAAGTAGAGCTCGCCAGGTTGAGATCCTTTCTTGCCGGTGGAGAACAAGAACGAGAGATCGATCGACGACAAGAACACCAATCGATGGTTGGAGGTATCGGCGATGATGATGCGATGATGATGCTTGTCGATCGCGATGCCTCGCGGAAAGGCGAACTCGAGATCTCCTGATCCGTACTGGCCGATGCACGACAAGAACGATTGCTCGCTCAATGACCATGATTGTGCTCGGTGATTATCGGTATCAACGACGAGGATACGATCATGATCGTGATCGATCGCTATGCCCTCAGGATATTGGAACTGGCTTGGTTGGTCGCCTTGCTCGCCGAACTTGGACACGAACGAGAAGCCATCATCATCATCATCACACGAGAATACTTGCACTCGATTGTTATTGTTATCAACGACGAGCAAGAGGCTTCGATGATGGTCGAACGCCAAACACGATGGCGAGTCGAACAGGCCATCATCACGGCCTCGTTTCTTGGTGCCGATCGAGAGCTTGATTCGAGCATCACGATCAAGAGTATCGTCTCCCATCTCTTCCTCGTCAATCTCTCTCTCTCTCTCTCTCTCTCTCTCACAACGACAAAGAGATGATCCAAGCTCCAAACTGCTCAAGCCCAAAGAGATGAAGATATGAAGCTCTCTCTCACACACGAGACACGAGACACGAGACACGAGAGAGACACCAAGCAAGCAAGCAAGCAACGAGCAACAAGAAGCAACAAGAACCAATCGATGAAGGAACAAAGAACAGCACCTCCCTCCCTCAACCAACCACTCCCTCACTCACACGAGCCTCTTCTTGATCATCATCATCATCATTCTTGAATCTTCTTCTCTTGGTATTGGTATTGGAAAGAGAAGTTGATTGAGATTGATACAATGATTGACGAGAGAGAGAACAAGACTCATATTGAGCAACTCATTTGTGAGTGAGAGAGGCATTGATTGATATCTCGTTCAATATTGCACACGACTTATCAATCATTCATTCATCAAGACCATTGGTGATTGATTGATTGATTGATTGATTGATTGATTGATTGATTGATTGATTGATTGATTGATTGATTGATTGATTGTGAGTGAGTGTGCTGCACGATGAGAATGATGAGGATGAAGAGGAGGTGCAGGATACTATCGTCACATTATCGTGCTCTTCTTCTTCTTGGTGGTGGTGGTCTTTCGAGATCGATCACATGGCGCAATGCGACCTGGAATGGACTCAAAGATGCGAGAAGATCTCGAACAACAGCTCGTTCGGAATCATCGACATCGCCGAAGAACCATCGACCAGCGATCGAATCATCGTCATCGTCGACACTGCTTGCTTCATCCATGATGGTGCATATCGATGGAGATCTGGACGCCAAACGAACTTGGTGTCGGCAAGCCATTGATTGGCTCCAATCACATGCACCCGATTGCCTGCCGTGAAGGCGATGAGACCTCGATGCTCGTCGAATGCAACGGCCCATGGCTTCTCGGTGCCACAATCGAAGGACGAGATGTGGCGGCTCTGGTGAGTGAATGCTTGCAATCGATTGTTATCAAAGTCGGCGATGATGATTCGACCTTGGTTGGCGATGCACACTCCTTGAGGAGACTTGAACTGGCGTGGTTGGTCGCCGGGAGTGCCGAACTCGAACAAGAACGAGCCATCGATCAACGACAAGAACACCACTCGATTGTTCTCTGTGTCAACGACGATGATTCGATGTCGATCATCATCGATCGCAATGCCTGATGGAAAGCAGAACTCTGCACGTTGAGATCCTTGCTTGCCGATGGAGAACAAGAACGAGAGATCGATCGACGACAAGAACACCAATCGATGGTTGTGGGTATCGGTCATGATGGTGCGATGATGATGCTTGTCGATCGCGATGCCTTGAGGGAGATTGAACTCGAGATATCGTGTTCCATACTGGCCGATGCACGACAAGAACGATTGCTCGCTCAATGACCATGATTGTGCTCGATTATTGCGGCTATCAACGATGAGGATGCGATCATGATCGTGATCGATCGCAAGGCCCCATGGATTGTTGAACTGGCCTGGTTGGTTGCCTTGCTCGCCGAGCTTGGACACGAACGAGCCGCCATCATCATCATCACACGAGAATACTTGCACTCGATGATAGCAGTCGGAGACGAGCAAGAGACCTCGATGATGGTCGAACACCAAGCCAAGAGGATAGTAGAACTGGCCATCAGCATGGCCTTGTTGTTTGGTGCCGATCGAGAGCTTGATTCGAGCATCACGATCAAGAGCATCGTCTCCCATCTCTTCCACTTCAATCTCTCTCTCTCTCTCTCTCACAACGACAAAGAGATGCTCCAAGCTCCAAACTGCGAGCCAAGAGATGACGACGCAACAAAGCCACGAGACAAAAGCGAAATTCTACCTCGCCTCCTTCCTGTCCATTCTAGCGATCATCGTTGTCGTCAGACATCGTCATGTCATCACCAGCATCATCATCCATACTCTTCTCATATTCTCGCCTGCTTGTCGGCTTCAATATTGAAAGATAAAGTAACACAAGAGCACTCCGACGATGGTCGAGAGAATGGTCAGCGGGCCACCGAACTTGAAAAAGTCCACCGGCTGGTAGCCTCCGGGACCC
>Ga0209935_1002716_pt1 | contig 20470 bp, 23 predicted proteins | sample ThiBio_1000_plan_2_FD_183958 | JGI IMG/M metagenome (GOLD analysis project Ga0209935, IMG submission 183958) | Wastewater bioreactor microbial communities from Cape Town, South Africa - Thiocy_cont_1000_plan (SPAdes) | ecosystem: Engineered > Bioreactor > Thiocyanate-remediating >...
TTAATTTGCACTTGGAACGCAAGACAGCCGCAGGGAAGGCCTGGATGCAAGCAACGGGAACTCCTCTGGATACACCGATTAAACTCGACCAAAATCTTAACGCTCCCTATAAGTGTGGTTTTGGGCATTGGTTGCAAGCACAGGGATTTACAGCAGTACATTCTGCCAAGCAGCAACAACTCGATAGAGCACCCGATGAACAATTCAACAAGGCAACCAAGAATGAAGTGGTTATTACACTAGACGGTGGCTGGATGCTGCGTAAAGTAACCGGCAAAGTAGATCAAAGAACCAGACCGCGAGTGCTCCTGAAAGCGAGAACTGACAGGAACGGAAACCTTCTCGCAAACCAATGGGTGCTTGTACTGATCAACCTGTTCCAAAACGTTAATCTTGCTGATCCATCGTTTAACGGTCGAAGGTTGGTGGCAACACAAGATAGATCTGGCGACTGGAAATTGGCTGGACCAACTGACAGACTTTTACGAAAGATAAAGAAAAAAGAAGAAAGAAAAGCAAACCATATATAAAGGATGGAAAATCAAACTGATGTATTACGCCATGTATATTACATCAGGGTAGTCAATAAAATGTTGTAGGCAAGCACGTACTACTGTTTCAAGTGTTATATCCTTGACCGTAGAGTCATAATCTTTCGCAAACTTCTGCATGTCTCCTTCATAAGCATTGATGAACTGAAGTAAAACGAACTCCACTTCCATTTCCAGTCCGCGCACATACTCTCGTTTATCAATAAACTTTTTTAGGGTTGGATCGCTTGATAGAAAGTTAACCACCATCCAGATACAAAAACGATCACGTACGGGTTTTTGACCAGCTGTTGTGTCCATGGGTGTTTGATTAAACGAGAAACAGTAGTAGCGTTATTCTCGGGACCCAAACTATCATCATCGGAAATATTCTCGGAATCCAAACTATCATCATCGAGAAGCGAGGCGTCTTCGATAACACGCACAACCGCATGCGGCAATTCAGATGGCATCCGCATTTCTTCGCTTGATTTTGGTGCCTCTGAATCCACCTCCGTTTCTTGATTTCCACGTTTTCTTTTGTTTGTTGGCTGAAGAGATGGAGTTTCGGTTTCCCTGGAAGGAAGAATAGTTAGTTTAAACAGCTCCAATCCGCAAAAGCAAAAGGTGGAGCATATAACTCCTTGGTTACTGCGGTGTGCATGACTGTGTCTGGTGGAGGTAGAGGAAATGGTCGTTCCTTTTCCTCAGGCGTTTCTTCCTGTCTTGGCAGCTGCTTGTTCGATGATTCGATTGGAAAGGATTTTCCGCTCCTCCTATTGTTAAAAAAAACTTAATTACAATACAAAAATGCGACAAACGTACAATCTTATTTCTTCGACGTTTAACAGGTTCGCAATTGCTTCCCCAAATAAGCGGTGCAGTGTTTCATCATCATCCAAGTCGTTAACATATTTGGTTTGGCGGTTCTTAGACTTCCATATAGAGATTTGTTCAAATCGCCCCTTGTTCTGTGCAAAAAAAGCGCTTAAAGCACCGTTGTGCCTTAGAGATCCTTCATCCACTAAAAGCAATATTTGCTCCATTGCGGAAAGATGGTCGTGTATTTCTGATTTTGCTCCCACATCCTCCCAACTCACTACAACAGCACGGAGCTCTTGCAATGACGGTACAGAAAATTTTTTCAACATAGGAGCTGCCAGTCCCTCCACAAAAGCCAAAGGCCTAAACGAACTCTGTACACGCTCGATCAAGCGCAAAGTGTCCTGCTCCATCTTAGAAAAAACCTAACCTTTCCGTTGTTGCAACGCGGATCTTTCTTCCCAATAAATTTTATGAAACGTCAAGGTATGTCCAGCGGCATCTCGTCACGCCGTTTCTTAGAATAATAGGCTACCTTCGTGGTGAAGCGCTACGCCTTTATTTGATTCAAACATTGCAAACATTACAATGTGCTGGAGAGGAGGTGGAAAAGGCTGTCCGCCAAAGTGGAGGCATATGATACCAAAACCAATACCTTGGGAGGTACCAAACCCATTCACACAAGGCGAAACGATTTTGCCATGTCCGCTGTGATACGCGGAGCCAGGTGCACACTCGGATCGTCCGAAAATGCAACAACGGAGAACGGTGCCACAGCAGAAGACGGGTTTCTAGGGACACTGTGGCACGGCGTCTCACATCAAGAAACATAATTTTATGCAACTTTCATGGCCAATGTTCTAGATCCAAAACAAGAGCATTACAGTTCTTCTGCCTTTTTCTTCAGCGCATTGTAGATCTCCACACCCCACTTTTCCTTTATGAACTCACATACCTGTAGCCACGAACCATGAGCATGTGGTGGCGGACCTGCTGCCGATGAATATGCCTCTGCGAAAGCACAGCCTGCGGCCTTTTTTATCTCACCCTCATCTAACATCGTCAAAGGATTGTTCCTATGTTGACAATGATGGGTCAACAAAAACTGGGAAAAGAAAAGTGCAGTTGTTACCAAGCGAGTCCCAGAGGGATTGTAACAGCATGAGACTCCCAGTTTTAAGTGCCGTATAGAAGGCTTCCACCTTCCCAAGTGGTTTTTTGTTGGCCAACTAAAGGATGAGTTCAACAGGAGCGTCGTGGCGCTCAGCCTCACCGAACACGTTGCGAAGGTAATAAGCCTTGTGTTGCTCGTTGCCATCGGCTGACAAGAGATAATCATCAGCCAACCATCTGGCAACCACATAGTTTTTCTTCTCAAGTGCCTTGAAGGTGAGTTCTCGGCGCAAAGCGTTACGTATGTGCGGCTCTGTATTCTGCATCGGTACGACAAGGCGAGATGGAATTGCCGACGAACCAGAAATGTTGTTTCCTCAGTATTGTCCCTTTTTCTTTTCTTTTTCCTGCTGATGTGGCCACAGATGCAGTCCAGCACATACTCGAGCGAACAAGCTCGGCAGGAAAGACTACAACTAGCCGAGGAACGTGCCAAACTACTTAACGACGAACAATCTTTAAATAGAAGGGAGGAAATCGTTATTTTGGCTGAGGCCAGGAATCTAATAGCGACGCAGCATCAAGTGTGGTCATTATTTGCTACCTTTTCTGAGGAACACATACAGCTGATAAAGAATCATCTAGACGAAACCGAATCCGTTTTATTCAACAAAATCGAGGAAGACTACAAGGATGAATGCCTCAGAGCGGAAGGAAGTAAACTGCCAATCAGATTGGTAATATTATGCCAAAATATAACTAGGTCACATGTCTGGTGTCATTACGCTTTACGTTGTATGCTTTGTTGTATGCTTCACACTTATCCATTGACTTACAATATATTTCGAATAATTCCTTCCTTGTGTCTAACGGTGTGTTGGCTAAACTTTTTCGCACTCGGTTGTCGGAAAGTAACAGCACCACTATGTCACCGTGATGCTTTTCTAATGCTCTCTTTAGTGCTGCATTGTCGCATGCAGTGGGATCGACTCTAGAATCATCTAGGAGTACATCCACCACGCCGGCATGACCTTTAGAAGCAGCGTTGCGAAACCCCAGATTGAAAAGTAAACTTGGATCAACTTTTTCCAGTAAAGCAGTCACCTCTGAGATACAACCCTTACTGCACGCCTGAATAAATTTCCTCTCATTGTCTCCTTCCATTGCGCCCGTTTACATAAAGCAAGATTAAAAACCTAGCTGGACCGAACGCACGATGGGCAAGGCGAAATCAAATGGCGCCAATTAACATCCGATCTATTCCAGACATCAGAAAAAAGTTGCACGCCATGTTACGCATATTGGTTCTTCGCGGCTTACTGCTTCTCCTTACTAGCTAAACATGCAGTACCAAACTAGCACTCTATGCGGTTCCAAACCCCGTTACGGAACGCACTCCCTTTCGACTCACTGAGCAGTTAGATGCCTTAGGAGAAGCAACAGACGAAAAGTTTAACTGTACAGTTAATGATGCGGAAACAGCTAACCTCCTTTTCCGTCGATTAGTACTAACTGGTCGTCGTTTGTAACCGATGCAATGATACCGACCTGCAACAGCTATTCTCTCAGCGCATCTATCGCGTGTGCATCTTCTAAAGATAAGACGCGTTCGTGGCCAGCAAATACAATTATCCGAATCTTACGGGATCCGAAATACAGCGTTATCGATATGTCCACATCGGATGAACATATTGGCGTACACTTTAAGCTGGAAAACATTGTCCATACCGCTTCCGTACTACCATTTTGTGGTGCCAGAGTTCGTAGTCTTTGTACCACAAATACGTTAACAAACAATGAAGATTAATAGACCTTGGTAAATGGAGAACACGGCGACTTGGTACTGGCCGTAGCCTAGAATCTGCGTTCGAATGCGAGGAAAAAAGATCCGATGGTTTAGATAAAACCAATACAGGTGTGGATTACTCGAACACGCAGCCACCTTCAACCGAAAAAGGCCAAGCAGCCATGGACCGAGATGCATCTTCGAGCGAAAAAATTGTTCAGCTAAAATCTGAGATGGATGAGCGGATCTCTAAGATGAGTGAAGAAATGCACTCGCTACAAGAAGCGGTAGGAAAAATGCGAGAAGATAATGAAAGACTGCGAGAAGATAACGAAAGACTGCGAGATCTGATAAGGCGGCTTGCCGATCTTGGCGGCGAAGCGCAGAACGCGCTAAAGAAGAAATAGAGTTGTATCTGTATTTCACTACAGTTTTATCAGTTATCATTTTAGAAATGTTTTACCTATAGGTGCTTTTTCTAGTAAAAATTTGTAGACAACGGAAAAAGCCTACAAAAAACAGCACAGTGTGCTATTTAGGCTGCGCTGTTCCGGCGTTCCTGTTTTCTACAAGATCACTCCTGAGATATAGGGAGAAAAGATTGTAGATGTGTTACCGACAGACAAAAATGATTACTAAGCGATAAAGTTAAGATACTACTCACTGTCATCACTGATAAGCGATTACAAGGTCTCAAAATTAAAAGCATTAAAAATCATCTACAACATTAAAAAGTAGCTGAGGGTTGCACGCATACCTATACGTTAGCTGGGTGAGACTTTTGTGATTGTTGCTAGATAGTAACGAGCAACGTCAATGTAGAAACAAAAGATAGAAATCAAGCACGCGCATCATAGTAACAAAATACATCATATCTCTCAGGGTGCGGTAGTCATCTTGGCGCTTCTGATCACAGAGATGAGGGTGAAGTGGTCAGCACGAAACCGCACGATCCGCTAAACGTACGATCCTGCACAAACACAAAGCAAAAAAACAGCGCGAAATTGACGTTCTGTACTTTTTCTCTGCTTGTTGTAGCACTAGTCTTTTCGTGTGCGTTTGTTTCTGGAACAGTTCTTTAACACCTGGATGCGGATGACCAGATCGTTGCCGATCCTGCATTTTCTCTTTGTTTCTTTTAGCACTCCACGGAAGTTTCATTTGGTCTTTTTGAATCTCCAGCATTTGTGACATCGAGATATGGACTGCGGTTTCTGGTGCAGTGAGCATGCTATGCCACAATCTCGCCACGAGGGAGGCGTCCGCATGCCAACTACGCTTGAGTGCCACTTAATGAGGCAGAAGACGGGGATCTCCGCGGTTGGATAGTTGTTGGTAACGTTAATTATGCGATATTTGGCTGACGAAAACTTTTTTCCCACAGTCCACACTTCACAAGTGCAACTACAAAGTATATATAGCATGTCTCTGCCGGTATCTTCTCTGTTTGCACTTGTTTGCTTTTGCATGCTTGCGCCATGTAGCGTCAGGGCAGCTCAACGTTCGCCTTCCTTTCACACTCTAGTGATCCGCAATTGCAATCTCAATTAACCCGCATATGTGTGTAGTGGATGTATGCACAAGTTGCACCTATATCAACATCTCCAGTGCGATAGCGGCATCTGTCTCGGGTGATATCATCAATATCACAGCGGGGATTTACACCGAACCAATGTCCACCATAAATGCTGGTGTTGCCCTGACATTACTGTATGTTCTTGTTTCACCAAATTGTCACCTATTTTCGCTTTGGTAACACTCTCTTAGAGCCACAGATGGACTGGTTACCGTATTTACCACCAGTTCCTATTACCGCACGTGGTTATACATCTATGGATATGTGACTATCAATGGCCAGTTCGCTCTACCTGGTGGCAGTATGTTATTATTTGTCTTTTTGTGTTGAATTTTTGCTAAAGCGGTACTATGTAGCGATTACGGTTCAAGGAACTCTGAACCAATATGGCACCTTTACATCCATCCCTAGTATTCGAGGTATGTATGGATCTTGTCTCATCACGAGCGGATGTTCTGAACACATATGTTCTTAGCATGGTACATCTACTATGGACAATTCAATCAGTACGGCGTCTTGAACATAACCATTACTGTTGCGGGTGTTACCGGTAAGAGTTCCCTTTACCATCTATTCTAACCACTGTATGTCTTTTATTTTAAGGCGTACCTATCGAAAATGGAGTCTGGACGCAGCATGGCGAGGCATTGTTTTTCATAAACACCGCATCAGCAGGTATTTTATATCGTGGTGCTAATGGATACATATTCCTGCTAACACTTTTGAAGGTGTCATCTTTGCGGACACGCCGTCGTCGATATGGTACCAATATGGCGCAGTGAACATGAACCTGCAAGGCGGCTCAACGGGTTAGTTCTTGTTTATCGATGTGGTTATTCATGCTCGGTTTATCAGGCGTCTATGTTTCTACAAGCGCTCTGTGGAGTGCCATGGGTAATACTACTTTGAATATCGATAGCGGCTCTCTTGGTATCTATTCATCTTGCTACACATTATATTTATTCCATGTCGTCGTTTTAGGCATATCTTGTGAAGGTTTCTGGGTCCAAGAAGGAGACCTCATCCTTGCCGTCTCCGGATCTGGCAGCGTGGGTGTTAATTTCGCTATCACAGGCGGTGTATGGACACAGAATGGTAGCGTAAGCACTCTTATTTCGGGTGATACCGTAAAGGGTATATACATTCTGTACTACTTTTCCTCTATCGTCATCTTACGTTACTATCTATTACCAACCGGAAGGTATCTATTTTACCACGGTGGGTGCAGTTTGGAACCAGCATGGCCGTATCTCTATTCTCATGAATGCCAGCAGTTCCTGTGGTACTGCTTTTCACCATTATGTCTTCTATTAACCGTCTGCCCACAGGAGTCGATTTTCTGCAGGGTTATACTGCACAGTGGCGTCAACTGGGTCCTGTTCCCATCTTTACGGTCAGCGGCCATGACTCCTATAGTACATGTCCATATCTACAGTCGTATTTTTACCTCCTCTTTATGTCTTTCCTTTATCAGGTCTATGTCCGCCTCCACTGCCGGTTCCACTGAACGAACCGATACAATTTAATTTTAGTCTCAGCACCCCAGCAGTCACTCTCACACAAACAGGTATGTGCAGGCAATGCACTTGGATATGGCTTATTTGGGTGTCTTTTTTTTGTGCGTAGATAATGCTACCCGAGAAGGGGAAGTGCACTATGCCTTTCTTGCCCTGCAAGAGATACTCCCCAACGACACTGTGGTGCAGCGTGTTTCATTGCAAGACGGTTTCTTGATTCTACCTACATTTACACATGTCTTACTCATTTCTTTACAGCCGCTTGGGTTATGGGCTCGTATTCCAAATACACCGCCTCGACTACGATAGGAAGGACCACCGCATATAACTATACCACCATTCTACCCAATCATGCCGTTCTGGAATATAGTTTCTTATCCACATCATCTGGAAGTGCAACCGTTATTCTGGGTTTGGTTTTCTCCCTACCTCTATATCTATGTCTCCAACCACTTCCCGTTTGTATCCCTCCGTGTTTGGGTAACAGTCGATTTTCACCATAGCAAATAATGATACCGTTGCACTGGACCCTCGCTTTCTAAAATTTTCCATCTGGCTATCATTCTGGAACTGGACTGCCCCGTACGTCTTTTACGGCTTATTAGCTAGAGAATGTCTGTGCTCACGCTGTACAACCTAGGGATAGCAGGTTGCAATTATCGATGGGCGTGTTGCCGGTCTTTAACCATAGCGAACAGAGACCCAATTCTCCAGATCTCGGTGTAACCACACTGTTCCTGCAGAGTGCTGACCCGTTTCAAGCAAGCGCCTTTGTAGAACTGCTGGATTTTGCGCTGGTAGGACCAGAGGCCACATCTGTTATGTGCTCCATTGGAACCGACGTAAATACGTCCTCTTTCACCATGACCTTTAGTCATTTTGGCAATTCGTCGCTGTATTATGACCCTGGTAAGAACGAATACCTCTTCATAACACCACACACTTCACCTTCCTTTTAACAGCCCTTTCACTGCTGCTTGGACAAGCCCAATCGTCTTCAGTGGGTGATGAGAGTTCAGGAGATGGAATCAGTAATACCCTGATCATCATTATCTCTGTGGTCGTTCCTATCGCCCTATTGACGGTGCCGGTGGTGATCTTTATCGTCTTTAGCGTCGCACTTGCTAGGTACCTGCAAGCCCGCTACCGAAAGGGGGGCATGGTCAACTTTACTGCCGGAGACCTGCTTAGACCCGATGACGGAATAGAGAACAAGACACTGTAATTTTACAAAAAACACTACCCAGTCATCTACCAACCAAGACATCAAGACAAAAATACTGAAGTTGCTAAGAAATCAAGCCGAAAATACAAACTAGTTCTTTTTTTTTTTGGTGCCCACACAGCCATGGTACATCGTGCGCCATCGCGTGATCACCAGATGGCCTGCTAAGTCTAACATAGTAAGTTAACTTCAATTAACCAGTTAACTTTTAATAGTTAACCGACTTAACTCAGAAAGTTAAAGTTAAGTCAAGTTAACCATTTTCACAGCCTTAATGTCCAACTTAAAATCACACGAGATTGCAGTAGCGGGAACGGTATGTACAACATTTTCGAAGTTTAAAGTATACACCAAGTTGCTCATCCGATGCAGATACATCGATAACGCCCTGTATTTCCGATCCAGGGAGTATTCGGATAGTCGTATCTACTGGCCACGAACGCGTCACATTTTTAGAAGACGCACACGTGATGGATGCGACAAAGGAGGGGCCGTGACAATTCAGGATCATTGCATCGGTTGCGAACGATTTAGTCGATGGAGAAGGTTGGCGGTTTCCGTATCGTTAGGTATACAGTTCAACTTTTCATCGTCTGCTTGCTCTGGTAAGTCCTCGAACTGCCCAACAGTCGAAAAGGACTACGCGCCGTGACAGGATTTGGGATCCATGGAAGGATAGTTTGGTTGTCAACGAAGACTTCGGCAGTAGGCAGTAGTAATCCGCAAAGAACCAACACACTCAGCGCGTTGCACGTCCTGCAAAAAACTAACTTGGTACCCAATAGTAGATCATATATTTTATTTGGGGTTTTGCCTGTTTGTTGCCCGCAACAGATGCTACGCTTGCTCTTTAGAATGTTAATGTGCACTGCAAGAGTGGTCCAGATTACAACCTTGGGAGATATTTGGGAAGGTAACGCGTGGTTCGCTGCTTTTTGGCAGTTCACTCAATCTTTCTACTTTGACCCGCTTCGCCTTACATTCAATCACTGCTCTTTGTCTGCGTTGTATTCACCTCGTACGCGCTTGCTTAAAATTCTTAAGTCTACACCTGTTATGTTAAAGCAATCTTATCTTGTCACATTTCTCTGAGACTCAGAATGAGTTTCCGGGGGTCCTCTTCGAGAGACCAAGTTCTTTGGGTCATCTTCGTTCAGAGTTAATAAGGAAACCATATTTATACCCATCCACAAACCGCTGGCCTATATAAATCCGGTGATGCAAGTCTTGTATTATTGAGTTTACGTATTCTCGCCTTTTTCTAAACCGGTAATATCCCTCAACGATGGCGTGTTCCATTTTCTTCGTAGCGGCACGCAAAATAATTTTGGCAAATCTGGCATTGTGGTTCCTAGATCTCATATGTGGCATTTGTCACTAATAAATGATTTGGTAGAACTGTGAACACGGCCACAAAAGCCTGCAACGTCACCGAAAAGATAATTTATTGCCATGGATACGAACGTATTCCTAACCAATGGTGTATTGGGGATCTTTCTTCACGCAAGGAAACAGAACCGAACTTGAAAGAAAGTGTGCGTGCTGCGGAAATGCATGAGGAGAAAATAGAAACCAAACGCGCAAATAAACCACGCCCCAAGTCCATGGACACGCTTGAAGAACGAAATGTTTCATGCGGTAGGTTTTTATATCCGATGTACATTCGTATCTAACACCTGGTAGTATGTGTTTCGGTTTCGGTTTCGGTTTCTTTTACATTATCAGACCAGCTCCACAAAAAGCATTCTTTACACCAAGGCCGAAAAAATGATCAAATAAAAGGTACACAAATACCCATTTTAACATAATCATACTCATTTCGACCGTTCTACTAGTTGTTACGAATACATATACGATACCATCTTCGATTGAAGAAATGAAGTCCCGAGAAAAGTTTTCAACGCAGCTGACTAAAGAAGATGAACAGACGAAGGGTATGACTTGGTAGAAAGAACGTCATTTTTAATGACTGTTATATTAGTTGCAAATAGCGTTGTTACGAATACCCTATCCAAGGAAGAACTGAAGCGGCGAGAAGAGTACCTCACGCACCTAACTAAGGACCTTTCTGATGCGAAACTTATTCGAGATCTACGTGAATTTGTAATGAGTCCCAACGCCCAACTAAAAACTGGGGAAGAAATGTCCCCCGATTGGGAAGAAATGTGGTAAGGCACAAAATGCAAACGTCCGAAAGATGTTGAGTTTTCATTTTTAAATAAATCACAAATGTAAACAAAAGTTTATTTTATTTTACATAGCCTCGCTGCAATGTCATCTCTGTCTTCATTAAAGATATCCAAGTATCGAGATACGATCGCTGGTAAAAGCGATGTATCGATCTCAGCGAGTTGGTATATCATTTCTCCAAGCTTATCCCGACACGTTAGAGTTGCTCCGCTTCGATTAACTATTATGCTGCCTACCGTCCTTCCATCTTCGTTTCGTCGCGTAAGCACTATCGAATTCTTTTGTTCTGCTCTTTCGGCAATTACTTTCAACTCAGGCTCGGAGGCGGGCTTCACGTATGCTTTGATACACAGGTCCTGTATGTTCTTTGTTCCGACTTCTATCGTTGGCGGATCTGTTTCTTTTACATAGCGTGTGACGAACTTGGTGCCACCCATGGATTGGCGTGTGATCGTTCCGTCCTTCTTGGCCACCAGCGGTTCGGCATTCCTGGATGATGTCTCATAAAGACGATACTCGTCTGGGAGCTCTATTAGCATAACGGCGTGATTAGGTTCCTGGTTTCTTGGTTCGGTTGGGTTCCTCTTCCAAGAGATCGCAATAAATGCCTAGGATGAAGTGAGTACTGCTGTTTGCATGGGACATAGTCAAAATTACGCGGACCTCGTCGGTCTCGGAGCATTCTTCTTTGAGCCGTTGGGTCAGTGCGACGCAATTACCACCGCATTTGATATCGCCTCGAAGGTTCTCATCAGCAGTCTTGAGGTTATTATACAAATGATTTCCATAGAACCTCTTCAGTAAAGTCTCTGCTGGTTCCTTCTTCCCTTCCATGCCACAGAACCAATATGCTTGTGTCGACAGTTTAGATTTCAGCGCTGAAATGGCGCCAGGAAAGCGACCTGGTTTCTGGTGCTAAACATACGAATGTACGTTTCTACCTTCAGGTTTAGTATCAAATGCGAATAGTAACCCATAACTCATCTAGCCATGTTTCAATCAGATCAAACAACCCGAAGTTCTCTTTCTGGTTATCTGGTTGCCTTGGCTCTAAGGTAGTCTATCAAGCATTGAAACCTCGCCATTATACTCCCAAACATCAGTTCAAGTAGATTAAAAGGATCGTAAGACCTCGTCGTTGCTTGATTCTACTTATGTGCGTAACAACACCCGACTGACACAACAACGCTCCTACTACATAGATTACTAACGGCTACGCTATATTTTAAGACTTTACATTGTATGTAGAATGTGTTATGACAAACGGGAATGAAGAATAATGACCTCAATACAGGCAGTCCACGCTGGCAGACGTGACTCGACTGAAGATCCGTTGTTAGTGTCACGTACCGAGTCAACGAGCGATTGAATTTGAGCAGTGACTCAATCTACCGTTCGAAGTACAACACCGCATCAAATACAACATCAACTACCCAACGAAAGGTCATTGGGATGACGTTTGGGGCTCGATGGCGAGACGCAATGGCTTTATACAATGCAATGTTTGCAACGCGACATTTCCCAAGTTGGCGGGTGTGGCATTGTTGCGCTACCACCCGACAACCGTGTAAACTCATGCCAAACCACTGCGCCGCGCCGTTCAAGTTGACTGTGAAAAGGCCACCGCAATTTAAGAGTCACCGGTCCAGAAGCACATCTAAGATCGGGGATTCGACCGATGTGCAGAAATCCTTTGCTAAGCAAAAGGATGGTTCGCATCGCTGCAACTTATGTGGACAGTATTTCACCTCGAAAACTCGTTGGTCAACACTACGTCACCATCTGCGTGCTGTTTGTGGAGACAGCGAGCTGGTATAGTGAACTTTACTACTGGAGATTCGCTCACATGCGAGACCGACGGAAGCAATAGTGTAACACTACAACCACGCTGTACCATTGCAGATATAACTCTTATTAAAAGTAGTGAATATTTTATTGTAAAGTATTTTCCATACGAATGGCGTAAAGATTTCAGGCATACTTGAACAAGCAGACCGTAATAGCACAAGTTAACTCAGAAAGTTAAAGTTAAGTCAAGTTAACCATTTTCACACCATTAGCTATCCTTAAGTTAACCAGTTAACTTTTGACAAGTTAACCAAGTTAATTTTTTAACTTGGCCACCAAGTTAACTTAAGTTAACTCAAAGTTAACCTGTAAAATTCAGAGTTAACTTAAGTTAACTTATTTACAGCATTAGAGCAAGGTCATCCAAGTTTTCCTTGAAGCCCTCATGGTCCAAGACACTGAAAGGGAGCTGGTAGTATACAGATCCACTTCTTTTAGTTTGTTGTGAAAAGGAGAGTTCAAAGAGAACTGAAGTGTGGTCAGAGTATCTTGGATCAGGAACTTTTAGGAGTTGTGTAAGGGCCAATGGTAAGCCACAGTACAATCTGTCTAAGTGGGCTGAATAACCTGTCATGTGAAAGGTATGAGGGGTGTTTGATGGGGCTGGGTCTTCCATGTGCTGTTGTTGAAGGATAGATTGCAGGAGAAGGGCCATAGGGTCTAAAGTCGGGGAGCCAACAGAGGCACAAAACTGTGTATTCAAGACTGTGTGTAGTGGTTGCAAAGAAGATCACAACCCAATGTTATGAGGGTTTTTTGATGGTCAAAGAAGGTGCCTTTAGATTAATGTAGGCAGAATTAGAATTAAATCACTTTTAAACTACTAGGGATCCAGGACAACAACTCAGACCCCATCCCTCAGTTTGTCCTTTAGGGCTTGGATTTTGTTCCTGAGAGCTTGGGGTTGGAACTTCAAGATTGCAGTTTCGGCCCAAAGGGCCTGTCCTACTCTGCCACTTCAGCCCTTGGAACAGTATTGGGGGGCAAACTGGCTCTCTTTAAAAAAAGGCAAGCATCTCAGTCAAAACTTGGCACAAACTACACCCAACTCTACAAACTCTGGAGGAAGTGCTCCCTTGAAACTTCTTAGCTTGCAACTCTCCATTGGCTGGAAGAAGGAAATCTGCCCAATTTGTGGACTTGAAAGAGAATCCATCAGTCATCTCTTTGGCTCCAGCTCTGCAATACCACGGCAAGAACCCTTACCACTTCAAGCCTTTTTCCAAGCTACTACCCTGCAAGAATTCACTCGCTCTACTTTGCTCCTTTGGGCCATTTGGAAAATCCAAAATAAGGTCATTCATACAGGCCAGCTTTTCTCTCCATCTTCGATTCTTATCATCTATCTTCAAGAATTTGAGTGTTTCAATAAGTGGCAAGTGCACCTGGCGAGGTTTCAAGCACCACTGGGGCTGCGAAAGAGGTTCTGAGGTTGAGTTGGAGGTACAGGCACTGGGACCAGAGATACATCATCCACTATGACACAGGCTGTCTTCTGGGTTATGGCTTTCTTGCTCTTCTTCTTTGGTTTTGGCAGGTCTGGTTTGGTTTCATCCTTTGGTGTGAGGGTGGAGGTCAGAGTCATCTTTGCCTCTGGTTTGGGGAGTGTTGGGTCCAAAGTATTGGGACAGTAGCAGCTTGGTGGCCTCGAACTTCCCCGTGCCCAGAGGTAGAAGTAGATTGAAGGCCAAATGTTTAAGTACCTGGAGAAGCAGAAAAAGGGTGGGCAAGAGGTGAAAACAACATTGCCTTTGTTGATTTGCTGGCCTGTAGTAGAGGTAAAAATCTCCAAGTGTGAGATCTCTATTGAGGTGTAGCACAGCAAGTTTAAGTAAGCTCAGAGCTTTTAGTGAGAATGGTGCCACAATTGCAGCTTCTTTGGTTCAAAAGTGCAAGATCTTGCCCCCTTTGGAGTGAGTCCAGGCAATGTATAAGCTACTTGCATTTTCTTTGAAAAGTACCACAGTCTTGTCATGAAAAGAAAAAAGAGTGAAAAGCATTTAATTACTGATTTGTGGATGCTTTTTTTTGTAAGGACCAGTGTTTATGCTATATTTACTAAAAACTTCTTTGCACACTATTTTCAGAGGAAAATACATTAATAAGTTAAAATGCCTGAAAAAAAAGTTAAAATGCTGGAATCAGGCAAATCATCCTTCTGCAAGGTTTAAACTAACTAATTGATTTCTTTAGTTTTATTAATTTTCACTATTCCTCTATACTGTCTGCATTTGTAAAAAAAAGTTTACATACTTAAGTGAAAAAGGTTAGCTCTCATGAGTGACTATTGAACACAATAAATGAATAAATGCAATGAAAGAAATACTTATTAGGAATTTTCCTTGGGCCAAACCTTGGATGTTGAGAGGGTGGAGGGAATAAAGTTCAGAATCATAATACAAGAAAACTAACCTTAATTTTGAGGGAAAAGACTATTAAAACTTCTGGGAAAACAGAACTACCTACCAAAAATTGAGGAAAAGTGCAATGATAGTGGAATTACTATTGTGATAGTGTTGTGGTAGAAAGTGTAGGAAATAGTTCCACTAATGCAACAGGGATAATGGTAATTTTGATAGTCCACAAGACTGCCGTCTTTTCTTCGAATTGCCGGTTTGACTGGAAGATCTCGTACCACACAATGCTTGAGATCCGGGACGAGTCGCGATCCTCTTCTACCTTTTGCACAACCGAGCAAAAACTGAATGGAAGACAGAGCATATGTAAAGGGCCCTACAGATAGGGAGCTCATCAAGACATCCATCCATGAATACTTTTCTCGTTTTGGTCAGACCCTCTTTGCGCACCGTCCTCTGTTAAAAGTTGCTCTACAAACGGGAGAGGCTGAACATAGCGAGGACATTGAGGAAAGAACGTCAAAAAGACAATTCGACACCTATGATTTTGCGCGATTCAACCGAGAAGCGAAAATACTCGCGTATCATTTGCAGGCAATGGGTTTGCAACCTGGAGATGCTGTGGGCTTGTGTTTGCCTACAGGAGCTGAGTGGGCAGTATCCTTCTTGGCGATCCTCTACGCAGGAGGAGCAGCGGTCCTGCTCAATCCCACCTACTCTCCAACTGAGCTCAGAGACTTGGCTGCTTTTGTGGACTGCTCCTTTCTCATCATCTGTGACGAGTTCAAAGAAAGGAATCACCTAACTACCATCGCTGGTCCCTTGAATGAGGTTTGTCCTGTAACCTCTTGAAACGGTGCTAAGCGAGACCTATCACCTCTGTAGGACCCGAAAACTATCAAACACGTAATAGTCACAACCAGAAAAGATGTTAGCCACATCAACAACGCGCAGCAGTATCATAACCTGCTTCAGACCCCTCCGTCGAATTTGGACAGTTTCAGGCTTATCTCCAGATCTTACGACGACGTAGCTGTCATATTGTACACCAGCGGTTCCACCGCTGCTGCAAAAGCAGTGGAGTTGAGTCACTGGGGCCTGCTGAATAACATGCTCCTCAATGGCAGGCGTCTACACAGTCAACCAGGGCACATCGTTTGCAATGTAAGCTTCCCTTCCTGCAAATGCGCTCACCCACCATGCTTTCTTTAGCTGCTTCCTTTTTACTTTGCAGGTGGAGTCATGCTAGGTTTTCTTCAATGCATGTTGACTGGGATGACTCTTGTCATGCCTGGTGCTGTTTATAACCCGTTGGTGACTTTGGAGGTGTGTGAGGAGGAAAAATGTACTCACCTCTATGCGGTGCCATCACAACTGAGCGACATCTTCAAGCATCCAAAGTTTGCAGAGTTTGACCTGTCAAAGGTAGCTCTTCGATAAAATCGCTTTCTCTGTTTATCCTTCTTCTTTATAGCTTGAATGGGGAGTTGCGTGCGGAGAAGCCTGTCCTCCACCGCTGATGGAGAGAGTGTGTTATTACATTCCCAACATGGCGCAACTGTGAGTTCTTCCTTCAAATATATCGCCTCACCAACTTCTGACCTAGTATTCTAGTTATGGAATGAGTGAATTATCTGGCGCGACATTTGTTCCGGACCCGACTGATCACTCTTCCACCCAAACAACTACTGTATCATTAATCCTCTATTAATTTCAGTGGGTTGTTGATGAATAATTTTAGGTCGGCTGCATTCTAGACCACCAAGAAGCACGAATTGTTGATTCAGAAGGAAATGTGAAGGGCTTTGACGAAGTTGGGGAGCTGCAAGCACGAGGATTCAACACTTTGCTCCGCTATGCTAAAGCACCGACACAGACTGCGGACAGTAAAGATCCTAAAACGGGGTGGTTCAAAACAGGTGATTTGGCTGTAATCCTTCCAAACGGTCATTGTAAGGTACCACACTCCCTTTTCTTTCTGCAAGAGGCTGATGCAAGAAAATCCTTAAAAACAATTGGAAAAAAATAGATCGTCGGACGGCAGAAGGAAATGATTAACAGAGGTGGAGAAAAAGTGTATCCCGCAGAATTGGAGGCCTTTTTGCTGCGCCACCCCAGCGTGAAAGAGGTGGGAGTCATAGGAGTGCCCGATGAAGTGCTAGGGGAACAAGTGTGCGCCTGGATTGTCCCCAAAGCCGACAAAGCTCCCTTAACTGCCAAGAGCGTGCGAGCCTATTGTCGCAAGGGGAAAGTGCTTCAGAGGGCCATTCCCAAATACGTTCTGTTCCTTCCCGATGCGCTTCCAACGACAACAAGTGGAAAAACGCACAAGCCCACTCTTCTCGCCTTGTTCAAGGAGAAAAGGGAGGAGCAGACCACGCGCAAACAACACGAGGCGCTAGCGGAATCGGAGAACATGGACGAGACTGAACGGGAGGTGCTGAGCGCGGCGATAGAGATTCTAGCATCAGGAGAGGAGCTTGGACATGAAGATCTGTCGCTCGAGGATGAATTTGCCGATGTGGGCTTCTCGTCAATGCAACTGGTTCAATTGGGCACCAGGCTACAGCAGACGTTCCACATCATGTTACCCGCCCACGTGTTGTTCCAGTTGACTTCTGTCAAACAGATCGCTGCTTTCATCAAGAGCCATTCGCACAGTGGCCACGAAGGCGAACCGCCAGTGCTATCCAAACTGAAGAAGGACATGCAGCTTGATGAAGATATTCAATTCAAGCAACATCACCAGGCGAAACAGGCGCAGAAGGAGGTAGTGTTGCTGACTGGCGCAACAGGCTTCCTGGGAATTCATCTCTTATCATCGCTTCTCAGCGAACCCGATGTGAAGGAGGTGATATGCATCGTCAGGGCAACGGACAACGTGGACGCTGAGAATCGCGTGCGGAAAACGCTCAGCCAGTACAAACTCGACCATCCCGTAAAGGAAGGTAGCCAGCGGCCTCGCCTGTGGGGCGAAAGAGTTAAAGCTTTGGTGGGGGATCTCTCCCAACCTTTCATGGGACTCTCCGAAGCGCAGTACGGCCTTCTTGCGCAGGGAGTTACGACTGTATATCACTGTGCAGCGACTGTGCATTGGCTGCTACCGGTATGCAAGCATCATCCCTTTCTTCCTTTGTTAACCTTATTTATTTTCTCCTTCCAATAGTATGAGCAATTGCGCGGCCCCAACGTAGTAGGCACGAAGGAAGTGCTGCGCTTCTGTAGCGGCAGCGACGTACGGCGACTGTGTCACATTTCCACAATCGGAGTGTTGGAGTGCCATCCCTTGTGGAGGGAGAGTGCTGTGGCAACCATCAAGGAAGACGAACCGCTAGTCGATTACGTACAGCGTATAGCGCAATCATCAGGCTACAACCAGTCCAAATATGTTGCAGAACACCTTGTGCGCGAGGCTGCTCAAAGAGGTAACTCAGGATTAAAATGGCTTATTTTCAAGATTAAAAAATAGTACTAATACTAATACAGGACTGCCCGTGTTGATCTTCCGGCCTGGTTTCGTTACCGGCAATTCCAAGACAGGCATGTGGTTCCCAACAGACTTTCTTCCTCGTCTATTCAAGAGCTGCATTCAATTGGGTATGATTCCTGATTGGTCTTCGCCAGCTCACGGGGTAGATCTGCTTCCTGTCGATTACGTAGCCAACACCATCGTGCAAATCACAACATCGCAAGCACAGTCGAAGAATCCCATAATCGCAAATCTATCGCAGATCAATACCACTCCCCTTGCATCCCTTCTCAAATCCTTCGCTTCGCTCTATGACGAAAAGGGAACTCCTCCAAAAGTTGTATCGCACGAGGAATGGGTCGAAGCTCTTCTTCAAGCAAAGGAAGGAAACGCCCTTATGGAATTAACCCATCTGTTCTCGTCGCCTTCGTTCGGGTTCGGCACTGCGCAGGCAGACGGAGCCGATTTCAAGAGAATGGTCGCGAGTTGCGCACGGGGTGAGAAGAACGCGGAGTACTACAGCCAAGTCACCTCGTTGGATCACCTTCTCCCAATCTATGTTGCCTGGATGAAGGAGATTGAACAGGCACACCACTCCACCTTCGTTCCGATGCGAGCATAACCAGCACTCACCTCCCGCGGTCACTGAAGGTGTGTTATGGCATTTCGTTTTTCCTTGCACAATAATATACAAGCCTCACGGGTGTACCCGGTCATCGAAGCACTTTGGTTGTCTTGTTGGTTTGTGTTGTGGAACCACAGCCATAAATTACAGTTCCAAGTATTATTGTTTTCTGGTATTACAAGTTCGGGGTGATGGCCAGCACAGGAGTCGCTAACTTGGTGAACTCGGTGATAAATTTGGCGGCATTAAGAGAGCATGCACGCAAAGAATTGATCCAAGTCCTGGATTCTGTACGTGTTCCATTGTGGGTTCAATGTGTTAATCCTTTCTAGGTTCAAGGAGGAAAAGGTTTGGTACTAGATCCCAAGCTAAGCGGTCCTCTTGGGCTCATTGCCGAGGTCCCCTTGCTTAAAGGTAACGGGCGAGCTTTTTGCCTTCAAATCTATCTGAAGTGCATATTATTATTATTAACTTGGATCTGATGTCAGAACATGGAGTGGAAAAGATTTACCACCTCAGTGATCGGCTAGATACAGAGTGCAAAAACCTCATTTACCTCATTCGACCAAAGTATGGGAACACACTCTTTACTTTTCCTCACATTTTTCTAGGCTCCATTTTATGAAATTTGTGGCGGATCATATCCGGGCACATCGGCGAGCTGAGCAAAGGAAAGAGTATGCCCTCTTCTTTGTACCGCGTCGCACTATGATCGCAGAGAGGCATCTTGAGGAGGAAGGTGTGTACGAAGAGGTTACTATCGGCGAGTATCGCCTCGATTTGATTCCTTTCGATCACGACCTACTATCACTGGAGCTTGAGGAATCATTCAAAGAGTGCTATCTTGTTCGTTTCTCCTTGGGTGATCTTCTCTCACCCCCCTTTTTTTTTCTGGATTTTTTTCCCTATTATTTTTAGGATGGCGACAGAACATCATTGTATTATGTGGCCCGTTCGCTCATGAAAATCCAATCAATTTTTGGAATCATCCCTCATATCAAGGCTAAAGGCGCCTGCGCTAAAGTATGAAGCATCAAACGTTGCAACAAACTAATCCAAGACACAAACTTAACAAACGCAATTAAGAGCGTCGTAGATATGATCCTGAGGATGCGGAGAGAAATGGGAGCAGACGAACCGAGCATGGTTACCCCAGAGATAGATACATTGATCTTAATTGATAGACAAACGGATATGGTTACGCCTGTGTGCACACAGCTCACATACGAAGGCCTGATAGACGAGGTATTTTTGATTCAAAATAGCTATGTAGACCTGGAGCCGGAGTTTCTTGGATTATCCGAGGAAGCCTTGAAAAAGGCGAAAGAAGAAGGGAAAAAGATTAAGACTCCCCTCAACTCCAACGACAAACTCTACTCCCAGCTTCGCGATCTAAACTTTGCTGTCCTGGG
>Ga0209935_1002718_pt1 | contig 20457 bp, 23 predicted proteins | sample ThiBio_1000_plan_2_FD_183958 | JGI IMG/M metagenome (GOLD analysis project Ga0209935, IMG submission 183958) | Wastewater bioreactor microbial communities from Cape Town, South Africa - Thiocy_cont_1000_plan (SPAdes) | ecosystem: Engineered > Bioreactor > Thiocyanate-remediating >...
GGTTGGTGGACGCCGTGGCATTGTCAGGATCGAGCTGGAGCGCTTGCGATAGGTCTCGAATGGCTTGCTCATGCTGATGAAGCTTCGAGTACTCGATGCCTCGGTTGTTGAGCGCAGCGATATTCGCAGGATCGAGCTGGAGCACTTGCGATAGGTCTCGAATGGCTTGCTCATGCACCAAGCCGACCAAGAGCAGTACCAACAGACATAATTATGGATGAGGGAATTGGAGCGATACACAAGCAATAACACACGCGGGAGAGATGATGCGCCCCGCGCTGTACTCACGCTCGAGTCACCAAGCATCTCTTTGCTGGTCTAGAACAAGGATAATCCGATTATTTCCCTGAGATACCGATTGGCGGTGAGCTCCAGCTCGTTGGCATGCCGTCCTCCTCGTCGTCGATTGCGCTGGTCACCATCAAGCAACGACAGACAATGCTGCCTCAAGCACGATATGAAGCAGCGATCCTCAACAAATGTCATTGATTGTACGTTATGCTCATCTCTTCGATCGTTGTTGTGATTATGGTTTATTTCGTGCTCCAAGCTCATGGATGTATATTTTGCGCCGCCGATTTACGTATTTCTCTCGCACTCTCTCGTTACTGCTGCACCCAGTGTGTTGTAATTACTCTACTGATCTATTCATCATGGTATTGATATTGATGGTGTGTGCATATTATCCCATCATCAATCCACCTGCAAGGAGCACGAGCTCGTGTATCTGGCGAGTAACAACGTTAACAACTGGCTAGCGCCTCGCATAGACGCATCCGAACAACGTTACTCGCCTGTTTCGATCTCGATACGCAACGAGAAAAATGTACGTGACTTGCAAACTCGAGAGTAGTGCAGGTAGAGGTAGTATCGTTGTGTCGCATTGCGTTTGGAGCAGCGAATCGCAACGATAGCAGCGCGCGATGGCCGTGTGTGCATCGGTTGTTGGGCGAGGAAGAGGCGGTAGAGCAATGAGAGAGCTCAAATAAAGCTCGCGATCGCGCTACGATAAAGTAATATCGAGCTTGATACGTAACGAATGCCATAGGCTCCGAGTGGTATTGGAGCAGTGGCTTGTTTGTTGTTGCCTCGCTGGCGCACGCACCTCCTCTCCGCTTTTGCTCGCCTCGTTCTCGTGCGCGAGATGGTGCGTGATGCTTGACGGCGACCCAACCAACCCAACGCGCGCCTCCTCCACAGCCCTCCATTGCTCTTGATGCTCTCCAACAACAACAGCAACGGCGCAGCTATCTGCACGTTGTGGCGCACTTGCCATCGGTCGAGGCCACGGCAGTGAGCCAGCGCGAGCAGTCGCTCTTGTCGCTGGTGGCGGTCGAGAACGAGGAGCTGGCTCGTGTGAACGACCAAGAGCGCGTGTCGCTCGATAGCTTGTCTCTATTGGTGTTACGGTCGGCGTTTGTGCTGCCAAGTGGACCACTCGAGCGTCGAAAGCGTCGCAAGGACAAGAAGCGCTCCTCCTCCTCCAAGAAGCACACATCCAAGAAGGTATGTCGTGCGGCGCTGTTGATACCTTTCTCCCTCTCGTGCTGCTACCTCTGCGCACACAGTATCTTGAGTATTGAGTAGTCTTCGTTCGTGATGCGAGTTTATTGTGGCAACTCAATGACGTGCTGGGAGATGTGGCGCGCTCTATCACTCTCCATCGCGAGTGGGCACCTACTTCCTGCTCTTGCTGCCAAAGCGATTGAACACAAACGAGTCTCCAAGCAAGCTCTCTGCTCCTCCTCCGACTCGATAGTCCTCGGTGCGGCCCTCGATCGAGAACGCTCCCGCCTCGCCGATCGGCACTCCTCGCTCCTTCCTGTCTCGCATCGCATGGAGCGACTGGCCCAGCACTCCATGAGGCGTGCCAATGTCGGCCCGCTCCAACCTCACCGACAGATCGAGGAATCGGCGAGGGAACGGCGTGATCCAGCGCTTGTCGACCTCGTCGAATCCTTCCTCGACCGTGAAGATCGAGAACGAGAACGACGGCGTCGTGACGATCACTCGCCCAACGATCCGCTGCTTGGCGTCCGGCAGATCAAAGTCCTCGCCCGACATCGCATCGACGAACACCTCGCGCTCGACACGGAACTCTCCGTCGACCAGCAGAACCGCGCGATGATTCTGCTCGTCAGTAGGTCGGTGATCGATCGTCACCGAGGCAGCGCGGCGATGAGAGCCGCCATCGACCACCACCGAGTGGTTGCGGAACTTGATGCCGATGGCTGTGATGAACTCGCCAGGAAGGTTGAGGCGCTCGGTGGCTCGCACCGATCCCAAGAGCGCGTTGAACTGCACCTCCGAGTCGGTGAGGAAGTTGTAAACGCTTCCCAGCTCGCCGACAAAGTCGTACTGCTGGCCGTCGAATCCGACGAGATGAGGATCTCCCGATGCCGAGCCGCTGCTGCCGCCTGAGACGGTCAGCGTGGCGGCCGATGTGGTGGTCGTCAAGCCAGCGGCGGACGTGAAGGTGGCCGAGTAAGTGTTGCCGTTGAAGGCCAGAGTCGTGGGATTGGTGGTGAACGACGGCAATGTCGCTCCTGCGATCGCACCTCCGAGCACCGATCGTCGACGAGTCACCGAGCCAGTGAACGACCACTGCACGGTGGCGTATCCAGCGGCGGCGGCAATGAAGGTGGCAGTCGATCCGAGAGACACCGACACCGACACGGGCTGGAGAGTGACGGAGGGAGCGACGTTCGAGTCGTACCACACTGCTTGTCCTGCTCCCATGTTGAAGTTCGGGTCTCCCAAGAACACAGTGGCAGCGTCGCTCGAGATTGCGACCGAGAAACTTCCCTCAGAGATGGTTGCGATCGTAGAACTGGAGGTGACCGAGTAGACGGTTGTCGACGAGAAGCTCACGAGAGCAACGGTCGATCCGTCAGGAGTGATGGCCGCTGCAAGGTATTGGCTACTGATGGTGGCTTGGGTCGAGAGCGACAACGAGCCCATCGTGTTGGCCAACGAGAAGATGCGAGAAGGGTTGGACGCGCAAGCGATAGTGGTGGCACCAGAGGAAGATTGCGATGACGCAGCCACGGTGTAGAATCCCACCGAGAGGGGCATCGAGGGGGCGGCGACGAATTGGCTGGTGCTGGCGACCCAGCCGAAGATGTAGGTTTGGCCAATTTGGTCGCTCACAGCAAGGGCGCTTGCATCGGGAGCGATTGCGATCGTGCCGATGGGCAGAGGACCGGAGGCTGTGATAGTTTGCTGGAGGGCGTACGATCCCATCGACAACTGGTACACCGTAATTGTGATAAAATCGACCGCCGCAAGCATGGCGCCGTCCTCCGAGAGAGCGGCGAATTGGACGTTGGCGAACGTCGCAAACGGTGTCGAAGGACTCGTCGTTTGATACACGGCCACGTAGCCGATGGAGGAAGCATCACTGCAAGAGACGGCAACCGTGTTGCCGCTCGACGACACACTCGGCGCGAAAGGCTGCCACGCAGTGCACGGTGATGGCAACGAGAGGGAGGTGTGCGTGGTGGTGGCGCCTGGCGATGAGGCAACTGCAAGTACCGGCGCAGTAGTACCATCTCCAGACGACGACAACGATACCAAGCCGTTGCTCGATATCGCGACATAGAGGCCTTGAAATTGTACACCAGTGCCGACGATCGAGTCACTGGCGCGAAGCGTGTAGCTCACTGCCGCAGCATCGCCGACGAAAAGAGCCAACACCATCATCGCCACGAGGCACGACGAGACCACCAGCGACGAGAGCCATGCGACACATGTCTTGTCACGCTGAGACGCCATCATCATCATCGTTCACGGGAGTGACAAGAAGACAGACGAGACACACGACGAGCAGAGCAGCAAGCAGAAGACGAGCAGAGCGGCAAGGAGAAGAGAAGGGAGAGCGGCAAGCAGAAGAGACAGAGGCCTCTGAGGGAAAAATGGAGGAGGCTTTGAGGTGCTCCGGAGTACCGTAGAACTCGGCAATTGACACGCCGTCCAAAAGCAGCGGCGCAGGGCGGCGAATTGCTCGAATGCGTCATTTTTCATTGTCTACTCCACCTCATTACTTGTGTGACGCGATCTCTGGATACCAGCATACCAGCACCTTGAGTGTCAGCCATCGACCTCGATCTTACGGACTGAAGCGGCACAGGGCGGCGAATTGCGCTTATTCCTCTGAAGGAGGGTACTTGAGAAACTTTTGTCTTGTTTCTGAAGCCATACCCCAACAAAACCTTAAGGCCCATGGTGCTGCTGGTACTTGGCGCCGTTGGTTCTGGCTGACATCAGGCACCAAGACACGATGGAGGGACCTTTCAATCCAAGCAGGCGGGTTTCTAGAATTCCTTGAGCACGTGTCCGAGCTGCCATCAGCCCATATTGAAGGAAGAAGACGGCAGCAGCGCGTCATCGCTCAGCGAGAAGAGCGCGAGTGTCGATCTCTCGTTATCGTCTATTGTCGTTGTCGTGTGCGTGCGCCTCTCCCTTGGCACTGGATATCACGCGTGGATTCGATGGCTGTTGATGAGTCCACGCTGCCAAGTAGTTCCAGTACCATTGGCATCACTACCTGCAGCAGCGGCAGCGGCGTCAGCAAGTATGCCATGCTTCAATCGCCAGCTGCAGTGCTGTATTGGCATTCTTGCATCCTGGCGCGCGCTTATTATTCCATCGTCAATCCACCTGCAAGGATCACGAGCTCGTGCATCTGGCGACTAACAACGTCAACAACTGGCAGGCGCACACGGCCTCGCATCGACGCATCCGAACAACGTTACTCGCCTGTTTCGATCTCGATACGCAAGGAATAAACTGTACGTGACTTGCAAACTCGAGAGTAGTGCAGGTAGAGGTAGTATCGTTGTGTCGCATTGCGTTTGGAGCAGCGAATCGCAACGATAGCAGCGCGCGATGGCCGTGTGTGCATCGGTTGTTGGGCGAGGAAGAGGCGGTAGAGCAATGAGAGAGCTCAAATAAAGCTCGCGATCGCGCTACGATAAAGTAATATCGAGCTTGATACGTAACGAATGCCATAGGCTCCGAGTGGTATTGGAGCAGTGGCTTGTTTGTTGTTGCCTCGCTGGCGCACGCACCTCCTCTCCGCTCTTGCTCGTCTCGTTCTCGTGTGCGAGATGGTGCGTGATGCTTGACGGCGACCCAACCAACCCAACGCGCGCCTCCTCCACAGCCCTCCATTGCTCTTGATGCTCTCCAACAGCAACAGCAACGGCGCAGCTATCTGCACGTTGTGGCGCACTTGCCATCGGTCAAGGCCACGGCAGTGAGCCAGCGCGAGCAGTGTCGCTCTTGTCGCTGGTGGCGGTCGAGAACGAGGAGCTGGCTCGTGTGAACGACCAAGAGCGCGTGTCGCTCGATAGCTTGTCTCTATTGGCGTTGCGGTCGGCGTTTGTGCTGCCAAGTGGAGCACTCGAGCGTCGAAAGCGTCGCAAGGACAAGAAGCGCTCCTCCTCCTCCTCCAAGAAGCACACATCCAAGAAGGTACGTAACTATGTCTGTTGGTGTGTGTGCGATCAACGTGTGAATCTCCTCGAGCTCGAGAGAGCGCCCCACAATATTGTCTTGTCGCACATGATGGAAGCTTCGACCGCCTTTATATTTCTTGTCTGAGGGAGAGGTGTGCGGGAGCCACGAGCTTTAACCAGTGAGTGGAGAACCCACCCGACAGCTCTCGTCGTTGAATGGCACCTGTCGATGTCTGATTCTGCTTGTTGTTGTGTCAGTCTCTCTCTCTCTCTCTCTCTCTCTCTCTCTCTCGTTCGTGCTCTCTCGATTGTACTGATGATGTTGATGATGGTGGATGCGTGATTATAGAGCTCGGATACGATACCGATCTTGCGACCACAGTAGAAGCCACACATATATGTGTACTTGTGTAATCAAGATCGATCTTGCTCTTTATTTACGTGTACCAATCTGTATCTGCTTGAATGTACGGAATTACTGCTTGCTTGTATGTATGTGTAAATGTATGAATGAATGCCATCTCATACCTCATCCAATTGTATCACATTGCATTGATCATGATTGATTGATTGATCTCGACAAGATGATGTGATAGGCATCGATCATCAAGGAGGCAGCGCTCTCTCTTTGCTGCTTGCCCCCTTCTTGTCAATGTCCTCGTATCTCGTGGAAGAGCATAGCATCGCATCGCATCGCATCACATCTCTTCGAGGCCTCTACACACGCGACGCTCGTGTCATTGGTCGTTCAAGAGGCGATGATTGATCGCCTGGATCGTGATGGCCGCCGCATCAAGTATCGCGCCGAACTAGGCCTAGCGCGGCATGATTGCTTTCTCGGCAGGCAGCAGGATCTACGTGATTGGAGCCAATCAATGCTCGATGGTACTCTTGATCGATATCGACATGCTGCGAGCGAGATCAAGCAAGTCGTATTGATCATGACAATGATTCGATCATGGTTTGCGAGTCGCCATTATCGCTGCTACCCAACGAGCTCTTGTTCGAGATCTTTTCTTGATATTGATGGAGGCACTTGGTGATTGATTGTCATTGTCACATGTGTAATGTCCGTTGTACTCTACCAATGAACTATGGTCGGGGCGTTGCGACGATCAGTTTCCTATGGCACTACACATATGGATTTCACGATACTCGACATTGCCGCGAGCGATCGGGGCTGTCCACCTCGGGCGCCTTCTCGGAAGGCCACACCGAGAGGAATGCAAAGATCTCGAACAAGAGCTCGTTTGGAAGCAGTGATACTGGCGACTCGCAAACCAATGATCGAATCATCGTCATGGTCAATACGACTTGCTTGATCTCGCTCGGAGCGTATCGATGGCGATCAGGTCGCCAAATGAAGACTTGATTCGATTGATTGATTGATTGATTGATTGATTGATTCGATTGATTCGATTGATATTTGTAGTTATCCAACAATCTCGATGAGTTGATTGATAGCTTTCCTCGAATGATTACGATCGATCGCTATAGAGATATGGGAGATTGATTGAGTACATACCAAGAAGCTGCTTCAATCGTGATGTTTTTGCAACTTGTGCTGGTGTTCCGTGACCCAGCCCATACGTCTGAGTGTTTGGATACGTGAGAGTTCAGCAACGGCAGCATCTCGGTAGTATTGACAGACTATTGAGAACAAGTGTATGACATTGTGGCATTCAATGGCTGGAGAGTGACGCACTGATACGATTGTGGTGTCAGCTCCTCGATCGAGCAGCACTTGAGCGACGGATTCGTGGCCCTTGTAGGCAGCCATGTGCAATGAGGTCCAGTTGTCGGATCCAGAGGCATTGGGTCGGCTCTTTGACCGAGAAGCAAACGAACGACGGGTTCGTGGCCTTCGCGGACAGCATAGTACAATGGCTGTTTGGAGAAGTTGTCTGTGGCATCGATCGATGCTCGTCGATCGAGAAGCAATCGCACGACCGGTTCATGGCCTGCTCGAGCAGCAACGTGCAATGGCCTCTCGTTTTCGCCGTCTACGGCATCGATGGATGCTTTTCGATCGAGAAGCAATCGCACGACGGGTGCATGGCCATTTGAAGCAGCAGCGTGCAGTGCGGTGTTGAGGCGCAGGTTGTAGTTGGTGCTGTGCCAGTCGATGGCGGCGCCTTGATCGAGAGCGAGGGCGACTTGACATTGGTCTCCTCGCAAGGCAGCATTATACAGCCTGAGTCCGAGGAGATAAACGTCATGTGGTGAAGCCATGGCGAGGTCCCAGTGCCAAGTGGTAAGTAGCTAATCAGCAGCAGGAGCAGCAGCAGCAGCAGCAGCAGCGGGATATGAGACAATACGCGCTCGCTCATTCTCGAGCACGCACAAACGCACGCAAACCCGCACAAGTACGACGTGATGGCGCTCCGTAGTTTGTTCGTTCCCTTCCCTCGCGCACACACGCACACGCACACACGCACACACGCACACACGCACACATGCACACACGCACACACGCACGCCCTCATTGGCTCGCTATCTGGATAACTGTAATGTATGCTCCTTTGATTGCGAAGCAAAGCCAACGATTTCAGTCTGTGCGAATCATGCTGTGTGCACCAGCACGACGTGTACACAGCTTGGACGATGCGGAATCGCGGCGAGGACGAGGGGCAGAGGTCACTGAGGGGCGGACGTTCAGTGGAGGAGCGAGTGGATGACTTGTCCTTGTCGAGGAGGAGGAGGAGGAGAACGAGTCGCCAGAGTATCTAGTTCTTGTTGGTGGAGCGAGTTGCACATGCTTGAGATGAGTGCCATCGGCTTGGCAGTTCTTGCAGATTGGTCCGCACTGTGGGCACCTCCAGACAGTTAAAATGGGACGGCCCTTGCAAGAGTGGCACGACTTGCAGGACCTCTTATGGTTGCCTTGCACTGGGACAGAGAGCGGATGGGGCGCTGTAGGGTCGCTCTTCGCCAGTGTTCGCCACAGCACCCTGCGCCAGTCTGGTAGAGGAAGCGATTCCGAGGAGAGATATCGTGAGTGATCTAGTCAGCGTGCCAGACATACTCAGCTTCGGAGAAGGACGGCAGCCGATCGCGTTGAATGTTCACGGCAGAATCTGCACAGCGCGAGTGACCCACGCGCGAAGCCACGTTGACTTGTGAGATAGTTATGAGCCTACAGCGGAACAACCGCGAGGTGCTGCACTACGTACCACCGGGAGTTGCATTGTACACCGAGCTCTTGGCCACAATATACAGCAGCATCGGTATGATAAAGTTGTGCCAGCTCATCAATCATCAGTACGTGTACGTCCTCTGCGTGCAATGGCGCGAAGCAATCGAGGAGCGGCGCGTCGTACTGGGATCGAAAGCAGCCACGGAAAGAGTACGCCCCAAAAGTTGGCCCATCCTGGCTTGCAGATGTTGCTCTCAACCAAGTTGTAGCGTACAATAATCGAGTAGATTGGTATTCCCGGCAACAACACAATCATCGGGAAGCCGTACGATAAGAACTATACATGGGGAGAACAGAGAGAGAGAGAGAGAGAGAGAGACGGCGGGAGTGAGTGAGCGAGTGAGTAGGGATGAGAGACCAAGAGAGATGGCGATTTAGTGTGTTTGGGTGGCGTACGTACCAGACTAATGAGATTGAGAGTGCCGGTAGTGTTATTCGTCAACGCATCCAACAGGTTCTCGTCACCTACGATTTGCAGTGACCAACTAAAACAACAGCAACCAGCGTTCATACACGAGGTGTTGATGCGCTACTCGAGCGAGCATTCTCATATGTACCCTCCAAACAACCCGATACCCAAGAAGAAGAGCGTTACAAAGATACTCGACGACCTAGAAGCAAAGAGAACGAGACAGGGGGCGGTGGCAGAGGCAGAGTACGAGTAGGGTCAGGCGGTCACTCATGAAGGGAGAGAATATGGCGTGCTACACCGAGGCGCCGCGTGAATTATGTACCAGAGCGACCAGTTGATCGACACGTCGTCTTGTTTCTCGTTGACCCACGATGGAATCGTGATCACGTAGGCGTAGTTGAAGATTGTCGTGCCGAGTACTTGAGTTTGGTTGCTACCCCAAACTGGAATGTACGAAACGTCGAAGCCCAGCACAAAGAAGATGACGAACCAAAACACGAACACTGCTGTTGTAAGCAGGAACGCCACTGTGACCACCATACACAAATGGCAAATAGTCCAGTATTCCAATGAATGAATGAATGAGTGAATGAATCAATGAATCTAGGAATGAAGTTGTGCGTGCGTACCGTTTTGGACCCACATCTGATCATTGAGATTAAAGTATCCAAGCGGCACAGATACGATTGCAAGTACCACGAAGCCAAGACTGCACGTCGAACACGGCGCACACGCAATCGATCAGCCGCAGGCCGAGCACCACAGAATGGCTTGCGGCGTGCGGTACCTCAATACAATGGCACCATCAAACGGAGAAATGACGCCATCTTGAATGGTGGTCACCTGGAGAAGCACCATAACGTCAGAGCGGCGGAGGCGGAGCACGACGCCGCGGCAGCCGGCACGCACCTGCGAGAAGCCAAAGTTGGGATAGAACTCGAGCGCGCCATTCCACTTGAATGCGTGCAGTATGATCCAATCCATGGCCTGCAGCAAAGAATGGGCCCCAAAGAATGAACGAGTGGTGCGCGCGTAGCGCGAGCATGAGCGCGGCGCAAGTACCTGAGCCGACACAATGATGCGAGACATGTTCATCGACAACAACGATATGTTGAGGATCGCTTGTGTGGCCCAGTATCCCCACTACATGCCGCGCTCGCGAGTGTAAGCACATCAAAGGAACGCTAGATATCACGCGCTCTCTCTATCACATCCCGAGTGGGCGTACGGATGGAAAGAAGTGCTTCGAGAGCGTGGTCAGCTCGATACGACCCTGCGTGAAGTCAGCGATTGCTGGTAGGTCAGCATTGGTCGATTCTGCACGCACACAAACACACGCACAAGGGGCCCGAGTGCATGTGTGGCGGTGTTTGGTGTGTGGCGCGAGAGGTACCGTTGTTGGGTATGGCAGCCATGGCTGCGAACGCACAGGCCGCGAGCAGTCAGTACAGCAAGCAGTGCCAGCGCACCAAGGGCGTACCTTGACAAAGCATGGCGGACGCAAACGTCGCTATCACCATCATCAAGAGCGTCGTAGCGATTGGCCTGCGCTCGAGCACGAATGAATGCGGCGCGCGCGTCAGCGGCCGCTGCAAGTAACTCGGCGCCGCGCGACGTACGTCAGCCAACCCGCCGTCTGGAACAGGCCAGGTATATCGACGATCGCTGCGCCAGTCATGTTGTTCACCAGCAACGCAAACGAGCCGAAGGCCGTGATCTTCTTGAGGCCGAAGCCGCTAGAGTGCTCGCCGATCTGCGCACGCAAGCGCCACCGCCACCGTGAGCGGGGCGGTTCGCAGTGTACCAGCAACAGCAACAACAACAACAACAACAACAGCACATACTGCCTTCTGAGAGTCAGAGACAAACGCATCCTCGAGCGCCATGTGCATAGTCAGGAAGGCAGGTCGGTGCGGACAACGAGCGGCAAGCAACAGATCGATTGGTTGCTTCTTGTCGCTCTTTGGTTCGTTGCTTGCTTGCTTGGTGTCTCTCTCGTGTCTCGTGTCTCGTGTCTCGTGTGAGAGTGAGAGCTTCATATCTTCATCTCTTTGGTTTGAGCAGTTTGGAGCTTGGATCATCGCTTTGTCGTTGAGAGAGAGCGAGAGAGAGAGAGAGATTGAAGTGGAAGAGATGGGAGACGATGCTCTTGATCGTGATGCTCGAATCAAGCTCTCAATTGGCACCAGGCAAGAAGGCAATGCTGATGGCCAGTTCAACGACCCTCATGGCTTGGCGTTCGACCATCATCGAGGTCTCTTGCTCGTTGTCGATTGCTACAATCATCGAGTGCAAGTATTCTCGTGCGATGATGATGATAGCGGCTCGTTCGTGTCCAAGTTCGGCGAGGAAGGCAAGCAACCAGGCCAGCTCAGGTATCCGTACGGCATTGCGATCGATCACGATCATGATCGCATCCTCATCATCGATCGCGGCAACCATGGAGTACAATCATGGTCATTGAGCGAGCAATCGTTCTTGTCGAGTGTTGGCCATCGTGGATCAGGATATCTCGGGTTCTACAATCCTCAAGGCATTGCGATCGACAAGCATCATCATCGCATCGTCATCGTCGATTCCCACAACCACCGATTGGTGTTCTTGTCGTCGATCGATCTCTCGTTCTTGTTCTCTGTCGGCAAGCGAGGATCTCAACCTGGCGAGTTCGACTCTCCATCAAGCATTGCGATCGATGATGATCGACATCGAATCATCGTCACTGATACCGACAACAATCGAGTGCAAGTATTGTCGTCGATCGATGGCTCGTTCTTGTTCGAGTTCGACTCTCATGGCAATCAACCAGGCCAGTACCAGGTTCCGTATGGCGTGTGCATCGCCAACCAAGGTCGAATCATCGTCGCCGACTTCTACAACAATCGGCTTCAATCATTCACTCACGAAGGCCATCACATCTCGTCCTTCGATTGTGGCTCCGAGAGGCCATATGGAGTTGCGTTCGACGAGCATCGAGGTCTCATCGCCTTCACGGCAGGCCATCGAGTGTATGTGATTGGAGCCAATCAATGGCTTGCCGACACCAAGTTCGTTTGGCGACCAGATCGTCATCGAGATGCACCATCATGGATGAAGCACGCCATCTTGACGATGACGATGATTCGATCGCTGGTCGATGAGTCGGCAATGTCGATGATTCCGAACGAGCTGCTGTTCGAGATCTTCTCGCATCTTTGAGACCATTCCAGATCGCATTGCGCCATGTGATCGATCTCGAAAGAGCACCACCAACAAGAAGAAGAAGAGCACGACGATGTGACGACACTATCCAGCACCTCCTCTTCATCGTCGTCATTCTCGTCGTGCAGCACACTCACACTCACACGATAATTCTCTTGATATCATGCATGTTGGGCGATGTCATCAATCCAACACCAATCAAATACATCATCGTCATCATCATCAAGAAGAGGCTCGTGTGAGTGAGGGAGTGGTTGGTTGGTGAGGGAGGTGCTGTTCTTTGTTCCTTCATCGATTGGTTCTTGTTGCTTCTTGTTGCTCGTTGCTTGCTTGCTTGGTGTCTCTCTCGTGTCTCGTGTCTCGTGTGTGAGAGTGAGAGCTTCATATCTTCATCTCTTTGGTTTGAGCAGTTTGGAGCTTGGAGCATCTCTTTGTCGTTGAAGAGGAAGAGATGGGAGACGATGCTCTTGATCGTGATGCTCGAATCAAGCTCTCGATCGGCACCAAGCAACAAGGCAATGCTGATGGCCAGTTCTCCTGTCCTCTTGGCTTGGCGTTCGACCATCATCGAGGTCTCTTGCTCGTTGTCGATGATAGGAATCATCGAGTGCAAGTATTCTCGTGTGATGATGATGGCGGCTCGTTCGTGTCCAAGTTCGGCGAGAGAGGCCACCAACCAGGCCAGTTCAACAATCCATTCGGCATTGCCATCGATCACGATCATGATCGCATCCTCATCGTTGATTGGGGCAACCATGGAGTACAATCATGGTCATTGAGCGAGCAATCGTTCTTGTCGAGTGTTGGCCATCGTGGATCAGGATATCTCGGGTTCTACAATCCTCAAGGCATTGCGATCGACAAGCATCATCATCGCATCGTCATCGTCGATTCTCACAACCACCGATTGGTGTTCTTGTCGTCGATCGATCTCTCGCTCTTGTTCTCGGTCGGCGGCAAGCGAGGATCTCGACCTGGCGAGTTCAATGGTCCAATAGGCATTGCGATCGACGATGATCGACATCGAATCATCGTCACTGATGCCAATAACAATCGAGTGCAAGTATTGTCGTCGATCGATGGCTCGTTCTTGTTCGAGTTCGGCTCTCATGGCAATCAACCAGGCCAGCTCTTTGACCCTCAAGGAGTGTGCATCGATAATCAAGGCCGAATCATCATCGCTGACCACTTCAACTTTCGATTGCAATCATTCACTCACGAAGGCCATCACATCTCATTCTTCGATTGTGGCATCGAGAAGCCATCGGCAGTTTCATTCGACGAGCATCGAGGTCTCATCGCCTTCACGGCAGGCCATCGAGTGCATGTGATTGGAGCCAATCAATGGCTTGCCGACACCAAGTTCGTTTGGCGACCAGATCGTCATCGAGATGCACCATCATGGATGAAGCAAGCAGTATCGACGATGACGATGATTCGATCGCTGGTCGATGAGTCGGCGATGTCGATGATTCCGAACGAGCTCTTGTTCGAGATCTTCTCGCATCTTTGAGACCATCCAGATCGCATTGCGCCATGTGATCGATCTCGAAAGACCACCAGTACCACCATCAACAAGAACAAGAGCACGATGATATGACGATACTATCCAGCACCTCCTCTTCTTCAATCGTCATCCTTCTCGTCGTGCAGCACTCACACTCACACGATCACCAATTCTCTTGAGATCGCTCATATTGGACGATGTCATCAATCCAACACCAATCAAATACATCATCGTCATCATCATCAAGAAGAGGCTCGTGTGAGTGAGTGAGTGGTTGGTTGAGGGAGGGAGGTGCTGTTCTTTGTTCCTTCATCGATTGGTTCTTGTTGCTTCTTGTTGCTCGTTGCTTGCTTGCTTGCTTGGTGTCTCTCTCGTGTCTCGTGTCTCGTGTGTGAGAGAGAGCTTCATATCTTCATCTCTTTGGTTTTGAGCAGTTTGGAGCTTGGAGCATCTCTTTGTCGTTGAGAGAGAGAGAGAGATTGAAGTGGAAGAGATGGGAGACGATGCTCTTGATCGTGATGCTCGAATCAAGCTCTCGATTGGCACCAATCGAAAGATAGCGTCAATCATCGGGTACAATCATGGTCATTGAGCGAGCAATCGTTCTTGTCGTGCATCGGCCATCGTGGATCAGGATATCTCGGGTTCTACAATCCTCAAGGCATTGCGATCGACAACCATCATCATCGCATCGTCATCGTCGATTCCCACAACCACCGATTGGTGTTCTTGTCGTCGATCGATCTCTCGTTCTTGTTCTCCATCGGCAAGCGAGGATCTCGACCTGGCGAGTTCGACTCTCCATCAAGCATTGCGATCGATGATGATCGACATCGAATCATCGTCTGTGATTCCGACAATCATCGAGTGCAAGTATTGTCGTCGATCGATGGCTCGTTCTTGTTCGAGTTCGACTCTCATGGCGATCAGCCATACCAGTATCAGGTTCCGTATGGCGTGTGCATCGCCAACCAAGGTCGAATCATCGTCGCCGACTTCTACAACAATCGGCTTCAATCATTCACTCACGAAGGCCATCACATCTCGTCCTTCGATTGCGGCATCGAGAAGCCATATGGAGTTGCATTCGACGAGCATCGAGGTCTCGTCGCCTTCTCGGCAGACTATCGAGTGCATGTGATTGGAGCCAATCAATGGCTTGCCGACACCAAGTTCGTTTGGCGACCAGATCGTCATCGATATGCACCATCATGGATGAAGCAAGCAGTGTCGACGATGACGATGATTCGATCGCTGGTCGATGAGTCGGCAATGTCGATGATTCCGAACGAGCTGCTGTTCGAGATCTTCTCGCATCTTTGAGACCATCCAGATCGCATTGCGCCATGTGATCGATCTCGAAAGAGCACCACCAGCAAGAAGAAGAAGAGCACGATGATGTGACGACACTATCCAGCACCTCCTCTTCTTCAGTCGTCATCCTTCTCGTCGTGCAGCACACTCATGCATGTTGGGCGATGTCATCAATCCAACACCAATCAAATACATCATCGTCATCATCATCAAGAAGAGGCTCGTGTGAGGGAGTGAGTGGTTGGGTGAGGGAGGGAGGTGCTGTTCTTTGTTCCTTCATCGATTGGTTCTTGTTGCTTCTTGTCGCTCATTGCTTGGTTGGTGTCTCGTGTCTCGTGTCTCGTGTGTGAGAGAGAGCTTCATATCTTCATCTCTTTGGTTTGAGCAGTTTGGAGCTTGGATCATCTCTTTGTCGTTGAGAGAGAGAGAGAGATTGAAGTGGAAGAGATGGGAGACGATGCTCTTGATCGTGATGCTCGAATCAAGCTCTGAGTGCTCGGCTCCCGCACCAGACGTTGGCGTACCGTTCCGCTCGCCGCACTTTATACCGCTGACCTTCGCGTCCGGCAAGCGCGTTCTCCTCGATATCAAACGGCCCAAGCGATATCGCACCGCCTGCCAGCAGCCACGCGATCACAACACATCAACAATCATCGTCGCGAGGGTTGAGGAGTGGCTCGCTCACATTGCGGCCCGTTGCGCAGCTTCTGCAGGAGCTAGATGACGAGGTATGTATCACAAAACCGACATACACATACACACCTCGCGAGAACGGCCTCGCCACAAGGTGCGTTGTTGCGATTCCAATGACTCACGCAAGATATGAGCATAGCGGCAAGCACGATCCTTTGAACCTTTGCTTGTCAAGGACGAGGCTATGGCTCTCTCACTCGCCACATCGATCGACGACGATTCCACGAGCGCGAGCATGCTTTGGGTCGACAAGTACGCACCCAAGCGATTCAACGAGCTCCTCAACAATGAAGTACGTATCAATACGACACCAACACCAATATGGCGGCCATCATCGGCCACTCATTAGCATCATGATGATCGTATCTCATATTTTGCGTTGCGTTCAATCTCTGCCAACGTCAGAAAACCAACCGTGACATTCTGGCGTGGCTGCGCCAATGGGATGCACTTGTGTTCAAGACCGGCAAGCAACACCAGCAACAACAGCACCAACAAGCTACTACGACTACTGCTGCTAGCAGTACCACTGCTATGTCGTCGACGTTACAGCAGCAGCAGCAGCGACAACAACACTATGCGAACGGACCCACCAACAAGGTCCTCCTGCTCGTCGGCTCGCCTGGTGTCGGCAAGACCACACTGGCGCACGTTCTCGGCAACATGGCCGGCTACAACACGGTCGAGATCAATGCCAGCGACGACCGCACGGCAGCCAAGTTCAAGAACAAGCTCCAGTCGGCGACTGAGATGCATGCCGAGGTGTTTGGCGGCTCGGCTCGGCTCGTCCCAATCTGCTCGTGGTCGACGAGATTGATGGTCTGGCGCCATCCGAAGGTCAAGGTGCCGTGGCCGTGCTGCTGTCCTTGATTGGCTCCGACAAGCCAAAGCGCCACCACAAGCGTACCACTGACGAGGAAGTCGCCACTGCTGGCTACGATGGTGATGATAATGGCGAGAACGCTAGCGACGGAGGCCAACCTCCTGCTGCTGGCGGTGGTGTTCGTCGCCGTGCGGGTGAGGCATCGAGCAAGCGCGCTCCTCGGCTCAATCGACCAATCATTTGCATCTGCAACGATCAATACGCACCGGCGTTGCGCAAATTGCGCAAGACAGCACTCGTGTTTCGTTTCGAGCGCCCGAGCACCGAGCGCCTTGCGGCACGGCTGGCCGAGATCTGCCGCCAAGAGTCGCTGGCGTGCGACATGCAAACGCTCGTGGCACTGTGCGAGCACGCCGAGAACGACATTCGCTCGTGCCTCAACACGCTGCAGTTCATCCGCCGCAAGACCACGCGCCTCACGTCAGCCATGCTCTCCACCATGCTGGTTGGCCACAAGGATGTCGGAAAGTCGCTCTACCAGCTGTGGGAGCAGATCTTTCAGAAGCCTCGTCGTTCGCGCCTCTCGAGTTGGCAGCAGCTCGTGTTGCACGACAGCTCAACATCAACAACACCAGCAGATGGTACACGAAAGAGCCTACGCGATAGATTCCTCCTTCATTTCACACACCTCTCACTCTTGACTTGCTATTGTCTCGCTTGCACTATTGTGTTGGTTGGTTTATTTGCTATCTTTCTCTATTCAGGAAGGGCATTCACGAGCACGAATTCCACCGTGCCAATGACGAGCGACCTGCGTATCGAGGCGCAGCACAGCAGGTGGCTGTTTGATGCGATACACGCACACGGTGATATTGAAAGAATCATCCAAGGTTGCCACGAAAACCTCTTGAGCGTGCGATACCTCGATCCTATGCTCACCAAGGTGCGTGAGCGTGTGTGGATCTTGTACTCGATCGAAAGAACACATGACATTGAGCCTCTTACCGACGAACACGCTACCAGACGGCAGACTCTCTCGAATGGTTCGAGTTCGCCGACGAGATTCAAGTGCTGGCGCAACGCACGCAACACTTTGAGTTGTTGGCGTACCTTCCCGCTGTCACGGTCGCGATCCACAAGCTCGTCAGCACCGATGCACAGCAGAAAGTCACGTTTCCGACCTTACAAGCCAAGGCATGCATATGAGCGCTCGTTGTTGCAGTGGACCGCCGACTCTGACTCACGATGCTTGCTGGATTGCGTGTGCTTGCTCTCAGTTGGCGAGCGACATTCAGAAGAACACCAACATTGCCCAGTCGTTTCTGCTCTATGCTCCGCCCGAGGTCTTTGCCACCATGACCTTGCGCTCGGCCATCGTACAAGATTTGCCATTCTTGGTCACGACTCTTGAGCCAGCCATTCGAACTGTATGACTACGACTCGCTGGTACTCAGTGCGGGAGCGTTGAGAAGCTTGTGAACTCATTCGTTGATTTGTTTGTGGTCATTCGATCTCTCTCTCTCTCTCTTGTGTATTAGGTCAACTTTCGCTTGCTCTCAGAGATTGAGAAGCGAGAGCTCGAGAACCTGATTGCCAAGATGGCCTACTACAACGTCAATTACAAGCGAGACATTGAAACCGATGACGTGTCATCCGAGCGAGCACCAGTATACAAGCTATTTCCGTACGAACAAACATTGATTGGTTGATAGATCGGGCTTCACTTGGCTGTTGTTATTCAAGAAACAACTAATGACACACACACTCTCTCTCTCTCGTGTGTCTGGGCGATTGTTGGTGTTGCACTTCCTCCGAAGGCCGATCGATTCCTTGGTCTCATTCAGCACGCTCACCAGCGATGACGGTGCGAACTCTGGTGCCGAGAACGGAGAAGGAGCAGCTCGGCGGCGCGAGATTCCACCAATTCAGCGCCAAATGCTGGCGATCGAAGTCGAGAATGCACGCATCCAGAACAAGGAACGTGCAGCGTTGCTTCACCGCCAGCAACAACCACTCGGCGCACAAGCGGCAGTTGCTTCAACGCTGCCGCCAGTGCAATCGCCTCAAGCAGCTCCGCTGCAAGCCAAACCGATCAAAAACGAGGTAGTGGCATGCGAACAGGCTCACACCAGCATTGCAAATGATGATGATGATGATGCAGAGTGCTAACCAGAGTGCCTGGCGCAGAGTGGAGTCAAGCGAGACTTTGGCCGTGTGATTCGAGCGCCAGTAGTGGTGATGAACTCGCCCGTGGCAGCAGTGGCGGCGGCGACGAGCACTCTTGCCGCCAACAAGTCATCGCCTTCTGCGGCCTCAAGCACGAGCGTGCGCTTCAAGTACAACGAGGGATTCACGACTGGTGTGCGGCGTGCCGTATTCATCCGCGACTTGTGGTGAAGCACAGCAGCACTTGGCTGCGATACGCTCGGTCGTTTGACGTGCTCTCTCTCTCTCTCTCTCATGCACTGTTACGCAAACGCCACAGCGGCACAGAAGAAGCGTTCGTTAGTGTATGCGTATGTAGCCCTCAACATTATCGACCTCGATACCTACCAGTGCGACAAGCGCATGCTCAATCTCCCTGCTGGATCTGATCACGAGAACCAGAACAAGCGGTGATGGGATGTCTCACACGGTGGGATAACACCAGCCGAGCAGCACGGCACAGAAACAAAGGAGGAGCGAGGTTGCTAGCAACAGCGATAGACGACAACGAGAGAATGTCGGTCGCAGAGACAGAAGAGGAATCGGGCAAGCAAAGCGCCAGCCAATCAGAAGAGGAGGCGCCACGTGGAGCTCACCTTTGCTCTACCTCTCGCACTGCCTTCGCTTTGCTGCTGGTGCGTGTGTTCCTTTCGTTGCTTTCCCTCTGCCCTTCGCCACTGCTGCTCTCGCTTACGCACTCTCGCTCGCTCACTTGGTAGTGATGCTGCGTCGTGTTCTTGTCGTTGCTGGCCTTGCGCAGCTCTCGCGCGCCCCTGCCTCGCTCGCACGTACCCAGTGCCGCCATCATCTCCTTCTCGCTTCTCGTTCGCGCCCATCAGCCTCTCCTCTCGGCAAACCCTGGTTGCACCACGGCACCAAGCCGCCCCGTTGCCTCTCGGCTGCTCATTGCTTCTCGTCGAGCACCACCACTGTACGTGCCACACTTTCGCCATCAATCAATCAATCATCTTGGAGAGGATTCGATGCAAGTCGCTCACTGATGAATGTATTGTCGTGGTCTCAGGGAGATTCGCTGTCGTCATCATCGAGTGGCTCTGTGAGGTCAGAAGCAATACCAGCAGGTATGAGTATGGTGGTGTTGGTTACGCAGCTCCGTTACGCACGCATCTCGGCTCGCTTGCTCTATCCTAATCTCTTCTGTGTTTGTTCTTCTCTTGCATATGTAGCGCCACCGCCAACTCCCACTCGTGACTCCTCGGCCGATGAGGTGAAAGCATGGCTCGGTTGGTTCGGCAAGCGCACCAAGCTCCCTGAGGACAAGATCACGCTCCTCCAAGAGGCTTTCGCCGTTGACGGAGAACGCCTACTTCGTCTGTCGAAGAAGGAATGCATTGACCTTTGCAAAGAAGACGGATTCAAAGCAATCATCGGCACGAGCTTGTACGGCGAGCTCCATGCAGGTACGGCGCTGTGATCGTCTCCCGCCATCTATCTATCTATCTATCTATCTATCTATCTATCTATCTATCTATCTATCTATCTATCTATCTATCTATCTATCAATCGTGATCTATCTATCTATCTATCTTTCTATCTATCTATCTATCTATCTATCTATCTATCTATCTATCTATCTATCTATCTATCTATCTATCTATCTATCTATCTATCTATCTATCTATCTATCTA